>Ga0208242_100119_pt1 | contig 108897 bp, 108 predicted proteins | sample SubbioAug_CSW13A_FD_184825 | JGI IMG/M metagenome (GOLD analysis project Ga0208242, IMG submission 184825) | Serpentinite rock and fluid subsurface biosphere microbial communities from McLaughlin Reserve, California, USA - CR12Aug_CSW13A (SPAdes) | ecosystem: Environmental > Terrestrial > Deep... | reverse complement strand
CCCCGAGCAGGGTCAGCCCCCTCAGGGGGCAGCGACCCGCGCAGCGGCGGAGCGTGGGGGCGACCGCGACCTCAGCGAAGGGCCGCCCCGAGCAGGGTCAGCCCCCTCGGGGGCAGCGACCCGCGCAGCGGCGGAGCGTGGGGGCGACCGCGACCTCAGCGAAGGGCCGCCCCGAGCAGGGTCAGCCCCCTCGGGGGGGCAGCGACCCGCGCAGCGGCGGAGCGTGGGGGCTTCCAGTTCACTCGATGTTCTGCACCTGCTCGCGCATCTGCTCGATCAGCACTTTCATGTCCACCGAGATGCGGGTCAGTTCCAGGCTGGACGATTTGGAGCCCAGGGTGTTGGCCTCGCGATGCAGTTCCTGAATCAGGAAGTCCAGCCGTTTGCCGAGCTCGGCGCCGCGTTCGAGCAGGCGTTCGATTTCGCCCAGGTGTGAGTCGATCCGGGTCAACTCCTCGGCCACATCGATGCGGATGGCGAAGGCGGTGGCTTCACTCAGTGCGCGGTCGCGGGCTGCCTCGCTGGGCACGGCGCCCTGGCTGTCGGCGCCCAGGGCTTCGTTCCAGCGCTCAAGAAATCGCAGGCGCTGCTGTTCGACGAGATGGGGAACCAGTGGCTGGGCGGCGGCCGCCAGCTGGCGCAATTGCGTCAAGCGGTCCAGCAGCATGTCGGCCAGACGCCGACCTTCGCGGCGGCGGGCGTCCAGCAGGCCTTCAAGGGCGGCATTGGCCAAGTGCATCAGGGGAGCTTGCAGGGCACCGGTGTCTGCGCCTTGTCGCCCGGTCAGTTGCAGCACCTCGGCCACCGACAGCGGCGTGGCCTGGGGCAGCCAGTCACGCACCATGTCCTGCAGGGTCGACAGACGTTGCAGTTCAGGCACACCCGGCGCGCGCTGGCCGGCATCGGTTCGACCTTCTATCCAGGCACGCACCTCCACCTTGCCCCGGCGCAGCCGGGCGCCCAGCAGTTCGCGCAGGGCCGGCTCCGCCCCGCGCAGTTCTTCCGGCAGCTTGAGAACCAGGTCGAGAAAACGGCTGTTGACCGAGCGGATTTCGACCCCCAGACCGGGCAACCCCTCGGGCATACCGTCTGCGCCACTGTGCGCCGTGGCGTATCCGGTCATGCTGTAAACTGACATCGCACTGGCCTCTTCGGTTTGAGCGGTCCAAAACGAGGCGTTCCGGAATCCTGGCGAATCATATGTCAAAGGTCAAACCTGCCCCTCTTCCGCCGGATACGGTGATCGGTGGTTACCGCATCGTCAGAAAGCTGGCGGCCGGAGGCTTTGGCGTGGTCTACCTGGCCGTGGATACCGAGGGGCAGCAGGTGGCTGTCAAGGAGTACCTGCCCTCGTCGCTGGCTTCGCGCGCACCCGGTGAGCTGCTGCCGCAGGTGCAGCCCGAGAAACTCTCGCTCTACCGGCTGGGCCTCAAGAGTTTCTTTGAGGAGGGCCGCGCCCTGGCCCAGATCTCCCACCAGTCGGTGGTGAGCGTGCTGAACTTCTTCCGCGAGAACGAGACCGTCTACATGGTCATGAATTATCTGGAGGGCGCGTCCCTGCAGGAGTTCATCATCACTGCGCGGGAACTGAAAAAGCAGAAGGTGTTCCGCGAATCGACGATCCGCTCGCTGTATGACGAGGTGCTGCGCGGTCTTCGCATCGTGCACCAGCACAAGATGCTGCACCTGGACATCAAGCCGGCCAACATCTTCGTGACCGATGACAACCGGGCCGTGCTGATCGACTTCGGTGCCGCACGCGAAGTGCTGAGCAAGGAAGGCAACTTCATCCGTCCGATGTACACCCCGGGCTTTGCTGCGCCCGAAATGTACCGCCGTGATTCCAGCATGGGGCCTTGGACCGACATCTACGCCATTGGCGCCTGCATCTACGCCAGCATGCAGGGCTACCCGCCCAACGATGCACCGCAGCGCCTGGAGAAGGACCGTCTGTCGCTCGCGCTGTCCCGGCTGCGCGGGGTGTACTCCGACAACCTGATCGAGGTGGTCGAGTGGTGCATGTCGCTCGACCCCCTGTCGCGTCCCCAGTCCGTGTTCGCGCTGCAGAAGGAGCTCAGCCGTGAGACCGAACGCAGCTACACCAAGCTGACGGTGGCCGAGAAGATGCGGCTGCAATTCGACAGCCTGGTGTCCGACAACAAGAAGAAGATGGGCAAATCCACCAACGCGGCGACCAAGTTCCGATGAAGTTTTCGGTCTACCAGATCAGTCGCCAGGGAGGACGCGAGCGCAACGAGGACCGGATGGGCTATGCCTATACCCGGGAGGCGGGCCTGTTTGTGCTGGCCGATGGCATGGGTGGACACCCTGAAGGCGCCATGGCGGCGCAGCTGGCCCTGCAGACTTTCTCGGCCTATTTCCAGAAGGCGGCGAACCCCACGGTGGGCGAGGTGCCTGAGTTCCTCTCGAGCGCCCTGATGGCGGCCCACCACCAGATCATCCGCTACGCCGCCGAGAAGGGCATGCTGGACACGCCCCGCACGACGCTGGTGGCCTCGGTCATGGAACGTGGTCACATGCACTGGATCCATTGCGGCGATTCGCGCCTTTATGTCGTGCGCGATGGTGAGCTCGTCACCCGCACCCGGGACCATTCCTACATGGAGCAGCAGGCCCACCTGGGCCGCTCGACCGAACACATCAACCGCAACATCCTGTTCACCTGTCTGGGGTCTCCGGCCAAGCCGGTGTATGACATTTCCGGTCCGCTGCAGCTGCAGGAGGGGGACCGGGTGCTGCTGTGCTCTGACGGGCTCTGGGGCACGGTCAAGGACCAGGAAATCGTGAACGAGCTCTCGCGTGCACCACTGGAGCAGGCTGTACCTGAACTGGTGGAAATGGCGCTCAAGCGCGGAGGGCCGCGGTGCGACAACGTCACCGTGGTGGCGATGGAATGGGAGACCCCCGAGGAGTTCCAGTCCACCCGAGTGTCGACCGACGACATCCAGGAAGGGGTGTTTTCCTCGACCATCCAGTCCGGTGTACCCGATCCCACGATCGAGGACATGGACGACGCGGCGATCGAACGATCGATCGCCGAGATCAACGAAGCGATCCGCCGCACGGCAGAGCGCAAGACCTGAGAGGTTTCCATGACGGAACATGTCCGGCCCGGTCAACGGGCCGCCGATGCCCTGCGCCCGGTGAAGATCACCCGCCAGTACACCATGCACGCCGAAGGCTCGGTGCTGATCGAGTTCGGTCACACCAAGGTGCTGTGCACGGCGTCGGTCGAAGAAAAGGTGCCGCCGCACAAGCGAGGCAGTGGCGAAGGCTGGGTGACGGCCGAGTACGGGATGTTGCCTCGGGCCACCCATACCCGCAGCGATCGCGAGGCGGCCAAGGGCAAGCAGAGCGGGCGCACACAGGAAATCCAGCGGCTGATTGGCCGCTCGCTGCGTGCCGTGTTCGACCTGAAGGCTCTGGGCGAGCGCACCATCTCGCTCGACTGTGATGTGCTGCAGGCCGACGGAGGTACCCGCACGGCTGCCATCACCGGCGCTTTTGTTGCCGCGCAGGACGCGGTGAGCAAGTTGATCGGCGAGGGCAAGCTGGCCACGTCTCCCATCAAGGACCATGTGGCCGCCATCTCGGTCGGCATCCTGGCAGGGCAGCCGCTGCTGGACCTGGAGTACGTGGAAGACTCGGCCTGCGACACCGACATGAACGTGGTCATGACCGGTGCCGGCCACTATGTGGAGGTGCAGGGCACCGCGGAGGGCGTGGCCTTCACACGCAAGGAGATGGACGCGCTGCTGGCGCTGGCCGAGCAGGGCATTGGCGAACTGGTCCGCCTGCAAAAGCACGCACTCGGGGTGGCCTGAGCCCATGGGCATGAAGCTGGTCCTGGCCTCCAACAACAAAGGCAAGCTGGCCGAATTGCAGGCACTGTTTGCGCCGCTGGGCGTGGAGCTGGTGCGCCAGTCCGACCTGGGCATTCCCGAGGCGCCCGAGCCGCACCGCACCTTCGTCGAGAACGCGCTGGCCAAGGCGAGGCATGCGGCGCGCGTCAGCGGTCTGCCAGCGCTGGCCGATGATGCCGGCCTGTGCGTCGAGGCCTTTGGTGGACTGCCTGGCGTTGACACCGCCTACTACGCCACGCAGTTCGGCTACGAAAAAGGCGATGACAACAATGTTCGGGCCTTGCTGGAGCAGATGCGTGGCCTGAGCGACCGCCGCGCTGCGCTGGTGAGCACGCTGGTGGCGCTGCGCAGTGCCGACGACCCGGAGCCGCTGGTGGCCACTGGCCGTGCGCCGGGTCTGATCACGCGGGAACCCGTCGGCGACAACGGCTTCGGCTTTGACCCCGTGATGTTCCTGCCCGAGTTTGGCAAGACCTTTGCACAGCTGCCGACAGAGGTCAAGAATGCCAACAGCCACCGGGGCAAGGCCGCGCGGCAGATGCTGGATCTCATGCGCGACCGGTGGTTCGCGCCAGAGGCTGGCGCATGATGGACGTGCCCCACTGGAGCGATGTCCGCCACTGGATGCGCCCGGGCACCCTACAGCTTCAGGGTCTGCCGCCGCTGTCGCTCTATATCCACCTGCCGTGGTGTCTGAAGAAATGTCCCTACTGCGACTTCAATTCGCACGAGTGGAGCGCGACAGCCAGGGCAGACGAGGTCATGCCCGAGCAGACCTACGTCGAAGCGGTGATGTCCGACCTGGAGGCTGCCTTGCCCCTGATCTGGGGGCGCACGGTGCACAGTGTGTTCATCGGTGGCGGCACGCCCAGCCTGTTTTCGCCCGAGGCCATCGACCGTCTTTTGGCCGGGGTGCGCGCGCGGGTGCGACTGGAGCCCGGGGCCGAGGTGACGCTGGAGGCCAACCCGGGCACCTTCGAGAAAGACCGTTTCAGGGCATTTCGTGGGGCCGGCGTGACGCGGCTGTCGATCGGGGTGCAGAGCTTTAGCGATGCCCATCTGAAGACGCTGGGACGGGTGCATGACCGTGCACAGGCGCTGGCAGCCATTGCAGAGGCAGCGCAGGCCTTCGAGACCTTCAACCTGGACATCATGTATGCGCTGCCCGGGCAGACGCTGGCTCAGTGCGAGGACGACATCCGCATGGCGCTGTCGTTCAGGCCTCCCCACATCTCGATCTACCACCTGACCATCGAACCCAACACGGTGTTTGCCAAGTTTCCGCCGCAGGTGCCCGAGGAAGACGATGCCTACGCCATGCTCGACCGCATCACCGAGCTGACCACGGCTGAGGGGCTGGGGCGCTACGAGGTATCGGCCTATGCGCGCCCGGGGCATCGATGCCGGCACAACCTGAATTACTGGCAGTTCGGTGACTATCTGGGCATTGGCGCAGGCGCCCACAGCAAACTCAGCTTTGCGCACCGGGTGGTGCGGCAGGTGAGGGCGCGCGAGCCCCGTCTCTACATGGAGAAGGCGCGCGCTGGCGATGCGGTGGTGTCGGTGGACGAGGTGGCGCGTCGCGACCTGCCGTTCGAGTACATGCTCAACGCGCTGCGCTTGCGCGATGGTTTTTCACTGGACGATGCGGTGGCCCGAACCGGCCTGCCTGTCTCGTCCCTGCGCAATGGCATTGACCAGGCCTGCAGTCGGGGCTGGCTGGTCGTGGACGGCGGCTGGGTGCGGCCGACCGAGCAGGGCTTTGACTTCCTGAGCGATGTGCAGGCGCTGTTCCTGCCGGATCCGGACTGAGCGGCCATTGCCCTGGCGCAGACGGTGAGAGCCGAGCTGACGGCAAAAAAAGGTCCATCGAAATCAATGGCTTAAAGCATTCGGCCGATACAGTCTGGCATACATGCTTGGCGTAGGTCAGCATGTGATGCGTCGAGAGGTCATCTCTTGACGAACTGAGTCTGGAGATGGGTGGCGGGCCACGGTGGAGTGCGGGGCTTGGGCAACAGACCCGTCACCGGCGAGTGTCAATTGGTTCGGACTGTGTGTTTGAAGATGCTGGCTGGACGGCTGCGCCCGCCAAGATGCCACCATCAAGGTTCAGCTCTGCGCCGGTCATGTAGGCCGCTTCATCCGATGCCAGAAGCAGGGCGACGGCAGCCACTTCTTCTGGTCTCCCAAAGCGACGCACCGGGCAGTCCTGGACAAACTCGCGCATCCTGACTTCCCGTTGTGGGCCGTCCCCAAGTAAGGGTTCCCACATGGGGGTCAGGATGGCAGCGGGGTGGATCGAGTTGCAGCGAATGGGCAGTCCTTGTTCAGCACAGTAGAGAGCCACCGTCTTGGTGTGATTTCTGACGGCCGCCTTGGATGATGCATAGGCAGCTGCGCCGGGGATGCCCACCAGACCCGATCTTGATGAGATGTTGATGATCGAACCCGTGCCACTCGACTTGCGCATGGTCTGGATGGCGTATTTGCAGCCAAGGAAGACACCATCCAGATTGGTTCGATGCACCGCACGCCATGCATCCAGGGACGCGTGTTCGGGGTCATGGACAAAGTTGCCCTGTTCGAATCCTGTGACTCCGGCATTGTTGACCACCACATGCAGTCCGTGCCCCTGTTCCAGGATAGCGGACATGCAAGTACGCCAGTGATCCTCCTCCCGCACATCCAGGTGCATGTATGAGGCTCGCCCCTTCAGGTGTTCGACCAGACACTGGCCACCCGCGTCGTCAATGTCGGTCACATACACAAAGGCACCATTGTCTGCAAACGCGGTAGCGATGGCCGCACCGATGCCCCTGGATGCCCCGGTCACGAGGGCAACCTTTCCTGCCAGCCTGGTCATGGCTCCACTCCTGCAAACTGATGGTCAGAACACCCGTTCTGCTCAGACGGATCTGGTGAACATTTCCACCTTCGCGCCATTGAGCTCCTCAACCAGCCTTCAATCGGGGAAGACACCAGAGAACTTTGCTTGGCCCAATTGAAATGGCGCAACCAGGGACTTCCCAGGCCATCCGCTTCGATCTTGATGTGTTGTGCGTGGATATCGGGGGCTGTGGCGAGCAGTGCATCCAGCGCCGAGCGCGGTGCGACTGCGTCGCCGTCGACATGGAGGGCAAGCACGGGCGTACGAATCCCCTTGAGATCGGGCGTCCTTGTTGTTCGATCACGTCGATGCAGTCTGTACTTCCCCCAAAGGGCACTGTACGACCAATCCTTCATCCAACGCTTGGCCTGATCACCTCCAAAGCCCAGACGGCGCCCTGGATACCAGGGCAGAACGCGCGAGATCGCTGCGACCGACCACACCATGGCGGCCGCCGACGGCTGTTGACTTCGCGGCCAGAATTTTGGGTGCACCGCACCAGATGCAATCAATATCAGGCCAGTCACATGATGTGCGATGTTCTGCAGTGACAGCAGCGCCAATTGACCTCCCAGACTGTGGCCGACAAGGAATATGGGGCGGGCAGGGCGGGCCGTCTTGAGTGAGCCGACCAGCGAGGGGAGCCCAATGTCCACCACACATTCGTAGCCAAAATCGTCGCCCTTGCTCGCGCTGCGCACGTCGCTTCCCTGTCCAGGGAGTTCAGTCAACACCACAGTGGCGTTCAAGGACTTGCCGAGCTCGTGGCCGAACTGTTCGTAGAAGCTGGCCGGTACACCCATGGCGGGAAGGATCACCACAATGGGTCTATCTCCCTCGTGCTCATTGCCCCAATGGTCAAGCACACGATGGGCATGCATGCCAACGGAAGATTCACTCTGCTGACCAGTCCTCTCCAATGCCCGAGCATCCGATGATGGCAGTGGGCCTCGCAGCGACGGCACCAGGCGCGGTACCTGGGAGCTGTAGGAGCGGTATGCGTGTCCCATATCTCGTACGAGATCACTCTCTTCCCACCGGGTCCCCAGGAGGATATAGACAGTCAGAACACTGGCAATCAACGCATGGCCTGCCGAGAAATCTGGGATGGTCCAGAGCACCATCAGAAACCCCGTCATCATCGGATGGCGAACCCAGCGGTACAGCCAAGGAATCACCAACTGCTCATGGGTTCTCGCCCCGCCCGAATAGAACGCCTGGCGCAATCCAAACAGCTGGGCATGATCGATCTGGAAGGTGGAAGCAATGACCAGCATCCAGCCCAAAGCATGCAGGGCCATCAAACCATACCTTCCAGCCTGATTATCCACAGACCAGACGTGCTCAGGCATGGGCACCCAGACAACCATGACCAATGCAAGACTGGCACCCGCCACCGCGACATACACCGATCTCACGAGCTCTTCAGGCAGGATTCGGGCCATCCACTCTTTGGCACCTGCCCTTGCCAGAATGCTGTGCGTGCAACCGAACAGCAATAGGGTCAGCAAGTTGGTGACCCAGTGCAAATCGTTCGTCGGCTCCGAATGGATGGTCTTGAACGGACCCCACCCCAGCAAGAACCCGGCGAACCAGAGCATGACGATCATGCTGGCTCCGTATATGAACAGCGAAGCCGATCGAATGAATGGTCTCATTGATGAAAACGAAAATCTTGTCAGGCTGCGCGAGGGCCTTTTAGCCACTCAAATGCCTGGACCAGGGTGCTCGGGACCTTGTCTTCAATGATTCGGTCATGTGCAAGTACCAGGCGCTCGGGGTGCCAGGCCAGTATCTGCTCCACAGATCGTGCCAACGCCTCACGATCTCGGACCATCCACCGCATGGTTCGTGACATGGCCACTCGTTGTTGAACCCCGAGTACTCGACCAGCCAACCGTGTGAGCAATGGGTTTTCATTGCCCAGACAGAACAGGATGTCGGTGGCAATCAGGGTGCTGGTTGGCCGGTGGATCCAAACCGTCTCGTTGAGCACAGGCAAGCCTTTGAGCAGGCAGGAGTCCATCTCTTCGCCCCAATTGGACTCACTGGAAAGGACTGGGTAAGCGGCAAGATCGGGTCTTTTGTGCTGCAAACCTGGGGCGATCCAGCCTGTGGCCTGGGGAAACTCTTGAACAAACGCTGCAAAGAAGCGATGGTGGAACAGGTTGGGCGCCACCACGTGTCGAACCGGACCCAGTGACGCCAGGCTGTGTCGCAGCGCGACGGTTGGTTCGATGGGCGAGTGCACCCATAGGGATCCGTCCGACAGCTTGATCACCGTCATTCGGGTTCTCAGCAGCATGGGGCCAAATCTCAGGCGTTGCTGCGCATCCCAGATCGAACCGTTGACAACGGGACGCAGTGCAGTCTGATCGCTGATCACGAACGTTCTCCCTCAGGTGCTTGAATGGTCCCTTGCGCCAATGCAATCCGTCTCCAGTCGTTTGCTATTTCGGCTGATATTTCACAACGGACCACTGCGGTTCGGCGACCACAGGCCTCAACTTGTGCCAGTGCAGTGAGGCTGCTTGCACCTTTGGCAGGCCTCAGGTAGTTGATCTTGAACTCAAGGGTCACGGCGTCACCGAGAACAGAGCCCGCCGCAAACGCCATGGCGTTGTCGGCCAGATAGGCGATCACACCTCCGTGTACATACCCATGCTGCTGCAACAGTTCGCTGGTCACTGGAAGGTGGATTTCTGCATGTCCGGGTTCGATGTTCTCCAGTGTCGTTCCCAGCAAGCGGCTGAACGGTTGGTGTTCAAGAGCCTGCCTTGCAACGACAGACAAAGTCGAGTCTTCAATCGGCGAGGGCATTGCTGACCTCCTTCTGTTTCTGGGATTCATTGGGGGCAAACGACACAGCGGTTTGGATGATCTCCTGTGCGGCAATCACAGCGCCGTTGCGTCCTGCATGCCTGCGACTGGACTCGACTGCCTTGTCCTGGAGTGCAGGCGTTCTCATGGCCTGTTCAATCGTGTGCCGGAGGCTCTGGACCGAGACTTTCGAACGCCGAAGGACCAGCGCCACGCCCATGTTCTGAAGTCTTTGCGCGTTGTCGAACTGGTCGTGAGAGAACGGTATGACCAGTTGCGGTCGAGCGGCACGCAGGCAGGCAGCAGCCGTTCCGATGCCCCCGGCATGAACGACCAGACGGGCATGCGGGAACAGTTCGTGATAGGAGGTCCACGCAACCAGATGGAAAAGTCTGGTGTTCGGGTTCAGGAGTTTCCTGGCATGTCCTCCAGCCACGAACACAGCTCGACATCCAAGGTCCTTGCAAACCGAAATCGCCAGTCGGTAGAAGTCGCCATCAGCCACTACCGCAGAACTTCCCAGCGTGAACACCAGCGGCGCCTCGCCCGCCTGCAGAAACTCGATGAGTTCGCCGCCCATCTCAGGCGTGGGCGCTGGCTCATCGGGAAATCCGCACTGGACCGTCTGGTGAGGCCAGTCAGGCTGGGGGCGAGCGAACTCGCTGGAGAACATCGCGAGCACTCGGTGTGGCGAGTGCTGTCCCTCCCACAGGGGATCGCCATATGGATCCACGCCCAGTGACATGCGCAACTGGTGGAGAGGCTTGGTCCATGATGTGGACATGCCGCGCAGCATGGCGAAGAGTCTTCGATTGAACACGGGTCCGAGTCCGCGCAGGCGCGCAAGAAACGGGGCCGGAGCGAGGACGGGCGGGTCAAAGGCTGACAGCATCGAAATCGGTGACAGCACCAGTGAGACCCAAGGGCGCCCCCTTTGATGGCATATCAGCGGGACCACATAGGTCAGGGGGTGTGATACGACGATGTCGAACTCGTCGATCATGGCTGCCAGGTCACTGAACGTTGACTGAACGGCCGGCATCAACACATCGTTGATGACGTAAGACATTCCATCGCGTGGATGCATCACTTTGGCCATCACGTCAGCATCTTGCAGATCGACGTCGGGTCGAACTGGAGCAAATCTGGTTTGATGGTGTTCCACAAAGGCACCATGGCTTTGAGAGGTGGCCACGACGGCATGATGTCCCATGGCCACAAGCTGCTGAGCTATGGAGACCACCGGAGCGACATCACCCACGGATCCGAATGCACACAATAGGATCTTCACAAGTACTGCTCCACTTCGTGCTCTGCTCGCAAGGGCATGTCCGAGGCAGGAAGACGCGTACAGCGCCTCAACACCACGAGAGGCTCTTGCCGCACGGTACGAAAGCACATTTGGTCGTATAGCGCAATGGCATTGACGTTTGAGGCCTCCACGTGCAGCATGCTTCGACCTCTCTCTCTGTGCACGTGTTTCAAGGCATGGCGGATCAGGGCGGTCGCCAGACCCTGCCCGCGTTGTGACGCTCGCGTGCATATGCCAGCAAGTTCAATCCATTGCTTGAATTGCATGCGCGTGCCTGCCATGGCCACCAACATGCCCTCCAGAAAGATGCCGAAATGGGATCCCAGGCCAAAGGTGAACTCAGTCAGGGGTGTCACATGGCATTCATTGGCCAGTTTGGCCATGCTCTCAAGATGAGATCGGTCCAGCCGCCGCACTTTGCCCAGGTTCATGCATGCGTCAATGTTGGGGTGGGGACCAACCATTTGCAGCACGGTTGATCGATGAACGACCTCGAATCCGTCAACCTCACCCCAGTTGAATCCGGCGATGAACACGGTTTCTCCCGGAGACACCCACCGCTTCAGACTGGACGTACGGTTGTGGACGTCAGTGTCTGAGGCGGCGGCGATGATGGGTCCGCATCTGAGCAGAAATTGATCCCCCACAGCGTGACTTCGCTGGCCACCCGAAAAGGCATGCCAGGCGAAGTTGCCAGGAGGCGCTGTGTCTGTGCTCATGGCAGCGCTGCGATCGGCTCGGAATGCCCAATAAGGTTGCGTGCCGTTTCGGCAATTCCCAGCGCCTGAGGAACGCCTGCCTGTTCAAGCACCCATGATGCAGGTGCAGGGGCGTCCGGCCCTCCCAGGCGGGTGATGGGAGATCGCAGTTCATGAAAGGCATGCTCTGCAACAAATGCAGAGATCTCTGCGCCCACGCCGAAACTCACCGCCGCTTCGTGTACCACCAGAAGGCGACCCGTCCGCTTCACTGATTCCAGTACACACTCCCGGTCCCAGGGCTTGATGGTTCTCAGGTCGATGATCTCTACGCTGATGTCGCCCGCTTCAAGCAGTCTGGCGGCCTCCATGCAATGACCAACCGTCTTGCCATAGGAGACCAAGGTGAGGTCTGTTCCGCTGCGACGAATGACTGCCTTGCCAATGGGAACCAGGGATGCATCGCCGTCTTGCACGGGGCCTTCCGTTGGACCAAGCGCCAGATCGCAAAAGAAGACCACGGGATTGTTGTCGCGAATGGAAGCCTTCAGAAGGCCCTTGAAGTCGGCGGGCGTGCTCGGCATGACGACCTTGAGGCCTGGCGCATGTGCAAACCACGCCTCGATGTTGTGGTTGTGTTGGGCGCCCACCCCCCAACCTGCACCTGTCAGAGCGAGAAAAACGACCGGGAACTCAAATTGCCCTCCCGATACGAATCTGAGCTTTCCGGCACTGTTGACGATCGCGTCCATCGCATACGTCAAGAAGGGTGCGAACAGCAGATCGACCACCGGGCGCAGTCCACTGGCGGCAGCTCCGACGGCCGTTCCGGCCACCACCGCCTCGGCAAGTGGAGTGTTCCTGACCCTGAGTTCTCCAAACTGCTGCGCAAGGGCGTGGTACTTGGCTTGCACACCCTCTCCGAGCAGCATGACCTTGCTGTCGCGGTTCATCTCTTCGCTCAGGGCCTCGCCCATGGCGGTGTTCACGTTGATGACTTTCATGATGTATCTTTCTTCAGGCATATACGTCCTGCTGGAGCTGTGACGGATTCGGCCACTCGGATGCTTGGGCAAAGGAGGCGGCATCGTCGATGGTCTTGTTGACCCTCTCGCGCATGGCGGTCAGTTCGGCGGGCGTGATGGCGCCTTCACTCACCAAGCGCGTAACAGCGATATCGATCGGATCTCTTGCCAGCCATTCACGCAGCTCAGCCTTGTCTACGTATGCCTGGTCGTCGGGTTCGAAATGACCTCGCTGTCGGTAGGTCATCAATTCGATGAAATGGGGCTTGCCCGTCTGCCGAATCCGCTCAGCCGCATGTTGGGCCACTTTGCGGACGGACTCAACGTCGTTGCCGTCCACCGAGATCGCCTCCAGACCGTGTGACTCGGCCCATGCCCGGATTGACTGTCCAGGCATCGTCTGCGATCGATGGACAAATGCCTGCCACTGGTTGTTCTCGCACACGAACAGCAGCGGAAGCTCCCAGGTGGTGGCGAGATTGAGGGCCTCATGAAAGATGCCTTCACAGGCGGCTCCGTCTCCAAAGAAGGTTGCCACGATGGCTCCTCGCTCGCCAAGGCCGGACTTCTGTGCAAGTGCGACACCGGTGGCGAGCGCCAGCTCCGCGCCCACGATGGTGGAAGTCAGAACCACCCCCAGCGACTTGTCACTGATGTGCAGTGAGCCGCTGTTGCCTTTGCAGTAACCGTCTTTGCGTCCGAGGACTTCGGCCATCATGCGTCCCGGGTCCGCGCCGCGTGCCAGCAGGTGTCCTGCACTCCGGTGGTTGGTGAGAATCCTGTCGTTGGCTCCGAGCGCGGAAATCACACCCACTGCACAGGCTTCTTGGCCTACCGAAGTGCAGGTGCCAGCGGCCCCCGTTGCCTGGTTGATGGAAACCAGCTTTTCCTCGTATGAACGAATGAGCATCATTCGCTCCAGGCGTTCCACTTCACCTTGTCGTTGTGTGGCTTTCATGGGATCCCCTCAGGCTGCTTCAGCCATGGTGGCCGTCATCATGGCTTCCAGGGCCTTCTGGTCGGGACCCACGAAGTTGGGCGCCTCCCTGGATCGGCGAACGCCCTCCGTGAGGCGTTCGACAATGCCCCGGGCTGGCTGAAGGTGGCTGCCAAGAATCACATCTGCCTGCAGTCTGTGAACTGCATCAAGTGCCTGGTTCAGTCGCTGGGCGTCGCTCATGGCCAACCATGGTGTGTCAACGCTGTTCCACAAGGACATCCCCTGGTACAGCGCTTCGACATCAATCGCTTCTGCGGTATCCGTTTGCGTTTGCTGCACAACACCAAAGCTGTCCGCGCAGAAAAATGCACGGCTCCGGGTGTCAAACAGGGCGCACGTCTCCGGTGCGTCGTAGGTTGGCGGTCGCAAGGCCAGGATCTGCCGGTCGCCCACATCAAGGTGTTGGCCGGGATTGATGAGGTAGGCGCGTTCCTGGGGAAGGCCGAGAAGTCCCATCTTGCCCATCCCAAGATAGTTGGTGACCACGCGAGCTTTGGGGGCCTTGGCAAGAATGGCATTCAGGTTGCCAATGTGGTCTGGATCCATGTGCGTGATCCAGATCCAGCGCAGATCATCAAGGTCGATCTGCTTCTCGAGCGAATCCATGAATGGGGTGGCCAGTGCAGCAATGCCCGTGTCAACCAATACCGGCTGTTTGGACTTGATCAGGTAGGCGTTGCATGGCAGCTGTCCGAGTCCCGGGACGGGCATCCAGCTGCCCAGGAGGTCGGTGTCCTTGGCGACTCGTGCGGTTTCAAGCATCTGTGGTGTTTGCATGGAGGTATCCTTTGATAATGAGTGATCATGACTGATCACAGAAATTATTGTAGGTGGGTGCCGGCACTTCGTCAACAAATAAATGAACACAACAGTTCAGTAAAAGTAGATCGATGCGGGATCCGCTCGATTGCGAGGCCTTGACACCGACACGCTTGGGGGCTCGTTGTTCTCGGGAGGGCGCGTCGATCCAGCAACTCCCATGTCCACGCGTTCAGATCGGTTGGGTCGCGCGGGTTGCTTCTTGCCTGCGTTCGTGGAGGCGAGCGATCTGTGGATCTCCCTTCGCCTGGTCAACGACGGGTCATGAACTGCTGCCGGGCTCCAGGGCGCACAGGGATTGCCGGTGATGCACTCCATGCGACCCAGACACTCGCCACCTCATGTCTTTCGCCCGATGGCGGCCGCTGAAACAATGAGAGCTGCGGCCACGAGAATGTGTGGGCTGAAATCTTGACCTGTGGAAAGCACAACGGTCACTGTGGACAGGAGTGGTGTCAAAAAGGCGAGAAGACCGATCCGACGAGGATCTCCGACCTTTAGCGCGGCATCCCACAAGAAGAAGGCGCCACCCAGAGGGCCCAATCCCAACATGGCGATAAGCAACAAGTCGTTGACGGACAGGGACACGGACGGCTCAAAGAGCACATGCAGTAGCAGCGAGAGCCCACCTGACACCGCGGCGAATGAACCCACTGCAGCGGTGCTGAATGGCGTGATCCTCCGGGTAAGCAAAGAGTAGGTGGCCCAGACGATGGCAGACCCGAACGCGTAGAGGTAGCCGGCATGAAATCCACCAGCGAATGACTGTGAGCCTGCTGATCCTTGACCGAGTATGGCTATGGCTGCTCCGCAGAGGCCCATCAAAGCTGCGAATACATGTGTGCCTCGCAAGGTGGTACCGGGCAAGAGCAGCGGCGCAAGGACGACCATGCCCAGTGGCCAGAGGTAGTTGATGAGGTTTGCCTCGACCGCTGGCGCGGTCCTCAGTGCGATGAACAAGAGGAGATGGAAGCCGAACAGGCCGTACACCCCGAGAATCAGGGTTTGGGGCGGAACCCGCAGCCTGCTGAGCTGAAAGCCGGAGAGAGGGTATGCAATGAGGCTCCCCACAAGCAAGCCCAGTCCTGTCAGCAGGAACGGAGGAACGTGGGACAGCGAAACACCCAATGCCGCAAGGGAGCCCCAGAGCAGGATGGCTGACAGTGCAAGTAGTTCGGACTTCATATGTCCGACGGTAGCCTGACCTGGACCATCGGATCGCCGGCCACAGGCATCAAAACGCTTGAGAGTTCCTCGGTAAGGAACGCGGGGGGTGCGCAAGCCCGGTGGGATAAAGGTGCTTCTGCCGGGCATGTCCTCCGAGGCCGTCGTGTCAGCTCTCGGCGCACCTTGCCGGAAACGACAATGCCCCCGGAGGCTTGTACGGCCCGGACGCGCTTTGCCAGTCAGGAGGCAAACAGGTGGTCCGATCCCTCATGCGGTCTGGGCAACGGGGTCCGGCTCAGCCTTTGTTCCAGCGGCGCCTCAATGCAGTTGCCAATGCAGCTGAAGATCCGTAGCCAACCATTTCGGCGGCTTGACTGGCACACATTCCTGTGGCTCGCAGCTCGATAGCCCTCTGTGCACGCAACCGCCGCAGCCACTCCATCGGTGGAATGCCTTTGTCTTCGACGCAGCGTGCCCTGAACTGACTTTCGCTCAGGCTGACTTGTTGGGCCAGGTCTGCCACGCTCAATGGTGCAGACAGCCTGAGCCGCACCCAACGGGTGAGCTTGTCCCAGTCGATGTCCCTGCGCAGGCGGGGGGGCGATTTGGCGACCCCCCAGAGTTGGCCCAGCAGCTCAGCTCCGTGTTCGCTATCAAAGCAAACCTCATGACTTAGCGCCAGTGCCAGGGAGCGAGCCAGGTGATCGACGGCAGGGGAGCACTCTGGAACACGGTGGCATGCCGACCAGGCGGGGCTGGCCGTTTCGAACACCAGGCACTGGCTGCCTTGGGAGGACTCAAAGTCGTGTCGCTCGCCAGGTGCGATGACGAAACCACTTCCCTGGGCCACCAGAACCCCCTTCCCATCGACCTCCAGGTCGAGACTTCCTTCCAGACCCCACAGGATCTGAAAATAGTCATGGCTGTGGCTGCCTCTAGATGGGCCGAAGCGCCTGAGGGACAGGTCGAAGAACGCGCTCATGGAAGCACAGGGACTGGGGATGGGCTGACGGTAGGCGAGGTGCGGGCAGCGACTGGAACCAGATATGGAAATTTAGTGCGGTCTTGGCGACAGGTCAATTCGCTGGTTGATCGCTACCCATTGCGACCGCTTCGGTCACCGTTATGGATGCCGCTGCGTCGACGATCTTCTCGATGGATGGGGAATCGCCGATCAACCAATGCCCAGCATCCTTTACGACTGTGATCTCCAAGTCAAAGCGCCTGGCAATGGCTTGAGCCAAGTGCAATGGAACGAGCCGGTCCCGTTCACCTGCGACAACGACGGCTGGGCATGGAAGTGGGGGCGGCGGATCAAAAACTCCGCCTCGAGATGGTGCCAGTGCATCGGCCATGGCTTGACCGCTGTCCGGGCACATCGACGCAACAAGGTGGTCGGGTGGTTGCTCTGACCCGAATGGCCAGCGAGGTTGAAATTGAACGGGTCGGTTCGACCATCGGTTGCCAAAAATGCGTGCAAAAAGCAGGCGGCGTACCCAGAAGGGTGCGCCTTTGACAGAAGGAGGCGGTGCAGGCGCAGCAAGTATCGCCGCGTGGACGCATCCGCAGCCGGCCAAGGCCAAAGCCATCAAAGCGCCGTTGGAATGGCCGATGACCAGTGGGCGTACCCCATGAGCCTTGGCAATCACGAGTGCGTGATCTCTGGCTTCAACGAAATAGTCGTGAAGTGACAGCTTGGCGAGGTCAAGACCATCTGAAGAGAGTCCGGTGCGCAGTGTCTCGGCCAGAGTCGGCGCGGTCACGTGATAGCCCCTGTGCCGAAGGGCATCCGCCATCGGGCGCATGGAGGCGCCGGTCGAACAAATGCCGTGCAGAAGAAGCACTGGCTTGCCCGCGTTTGAGTACCGCAGTGCTTCCATGTCACCGATTTCTGGACCATGCGCAGCCATCGCGGTCGACCGTCGGGCGTCTTTGGGGTGATGAACACCTGTCTTTTCCATATGACTGGATCACATGCCGTTCAAGTCGGGTCCACTGGCTTCAGACGCCAAGGTCATCTCTGCCGAATACCTGGGACAGCAGCTCGGTCGCAATCCATCCGCCATGGATGACGAAGCTGAGGGGCAGTTTGGAGGCAATCGAGCTGTTGATGATCGGCTCCCACATCGTCACAAGTGTGGCCACCGGTACCAGATGTGCCGCAATCGCGAGAAGGCTGAACCTCTTGGGCGACAGGCTGTGAGAACCCATCCACAGGGCTGCGCCCACCAGACCCATGAGAGGGTACGCCTGAACATAGCCCACGAGGATGAGCGGAGGATCTGCCAAGTCGGCGTACGGACCCAGCCCAGCAAAGAGTCCCAGGTAAACGAGAATGGTCAGAGCCGAGGTGAGTAGCATCAGGAAGACGGCGTGGCAGCGAAGGATTTTTCGACGGTCAAGGATCATGTCTGGGCTCCGATCTGAGGAAGCTGAGTCTGGGTGCGTTGACGTCATGCGCAGGGTTGTGCTGCGTATTCGCCCTTCCATGTTAAATGAACTTAAATGTATACTGAAAATCATAGATCAACCTGTCGTCTGGGAGTCGCAGGTCACCCAAGATATTTTGATAATCATATATGACCACCGAAAATAGAGAGAAGCGGGCGTACACCAAACGAAAGCGTGCCGAGTCGCAGGACATGACGCGCCTGCGCATCGTCGAAGCCACCATGCTGCTGCACGAGAGGCTTGGACCACGCAATACCTCTATCAAGGCGATTGCACAAGAAGCGGGCGTGCAACGGTTGACGGTCTATCGCCACTTCCCGACCGAGGCAGACGTTTTCAATGCCTGCACTTCTCACTGGATTGAGCTGAATCCCCCGCCGGATCCCTCGCCATGGGGCGGCATCGTTGACCCATTTCTGCGTGTGGTGGTTGCGCTGTCTGAGCTTTACGCCTATTTCACTCGTACCCAGGGTATGTGGCGCGTGTCCTATCGTGACGTCAGTGAAGTGGATGCGCTGCGTGCGCCGATGGCGCAGTTCGATGAGTATCTGGGGGCCGTTGCCAGCACATTGATTGCGGCATTCCCCGAGGACAGGCAGACCTTGGTTTCGCCAACGTTGAAACATGCTGCCACGTTTCAGACCTGGCAGACGCTGGACAATCAGTCGCTCAGTGATTCACTGAAGGCGGCAACAGTCGCTTCATGGCTTGGCGGTCTGGTGTCCAGCAAGTACCTGACGGAGCAAGCTGCCCATTTGACGAGTGAGTCTTAGGCCGAGCGGCAGTGAATGCCCTGAGAGGCGTTGGTTGCGGTGCAGACAATTCAGCCAGGGTATTCAACCGGACGAGTCAAGGCACATACATGTAGCCCGCATTGCGCACGGTGCGGATGCTGCGGGGCTCAGCATCAGGTTCTGCTTCCACCTTGCGCCGCAGGCGGCCAATGCGAATGTCGATTGAACGGTCGAAAGGCTCCCACTCGCGGTTGCGGGTGTGCATCAGCAGTTGGTCGCGCGAGAGCACGCGGTTGGGGTTGGCCAGGAACACCTTGACCAGCTCGTATTCCATGGCGGTTATGGCCACTTCCTGCCCATCGGCCGCCAGGTCGAACATGCGCCGTGCGGCCATGTCGATCTCGCAGCGACCAAAGCGCTGTCGGCCATTGGCCACCGCTGCCTGGGGCTCCGCAGTGGCGGCAACCGGTGCCGACTCGCGGGCCTGCATTCGGCGCATCACGCTCTTGATGCGAGCCAGCAGTTCACGCGGATCAAAGGGCTTGGCGATGTAGTCGTCGGCGCCCATCTCCAGACCCACCACCCGGTCCACGATGTCGCTGGACGCGGTGACCATGATGATGCCCACGTCATAGCGTTCGCGCAGAAAGCGCGCCAGCGTCAGGCCGTCTTCACCGGGCAGTCGCAGGTCAAGCAGGATGAGGTCGGGAAGGGCTTCGTCGATCGCGTGGCGCATGCTGTGGCCGTCGCCAGCCTGGCGCACGGCGTAGCCGTGACCGTCCAGGTACTCCGTGAGCATGCTGCGCACGGATGCATCGTCATCCACGATCAACAGGTTGGCCTGGGCACTCATGCGGCGCATTTTGACACCGTCGCCAGGGCCTGGGAATGGCCGAATACAAAACGGCGACAGGGCCGATACGTTGCTGGTCTGCTCAGCACAAATGCAGCTCAGCGATACACGGCGGCAACCATTCAGGTGCCAACAGCCACATGGCCAATACCTCGGGCCGACACAGTGAAGGCCTGGCTTGCGGCGCGGTGCTGCAGGCATCAACCCCCGAGGAAATCACCATGTCCACCCAACTCTCCGCCTCCAGCGATCGCTACGCCAAGGTCATCGAAGTCTCCAAGCGCGTGCGCTGGGAGATCGAACGCGACCTGATCCGTGGCCGGCGCTTCGACTACACGAAAAACTTTCTGCCCAGCGGCCTTTCGCTGGTGAATGAACTGACTTTCCTGAGCCCGGCCGACAAGCGCCTGCTCAGCCAGGTGCAAGGGCGAACCTACGCTTACATCTTTGGTCTGGTGGAGCGATTCATCGGCGCCAAGGTCCTGGAGATCAGCCGCGAACACTGGCTCGGCGATCAAGTGGCATTGGAGGCCTTGGTGCGCATGACCGACGAGGAAATCAAGCACCAGGAGCTGTTCCGTCGGCTTGAAACCATGATGGCTGCCGACATGCCGCCCGGCTACGTACAGACAGCCGAAGCCAATGCCGTGGCGCAGGCCGTGCTGTCCAAGAGCACCTGGGCGGTACTGGCACTCACGCTCGACATCGAGCTGTTCACCCAGGCGCACTACCGCGCCAGCATTGAGCCGCAGGACAACCTTTCCGAACTGTGGAAGGACGTTTTCCTCTTCCACTGGAAGGAGGAGTCCCAGCACGCGATCCTGGACGAGATTGAACTCGTCAAGGAGAACGCCAAGCTCAGCGAGGCCGAGCGCGACGCTGCGGTGGAAGACCTTATTGCGCTGGTTGGAGCGGTTGACGGCATCCTGCAAGCTCAGGCCAAGGCCGATGCGAATTACTTCTGTCGCATCGCCGGTATGGCCTCGGACGCCGGGCGTGTGGCGCAGATCGAAGCCACCGTGCTCAAGGCTTACCGCTGGCAGTACATCGTCTCTGGGGTGATGGAACCGCGCTTCCAGAAGGTGTTGTTCGCCATGCTCAACGAAGCACAAGCCGCGCGCATTCACAACGCCCTGGCGCCACTGACCTACGCGGTGCCACAACAGCCCGAACTGCCCCTGCCACTGGCGGCCTGATCGGGCAACGGGCGGGGATCTGCCCCGCCCGCTGAACGCCTCTGCGCGGAGCTGCGTGTCCTTGCCCGCTGTGCCGCGCCATCACATTCATCGGAGTCTGTCGCCATGACACTGCACAATCTCTCCCTGACCCGAGCGTGGCCTCGTCCGCGCGGGTGGGCCTCACACATGCCCGATCATCGGGTCTCTGGTCCACGCTTCCAAGGTAGGCGCTTAGCCCCGCAGTGCGTTGCACGGAGGGTAGCCCCGTGAGCACGCCAGACGTTTTGCGGCTGTTGATGCTGGCCGCCATCTGGGGCGCCTCGTTCGTCTGGATGCGCGCAGCCGTTCCCGAGTTCGGCCCCGTGGTGCTCACGGCGATCCGGGCTGCCGGAGGTGCACTGGTGCTGGTACCGCTGGTAGGCTGGCGTCCGCTCCGACGTGCGCTGGGTGAGCATCCGGTGGCCATGCTGGCGGTGGGCACGACAGGTATCGCGCTGCCCTATGCCTGTCTGAGTTTCGCCAGCCAACAGGTGCCGGCTGCCATCACCAGCCTGATCAATGCCACCACGCCCATCTTTGCGGCCCTGGTGGCCATGGTCTGGCTCGGGCAGGCGACCAGTGGCGGGCGCTGGCTGGGCTTCTTGATTGCCTTTGCTGGCGTGGCCGTTGTGGTCACAGGCCAAGGTGGCACCGACGGCAGCACCGGGTTTGGCTTCTGGAGCCTGGCGGCCTGCGTGCTGGCAGCGGCCTCGTATGGCACAGCAGCCAACCTCATGCGCCGCTACCTGTCCGATGTGAATCCCGTGGTGCTCGCCGCAGGCAGCCAGATGGTGGCCACGGTGCTGCTTGCGGGCCCGGCAGCGGCGACCTGGCCCGCCGTGTTCCCGAGCGCTTCGGGCTGGATCGCGGCCGGCATGCTGGCGGTCCTGTGCACTGGCTTTGCCAACGCGATCTTCTTCCGGCTCGTTCAACGCGCCGGGGCCAGCAGTGCCACCACCGTGACCTTCCTGATTCCTGCGTTTGCCGCCACCTGGGCGCACCTCTTTCTGGGTGAGCCCGTCACGGCCGAGGTGGTGGTGGGTGGCGCAACGATTTTGCTCGGTTGTGCGATGGCCACCGGCCTGCTGCCCATCCGGCCCGCGTTCAGTCTGGCGCTGCGACTGTTGCGCGTGCGGCGCAGCACCAGCCTGTAGACCGGGCCTGACCCGACGGTTGCGGACCGGGAGGACACCAATCGGGCGATCACCCGGCCCCGCGCAACCACCTCCACCTCGTGGCCTCGGTTCGCAAGAGGCTGCCTCATGCCCTGCTGCACCGCGCAGCGGGGACTCTCCCGCCAAGGAAACACCATGAACACCAACGCCACACCTTCTGTTGCTCCCATTCTTTCGAGTCAACGATCCGTCATTGCCCATGGCTGGCATAGGCTGCTCAATCAAGTCACCCTCGGGTGGCAGGCATGGCGCCGGGCTCGACGCCTGAAGCGCGACGAGTCCGCCTTTCAAAGACTCGATGCCGCCGCCCTGCGTGACCTGGGCATGTCGTTCAGCGAGCATGCGTCGTACTGGGCTGAGGCTGAGGGCCTTGTACCCATGACGCGCGAGCGTGTGCGGCGTGGTCGCCGTCAGGGCAACAGGTGATGGACGCCCGTGCGTGGCGGATGATCCTTGCCGCGGCTTTGCTCATGGGCCTGGTGATGGGCACGCGCTCCTCGTTTGGCCTGTTTGTCTCGCCTCTGAACACGGCCTCGGGGATGGGCCTGACCGGCCTGAGCCTGGCCCTGGCGATGGGTCAGCTGGCCATTGGGTTCTCGCAACCCGTGGTGGGCATGCTGGCCGACCGCTTTGGCGCAGCCCGCGTGATCGGGGCAGGCGCCTGGCTGCTCATGATCACCACGGCATTGCCCGCATTGTGGCCGGTGCCTGCGGCGGTGGCACTGTCGATGGTGGCCATCGCCGCGGCCGGCAGCGCCGTGGGCAGCAATGGCCTGCTGGTGGGCGAAGTGGGTCGCGCCGTGCCGGCGGCCCGCATGGGCCTGGCGGTGGGCATTGTGGGTGCTGGCGCATCGCTGGGCCAACTGGTGCTGGGGCCGGCCACGCAGGCCATGCTGGACAGCGCTGGCTGGGTCCATGCGCTGCTGGCCACGGCCCTGGTCAGCCTGGTGGCCTTGCCGCTGGCCAGGCCGTTTCGCCGGCCGGCACACCAGGCAGCCGCCAGACCTTCGCAGCCGGTGGGCGATGTGATGCGCGACTGGCGTTTCTGGCGGGTGAGCCTCACGTTTGGCGTGTGCGGCTTTCACGTCGGCTTTCTGGCGGTTCACATGCCCGGTGTGATCGAGCGCTGTGGCCTGCCTGCTTCACTGGCCGGCACCTGGATTGCGGTGGCCGGTGCTGCCAACATCGCGGGCAGCTTGGCGGTAGGGCTGGCCATGAAGCGCCACGATTCGGCGCACCTGCTGGTGGCGCTCTACCTGATGCGTGCGCTGGGTGTGGGTGCGCTGCTGCTGCTGCCCAGTACAGCCATGGTGATCACGGCCTTTGCCGTGCTCATGGGGGCCACCCACATGGCCACCTTGCCACCCACCACGCAGCTGGTGGCGCGGCAGCACGGGGTCGAGCGTCTGGGCACGCTGTTTGGCGTGGTGATGCTCGTGCATCAGCTCGGGTCGTTTGCGGGCATCTGGCTGGGTGGCTGGGCCGCCGATCAAACCGGCAGCGACTCCACGTTGTGGCTGGTGGATATTGTGCTGGCCTTGCTGGCGGCGTTGCTGGTCTGGCCCAGCCGGCCACCCCGAATTGCCATCGCTCCAGCGGAGCTCGCGCCCAAGTCGTAAAAACTGCCTTCAATCCTCAATAGAAACGGGGCCAAACGGCCCCGTTCTTCATTCCCCGCACAGGAAGTCACGCCGCACGCCGCTGGATCCAGGCCGGCAGCAGGCTACGAGTGTCGAAGGGCGCCACGTCCGCAATGTCGACCCCGGCCTGCTTCAGCAGGGTTTGCAGCGTACCGTTCTCCCATGCCGCCAGCGTGTCCATGCAACCGCCCAGCCACTGGCCGCCAACGAACACCTGCGGAATGGTGGGCTGGCCGGTGTGTTCGTGCAGGGCAGCGCGCAGCTGCGTGCCCATGGCCTTGACCTGCCACTTTGGGTCGTCGAGTTCGACCACATGCAGGTCCACCCCGATGCGGCGGAAGAAGTGGCGCAGCGACCAGCAAAACTCGCACCACTTCAAGGCATACATCACCACCGGTTTGGAGGGATCGCCGAGGGTCTGTTGGAGCTGCTGGCGAGCCAATTCGGTGGACTTCACAGGTGCAGTGGTGGCGGTCGTCGAAGGTGCGTTCGCGGCATCGAAGCGCGCACCCGCTGTGCTGCGTGAAATCCCCCACTCATCTTCGTCCATGTGAGCCTCAATGTCGGCGAACAGCACCGTGCTCAGATAGCGCTCGCCCGTGTCGGGCAGCATGGCCAGCACGCGACTGCCGGCAGGCAGACCCTGTGCCAGTTCGAGCGCGCCGGCCAAGGTGGCGCCTCCAGTGATGCCCGCCAGAATACCTTCGCGTCGCGCCAGCTCGCGGGCCACTGCGAGTGCTCGGGCGCCGTCCACCGGCCACATCTGGTCGATCAGGCCATCGCTCACAGCGCACCCGGTGTGGGTGGGAATGAAGTCGGGTGTCCAGCCTTGCATGAGGTGCGGGCGGAACTCGGGGTGGCTGGTGCTGCTGTCGCCCGGGTGAGGTTGCGTGCCACTGGCCAGCACCGGTGCGTTGTCGGGTTCGCACACCACGATGCGTGTGTGGGGCGAATGCTGCCGCAGCACCCGCGCCACGCCGCGCAGGGTGCCGCCCGTGCCGCTGCCGGTGACCCAGTGCGTGAGCGGTGCGTCGGCGAAGTCGGCCAGGATTTCCTGCGCAGTCGTCTGTTCGTGAATTCGGGCGTTGGCTTCGTTTTCGAACTGGCAAGGCATGTACCAGCCATGGGCCTGGGCCAGCTCGCGGGCTTTGGCGATCATGCCGCTGCCCTTGAGCGCGGCTGGTGTGAGCACCACGCGCGCGCCCATGAAGCGCATCAAGCGCCTGCGTTCGACGCTGAAGTTCTCGGCCATAACGATGACCAGCGGGTAGCCCTTCTGGGCGCAAACCATGGCCAGGCCGATGCCGGTGTTGCCGCTGGTGGCTTCCACCACGGTCTGACCCGGGCGCAGCTCACCGCGTGCTTCGGCGTCCTCGATCACTGCCAGAGCCATGCGGTCTTTCACCGAACCCATGGGGTTGAAGGACTCCAGCTTCACATAGACCTCGACGTGCGGGGGAGCCATGTGGGTCAGGCGCACAGCGGGGGTGCGGCCAATGGTTTGAAGAATGTGGTCGTGGCGCATGGTGGTGCTCCTTGATAAGAAAAAACGCCGCGGCGCGGAGAAGGTCCGGTCGCGGCGAAAGGGTTGTACAAAGGGCGCGCGTCAGGCGGGCGCCAGGCTGGGGTCGATGACGGTTTTCACTGCCTCGATGCGGTCGGCCGGGAAGCCGCTTTGCTGGGCGTGGTCGCGGATGATGTCTTCGCTCTCGGCCAGGTAGACACAGTAAGTCTTGTCCTGAACGACAAAGGACTCCAGCCACTGGATGCCCGGGCCTTGCCTGACCAGAACGTCCTTGGACTGCTGGGCAATGCCGCAGTAGGCGTCGGCCGGGTGGGTGCCGATGCCGGGCACGTTGCGTTCAATGATGTATTTGGTGAGCATGATGTAACTCCTTGGGTGAATGCCCCGTAGGGCGGATGAAACAAAGACCAGAATGGATGGTCTGGCGCTGCGGGGCGCCTCAGACCGGCTTGTGGGCCGACAGGGTGACTGAGGCCACCTGGATGTCGTTCCCGAACTTCCAAGGCAGGCTGGTGCCGGAAAAGGGATCGTGGCGCGCAGCGATACGCGGCACCAGGAAACCCACGTGAACCATCGCGTCGAGCAGCGCAGCCTCGGTCATGGCGCCGCCCACACAGGCCGCCCAAAGCGCAGCGTTGGACCGGCTGGGTGCGGCCAGCGGCCGGCCCAGCACCACGTCGGCCAGGTACAGCGCACCACCCGGGCGCAGCACGCGCCAGGCCTCGCGCAGCACCCGAAGCTTGTCGGGTGCCAGATTGAGCACGCCGTTGGAGAGCACCAGGTCCACACTGCCGTTGGCCATAGGCAATTGGTCGAAACTGCCCGGCAGGATTTCAACGGGCACGTCCATCGCCATGGTTCGTGAGGCCTCCTGCGCAGCAGTGCGCATGCCGGGTGTGATGTCCACGCCAATGGCGCGGCCGTTCGGGCCAAGGCGACGTGCCGCGAGCAGCAGATCGGTGCCGCTGCCGCAAGCATGGTCCAGCACCACCGTACCTTCGGTAACCGGGCCTGCCAGCAAGGGGTTACCGACGCCCGCAAAGCGATCGGTGCATGCCGCTGGCAGCTCGGCCAGCTCTGCCGCCGAGTAGCCCAGTTGCTGCACGGCATAGTTGGCACCCACATGGAAGTGAAATGCGCCCGGCCGGGGCGAACGGGCCACCTTTTCGTACATGGCCACCACCGCCTCGTGCAGGCGTGCGCTGTCAAACCCAGTCGGGCAAGCCCAGGTGTCGTGGGTGTCTGGGGCGCCCGTCGGCGCTGAAGTGGTGTCCTGATGCATGGCGTTGCTCCATGGCCACCGTCCTGGTGTCAGGATCGGACTGGCTGAGTCGCCACTGTGCAAGGCGGCGGTATCCGCGATGCGTCAGGCTTGCGCCTTTGCGTAGAGCAGCTGTATCCGGTGTATCAGGGCGGTATCGCTTGCCCCGTTCAGTTGGCACTCAGCGCCAGCGCATCCCGAACCGTCGCCAGCAGGCTTTCTGCCACCAGTGGCTTGGCCAATGTGGCGTGCACGCCGAGTCGGGCAAGTTCGTCAACGTCGAATCCCCCGGCATTGCCACTGACCAGAAGCACTGGCAGGCCTGGGCGGTGGTGCAGCACCACTTCGGCCAATTGCAGGCCGGTCAGGCCTGGCATGGTCTGGTCGGTGATGAGGAGGTCCACTTGGTTGGCTGGGTTTTCAAGCCATGCTCGGGCTTTGACAGGGTCGCGCTGCAGCCGCACGTCGAGCCCCCAGTTTTGCAGCTGTTCGGCCAGGTAGTCGCCAACCATGGCATCGTCTTCCACCAGCAGCACCTGTCCTTTCAGCAGCGGACGCTGAGCTGGCGCGGCAAGCTGCCCAGGCCCGGAGGGCGACCCCACCGGGCGGGGTGAGGCCAGCGGCAACATCGCGCTGAACACAGCGCCTCCTCCTTCCGCGGGGCGTACCATGACGTGGCCCGCGTGGTCGTGCACGATGCCATGCACCATGGCCAGGCCCATTCCGGATCCCTGGCCGGGTGGCTTGGTGGAGAAAAAGGGGTCGAAGATGCGTTCGAGCAGTTCGGGCTGAACGCCGGGACCACTGTCGCTCACATAGAGCTCGACCCATGGTCCGCCGCCCGGCACGCGCGCCCGGCAACTGGCGCAGTGCCACGTCTGTGATGGTGCAGTGCGCAGACCCACTTGCATTTGGCCGCTGCCCTCCATGGCATCCCGTGCATTGATACACAGGTTGAACAGCACCTGCTCCAGTTGCACGGGGTCGGCCATGACCCAGGGAGCCGTGGCGTCCTGTTCGGGGCGTACCGAGTCACTGATCAGTGACACCGAACTGGGTAGCGTCGAACGCAGCAGCTGCAGGGTCTGGCGCACCAGGGGTGCCAGCGCCATTGCGCGGCGCTCGCTCTTCTGCCGCCTGGCGAAGGTCAGCATCTGAGCAATCAGGTCACGGGCGCGCTGTGCTGCCAGATGCGCCTGACCCAGCTGGCGCACCAGGGTGGCATCCTTCAGCGTTTCCGCACGGTCCTGGCCCAGTACCAGGTATCCGATGACACTGGTGAGAATATTGTTGAAATCGTGCGCAATGCCTCCTGTGAGCTGGCCGATGGCCTCCATCTTCTGCGCCTGGCGCAGCTGAGCTTCCAGCGCCTGGCGCTCTGCTTCAGCGGCACGGCGAGCGCTGATGTCGCGCAGGTGGCCAACGAAGATGCTGCCCTCGGGAACGGTCGCCACACTGATGGCCAGCTCCACCGGCATCTCTTGACCATCGGCGCGAAGGGCGGTGGTCTCGACCAGACGCCCTATCATGGGTCCTCGCCTGCTCTCATGAAAGTGCCTGAGGCCCCGGGCATGGGCTTCCCGATGACGCTCTGGGATGATCACGTCCGCCAACAGCCGGCCCAGCACATCTTCGCGGCCGTACCCGAAACAACGCTCGGCCGCGGCGTTGAATTCAACGATGTGGCCTTCGCCGTCCATGCCGATCACACAATCGAAGGCGGCCTCCACCGTGGCTCGCAGTCGGGCTTCACTGCGCGCCAGGGCGCGTTCGCGCTCGCGGCTGGAGGTTACGTCCCGCGCGACCGACAACGCGTAGCGCTCCCCGCCGAAAGTCACGGGCACGTAGCGGATCTCCAAGTCCATGGTGCCACCGTGCAGGTAGGGCAGCTGTACCTCGATGCGTCCGTTGTGTCCTGCCAGGGCGCCTTCAATCAGGGCCTGTCTCTGGGCTGCCGAGGGTTCGTTCGTGCGTTCGGTGAGGGTGCGGCCCAGCACCTGTTCCCTTGTGTATCCACGGATTCGGGTGAACGCCTGGTTCACGTCCACCAGGCGCCCGTTTTTGTCCCACAGGCCCAGACAGTCTGTGCTCTCGTCAAAGATAGCCCGATATTGTTCTTCACGCGCCTGCAGAGCGGCCAGTGCGAGCTTGTGTTCGGTGATGTCGCGTGTGAACGCCAGAATGTGCGGTTGGCCGTCAATCATGGCGGGTTTAAGGCGCACTTCGTCCCAGTGCAGACTACCGTCCTTGTTGCGGCGCCGCCATTCGAATGGCGGGCAGCGACCGAGCTTGGCCAGCTGGATCCAGTGCAGCGCCTGCTCGCGGGTGTAAGGGGGCTGGCCTGCACTGATGTCGGCTACGGTCAGTCGCCGCAACTCGTCTCGGCTGTAGCCGTACGTCTCGCAGGCTTTTGGGTTGACATCGAGGATTTCGCCGCTGTCCCAGTCGTGGATGAAAATCGAATCCTCGGCGGTCTCGAAGATGGCTCGGTAGCTGGCCTCGGATCGCCGCAACGCTTCGCTGGCGTGCAGACGCTCCAGTTCGGCGGTGGCGCGCACAGCGAACACCTTCAGCACAGACTCGATGCGCTCGACATCGGTCAGCACACGGCGCGAGGCCACTGACAACACACCCAGCGGTGTGCCGTCAGCTGCCGTGAGCGGGAACCCGGCATAACTCTCGAAACTTTGTGCCCGCAACTCGGCATCGTCTGGGAAGCGCGAAGACAAATCGTGAGTGTGGATCTGGAAGGTCTGACCCAGTACGGTCTCGCAGGCGGTGCCCGGGACGTACCTCAGCACGTCGTGCAGTAACTGGCCGTCGCGTTCCATGGCCAATACTTGAAGGCTCTCCGGTGCCTCTGGCGTCAGTCGCGCCAGGCAGGCCATCTCCACATGCAGCAGGCTGGTGAGCAGACGTACCATCTGCTCGAACACCAGATCGCTGTGTGCGCTGGCCACTTCCAGTGCAGCAGAACGCAGGGCTTCGTCGGCGTGTGAGCGCTCGATCTCGAAAGAAAGTCGCTCTGCAACGATGTCCAGCACCACTTTCGCATGTTCGTGATCGTCATGTGCTATCGGACGCCGATCCATCACGACCAGCCAGCCTCGTGGCGCGCCTTGCGCGTCTTTCAGCGGCGCCGAAGCGTGAAATGGAAAGGCGTCCAACTGTGCGGCACTGGGGCGGTCGCCTCCCACAATATGGAAGGCCTCGTCTTTTGACGTCTGTTCGCTCGGAGAGAAGTTCACATCGAACGCAAGCCCTGCCTGGCCTTGCCACCAGACTGTGCTTGCGCGCAGTGCGCCACCTGAATCATTGACCGAGATGGCCATGAAAGCCACTGGAGCGTCCAGACTCTGGGCCACCGCCTGGACCAGGGCCTGACAGAGAGACGGACCCGCAGGTCGGGCCACAGCCTTGGCAATGTGCGCCAGACCATCGAGTCGGAATTTGACCGAAGGCGTTGAGTCGATGGCTTGTTCGCTGGAAGAGGCCTCGTTCATGCGGGCAGTGTAGGTCCGCAGATGCCGAAATGGGCGTTGATTGCCTTCCGGATACACGCGGGATACAAACCCGCCGCATCCCTGGGGCGGCCGGGCCTGGCTGTTACCAAAAAGGCCCACGGTCGAGGTGATCGACATGCATTGGATACCTGATCGCAGGACCATCGCAGCACCGCTTACCGGTCCTCATGCACCGATTCAACAGGAGCCAACATGTCACCCCTCATCAATACCCTCGACACATTCCTCAGCCTGCAGCAAGGTGTACAGGAGCCTGTGCTGTGTCTGCACTGCAGCGGCAGCAGCGGTCGTCAGTGGCAGGCCTATGCCGGTCTGTTGCCCACGTCACGTCTCATCACGCCCGACCTGCTGGGCAGCGGCTTGAGCGCAGGCTGGCGGATGGAGCAAGAGGTGCGCCTGGCAGACGAGGTGGCGGCGCTGGAGCCGGTGCTGGCGCGGGCGGGCGCCCCTGTCCATCTGGTGGGCCATTCCTATGGGGGTGCCGTGGCGTTGGCTGTGGCCATGCGGTGGCCAGAGCTCGTGGCCGGACTTTACCTTTTTGAACCGGTTCGCTTCGCGCTGCTTGACAATGCCGTCGACCGCCTTTCCTGGGAGGAGATCACCGGTGTCGGGCAGGCGATAGCCGCATTTGCACGCGCCGGAGACCTTCATTCCTCAGCCGAGTTGTTTGTGGATTACTGGTCGGGCAAGGGGTCCTGGGCGGCCTTGCCTGGCGCAAGAAGAGAGTCTGTAGCCACACGCATGCCCAAGGTGCAGGCTGAGTTCGGGGCACTTTTCAGGGATGAGAATGTGCCTGCCGACTATGCAATGTTGCCGATGCCTGTGCACCTCTTTTGTGGATCCAGGTCACCCTGGCCGGCGCAGCGTGTGGTCGATCTGCTGGCAGCCTGCTGCCAGGGGGCAAACGTTGTCCGAATGGAAGGGATGGGACATATGGGGCCGGTCGAGCAACCGGCCCGCTTTGCTGCACAACTTGCCCAGTTGTGCGGTGGAAGTGAATTTCGCGCAGTCGAGAGGATCCCCCGCGTTGGGTTTCGAGCGGATGGACGTCGTTCAACGGTTTCCAATACCAAGAGCATCGGGAGAGTTTCTGGCGTTAGCTGAGACCTGGCGGTTCACCGAGCCAACAAATGCCCGACGGGACTGCCTGACTGCTTCTGCTCTTGGAGTTCAGTGACACCTTGACCCCGCGCCGCGTCCGGGGGGTGTCATAAGGCGCCAAGACGAGCTAGCGCCAACGATGGGGGAACGCGATGGGTAGAAAAAGAAAACGGGCCGCGAGGGCCCGTTCTTCTTCATGTCCTGGCGGAGACGGTGAGATTCGAACTCACGGACCCTTGCGGGTCGGCGGTTTTCAAGACCGCTGGATTAAACCACTCTCCCACGTCTCCTGGGTGTGCATGTCTGCAGCCGCGATTCTAGCTGCTGCGCAGCGGGGGTTCAGGCGGCAGTTGGCGGTGTGCTGTGCAGGCTGAAGCCGACGCGGGTTCGGCCATTGGCCGACTCGGCGCTGGCCAGGCCATCGTGCATGCGGGCGATGGCGGCGACGATGGACAGGCCCAGGCCATGGTGGGGACGTTCAAGCTCGCAACGCGATGCGTCGGCGCGGAAGAAGCGATCGAACAGCCGGGGCAGGTGGGCGGGTTCGATGGGCGGTCCCACGTTTTCCACCCACACCCGGGCACCGCCGTCGGGCTCGGGGCTCAGGTGTACCCGAAGGCGTGAACCTTTTTCGGCGTAGCGTATGGCGTTGCCCAGCAGGTTGGACAGGGCGCGCTTGATCAGGGCCTCATCCACCGGCAATTGCACATCGCCCTCGACATCGATGCCAAGGCCTGCCTCTTCCATCGGCGCTTCGTGGAACTCGGTGACTTCACGCACCAGCGCGGCCAGACTGACGGGCTGACCTCGCCGGGCCTTGATGCCACGGTCGGCCTGCGCCAGGAACAGCATGTCGTTGACGATGCCCGCCAGACGGTGCAATTCTTCGAGGTTGCAGGCCAGGGTGTCGGTGAGCTCGGCGTTGCTGCGTTCGCGGCTGAGGGCCAGTTCGGTCTGCCCGATGAGGTTGGCCAGGGGCGTGCGCAACTCGTGGGCGACGTCGGCATTGAAGCCTTCGAGCTGGGTGTAGCTGGCCTGCACGCGTTCCATGAGGCCGTTGAACTGCTCGATCAGGGGCTGGAGCTCTTCGATGGGGACGGGCAGTGACAGGCGCTGGTCGGGTTTGCGCACGTCGATGGCACGTGTCTGGGCGGCCAGGTCGAGCAGGGGGCGAAGGTTGCAGCGCACGCGCCAGAAGGTGGCCCAGGCGACGAAGCTGCCGCCGGCCAGGGTGGCAACCACCAGCAGCCAGGCCATGCGCCGTGCGTGCTGGGCGTCTTCGGTGCAGTCGAGCACGAGGCGACCGCGGTAGGCGTCGGGCCGGCCCTCAGCTGCGATGTTGAACGTCATTTCCCGGGAAGGGGCATGTCCCACGTCGAAGGTGGGTGAGACGTCCCGGTAGATTTCGCTGGCATCGGCCCGCATGACCTGGACGAAGGTGCCGGGACGCCTTTCGGAAAGCCAGGCCAGCTTCGACATCATGTCGGCCTCGCCACCCTGCGTGTAGGCGTCCTGCAGTACCTCGGCGAGGATGGCGGTGTAACTGCGCAGCTCCTGGTCCTGTTTGCTGACGAACAGCATGTGGGTGGCGGCGTAGGCCAGGCCCAGCAGGAGGCCCATGCCGATGATGGTCTGTACCGCCAGCAGCAGCGACAAGCGCCGGCCGATGGAATACACGCAGGGGGTGCCTGCAGGGGTGGTGCAGGTGCTCATGTGCGCTCCTCCAGCACGTAGCCCATGCCGCGCACGGTGTGCAGCAGCTTGGGCTTGAAGGGGTCGTCCATCTTGGCGCGCAGTCGCCGGATGGCGACCTCGACGACGTTGGTGTCGGAATCGAAGTTCATGTTCCAGACCTGCTCGGCCAGGGTGGTGCGGGACAGCGTCTGGCCCTTGCGGCGCACCAGCAGGGTGAGCAAGGCGAACTCTTTGGCGGTCAGCTCCAGGCGCTGACCGTCGCGCCAGACCTTGTGGCCGAGCAAATCGATTTCGAGGTTGCTGATGCCCAGGCGAGTGAGCTGGGCGGTATCGGCCTGGGGAGGTCCGCGGCGCAGCAACGCACCGATGCGGGCCAGCAACTCGGAAAAAGCGAAGGGCTTGACCAGGTAGTCGTCGGCACCGGATTGCAGACCCTGCACGCGGTCTTCCACCCGGTCGCGCGCAGTGAGCATCAGCACCGGGGTGTTGCGCTTGGCGCGCAGGGCGGAGAGGACCCCGAAGCCGTCTATGCCGGGCAGCATGATGTCCAGCACGATCAGCTGGTAGTTGCCCTCGGTGGCCAGGTAGCGTCCCTCGATGCCGTCGCTGGCCACGTCAACCGTGTAGCCCGACTCGGACAGACCTCGCCTGACGTAGTCGGCCAGTTTGGCTTCGTCTTCGATGACCAGGATGCGCATGACAGTCGGAGTGGGGCGTTTGTGGTGAGCCTGCAAATTATCCCGCTGCCCCGGTTTTTGCTGGATTACAGATTCGTAATCCTTCTGTTCGGTAATCGCAAGACCCGGTTTCTACAGTTCATCCCATGCCGCGACGAACACGGCATGACCGAAGTCTCTCCGGTCTCTCATCAGTCCAACTGTCCACAAGGAACCGACCATGAAACTCGCTACCCGCTTCTTCGTCCCCGCCCTTCTGTCCGTCGCCGCCGCCGGTGCCATTGCTTCCGAACTGCCGCCGGAGGTGCCTTTCACCTCCACCGCCAGCCGTGCCGATGTGATGGCACAGGCGACCGAGGCCCTGCGCTCCGGTGCCATTGCCGCCGGCAACGTCAACGTGGTTGAGACGGTGGTGGCCAGCAACCAGTCGCGCGAGCAGGTGCGCGCTGAGGCCGTGGTGGCCAGCCGTCTGGGCCTGATCGCCGCTGGCGAGGTGCAGGTGCAGCCGACGCCCGCGCAGATGGAGCAGGTGCGTCTGGCCGGCCGTCAGGCATTGCAGGGTGGCGACCTGGCCCAGGGCGCCGGTACCCGCGTCGTCCGCTGAAACCTCGGCCAGCCTGGCCGAACGAACGAACGAAAGGCGGCCCCCTGGGGCCGCCTTTCTTTTGTCCAAAGGCCTTGTGTCAGGTGGCCTGGGCGGCGATGGCGTCCGGGGTGAGCATGCCGCGCTTCTCAATGAAGCGGATCACTTCCTGGACCCCTTCGAGGGTCTTGAGGTTGGTCATGACCCAGGGGCGCCGTGTGGTGTCCGGTCGCATGCGCGCAGTGTCCTGCCTCATGATGTTGAGGTCGGCACCCACATGGGGGGCCAGATCGGTCTTGTTGATGACGAACAGGTCGCTCTTGGTGATGCCGGGGCCGCCCTTGCGCGGGATCTTCTCTCCGGCCGCGACGTCAATGACGTAGATGGTCAGGTCGGACAGCTCGGGGCTGAAGGTGGCGGCCAGATTGTCACCCCCGCTTTCGACGAAGATGATGTCGGCGTTGGGGAATTGCTCGAGCATGCGGTCGATGGCCTCGAGGTTGATGGAGGCGTCCTCGCGGATGGCGGTGTGCGGGCAGCCGCCGGTTTCCACACCCATGATGCGCTCGGCCGGCAGCGCGCCACTGACTGTGAGCAGCCGCTGGTCTTCCTTGGTGTAGATGTCGTTGGTGATGGCGATCAGGTCGTAGCGCTCGCGCATGGCCTTGCACAACATTTCCAGCAGGGTGGTCTTGCCGGAGCCTACGGGGCCACCGATGCCCACGCGCAGTGGCGGCAGGGGTTTGGTGCGGTTGGGGATGTGGTGCAAGGGGGTCATGGGTCAGGACCTGAACAGTCGGGAGTACTGGGTTTCGTGGCGGGCCGACAGGATGGCCAGACCCGGCGAAAAGGCCTGGCGCTCGTCGTCGCCCAGGGACAGGGCATGGTTGACGGCAAGAGGGATGTCACGCGCCAGGCGGGCCAGGATGCGCTGGCCGGAACTCTGGCCGAGCGGGATCGCCTTGATGGCCGCCTGCACCAGGTTCTCTGACCAGCCAAAGGCAAAACCGACCAGGCATTCGCGCTCACTGCCCGGACTGTGGGCCAGCGCGCAGGCACAGGCGACCGGATAGCTGGGCGGATCGAGCCGAGCGGACAGCAGCCGGTCACACAGGCCGTTGCCCAGTTCGCCGAGTGAGCGGGCCCATTCCAGCAGTGACCGGCCCATTTGCTCGGTCTGCAGGCGCAGCTCGCGGGTTTCGCGGGTCTGCAGCACCCACTCGTTGAGCGCCTGCAGGCGCGGCAGGTCGTGGTCCCGCCAGGCTCGCATGGCCTGAGCCACCACCGGCAGGTCGCAGCGGGCCAGGCCGAGGTGCAACTGGTCGGTGATCCAGTCGGCCGCACTGGTCTCGTCAAGGACCAGGCCGGCATCGACGGCCGCCTCCAGTCCTTCTGAGTAGGAGAAGCCGCCCACGGGCAGCGCCGGCGACGCCAGCCACAGGATGCGCAGCAGGGCAGCGTCAGCCGTGGTTGTGGTGCTCGTGTCCATGTCCGTGCGCGTGATCATGACCGTGGCTTTGGCCATGGCCATGGCCATGGCTGTGGCCACCGGACCCGTGGCCGTAAGCGCCGCCCTCCGGCTCGAAGGGCTCGCGTACCTCGGTCACGTTCAGGTGCATGGCGCGCAGCATGTCGGCCAGCACGTGGTCGGGCTCGATCTTGATGTGGTCGGGCCGGAGCTCGATAGGAACGTGGCGGTTGCCCAGGTGGTAGGCGGCCCGCATCAGGTCGAAGGCCGGGTCGTGCGTGTGGCCGTGGTGGTGGTCGGTGCAGGCCGAGATGCGCAGCACGGGCTGCGGCGCGGCGACCACGCGCAGCAGCGAGCCGTCCTGGGTCAGCAGCACGTCACCGCCGCGCACGACCGTGCCGCGCGGCAGGAAGACCCCGACCTGTCTGCCGTCGGAGGTTTCGGCGTCGAAACGACTTTTCTGGCGGATGTCCCAGTCAAGTGTGAGTGTGGCGGCGCGCTGCAGCAGCACGGAGGCCAACCCTTGGCCTCGGGTGATGAGTTTGGAAGCTTGAAGCATGTGGTTTGTCCCTGTGTGCTCGGGTTCACCTCCGGCCCGATGCCGGTCGGTTCTTCGCCGTGTCAGAACAGGAAGTATCGCTGCGCCATGGGCAGGCGGGTGGCGGGCTCGCAGGTCAGTAGCACGCCATCGGCCCGCACCGTGTAGCGCTGGTGGTCGATGTCCATGACCGGCAGGTGGCTGTTGTGCACCATGCTGGCCTTGGTCACGCTGCGGCACTGCTGCACCGCGACGGTCGTCTTGGCCAGACCGTATTGTTGCGCCACACCCGCTGCCTGTGCGGCCTGCGAGACAAAGGTCAGGCTGCCCTTGGCCAGGGCACCGCCCAGCGCGCCGAACTGCGGCCGGTAGTGCACCGGCTGCGGCGTGGGGATGGAGGCGTTGGGATCGCCCATGGCGGCCAGCGCGATGCTGCCGCCCTTGAGCACCAGGGCCGGCTTGACGCCGAAGAAGGCCGGCTTCCAGATCACGAGATCGGCCCATTTGCCGACTTCGAGCGATCCGACGATGTGCGAGATGCCGTGGGCGATGGCCGGGTTGATGGTGTACTTGGCGACGTAGCGCTTGACGCGGAAGTTGTCGTTGCGGCTGCTGTCGTCAGGCAATGCACCGCGCTGCAACTTCATCTTGTCGGCGGTCTGCCAGGTGCGGATGATGACCTCGCCGACGCGGCCCATGGCCTGGCTGTCGCTGCTCATGATGCTGATGGCACCCATGTCATGCAGGATGTCCTCGGCTGCGATGGTTTCGCGGCGGATGCGGCTTTCGGCGAACGCCAGGTCTTCCGGAATTGACGCGTCCAGGTGATGGCAGACCATCAGCATGTCCACATGCTCGTCGAGCGTGTTGACGGTGTAGGGCATGGTCGGGTTGGTGGACGAGGGCAGGAAGTTGGCTTCGCCCACCACGCGGATGATGTCGGGTGCGTGGCCACCGCCTGCACCTTCGGTGTGGAAGGCACACAGCGTGCGGCCCTTGGTGGCGGCGATGGTGTCTTCCACGAAACCCGATTCGTTGAGCGTGTCGGAGTGGATGGCAACCTGGGTGTCGGTTTCCTCGGCCACGTCCAGGCAGTTGCTGACGGCGCTGGGTGTGGTGCCCCAGTCCTCGTGAAGCTTGAGGCCGATCACGCCGGCGTTGATCTGCTCCAGCAGAGGCGCTGGCTGGCTGGCGTTGCCCTTGCCCAGGAAGCCGATGTTCATGGGCAGGCCATCGGCCGCCTGCAGCATGCGTTCAATGTGCCAGGGTCCGGGCGTGCAGGTGGTGGCAAAGGTGCCAGTGGCCGGTCCGGTGCCGCCGCCGAGCATGGTGGTGATGCCCGAAGCCAGGGCCTCGTCCACCTGCTGTGGGCAGATGAAGTGGATGTGGCTGTCGATGCCGCCAGCGGTGACGATGTGGCCTTCGCAGCTGATGATCTCGGTGCCTGCGCCGATGACGATGTCCACACCCGGTTGCACGTCGGGGTTGCCTGCCTTGCCGATCGCCACGATGCGTCCGTCCTTCAGCCCGATGTCGGCCTTGACGATGCCCCAGTGGTCGATGATGAGCGCGTTGGTCAGCACCGTGTCCACGGCGCCTTCGGCACGCGTTCTTTGCGACTGGGCCATGCCGTCACGGATGGTCTTGCCTCCGCCGAACTTGACTTCTTCGCCGTAGCCACCGGCGGCCAGGGTGAAGTCCTTCTCGACCTCGATGATCAGGCCGGTGTCGGCCAGGCGGACGCGGTCGCCGACCGTGGGGCCGAACATGTCGGCATAGGCGCTGCGGGAAATACTTGCCATGAAGGAGCGTCCTTGTGAATGCTCAGGGGTGGCCGTGTACGACTGGATGTGAGACGAGGGCGTTTGAACCCATGGGTTGGGACAGATCCCGCAACGTGCTCAATGCCAGTGAAAGCAATACCGCGGCGCACAGTCTGTAAGTGAAGCGGGCCCAGGTCGCGCCAGCACGGCGGAAAATCCGGTCCACCAACGCAGCGCAGACGAAGCACCACAGCAATGACGCCGTCATGAAGCCCGAGAAAAAGATGCCGTAATCCAGCGAGTTAGGCTGGGCTACACCGACTGCCCCCATCGCGCTTCCCATGGCAGCCCAGTAGGCCAGGTTTTGCGGATTGGTGAGCGACAACAGCATTCCTGCGCGCATTGGCCGATACTGGGAGTTGTCTGCCTCACTGTGTACTTCGTGCACCCGCCGCGCGGCGCACCAGCTGTCCCACGACAGGTAACACAAGTAGGCAGAGCCTGCCAATCCAATCGGCCAACGCAGCGCGTCCCATTGGAGTGCCAAGCCGATGCCCACCAACCCCAGCACGGCCCAGGTGGCATCGCCTACCAGCGAACCGAACTGGACAGCCAGGGCCGGGCGGTAGCCGCCGCGCAGGCCTTGACGTACCGTTTCGGCGAAAACCGCACCAGGGGCGGCGTTGAATACCAGGCCCAGCAAAAAAGCGGTGATGAACAGACTCAGCATGGTTCAGAGCTTCCCTTGTGTCAGGCCACGAAATCCGAGCACGACCCGCTCACCCGCATAGTCCACCAGCTCGACGGTGCGCTGCTGGCCGGGCTCAAAGCGCACGGCGGTGCCGCTGGCGATGTTCAGGCGCATGCCTCGGGCGGCCGCACGGTCGAAGTCGAGAGCGCCATTCGTCTCGGCAAAGTGGTAGTGCGAACCGACCTGGATGGGCCGGTCGGCGGTGTTGCGGACCACCAGGGTCAGCGCGCGGCGGCCGGGGTTGAGGTCGCGTTCGCCGTCATCAATGAACAGTTCGCCAGGGATCATGGGCGATTCCTCACTTGCGTGACCACCAGATGGCCAGTGCCACGATGCCTATGGCGACGAAACCCAGCACATCGGTGGCGTGCCAGTGGCCGCCCACCAGACCATGACCTTCATGGGCAACAGAGGGAAGGGCGGTCAGCGCGGTCAGCAAAAATAGAGCGTTCTTCATGGTTCGCAGCTTCAGGAGATGGGGGTGTGTACGGTCACCAGCTTGGTGCCGTCTGGGAAGGTGGCTTCAACCTGGATGTCCGGGATCATCTCGGGCACGCCCTCCATCACGTCCTCGCGGGTAAGCACGTTGCGGCCTTCGCTCATGAGCTGAGCCACGGTCTTGCCGTCGCGCGCGCCCTCCATGACGGCGGCGGTGATCAGTGCCACCGCCTCGGGGTAGTTGAGTTTGAGGCCGCGTGCCTTTCGTCGCTCGGCCAGCAAGGCGGCGGTGAAGATGAGCAGCTTGTCTTTTTCCCGGGGCGTCAGTTCCATGGTGCGATGATGCCAGTGCTTTGGGTGCCCGTCAGCAAGTAGCGTGCCCCGATGATCCGCAGCCCGCGCTGTGGCACGGAAGCTGCACCGGTCAGGCGGTGAACCCGAGTTCGAACCCTTCCCTCAACCCGCCCGCGGATGCGTTGGCGGCCCGGGGTCACGGCCAGCCGACACAGCGCATCATCAAGGTGCGTCGCGACTACAACTCGTGGGTCGCCAGCGAGACCATGGAGGACTACGCGCTGCGCTACACGCCGCAGCGGTTTCGCAAGTGGAGCGAGTGGCGGGTGTCCAACACGGCATTTGGTGCGGCGTCCTTCTTGATTCTGGAGGCGGTGGGCGCGACGCTGCTGGTGCAATATGGATTCATCAACGCCTTCTGGGCCATTGTGGCAACCGGCCTGATCATTTTTGCGGCCGGCCTGCCCATCAGCGTCTACGCGGCCCGCTACGGTGTCGACATGGACCTGCTGACGCGGGGGGCGGGCTTCGGCTACATCGGCTCGACCATCACCTCGCTGATCTACGCCTCGTTCACCTTCATTTTCTTCGCGCTGGAGGCCGCCGTGATGGCCTATGCGCTTGAGCTGGTGCTGGACATCCCGCCGGCCTGGGGTTACCTGATCTGTGCCCTGGTGGTGATTCCTCTGGTCACGCACGGGGTTTCCGTCATCAGCCGTTTCCAGGTCTGGACCCAGCCACTGTGGCTGGTGATGATGGTGGTGCCATTTGTGGCGGTGTGGTGGCATGCCCCGCAGACATTCACCGAAGTGGTGCGTTACGGGGGCGAAACTGGTGCAGGGGCCCATTTTGATTGGCACTTGTTTGGTGCAGCGCTCACGGTGGGTATCGCCCTGATCACCCAGATGGGCGAACAGGCCGACTACCTGCGTTTCATGCCCGAACGCCGACCCGGACATGCCTTGCGCTGGTGGGCCGGGGTGCTGGCCGGAGGTCCGGGCTGGGTGGTGATTGGTGTGGTGAAGATGCTGGGCGGGGCCGTGCTGGCCTATCTGGCCATCAGCCACATGGTGCCGCCCGAGCGTGCAGTGGACCCGAACCAGATGTACCTGGCGGCCTACGAGTTCGTGTTTCCGGCCTATGGCTGGGCGGTGGGGGCGACGGCGCTGTTCGTGGTGGTCTCGCAGATGAAGATCAACGTGACCAATGCCTATGCAGGGTCGCTGGCCTGGAGCAATTTCTTCTCGCGGCTGACACACAGCCACCCGGGTCGCGTGGTCTGGGTGGTGTTCAACACACTGATCGCCTTCATGTTGATGGAGATGAGCGTGTTCCAGGCCTTGGGTGAGGTGCTGGGCCTCTACAGCAACATCGCCATCGCGTGGATCATGGCGGTGGTGGCCGACCTGGTCATCAACAAGCCGTTGGGCTGGTCGCCGCGCGGCATCGAGTTCAAGCGGGCGCACCTGTACGACATCAATCCGGTGGGGGTGGGGGCCATGGTGCTGGCCTCGGCGTTGTCGATTGCGGCACACCTGGGCCTGATGGGAGCCGGGGCGCAGGCGTTCTCGGCGGTGATCGCCATGGTGACCGCCCTGGTGACAGCGCCACTGATCGCCTGGGCCACCCAGGGGCGTTACTACATCGCAAGACCGGCAGAAAACAAGGTGTCCTGGAGTGACTTTCAACCCCTGGAGAAGCGGGTGGACGCCGAAGGTGGTGCGGGGGGTGTACACAGGTGCGTGATCTGCGAGCGTGAGTACGAAGGCCCGGACATGGCCCATTGCCCGGCCTACCAGGGCCCGATCTGCTCGCTGTGCTGCACGCTGGATGCCCGCTGTGGTGATCTGTGCAAGCCGCATGCGCGGTTGTCGGTGCAATGGCAGGGGGCCCTGCAGCGTTTGCTGCCCAGGCGCATGTGGCCGTACCTGGAAGCAGGTCTGGCGCACTACCTGCTCATCATGCTGGTGATGGCGCCGGTGCTGGCGGCGGTGCTGGCGCTGCTGTACCGGCAGCAGGTACAGGGCCTGGATCAAGGGCTGCCGGCGGTGGCCGATCCCAGCCTGCTGGACGCCGCCCTGCGCGCGGGCTTCATGCAGGTCTACGCGGTGTTGCTGCTGATTGCCGCCACTGTGGCCTGGTGGATGGTTCTGGCCCACAAGAGCCGCGAGGTCGCACAGGAGGAATCGAACCGACAGACCCTGCTCCTGATGCAGGAGATCGAATCCCACCAGCGCACCGATGAAGCCCTGCAGCAGGCACGGCGCGCGGCCGAGGCGGCCAACCAGGCCAAGACGCGCTACATCAGCACCATCAGTCACGAATTGCGCACACCGCTCAACAGCATCCTGGGCTACGCGCAACTGCTGCAGGAAGACACCGACATGGCGCCACACCGGGCACAGGCGATCCAGGTGATCAACCGCGGAGGCGAGCACCTGCTCTCACTGATCGAGGGCACGCTGGACATCGCGCGCATCGAGTCCGGTCGCATGGCCCTGGATGTGCGACCCATGGCCTTTGCAGACAGCCTGCGCGAGGTGGCCCGCATGTTCGAGCTGCAAGCGGCAGCCAAGGGCCTGCATTTCGAGTTCCGCTGTGCCACCCGGCTGCCGGCCACGGTCCGCGCTGATGAAAAGCGTCTGAGGCAGATCCTGATCAACCTGCTCGGCAATGCGGTGAAGTTCACCCGGGAGGGATCGGTCTGCCTGCAGGTCAGCTACGCACGCGAGATGGCCCAATTCGAGGTGCGCGACACCGGTCCGGGCATGGCGCCATCGGAACTGGAGCGCGTGTTCGAGCCCTTCGAACGTGCAGGTTCCTCCGGCAGCGAAGGGGCGGTGCCAGGCAGTCCGGGCACCGGCCTGGGCCTGACCATAGCCCGCATGTTGACCGACCTCATGGGCGGCGAAATGACGGTGCGCAGCGCCCCCGGTGAGGGGACCGTGTTCACGGTTCGCCTGTTCCTGCCCGAGTCTCATGGTGCCGTGCTGGCCGCTGAAGCGGGATTGCGGGCCCCTACAGGCTACCGAGGGCGCCAGCGCCAGGTGCTGGTGGTCGACAACGAAGAAGCCGACCGCGACCTGCTGGCGCACTGGCTGCAGCCCCTGGGTCTTGAGGTACGACTGGCCACCAGCGGACATGACGCGCTGGCCCTGCTCGAAGGCCTCAGACCCGGTGACACGGCGTCACCCGATGCCATTTTCATGGACCTGGCCATGCCGGGCATCGACGGCTGGGAAACCATCCGGCGGCTGCGCCGCATGGGTTGGGGCGAGGTGCCAGTGGCCATTGTCTCGGCCAATGCGTTCGACCGGGGTTTGCAGGCCGAGCTGGACGGGCAGGCCGAGGCGCCGCCGCAGGACTTCTTTGTCAAGCCCGTGCGCCGCAGCGACCTGCTGGCCTGGCTGGGCCAGAAGCTTGAACTTGACTGGGTGCGCGGCGAGGTGCCACCCGATATTTCGCCGGAACCCACCGCTTCACCGGTCTCGCCGATTCGTTGCGATGAGCTGGCCCCATTGCTGGCGCGGGTGAGGCTGGGCTATCCGCGTGGCATCGTCGAATGGCTGGACGCCTGGGTGCAAGAGCGCCCCGAGCATGCCGAGCTGGCCCAGTCGCTCAAGCTGCTGGCGCGTGAGTTCCGCTTCGAGGCGATCGAGCAGCAGCTGCAGGCCCTGTGTGTGGCCGACACCGATCCCCAAACGCCATGAACCAGGAAGTCATACCAGCCCAAGCCGCCGAGGATGTCCGACCTGCCGGCGACGCCGTGGTCGTGCTGATCGTGGACGATGTGCCCGACAACGTCGCTCCCCTGCACGACGCTCTGGATGCCGCCGGCTACACCGTGCTGGTGGCCCTGGATGGCGAGAGTGCCCTGCGCCGGGCCCGGCAGGCGCGGCCGGACGTGATCCTGCTCGATGCGGTGATGCCGGGCATTGATGGTTTTGAGGTGGCGCGCCGCCTGAAGGCCGAAGGCGCAACGGCCCACATCCCCATCATCTTCATGACCGGCCTGACCGAGACCGAGCACCTGGTGGCAGCACTGGACGCCGGCGGCACCGACTATGTGACCAAACCCATCAAGCCGCGCGAGGTGATGGCCCGCATGGGTGTGCACCTGCGCAGCGCACGCCACGCGCGCGACGGTGCGGTCGAGCGGGAGCAGGCCCGCAATGCGCTGGATGCGTTCGGCTACGCCACCATCACCGTGCGCGAGCGTGACGGTCGGCTGATGTGGCAGACGCCGCTGGCACGCGAGCTGCTGCAGCGTTACTGCGGCACCCAGGCGCCCGAGACCCCCGCTCCTGTGCTGCAGTGGCTGCGTCGCCACCTGCCTGACCTGCAGTTGTCTGGCCGGACGGCGCAGGAGCCGCCCCGGCTGACGCTGGAAAGCGGCCCGCGTCGCCTGACCTTCCGCCTGCACCTGCAGGTGGGCGACCCCGAGGACGCCAGCCCCAACGGCGAGGGTGGCGACTGGCTGATCGTCATGCAGGAAACCTCGGACGCCAGTGTGCTGGAGGCTCTGGTTCAGGCCTTCGGCCTGACCGCGCGTGAGGCGGAGGTGCTGTACTGGGTGGCCAAGGGCAAGATCAACCGTGACATTGGTGACATCCTGGGTGCCAGTCCGGCCACGGTGAAGAAACACCTTGAACGCATCCACGCCAAGATGGGTGTGGAGACACGCACGGCGGCCGCGGCGATGGCCATCAACCGCGTGCCCAATCTGCAGCCGCGCGGAGGCTGATCGGCCATAGGGGCCGTCATGTCTGGCAGCGCACAGACGAGGGGCCTTGCAGCAACTAAGGTCCAGCCACACCCCCTCTGTGGACGCACCGTCTGCACAGGGGTTTGCGGTCGATGCAGCCAGGTGCTGCAACCTCTTGGATGGATCCCATGCTGAAAGACAAAGTGGTGCTCGTCACCGGCGCCGCATCGGGCATCGGACGCGCCATCGCCCTGGTTGCTGCCCGCGAGGGCGCCAGACTGGTTCTTGCCGATATCGAGGACCCCGGTGGACAGGAGACGCTACGCCAGGTTCGCGCAATGGGCAGCGAAGCGCTGTTTGCAGCCTCTGATGTGTCCAGGCCTGACGATGCACAGGCCCTGGTGGCACAGGCGCTGGCGCACTTCGGACAGCTGGACGTCGCCTGCAACAACGCCGGCATCGGCGGCGTTTCAGCGCCGCTGGCCGACTACCCGCTGGATGCCTGGTCGCAGGTGATCGGCATCAACCTGTCGGGCGTGTTCTACGGCATGAAGTACCAGATACCGGCCCTTTTGCGCGGCGGTGGTGGTGCCATTGTCAACGTCGCCTCCATTCTGGGTGCGGTCGGCTTTGCGACTGCTTCTGCCTACACCGCGGCCAAACACGGTGTGGTGGGGCTGACGCAGGCGGCGGCCATCGAGTATGGCCAGCAGGGCGTTCGCATCAACGCGGTCGGTCCGGGTTTCATCCAGACACCCATGATCGATGCGCTGGACGCCGACCCCGCAGTGCACGCTGCACTGGTGGCTGCACACCCCATCGGCAGGCTCGGCCTGCCCGACGAAGTGGCCGAACTCGTCGTCTGGCTGGCTTCTGACCGCGCGTCCTTTGTCACCGGGGCCTACTACCCGGTGGATGGCGGCTACCTGGCCCGCTGAACGTTCTCTTGTTTTCCTTTCACCATTGGAGTATCCCCATGACCTTTGATTGCCCCATCCGAAACATTCTGCTGGCCACCAGTTTCACGGCGCTGGTCGCCGTTGGAGCCTGCGACAAGGCGCCGGAACCACCGCTGGCGTCGCCGCCGGTTACCACCCCCATGACCCTGGGAACCCAGGTCGACGATGCAGTCATCACGTCCGGCGTCAAGTCTGCATTGGTGGCCGATGAACTCGTCAAGAGCATGGATCTGCAGGTCGAAACCCGTCAGGGCGTCGTGCAGATCAGCGGTTATGTGGACAGCCAGGCCCAGATCGACCAGGCTCTGACCGTCTCCCGTTCCGTGGCCGGTGTGACCGATGTACAGAACGCCATGTCGCTCAAGGGCGAGTCGGGGACCGTAGGCACCGCCTTGGCTGACACCAGCGTGACTGGCCGGGTCAAGGCAGCGCTGATGGCCGACCCTGGCATCAGGAGTTTTGACATCAGCGTGCTCACCCACCAGGGCGAGGTACAGCTGACCGGTTTTGTCGACAGCCAGGAGCAGATCGACCTGGCCGGCAGGCTGGCCGCTGCCGCCGAGGGAGCGAGCAGCTTGAAGAACGAACTGAGCATCAAGCAGTGACCGCCATGGCCGCCACCCCCAAACTCACCACCGTGAAGGTGCTGCGAAGTCAGGCACGAAAAGACCTGGAAAACGGCGCCGTCACTGCTGGCTACAACGCCGACCGGCCTCAGGTTTTGCTGATGCTCAACGAAGCGCTGGCCACCGAAATCGTCTGCGTGCTTCGCTACCGGCGCCACCATTTCATGGCGCGGGGCATTCACGGCCAGAGCGTGGGCGCGGAGTTTCTGCTGCACTCCAATGAAGAGCAGGGCCACGCCGACCAACTGGCCGCGCGCATTGTGCAGCTCGGCGGCGAACCCGATTTTTCTCCCGACAGCCTGAGCGAGCGCAGTCACGCTGAATATGTACCTGCCACAACGCTGCCCGACATGATCCGGGAGAACCTGGTGGCCGAGCGCATTGCCATCGACAGCTACCGCGACATGGTTCGCTACCTGGGCGACCGGGACCCGACCACCAGTGACCTGCTCAAGCAGATCCTGGCGGTGGAAGAGGAGCATGCGGACGAACTGGCGGACTTGCTGGAGGGAATGCCGCCAGACAAACACTGAAGTCGGTTCCGGTCATCCAGGAGCCTTGACGGGTTCTGGTTTGCGTCTCATGCATCGGACCGCACAGGGTCTGCTCAGGCATGCAGGACCACCATATACGCCTGGCGTACGCCACCCGGCGTACAGACGCTTTTCAGGGTTCTCCCTAGCATCCGTCTGACTCCACTGCAAAGCCTCGACGAGGTGGTGCGGTGGCGAAAGTCAGCCCCTCAACGAATGCTCTTGGAACCTGGAGAAGCGCCATGCAGAACTCTCGCCGTTTTACCCTCAAAGCCCTGACGGTGGCCACCGTACTGGGCGCCTTTGGACTGACCGCCCATGCACAGGAGACCATCAAGGTCGGTGTGCTGCACAGCCTCTCGGGCACCATGGCCATTTCGGAGACCGTGCTCAAGGACACGGTGCTGATGGCGATCGAAGAGATCAACGCCAAGGGCGGCGTGATGGGCAAGAAGCTTGAGCCCGTGGTGGTCGACCCGGCGTCGAATTGGCCGCTGTTTGCCGAGCGTGCCCGCCAGCTGCTGACACAGGACAAGGTGGCGGTGGTCTTCGGCTGCTGGACCTCGGTCAGCCGCAAGTCGGTGCTGCCGGTGTTCGAGGAGCTCAACGGCCTGCTGTTCTACCCGGTGCAGTACGAGGGTGAAGAGCTGAGCAAAAACGTGTTCTACACCGGCGCCGCGCCCAACCAGCAGGCCATTCCGGCGGTGGAGTACCTGATGAGCAAGGACGGCGGATCGGCCAAGCGGTTTGTGCTGCTGGGCACCGACTACGTCTACCCGCGCACCACCAACAAGATCCTGCGTGCCTTCCTGAACTCCAAAGGCATTCCGGACAGCGACATCATGGAGGAGTACACCCCCTTCGGCCACAGCGACTACCAGTCGATCATTGCCAAGATCAAGCAGTTCTCCAGCCAGGGCAAGAAGACGGCGGTGGTCTCGACCATCAACGGTGACTCCAACGTGCCCTTCTACAAGGAACTGGGCAACGCCGGTCTCAAGGCGACCGATGTGCCGGTGGTGGCCTTCAGCGTGGGTGAGGAAGAGCTGCGCGGCGTCGACACCAAGCCGCTGGAAGGTCACCTGGCGGCGTGGAACTACTTCATGTCGATCAAGAACCCGGCCAATGACGAATTCACCAAGAAATGGGCGGCCTATGCCAAGGCCAAGAACCTGCCCGGCCACAAGGACAAGCCGCTGACCAATGACCCGATGGAGGCGACCTACATCGGCATCAACATGTGGAAGCAGGCGGTGGAGAAAGCCAAGTCGACCGATGTGGACAAAGTGATCGCCGCCATGGCCGGCCAGACCTTCCGTGCGCCGAGCGGCATTGTGAGCAAGATGGATGAGAAGAACCACCACCTGCACAAGAGCGTGTTCATCGGCGAGGTGCGCGGTGATGGCCAGTTCGATGTGGTCTGGAAGACCCCGGGCCCGGTCAAGGCCCAGCCCTGGAGTCCCTTCATCCCCGAGAACAAGGGCAAGAAGGACGAGCCGGTCAAGAAGTGAGGTGTGCCGGCGGCGTGGCCCTGCGGGGCTGGCCGCCGTCTCCGTGACCCGACCGCAGGCCCCGCCGGCCTGCGGTCATTCCGATTGAGAAAGACGGACCATGCGTCCCCACAACTTCCCCAGCCTGATCCGGTGTCTTTGCCTCTGCCTGGGCATGGCCTGGCTGCTGAGCGCCATGCCGGCCCGAGCGCTCACTGCGGATGACGCGCTGGCACTGGTGGAGGGCGGTGTCGCCGACCGGATTGATGCCCTCAACCGGCTGGCCGGTGCGCCCGACGAAAGGGCTGCGGCGCTGATTCGGGCCATGGCGGCGCGTGAGGTGCAGGTGCATGAAGGACGGGTGTTCATTTCGGGGGCCGATGGCGTGCGCGACGCCGTGACCGGCGAGCCGGCCGAACTGCCCGAGGGTGCCCAGGATGTGATGGTCAACAACCGGATGCGTGGCGCGCTGCAAGGGGCGCTGGCGGCACTGGATCTGATTGGCGCTCCACCGGCCCGCCAGCGCGAAGCCGCCGCCACGCTGCAGCAACGGGCCTTTGACGAGCCTGACATCGACATGTTGCCGCTGATTGAACGGGCACTGGCGGGCGAACTCGACGAGGCGGCAAGGGCATCGCTGCTGATGGCGCAGGCCGCGGTCCTGCTGGACAGCGAAGATGAAGCGCGCAGGCTGGAGGCCGCGGTGAAACTGGGCGGGGCACGCCAGCCCGTGGTGCGACCGCTCCTGTTGCAGCAGATCGAACGGGAAAGCAGCGAAGAGGTCAAGGCGGCGCTGCGCCAATCGCTGGCCGCGCTGGAGCGCTCGCTGCAGCGCAACGCCATCCTGGCCCAGGTCTTTTCGGGCGTAAGCCTGGGCAGCATCCTGCTGCTGGCAGCGCTTGGGCTGGCCATCACCTACGGACTGATGGGTGTCATCAACATGGCGCACGGCGAGCTGATCATGATCGGCGCCTATGCGACCTGGCTGGTGCAGGTGGCGTTCAAGCAGTGGCTGCCTGGCTGGTTCGACTGGTACCTGGTGGCCGCCATGCCGGTGGCATTCATGTCATCGGCACTGGTCGGTGCGGCCATGGAACGCAGCGTCATCCGGTTCCTGTATGGCCGCCCGCTTGAGACCCTGCTGGCCACCTGGGGTTTGAGCCTGGTGCTGATGCAGGGGGTGCGCAGCCTGTTCGGTGCGCAGAACGTGGGCGTGGAGAACCCGGCCTGGATGAGCGGCAGCGTCACGCTGCTGGGCAACCTGACGCTGCCCTGGAACCGCCTATTCATCATCGCCTTTGCCGGCCTGGTGCTTCTGGGGGTGGCGATGCTGATCAGCCGCACGCGCCTGGGCCTGTTCGTTCGCGGCGTGACGCAGAACCGGCCGATTGCGGCCTGCATGGGTGTCAACACCGCGCGCATCGACACCTACGCCTTCGCGCTGGGGTCCGGTATTGCCGGACTGGCCGGCTGCGCGCTCAGCCAGATCGGCAACGTGGGTCCGGACCTGGGCCAGAGCTACATCGTCGATTCGTTCATGGTGGTCGTGCTGGGCGGGGTCGGTCAGATTGCCGGCACGGTCTATGCAGCGCTGGGCCTGGGCGTGCTCAACAAGTTCATTGAGGGCTGGGCGGGCGCCGTGCTGGCCAAGATTGCGGTGCTGGTCTTCATCATCGTGTTCATCCAGAAGCGTCCGCAGGGCATCTTCGCATTCAAAGGAAGGGAAGCATGAGTCCCCGTTCCGTCAAGCTCCCCGCGCCGGGTCCGCTGCTCACCCGTGGCGGCTGGAGCGCATTCATGGTGGCCTTGCTGGTCGTCTGCGCCGTCGCTCCTGTGCTCAACCTGATGGTGCCCAAGGACAGCATGTTCCACCTCTCGGACTACATGGTGGGTCTGCTGGGCAAGATCATGTGCTACGCCATCTGTGCGCTGGCCATGGACCTGATCTGGGGCTACACCGGCATCCTCAGTCTGGGTCATGGCTTGTTCTTTGCCCTGGGTGGCTATGTGATGGGCATGTACCTGATGCGCCAGATCGGCACCGATGGTCACTACAAGAGCGAGCTGCCCGACTTTATGGTTTTCCTGGACTGGAAGGAGCTGCCCTGGCACTGGGCGCTGTCCGACAGCTTCATCGCCACGGTGTTGCTGATCGTGCTGGTGCCGGGCGCGCTGGCCTTCGTCTTTGGCTACTTCGCCTTCCGCTCGCGCATCAAGGGCGTGTATTTCTCCATCATCACCCAGGCGCTCACCTTCGCCGCCATGCTGCTGTTCTTCCGCAACGAGACCGGCTTTGGGGGCAACAACGGCTTCACCGACTTCAAGCGCATCCTGGACATCCCGATCGCCACCCAAGGCATGCGCATGACCTTGTTTGTCATCACCGGCCTGACGCTGCTGGGCTTTTTCCTGTGGGCGAAATGGCTGGTGGGCAGCAAATTCGGTCGGGTGCTGCAGGCCGTCCGCGATGCCGAGAGCCGGGTCATGTTCTGCGGCTACAACCCGCTTCCCTACAAGCTCACCATCTGGACCATCTCGGCCGTGATGTGTGGCGTGGCCGGCGCACTCTATGTTCCGCAGGTCGGCATCATCAACCCCGGTGAGATGAGCCCGGCCAACAGCATCGAGATCGCGATCTGGGCCGCGGTGGGCGGACGGGCCACGTTGATCGGCCCGATCGTCGGCGCCTTCATCGTCAACGGGGCCAAGAGCATCCTGACGGTGAGCTTCCCCGAGTATTGGCTGTATTTCCTGGGTGGACTGTTCATCGTGGTCACCCTGTTCATGCCGCAGGGCGTGGTGGGTCTGGTGCGACGCTGGCGCGGAGGGCCGCAGGCCAGGCGCGGTCCGGAACAAGCGCCAGCCGCCACCTCTGCGGCGACGGCTGCAGCGCGCGACGATGTGCCACCGATGGTTGCCGTGCCGGCGGAGGTGAAGGCATGACGCCCGATCTCATGGAGGCGGGTGCCGAGCGCCTGCAACAGGCCCAGGTGCGCCAGCCCACCTCGTCCGGCGGTCGCTCACCTGGCTATGGACGGCTTGTGGTGCCCGGCGAGGTCGATGTCACGCACGGGCGCATCCTGTACCTGGAGGATGTGACCGTCAGCTTCGACGGATTCAAGGCCATCAACGGACTGTCACTGGACATCGCGCCCGGCGAACTGCGCTGTGTCATTGGCCCCAACGGCGCCGGCAAGACGACGATGATGGACATCATCACTGGCAAGACCCGGCCGGACAGCGGGCAGGTCTATTTCGGCAGCACCATCGACCTGCTGCGTCACCGCGAGGCGGACATCGCCGCCATGGGCATTGGCCGCAAGTTCCAGAAGCCCACCGTGTTCGAGCAGCTGAGCGTGTTCGAGAACCTGGAGCTGGCCCTGGCCGCCGACAAGCGCGTGACCAGCAGCCTGGGCTTTCGCCTGACCGGAGCGCAGAAGGACCGCCTGGCCGAGGTGCTCGAGACCATTCACCTGACCGAACACGTCGAACGACCGGCGGGCCTGCTCAGCCATGGCCAGAAGCAGTGGCTGGAGATTGGCATGCTGCTGATGCAGGATCCCAAGCTGCTGCTGCTGGATGAGCCCGTGGCGGGCATGACCGACGAGGAGACCGAGCGCACCGCGCAACTGTTTCTGTCCCTCAAGGGCAAGCACTCGCTGATGGTGGTGGAGCACGACATGAGTTTCATCCGCACGATATCGGAGAAGGTCACGGTGTTGTGTGACGGCTCTGTGCTGGCCGAGGGCACTCTGGACGAGGTGCAGGCGGATGAGCGTGTGATCGAGGTGTATCTGGGACGTTGAGGAGAACACACATGAGCCTGCTCGAAGTCAAGAACGTCAACCAGTACTACGGCGGCAGCCACATCCTGCGCAACGTCAGCCTGACGGCCGAGCTCGGCAAGGTCACTGTGGTGCTCGGGCGCAACGGCGTGGGCAAGACCACCCTGCTCAAGTCGCTCATGGGTCTGGTGCCCATCAAGAGCGGCAGCATCGTGCTCGACGGCAAGACCATCGACAAGGCCACGCCCTACGAGCGCGCCCGACTGGGCATGGGCTTTGTGCCCCAGGGGCGCGAGATCTTTGCGCGTCTGACGGTGCAGGAAAACCTGCACATGGGCCTGGCCTACAAGAAGGGCGGAACACCTGTGCCTGATGAGCTGTTCGAGCTGTTTCCGGTGCTCAAGCAGATGCTGGGACGCCGTGGCGGCGACCTGTCGGGCGGGCAGCAGCAGCAGCTGGCCATCGCGCGCGCGCTGGCGGCCGGTCCCAAACTGCTCATCCTGGACGAACCCACCGAGGGCATCCAGCCGAACATCATCAAGGACATCGGCAAGGTCATCCGCATGCTGGCCGACCGGGGCGACATGGCCATCGTGCTGGTCGAGCAGTATTACGACTTTGCCGAGGCGCTGGCCGACCAGTATGTGGTCATGGAGCGCGGCGAAGTGATCGCCAGTGGCCCGGGCAGCGAAATGGCGGACAAGGGCATCCGCAAACTGGTGGCGATCTGATCCTTCAGTCCGTCCGCATGCGGTCGAGCAGCCCCTCTCGCCTGGGAGGCTTGTAGCCGGAGGGCAGGGCAACGCTGCCCGGTGCTGCGTTCGGACTGCTGGCCTCGCCCATGCGGGTGATCTGGTGGTGCGTCTGCAGACTGTCGCGCAGGGCCGCGATCTGCTGGCGCAACTCGTCTGCGCCCTCAATGCGCTCTTCGTAGCGGTTGAGCACCTGCCACGCCGACTCGATCAGCTTGGCGTTGCAGGTTTGCCGTCCGTCTTCCAGCAGCCGCATCACAGTGCCACGAGGGTCACCCTTGATGGCCAGGGTCATGGCCTGTTCTGTGAGTTTCAGTATGCGGGTGTGGGTGTCGTGGACGATGCGCGAAAAGGCCTCGTTGCCCGCGGCCGCACTGGCCAGCAACTCGCTCAGCGAACGGCTGGTGCAAAAGCGCATGCCCAGCTTCTCGATGTTCTTCTCCACTTCGTAGACCTGGAGACGGCGCTGCACCACACGCACCAGCAGCCCCATCAGGTTGGTGGCCATCTCGAAGTCGAACCAGGGTTCATGAATGGCCTCCGTCAGGTGTTTGACTTCGTCCATCACGCGGCCTTCCTGTTCGTTCAGCATCGACTCCAGTGCCCGGACGAATTCCAGCAGGCGGTACGGGCGCTCGGGCTCGAACGAACGTTCCTTCAGGCGGTTGAGCTGTTCCACCACCCGCGTCATGCCCTTCTTGTCGTTGCCGTCCAGACGGGCAAACGCCAGCAGCACCAGGGCTTGCGGGTCGTACATCTTGGAGTCCAGGCCGATGCGCGTGGCGCGCTCCAGCAGCTCGATGCCTTCTTCCCGGTCGCCTGTGTAGTAGGCCAGCATGCCGTGCTTGAGCAGTCGGCTGATGGAGTGGGGCGTGAGCTGGGTGGCCATCTTGAAGGTGGCCAGCGCGTTCTCGAAGTTGCCCAGCTCGAACTGGGCCCGTCCCATGACGTCGTAGGCGTCAGCGTATTCCGGGTCGTCCTGCAGCAGCGCTTCCAATGTGGTCGAAGCCTTGCGCGGCTCACCGGCGCTGAGCTGGGCCCTGGCCACGCCCAGCCTGGCCCAGGGCACGGTCTTGGCCTCGATGACCGCCTCGTACAAGGTCTTGGCCTCGGCAAGGTGTCCGGTGCGCAGCATCAGCTCGGCCCCTATGCGGGCGGCGTAAAGCCAGTAAGGGGCGCGCGCCGCAAACCGCTCCAGACACAGCCGGGCGGCCTGCTCGTAGTCCTGTTCGTCGATGGCGGAGAAGATGCCCTCCAGTTCGGCCTTGCGACCGCGTGCCTGCAGGATGCTCTCGGCCAGACGCGCGCCGGTGTGAGGTTTGAGCAGGTAGGCGTCCAGAGCCGCCTCGGCCGCTTCCGCTACCTTGCTGTAAGAGGCCTCGGCGGTGACCATGATGAACACCGTGTAGAACGGCAGCAACTGGTTGCGCCGCAGGTCGTCCAGCAGATCCTGTCCCGAGCCCGTCTCGCGCTCGAAGGTCTGTTCGCAGATCACGATCTCGAACTGGCTGGTCTCCAGTTTGCGACGCGCGTCGGACATGCGCGAGCATTGCGACACCTTGCCGATGCCGATGTCGCGCAACTGGGAAACCAGAATGGCGCGCGACTGCGGGTTGCCCTCGATCACCAGGGCATGGGCGTCATGCAGGTCGTTGGGCGCAAAGGGCATTCGTGGCGCGGGTCTGTGCACCCGCATGGGCAGAGCTGCAGGGAAATGTGCCGATTCTGCAGCCATCTGTCCAGCGGGTTTCGCAGAACAGGCCCCGGATCACCGCCCAATTTTCTCCCTGGAGCTCACACCCGCCAGATGCGGGGTGGTGGGGCTTTCAGGTTCCAGGCCTGAAGGCGGACCGCTGCCCAGACCGCTTGCAGGCCGCCCATGAGGGGTTCAACCGTATCGGCAAGACCCCGCACCACCAGCAGCCGTGGGTGGCTCCAGGTGGCGGCAAGGGCCAGATTGCCGTCTTGCGGTCCGACCGGTAGCGACAGGCGCACCGCTTCGATCAGCCGGTCCTGTTCGGCCGTTGCCAGGGCCGTCCCACATGCGAACCACAGGCTGGCCATGGCCCTTCTGCCACCCAGGCCCACGTTCGAATCGAGCAGGCGCCGGTCCTGGCCGTCCAGCCTGGCCTGTTCAAGCCAGACACCCGGCCACTCGATACGCTGGTCGAACCGACCGTGTGTGAACGGGCTGCCGGCTGCCGGCAGCCCCAGCGCCACCACATCCCAGGCCAGCAGCTGCGCGTCCTCGGCCAGCTGGAAGCGAATCCGGTTTTCGGCCATGCAGCCCGGGTAGGCAATGGTTTCCAGCGGCAACCATTCCAGCCGTGCACCGGCTTCCAGGTTGATCGTGACCTGCTGGGTGCCGGTCCTGCCGTCGCCGTCATAGAAGCGGGTCGCGCCCGGTGTGCTCACCAGGGCATGGGTCCCGGCCTGCCCCTGGACCGAGATGTCCAGACGGTCGCCTCCCACCACGCCACCGGGCGGATGCACGATGACGTTGTGGCAGATCGCATCGCCTTCAGGATAGAGGCTCTTGAAAATGCGCAGCGGGCCCTCGTGTTCATGCTGCAGGGTGGTGCGAGGGCCTTGCTTGCGGTAGTTCAGCGAGAGACGGGCTTGCCAGGGCATGGGCATCAATGTGTGGGCAGGCACCACGCGGGCCATGGGCCCGTCTGCGCCGAGCCGCAGTACGCCACAACTGGTGTGCGTTTCAGCGTTTGGACCAGAAGCTGCGGTGGGGTGCCAGCAAGTCGTTCTCCAGAGCTGGGACAGGACCGGTGACCTCGATGTTCTTCTGTCCGCGGGCAATGACTTCGCGGCAGGGCAGCGACAGGGTGGGGTTCTCTTCATGGTCGCCGGTCAGGGCCAGCAGGGCTTCCTCACTGGCACCGTAGACAACCCGCCCGATGTTGGCCCAGTAAATGGTGCCGGTGCACATGGCGCAGGGCTCGAAGGTGGTCACCAGGGTACAGCGCGCCAGGTACTCGCCCGGCCAGTTGTCCGCCGCGATGCGGGCCAGCGTGGACTCGGCGTGGTTGACTGTGTCGATGTTGCCCTGTTCCGCCAGCACCGTCTCGTCATCCGGCCCCACCAGCAGCGCACCGAATGGATGCCGTCCCATGGCCATGGCCCGCAGGGCCACCGTATTGGCGCGCCGCAGGTGCCGGGCGATCTGGTCCCCGGTCAAGCCTGACTTCCCCGGTGGGCCCAGCCGGTGGTGTGCTTCTCGACCCAGCTGAACAGCTCGTACATGGCCATGGCCATGATGCCCACCACCAGCAGACCCGAGAAGGCCAGGCCCATCTGCATCGAGCTGCCGGCCGAGATCAGCAGGTAGCCGATGCCTTCGTTGGAGGCGGTCATCTCCGACACTGTGGTGCCCACAAACGCCAGCGTGATGGCGACCTTGAGGGATCCGAAGAAGTAGGGCAGGGAGCGTGGCAGCCCCACCTTGGTCAGCACGTCCCAGCGCTTGGCACCCAGCACCCGCAGCACATCCTCCAGTTCGGGCTCGAGCGTGGCCAGGCCGGTGGCGATGTTGACCATGATCGGAAAGAAGCTGATCAGGAAGGCGGTCAGGATGGCCGGGCCGATGCCGATGCCGAACCACACCACGAGAATGGGCACGAAAGCCGCCTTGGGCAAGGCATTGAACGCGGTCATCAGGGGGTAGATGGCCGCGTAGGCCAGGCGTGAGCTGCCGATCAGGAAGCCCAGCAGCACCCCGACCACGATCGCGATGCCAAAACCCGCCATGGTGACCCAGTAGGTGCGCCACGCATGCCCCAGGATGGTGGTCTTGTGCTCCAGTGTCTGTTCCCAGATGCGTGAAGGGCTTGGAAAGATGAACTCCGATACGCCGAAGCCGCGGGTGATCACCTCCCAGACAATCACGATCGCCATCAGCAACAGCAGCGGAGACCAGCGTTCGATGTGCTTCTGTTTCATGTCGGCAGGCTCACTGGTTGATCTCGGCGCCGGACTTGCGCATGGCGCCAATATGGCCGCGCAACTCGTGCACGATGTCGGTGAAGTGGCGCTCGTAGGTCACCTCCAGATCCCGGGTGCGGGGAATCGGAATCTCGCGCTTGACCACGAAGCGGCCCGGGCTGCGGCTCATGCAGTAGACCGTGTCCGCCAGAAACACCGATTCGCGCAGGTCGTGCGTGACCAGGATCACATTGAAGCGCTGGGCTTCCCACAGGTCGCGCAGCGTGCACCAGAGCTCTTCCCGGGTGAAGGCGTCCAGTGCGCCAAAGGGCTCGTCCAGCAGCAGCATCTTGGGTTCGTGGATCAGCGCGCGGCAGATGCTCGCGCGCTGCTGCATGCCACCCGAAAGCTCCCACGGAAACTTGGACTCCATGCCACCCAGCCCCACGCTGGCCAGCAGGCGTTTGGCCCGGTCTTCGAACTCCTTGCGCCGGTCCTTGAACTGGCTGCGGTAGGGTTCGACGATTTCCAGCGGCAGCAGCACGTTGTCCAGCGTGGTGCGCCAGGGCAGCAGAGACGGTGCCTGAAAGGCCATACCCGAGATCTTCAGCGGCCCGGTCACCGGCTTGCCGTCAATGGTGATCTTGCCCATGCTGGGCATTTTCAGCCCCGTGGTCAGCTTCATGAAGGTTGACTTGCCGCAACCCGAAGGTCCGACGATGGCGATGAACTCGCCCTGGCGCACCTTCAGGTTGATGTCCTCGACCGCAAAGATGTTTTGGGCCAGCAGGTCGTCGTTGTAGGCCAGCCAGACCTGGTCGAAGTCGACAAAGGCCGGCTCGCCTGGGGCGGTGTCAGCTTGCATGGGTTTTCCAGATGGCGGCGGGTCGACCCGGGTCGCGCCCGCCGGGACAGGTGTGTGGGGAATCAGCGGGCCGGCGGCAGCACGTTCAGCTCGGCCGCCGTCGGCAGGAAAGTGCCGTTCCACACCGCTGTCGGGTTGATCCGGGTCTTGGTACCGTAGGCGTCGGACACCTGCGATGCCATCAGGGCCAGTCGTGCCGGGTCCACCTGGCCAAAACCTTCACGCCGGGCGTCGGGGCTGGCCACCACCGAGTTGATGGCCAGTTGCAGGCGACGGGTCTCCAGCGCCACGTTGATGATGCCGTCGCGGGCCTTGACGGTCTCGATGCCAGCGGCCGGGTTGGCCATCACTTCTTTGGCTCCCTTGGCAAAGGCCTTGAGGAAGGCCTTGATCGCCTCGGGATTCTCCTGGATCAGCTTCGGGCTGGCGATGATGGCGTTGCCGTACAGCTTCACGCCATAGTCGGCGTAGGGCATGATGACCACGTCTTCTGCTTTGACGCCACGGGCCTCCAGATTGAGCAGCGAGGTGAAGGAGAAGCCGGTGATGGCGTCGATGTCGCCACGCACCAGCATGGTCTCGCGCAGCGGCGGATCCATCGAGGTCCAGGCCACATTGCTCACGTTGTTGGCCTTCTCGAAGATGGGAAAGGCCTTGCGACCGGCGTCGAACACCGGGGCACCCAGTTTCTTGCCACTGAGGTCGGCCGGCTTGCTGATGCCGCTCTTCTTGAGGGCCAGCACGGCGGCGGGGGTGTTGTTGTAGACCATCATCACGGCCACCGGTTTGTTCGGTGCATCCGGGTTGTTGGCGTGGAACTCCATCAGGGCGGCCATGTCGGCGAACCCCATGTCATAGGTGCCCGAAGCCACCCGTGTCACCGTACCGCCCGATCCGTTGCCGGAATCGATCGTCACATTCAGGCCCGCGTCGCGGAAGTGGCCCTTGGCTGCCGGCATCAGGAACAGCGCGGCCGGTCCCTCGAAGCGCCAGTCCAGCTGGAACTTGATGGCGGTCTGGGCCTGGGCCTGCCCCAGGCTGACGAGTGCGGCGAGGGCGGCTGCGGTCTGGAGAAATGCGCGTTTCTTCATGGGTACTCCTGGGTGTGTGGGGTGCGCCAGACTGCGAACGCCGGATCTGGCCTGGTACAAACGGGTGACAGCAATAAAGATGCCACCCGATACTGGCGTGCAGATCCCTGGGCGTCACAGTTGAACACAAAATTTGTATACACATTCTCGACAGAACGGTACACCGGGTCATCATGGCATACCCTGAATGGTGCGCGCCATTCTGGATTGCACCAGAAGGGGGCGTGCCCGAGGGTGGGGGTCAGAAGCCGGTGTGGCTCCAGCCCGTGTGGCGTGCCAGCGCTTCCAGCGCCCAGGCTCCTGCCACCGAATTGCCGCGTGTGTCCAGTTCGGGCGACCAGACGGCAATGCTCCCGACACCGGGAACGATGGCCACGATGCCTCCTCCCACACCGGTCTTGACCGGCAGGCCAACGCGGTAGGCAAAGTCGCCGGCGCCGTCATAGGCGCCGCAAGTCAGCATGAGGGCATTGACCCGGCGCGTCTGGTCAGCGCTGATGACGGGCGGCCCGCTGCTGTCGTCCCTGCCTCCACTGGCCAGAAACCGTGTTGCCCGGGCCAGCTGCAGGCAGCTCATTTCGGTGGCGCACTGGCGGCAGTAGTTGTCCAGCACCAGTTCGGGGTCGTTCTCGAAATTGCCGTGGCTCTTCATGAAGCAGGCCAGGGCCAGGTTGCGCCAGGCGGTCTGGCGCTCGCTCTGGGCCACCCGCGCATTCCAGTAAAGCCGTGGCTCGTCGGCCAGCCGTCGCAAGGCGCCCAGCAGCGCATAGTCCAGGTGGGCGTAGCGACTGGTCAGGATGTCGGTGATGACCAAGGCCCCTGCATTGATGAACGGGTTGCGCGGTATGCCGTTCTCGGTCTCCAGCTGAACGATGGAATTGAAGGCCGCGCCGGACGGTTCGCGTCCCACCCGCCGCCACAAGCCATCGCCCTCGGAGCGAAATGCCAGTACGAAGGTGAACAGCTTGGTGATGCTCTGCAACGAAAACGGCACGTCGGACTGACCCACGGCATGGCAGGTGCCATCGACCAGGGCCACCGCCATACCGAATTGGTTCGGATTGACTTCCGCCAGTGCGGGAATGTAGCTGGCCACCCGGCCCAGGCCGAAACGCTCGCGCGCCTGTCGGTCGATGCGTTCCAGCAGAAGGGGCAATTGCCCGGCAGAGGCTGCGGTCATGTTGATGCGCCAGGGGTGGAAAGGCGCCGGATTGTAGGCGCCACACCACTCACGTCATGACAGCCCATGTTGGTCGCCATGCGAGCCCTGCATACATGCCCGCCGGCCCGACAGCCGGCCTGCTTTCAGGCCATCCACTCCATGACCTGAGGGGACGGACTCAGGCCCCAGGCCGACGGCTGGCCGCTGCCATTGCTGTCATGTTGAGCACGCGTCGCACCGTGGCCGCCGGGGTCAGGATGTGTGCCGTCCCGTTGACGCCCATGAGCACCGGCCCGACCGTGACGCCACCGCTGGTGGTGGTTTTCAGCACGTTGTAGAGGATGTTGGCCGAATCGAGGTTTGGGCAGACCAGCAGGTTGGCCGATCCGGTCAGGGTCGAGTCGGCCACATAGGCATTGCGAATTTCCGGCTGCAGGGCGGCGTCGCCGTGCAGTTCCCCGTCACATTCGATCTCGGGGTGCTGGGCCACGAACAGGTCGCGCGCCGCCCGCATCTTGCGTGCCGAGGCCCGCTTGGACGAACCGAAGCTCGAGTGCGACAGGAAGGCCACCTTGGGCGGCAGGCCGAAGCGCTGCACCTGCTGCGCCGCCATCCAGGCGATTTCGGCCAACTGCTCAGCGTCGGGGTCCTCGTTGACATAGGTGTCGGTGATGAACACCGGCCCCTGGTTGGTCATCAGGGCATTGACCGCCGCATAGTTGCTGACGCCGGCCTGTTTGCCCAGGATGCTGTCGATGCGCTCCAGATGCGTCGTGTATGTGCCGACCAGACCGCAGATCAGGGCATCGGCATCGCCCAGCGAGACCATCAGCGAACCGATGATGGTGTTGGAGCGCCGCACGGCTGCCTTGGCCACCTCCGGTGTGGCACCGTTTCGCTTCATCAGCGCGTGGTAGTGCTCCCAATATTGGCGGAAGCGCGGATCGTCTTCCGGATTCACGTTTTCGACATCGGTCCCCAGGCGGATTCGCAGGCCGGCCTTCTTGATGCGGGCGTCGATGACGGCCGGTCGTCCGATCAGGATCGGTGTGGCAATGCCGTCGTCGATGACCATTTGCACGGCACGCAGTGCACGCTCATCTTCCCCGTCGGCGTAGGCGACGCGCTTCCTGTCGGGTTCGATGGCTTTGGCGGCATTGAAAATGGGCCGCATCAGGATGCCAGTCTGCGTGGTGAAGCGCGAGAGCGACTCGCGGTAGGCGGCCATGTCGGCGATGGGCCGGGTGGCGACACCCGAATCGGCGGCTGCCTGGGCCACAGCCGGTGCGATCTTGAGGATCAGGCGGGTGTCGAAGGGCTTGGGAATCAGGTAGTCCGGACCGAAGGCCAGCTCCTGCCCGACGTAGGCCGAGGCCACCTCGTCACTGATCTCGCTCTTGGCCAGATCAGCGATCTGGCGGACGCAGGCGAGCTTCATTTCCTCGGTGATCTTGGTGGCACCACAGTCGAGCGCGCCACGGAAGATGTACGGGAAGCACAGGACGTTGTTGACCTGGTTCGGGTAGTCCGAGCGGCCGGTGGCAATGATGCAGTCGGGTCGAGCTGCCTTGGCCAGCTCGGGCCGGATCTCGGGCTCCGGGTTGGCCAGGGCCAGGATGATGGGCTTGTCGGCCATGGTCCTGACCATCTCGACGGTCATCACACCCGGCGCCGAGCAGCCCAGGAACACGTCGGCCCCGTTCACCGCATCGGCCAGCGTGCGGGCTGCGGTGGTCTGGCAATAGCGCTGCTTGGACACATCGAGCTTGCCCGCCCGGGCGTCTTCACGCTCGCTGTGGATCACACCCTTGGAATCGCACACCAGGATGTTCTTCGGGTCGACCCCCAGGCCGACCATCACATCCAGGCAGGCAATGGCGGCGGCGCCAGCGCCCGAAACCGCCACCTTGACCTGCCCGATGGCCTTGCCCACCAGCTCCAGTCCGTTGAGCAGGGCTGCACTGGAGATGATGGCCGTGCCATGCTGGTCGTCGTGGAACACCGGAATGTTCATGCGATCGCGCAGCTTCTGCTCAATGTAGAAGCACTCGGGTGCCTTGATGTCCTCCAGATTGATGCCACCCAGCGTGGGCTCCAGCGCGGCGATGATGTCCACCAGCTTGTCCGGATCCCGTTCGGCCAGTTCGATGTCGAACACGTCGATACCAGCGAACTTCTTGAACAGGCAACCCTTGCCCTCCATCACCGGCTTGCCCGCCAGCGGGCCGATGTCGCCCAGGCCCAGCACGGCGGTGCCGTTGGTGATCACGCCCACCAGGTTGCCACGGCTGGTGTACTCGGCGGCCAGGCTCGGATCGGCCTGGATGGCCAGGCACGGATAGGCCACACCGGGCGAATAGGCCAGCGACAGGTCGCGCTGGTTGGACAGTGGTTTGGTGGGGGTGACGGCAATCTTGCCCTTGCTTGGGCTGCGGTGGTAGTCGAGCGCGGCATCGCGCAGGGCCTGTTCTGCGGGGGTCATGGTGTCTCCTGAATACAGTCCACCCGACAGGCAGGTGGACTGGTGATCATTGTTGCACGCTGAGGATGTCCGAGAGCGTGCGCGCAATCACCTTGGTGGCGCGGCGCAGGTCTTCGAGCTCCAGATGCTCGTCGGCCCGTTTGGCATTTGACTCGCGCACGGTGCGCGGGCCGGCACCGTATATCACGCCTGGAATGCCACGCTCCGCATACAGGCGCACGTCGGTGTACAGCGGCGTGCCCAGGGCCGGGATGGGTTCGCCAAACACTGCCTGTCCATGCTTTTGGATGGCCTGCACCAGCGGCGCATTGCCGGCCAGCGGCTTCATGGCGCGCGCCAGCAGGATGCGCCGGATATCCAGACGGATGTCCGAGCCGCCGCGCGGCGGCCGGTAGCTCGCGGCCGCGTCTTCGATGGTCCTGCGGATCGCCGCTTCCACTTCGGCTGGATCCTCCTCGGGAATCATGCGGCGGTCGAGCTTGAGCACCACCTTGCCTGGAATGACATTGGTGTTGGTGCCGCCCTGGATCAGGCCCACGTTAAGGTAGGGGTGGCTGATGCCATCGACATCCGAGCGCACTCTCAGGTAGTCCGCATTCAATGCATACAACGCATTCAGGATGTGGGTCGCCCCCTGCAGGGCGTCGGTGCCGCTGTCGGGAATGGCCGCGTGGGCCATGTCGCCGTGCACCGTCACCTCCATCTGCAGGCAGCCATTGTGGGCCACCACCACCTGGTAGCTGAAGCCGGCGGCAATCATCAGGTCCGGTCGGGTCAGCCCCTTGTCCAGCAGCCAGCCGGGGCCAACTTCACCTCCGTATTCTTCGTCATAGGTGACGTGCAGTTCCACCGCGCCCTTGAGTGTTGCGCCCAGCGATTCGAGCGCGCGCAGGGCGTAGGTGAAACTGGCGATGTCGCTCTTGCTCACCGCCGTCGCGCGGCCGTAGATCCTGCCGTCCACAATCTCGCCGCCATAAGGATCGTGGGTCCAGCCCTCACCGGGAGGCACCACGTCGCCGTGGGCGTTGAGCGCAATGGTCGGGCCGTCCTCGCTGAAGCGCCGTCGCACGATCAGGTTGGTGATGCTCTGCAATCCGGCGGCCTTGACCTCGGCATCGGGCACGGCGTGTCGCTCTGGCGCCAGGCCCATGGCGGTGAGCAGCTCGGCCGTGCGCTCGGCGTGCGGCGCGTTGTTGCCCGGCGGAGTGTCGGTGGGCACACGCACGAGCTCCTGCAGAAAGTGCACTTCTTCATTGAAGTGGCGGTCGATCCAGTCGTCCAGTCGTTCGTACGTTGTGGTCATGTTGATATGTGGTGAATGTGTCTTGACAGCGCCAGGGCGAAGGAATGGCGTCAGCTTTCCTGAGCCAGCTGCCGCAGCACATGGTCAAAGGCCTGGACTGCCAGGTCCATGTCGTCGGCGGTGGTTGACTCCAGCGGGTTGTGGCTGATGCCGCTGTTTTCTCCGCGCACGAACAGCATGGCCTGCGGCATGATCTCGTGCAGCTTCATGGCGTCGTGACCGGCGCCGCTGGGCATGCGGTGCAGCGGAACGCCCAGCGCCGCGCATGCCGCCTCCCAGCGCGCCTGCCATTCGGGTGAGCTGGGCGCGGCGGCGGCGCGCATGGTCTCTTCCAGTGTGTGGCGCACGCCGCGGCGTTCGCAGATTTCGCCGAGCTTTTCCAGCACGTCTCGCACCACCGCGTCGCGCTGCTCATCGATCGGTGCCCGAATGTCCAGGCTGAACTTGCATGCACCGGGCACCACATTGATGGAGCCATTGGGTACCTGTAGCATGCCGACGGTGGCGACCGAGTCGCCGTCCTGCGCGGCACGCTGTTCCGCGTAGAGGATCAGTTCGGCCACGGCGGTGGCGGCGTCACGGCGTCGGTCCATGGGCGTGGTACCAGCGTGGCTGGCCGTGCCGATCACCTCGCCCACGTAGCGCACGCTGCCGTTGATGCTGGTGACGATGCCCAACGGCAGGTTCAGCTCGTTGAGGACCGGACCCTGCTCGATGTGCACCTCGATGAAACCCAGGTACTGCGCCGGGTCGCGCCGCAGCTTGGGGATGTCGGCGATGCACAGACCGGCGTGCTGCATGGCCTCGCGCATGGTGATGCCGTCGGCGTCCTTCTGGTCCAGCCAGGCCGGGTCGAAGTGGCCGGTGAGCGCGCCCGAGCCAAGAAATGTGGCCTTGTAGCGCTGGCCTTCTTCTTCGGCGAAGCCCACGACCTCGATGCCGAAGGGCAGGCGCTGCCCAGCCGCGTGCAGCTTCCGCACGCAGGCCATGGGCACAAAGATACCCAGGCGTCCGTCGTACTTGCCGCCGTTGCGCACGGTGTCGTAGTGGCTACCCGTGATGAGGTACTTGGGTGCCCCCACGCTCCACCGCTGCGCGGGTCGCTGCCCCCCGAGGGCGCGCGTTTCGCCTTGGGGCGGCCCGGCGGCGAAACCTTCACCGGACATGGCTGGGTGGTAGCGCCCCACCACGTTGCCCACGGCGTCGATCTCGATCTCGTCGAAGCCGCAGTCCTTCATCCAGTGGCTTAGTGCCAAGGCGCAGGCGCGGTGGGCGTCGGTGAGATACGTGACGGTGAGCTGGCCCTTCTCGGCGTAGCCCGGGTCGCTGTGCTGGGCCAGCGCCTCCTGCCAATCCCACACCTGCTGTCCGTCCACCGGCTCGATGCCGAACTTGTCATTCAGGCGGATCTCGGCAATGCGGTGGATGTTGCGCAGGCACTCCTGCCGTTCGAAGTCCGGGTGGCTGTGCAGGCGACGATCGAAGGCCGCAATGATCTGCGCCTTGGTGAGGCCGGTACCGCGAGGGCCGCGCACCGCCAGAATGAAAGGAAAGCCGAACTTGGCGTTGTAGGCGGCGTTGAGTTGCTGGATGTGTGAAAACTCTTCAGGCGTGCAATTTGTCAGGCCAGCCCTGGTCTGCTCGTTGGTCGATTCGGCCGTCAGCGTCTGGCTGACCATGGCCTTGCCGGCCAGCTCCGGGTGGGCGCGAATCAGCGCCAGTTGCGGCTCGATACCGGCCTCGTCCAGTACGCGCGTCATCGCATGCTTGAGCTGCGCCAGCGAGGCAAATGGACGTTGTGCCAGTGCGCGTTCGGCGATCCAGGGCGAATGCTCGTACAGGCCGTCGAGCATCTGCATGGCCTCAGGCAGAGGCGCGGCATTGAGTTGGTCCAGTGTCAAGGGCATGTCGACGCTCTCAGGCTGCGCTCAGCGGATGGGTCGCCTTCCAGTGGCGTGCAATGTCCAGGCGGCGCGCCACCCAGACCTTGTCGTGCGACTGGACATGGTCCAGGAAGCGTTGCAGTGCGGTGATGCGACCGGGGCGTCCGAGCAGCCGACAGTGCATCCCGATGCTCATCATCTTCGGCCGGTCCAGACCGGCTGGATCACCCTCCGCGTACAGGGCATCGAAGGTGTCCTTCATGTAATGAAAGAAAGGATCGGCGTGCGAATAGCCCTGGGGCAGCGCAAAGCGCATGTCGTTGCAGTCCAGCGTGTAGGGCACGATGAGCTGGTGTGTGTCAGTGCCGTCGCTCTTGCGCACCCTCATCCAGAACGGAAGGTCGTCGCCATAGTAGTCGCTGTCGTAATCGAAACCGCCGTAGTCGGCCACCAGGCGGCGCGTGTTCGGGCTGTCACGACCGGTGTACCAGCCCAGGGGCCGCTCGCCGATCATGTGCTGGATGATCTGCATGGCCTCGGCCATGTGCGCTCGCTCGGTCGCCTCGTCGATGTTCTGGTAGTGGATCCACTTGAGTCCGTGGCAGGCGATGTCGTGACCCAGTTCGACGAACGCGGCGGTCAGTTCCGGGTGCTTCTGCAGTGCGGTGGCCACACCGAATACGGTCAGCGGCAGGCCGCGCTTCTCGAACTCGCGCAGGATGCGCCAGACCCCGGCGCGCGAACCGTATTCATAGATGCCTTCCATGCTGATGTGGCGGGCCTCGAACGCGGCCGGGCTGAACATCTCCGAGAGGAACTGCTCGCTGGACCTGTCGCCGTGCAACACGCTGTTTTCGCCACCCTCTTCGTAGTTCAGCACGAACTGGACCGCAATGCGCGCGCCGTTCGGCCAGCGGGCATGGGGTACGTCGCGTCCGTATCCGGTCAGGTCGCGCGGGTAGGGGGCGGTGCTGTCGTAGATCATGAAGGTCCGCTCAGGAGGCCAGGGCCATCGAAAGGTTGTTGGTGGGCAGTTTGCGATCGAAGGTCAGGCCTTCCTCGACATGCTGCAGATGCTCATTCATCAGCCGTACGGCCAGCTCTTCGTCGCGGGCTGCCAGGGCCCTGACGATGTCGGCATGTTCCTCGTTGGAGTGCTCGGCCGCGTTGCTGCTCTGGTACATCAGGGTGATCAGCGCACAGCGCGAGATCAGCTCACGCAGCAACTCGGCCAGCACCTCATTGCCCATGAGTTCGGCCATGCGGACGTGGAAATCGCCCAGCAGCTCGGTGCGACCAGGCACGTCCTGATTGTCCACCGCCTGCCGTTCCTGTGCCACGTGTTCCCGCAGGGCCTTGATCTTGCTGGCAGTCACCTGCTTCACGAAGGCGCGCGTCATTTCGGTTTCCAGCATGCGGCGCACGGCAAACACCTGCTTGGCCTCTTCCACCGACGGAGCGGCCACAAATGCGCCACGCGCGGGCTCAAGTCGGATCAGCCGGTTCTGCGACAGCTGGAACAGCGCCTGCCTCACCAGGGTGCGCGACACCCCGAAGTGGTCGGCCAGCTTCTGCTCGGCCAGCTTGGTGCCCGGGTGCAGCCGGTGTTCGACGATGGCTCGGGTCAGCGACTCGACAATGTGGCGCGTGCTGGACGTTTCCATGGATTCATCATATCCAGAAAAACAAAAAGTGTATACACTTTCGGTCGACCAAACTCCGCGAGGAATTGCCATGGGACTGAGCACCCACGTTCTGGACACGATGCACGGCTGCCCGGCTGCCGGCATGATGGTGGAACTGCACACCACCGGCGCGGGGCAGACCACGCTTGTCAAGCAGTTCGTGCTGAATCATGACGGACGCAACCCCGATGGTCTGCTGTATGACCATGCCAGCCTGAAGGTGGGTACCTATCGCCTGGTGTTCGACGTCAGGTCCTACTTTCTCTCGCGTGGCGTGGTCCTGCCGGAGCCGACCTTTCTCGACCGCGTATCACTGGACTTCGGCGTCGCCCACGCCGATCAGCATTACCACGTGCCGTTGCTGGTCAGTCCCTGGAGTTACTCCACCTATCGCGGAAGCTGAGACAACAAAAAGCCCGCCGTAGCGGGCTCAGACCGGCGCTCGCCGGCTTCAGCGTGAGCGCTGGCCCTCGGTCAGCGTGTCCAGCTGGAACTGGCCGCTGTGGTCCCACAGCCAGACATCGGTGTAGGTGACGCCGCCCAGGGCCACAGGGGCCGGGAAGGGTGCCGCCTGGCGCACGGTGCGCTCGATCTCCTGCATCACATGCGGCACGTGGTTGGGGGCCCGCATCCAGTTGACCTGGCGCACATTGCCCCTGGCATCCACCTCGACCTGCAGCACGCCAACAGCGTGCAGCAGGGGCGGCAGTTTGCCCTTGAAAATGCGGTGACCGTTCAGTCCATACAGATGCTGGGCACCATCCTTGCGGTACTCCAGCGGCGTCCTCGCGTTGGAGATCAGCGCCGGGGGCGGCTCCGGTGCCACCACGACCGGTGCTGGCGGAGCAGGTTCCACCACAACAGGAGCCGGTTCCGGCATGGGTGGGGGCGTGGTCGTGCAGGCTGCCAGTGCCAGCACCACACAGGTGCAGGCCCAGGTGGCCGGCGACAGGCGGCGATCTGTCGCCAATGAGAAGTTCCGGTCCTTCGGTGTCATGGTGTGTTTCCGCTCATGCTTGTCAACATCGGGGCAATGACTGACATACGCCAGGACGCATGCCGACCATGCCCCCTGAGGCATCTGATCCTGCATTGTTCGCCGCATACTCTGGCTTTGAACAGACGAATTACGAATTCAAACACTTTTGCCCATGAAAGACCACGTTCCTGCATGAGCCTGTTTGCGTTTTTGCAACGCCTGTCGCTTGAGCCAGCCATTCTGGTGACGGTGGAGTCGGTCAGCGGGTCGGCCCCACGCGAACCTGGTGCCTGGATGGCGGTGTTCCACCAGGGACAGATCGGGACGGTGGGCGGTGGGCAACTCGAATGGGTTTGCCTGCAGCAGGCCCGCGATCAACTTGCAGGCCGGCCAGGCAGCACCATGACCGGATCGAGCTGGCGCCACCGGGCGGCCCTGGGTCCCAGTCTGGGGCAGTGCTGCGGTGGCAGCATGGAACTGTCGTTCCGGCGGGTGGGGCCGGGCGATATTCCGCAGTTGCAGCGCAGCCTCGGCGAGGACCGCCTGCCAGTGGCCCTGTTTGGTGGCGGGCATGTCGGTCAGGCCATTGCCCGTGCCCTGTTGCCCTTGCCCTTCGAGCTGAGCTGGATTGACAGCCGTGACGAGGTGTTCCCGGCCGACCTGCAGGCAGGTGCGCACTGCGAGCATTCGGATCCGGTGCATCGTGCAGTCGACGGGCTGCAGCCCGGCAGTCGTGTGCTGATCATGAGCTTCTCGCACGCCGAAGACCTGGATATCGTGGCGCGTTGCCTCCTGCGGATTCGGCAGCGGCAGGATCTGCCCTTTGTCGGCCTCATTGGCAGCCGCACCAAGTGGGCGGTGTTCCAAAGACGGCTGAGGGAGCGCGGTTTTGCCGAGGTGGAGCTGCAAAAGGTCACCTGCCCCATCGGGCTCCCCGGCATCAGGGGCAAGCAGCCAGCGGTCATTGCCGCCAGCGTGGTGGCCCAGCTCCTCATGCAGGCTTGAAGCTCAGTCCAGTTCCTCGGGCAGCAACAGGTTCAGTGTGATCGCCAGCGCAGCAGCGGGCAGCAGGCCGCTGGTCAACAGTATCTTCAGGGTAGCAGGAAGGTGCTGCAGCGCGTCGGGGGCCAGTTGCAGTCCCAGCCCCAGAGACAGCGACACGGCAAAAATTACCATGTTGCGCCGGTTCCATCTAACCTCGGACAACATGCTGACGCCCGCCGCGGTCACCATGCCGAACATGATGATCACACCGCCGCCGAGCACGGTGATGGGCATGCTTGCGACCACCGCACCGAGCTTGGGCACCAGCCCGCACAAAATCAGGAACACTGCGCCCAGGGTCACCACGTGCCGGCTCATCACGCCGGTCATGGACACCAGACCGACATTCTGGCTGAAACTGGTGTTGGGGAGTGCGCCGAACAGTCCGGCCACGGCGGTCCCCAGTCCGTCGGCGAATGTGGCTCCCGAGATCTCCCGGTCGGTGGCCTGGCGCCCAGCCCCGCCCTTGGTGATGCCCGAAACGTCACCGACGGTCTCAATGGCCGACACGACGGCCATGAAGCACATGCCGACGACGATGGCCCAGTTGATTTCCCAGCCGAACTTGAAGGGCTGGGGCGGGCTGAACCAGGCGGCATTGCCCACCGCCACAAAGCTGACCTTGCCCAGCAGCATGGCGTACAGGTAGCCTGCCACCAGACCCAGCAGCACCGCCGCCACCGAGACCATGCCTCGGGTGAAGAACTTCAGCAGCAGCGTGGCCACGACGACCACCAGGGCGACCGACCAGTTCTCCAGACTCCCGAACTCGGGTGTGCCCCTGAGCGGCACACCGCCCGCCGCATACTCCACACCCACCCTGACCAGGGCCAGTCCGATCATCAGCACGATCAGGCCGGTCACCAGGGGTGGCAGAGCGTGGCGGATGCGGCCGATGAAGAAACCGATGCAGAAATGGAACAGGCCGCCGATGACAACCCCCGTCATCAGACCGGCCATCCCCGCCACGCCTGCTCCGGCCACCGCCGGAATCATGATCGGGATGAACGCGAAACTGGTGCCTTGCACGATCGGCAGACGGGCCCCTACCGGACCCATCCCGATGGTCTGGAAGAGGGTCGCAACGCCCGCCATCAGCATCGACATCTGGATCATGTAGATCATGTTCGGGAAATCGGGCGAGTTCGACCCGAAGCCGAAGCCCGCGGCACCCGCAACGATGATGGCAGGCGTCACGTTGCTCACGAACATGGCCAGCACGTGCTGGATGCCCAGGGGAATGGCCTTCACCAGGGGCGGGGTGTAGTCCGGATCCCTGAGCTGATCGGGGGCGCCCAGATTCTTGTCTGCCATGCACATCTCCTGCCGTGACCGGCCGTGGGTGTCAGGTGATCCTCGTGCTCTCCGCCGTGGCTGTTGGAGCCTTGTGTGGGGGTATGTCCTCGGGCAGAATTTCCGGCGGGCGTGCATGCATCTGCCGTTCCGTGTGCATCATGCACCAGGTGGTCAAGGCAAAGGAAGCGCAAGCCGTGCCGTCCCAAAGCCGCCTGATGGGGTGTCTGGCACATCTTCTGCATGTGCCCAGCAAGTCCGGCGTACCACGCGGTGGGCCGCCCTACAACGGTTTTGTCTTCAGAAAGTGTATACACTTGAGCTTATCGGTCGCAGCGGCGCAGGGCGGGTCATGATCCGCTCCGGGCGCGGCCCTCAGCCAGACCACAGCGCCCGCAGTGGTGGTCCGGCCTGCATGACGGCATCACCGTCCGTCTGAGGCGCCATGGAAACCTACCTGCTCGATTGGGCCAACCTGCTGCTTCGCTGGCTGCATGTCATCGTGGCCATCGCCTGGATTGGTTCGTCCTTCTACTTCGTGTTCCTGGACAGCAGTCTCACACCACCCGAAGACGAGCAACTGAAGAAAGACGGTGTGAGTGGCGAACTCTGGGCTGTTCACGGTGGGGGCTTCTACCACCCGGTCAAGTTCAATGTGTCGCCGCCCAGGCTTCCCGACCACCTGCACTGGTTCTACTGGGAGAGCTATTCCACCTGGCTCTCCGGGTTTGCACTGTTTCTGGTGTCCTACCTCTGGAGCCCCAGCGTCTACCTGATCGATCCGAACGTGATGGACTGGAGTCCCGCCGCCGCCATCGGCGCGGCGCTGGCCTTTCTGGTGGTGTTCTGGCTGGCCTACGACGCCATCTGCCGAACCCTTGGACAGGGCGAGAACGGTGATGCGAAGGTGGGCGTGCTGGTGCTGTTGCTGGTGTGCGTGGCCTCATACGCTGCCACCCAACTGTTTGCCGGGCGCGCAGCCTTCCTTCTGGTGGGGGCGATGATCGCCACCGCCATGAGCGCCAACGTGTTCTTCTGGATCATCCCTGGCCAGCGTACCGTGGTGGCTGACCTCAAGGCGGGCCGGCCGGTTGACCCGATCCACGGCAAGCGGGGCAAGCAGCGCAGTGTGCACAACACCTACTTCACGCTGCCGGTGCTGTTTGCCATGCTCAGCAACCACTACAGCTTCACCTACAGCCACGAATACAACTGGATCATCCTGATCGGCATGATGTTCGCCGGCGCCGCCATCCGCCAGTTCTTTGTACTGCGCCACGGGTACAAGCTGGGTCGCAACCGGCATCCCTGGCCGTACGCTGCCGTCGGGGTGGTGGTGTTGATGGCCCTCATCGTCTGGCTGCGACCGGCTACCGCCCCGGTGGTGGTCGTGCCGCAGCAGGTGAGCCTGGCCCAGGTCCGGGAGATCATGGACCAGCGCTGTGTCATGTGCCACGGTGAAGCCCTGCAGTCCAAGAATGTGCGACTCGATTCGTCCGAATCCCTGCGCCAGCACGCCCAGACGGTTTACCAGCAGGTGGTGGTCACGCGGCAGATGCCCATGAACAACGCCACCGGCATCACGGAAGAAGAGCGTGCCGTCGTGGCGCAATGGTTCCGTCAGGGCGCGCGCATCGATTGAGGGTGACCTGCTCAGGGCGGCGCCTGGCTTTTTGCGATAACCTCGGGCGCTCAAGACCCAAGGAGATCGCAGATGAAGACACGCGCCGCCGTGGCCTGGCAGGCCGGCCAGCCGCTGGCCATTGAAACCGTCGACCTGCAAGGCCCGCGCCTGGGTGAGGTGCTCGTCGAGATCAAGGCCACCGGCATCTGCCACACCGACTACTACACCCTCTCCGGTGCGGATCCGGAGGGCCTGTTTCCCGCCATCCTGGGCCATGAGGGTGCAGGCGTCGTCGTGGACGTGGGTCCCGGTGTGACCTCGCTCAAGAAGGGCGACCACGTCATACCGCTCTACACGCCCGAATGCCGTCAGTGCAAGTTCTGCCTGAGCCGCAAGACCAACCTCTGCCAGCTCATTCGCGGCACACAGGGCAAAGGCCTCATGCCCGATGCGACCAGCCGCTTTTCCATCGACGGCAAACCCATCCTGCACTACATGGGCACGTCCACCTTCAGCAACCACACCGTGGTGCCCGAGATCGCACTGGCCAAGATCCGCGAGGACGCGCCCTTCGACAAGGTCTGCTACATCGGCTGTGGCGTCACCACCGGCATTGGTGCGGTGCTGTTCACTGCCAAGGTCGAGGCGGGCGCCAATGTGGTGGTGTTCGGCCTGGGTGGCATCGGCTTGAACGTGATCCAGGGCGCGCGCATGGTGGGCGCCGACAAGATCATCGGCATCGACCTCAACCCCGAGCGCGAGGCCATGGCGCGCAAGTTCGGCATGACGCACTTTCTCAATCCGAACGACCATGAGAACATCGTCGACGCCATCGTGCAGCTGACCGACGGCGGTGCCGACTACTCCTTCGAGTGCATCGGCAACACCAAGGTGATGCGTCAGGCGCTGGAGTGTACGCACAAGGGCTGGGGCCGCAGCATCATCATCGGTGTGGCCGAGGCCGGCGCCGAGATCAGTACCCGACCGTTCCAGCTGGTCACCGGTCGCAAATGGGAGGGCTCAGCCTTCGGGGGTGCCCGTGGCCGCACCGACGTGCCGAAAATCGTCGACTGGTACATGGACGGCAAGATCGACATCGACAGCCTGATCACCCACAAGCTCAGGCTGGAGGATATCAACGAAGGTTTCGCGCTGATGAAGCGTGGCGAATCCATCCGATCGGTGGTGGAGTTCTGACCATGGCCCTGGACCGTCTGGAACTGCTGTCCTCGCATGCCTGCTTTGGTGGCGAGCAGCGCTTCTACAAGCATTTTTCGGTCAACGAAATCGGCCTGCCGATGCGCTTTGGTCTCTACCTGCCGCCGCAGGCGCTGGCCGGGCAACGCGTGCCCCTGCTGACCTATCTCGCCGGTCTGACCTGCACCGAAGAGACTTTTGCCATCAAGGCTGGCGCTCAGCGCGAGGCCGCCCGTCTCGGCCTCGCCCTGCTGTCCCCGGACACCAGCCCGCGCCATACCGGCATCGAGGGCGAAGACCACCACTGGGATTTCGGGGTCGGTGCCGGCTTCTACCTCGACGCCAGCGAGCACCCGTGGGCCGGGCACTGGCAGATGGAGAGCTACCTTCTTAAGGACCTGATTCCCGGTGTGGTGGCGGAGCTGGGCCTGGACGGTGACCGCCTTGGGCTGATGGGCCACTCCATGGGAGGGCACGGCGCCCTGACGCTCGCACTGCGCCATCCAGGTGTGTTTCGCAGCCTGTCAGCCTTGGCGCCCATTTGTGCACCCACCCGATGCCCCTGGGGTCGCAAGGCCTTCCTGGGCTATCTGGGGCAGGACGAAAGCACCTGGGCGGCGCACGACGCCAGCCTGCTGATGTCGCAGATCACAGCCCCCCTTTTTCCAGGTGGTATCCTGGTCGACCAGGGTCTGGCGGACCAGTTTCTGGGCGAGCAGCTGTACCCCGAGTTGTTTGAGGCCGCCTGTGCCAGCGCCAGGCAGCCTTTGACCCTGCGCCGCCATCAGGCCTACGACCACGGCTACTATTTCATCGCCAGCGTCATCGACGACCACCTGCGTCACCACGCTGCCCAGCTCGGCGTGACGGGCGCCTGACCAACTGCCTGTGCTTGCCGGCAGCTTCCGCATTCCACCGTTACCCCCATGCGCCCGCGCCGTTTTGATCTCATTGCCTTCGACTGGGATGGCACCCTGTTCGATTCCACCGCCCTCATTACCCGCTGCATCCAGGCGGCGGTAGCCGATGTGGGTGGCACTGTGCCCAGCCGCGAGCAGGCCAGCTACGTCATCGGCATGGGCCTGATGCAGGCACTGGCCCATGCCGCGCCCGATGTGCCGCCCGAACGCTATGCCCAGTTGGGTGACCGCTACCGGCATCACTACATGGCCGCCCAGCATGAAATCAGCCTCTTCGAAGGCGTCCTGCCGCTGCTGCAGAGCCTGAAGCAAAGGCACCACTGGCTGACTGTGGCCACCGGCAAGAGCCGTCGTGGCCTCGACGAGGTATTGCAGACCGTCGAGCTGCAGGGGGTGTTCGATGGTTCCCGCACCGCCGACGAGACCGCCGGCAAGCCCAGTCCGCTGATGCTGCACGAACTGATGCGCGAGTTTGGTGTCGAGCCTGAACGAACCCTCATGATTGGTGACACCACCCACGATCTGCAGATGGCGGTCAATGCGGGTTGCGCCTCGGTCGGCGTGAGCTACGGTGCCCACGAACCCCAGGCCTTTGCCGCATTGCAGCCGCTGCATGTGGCGCATTCGGTTCGAGAGCTGCACGACTGGCTGGACGCTCACGCCTGAGGCCGGCGCCAGGCTGCCCAGCGGCGGTCACTGCAGACTTCGGATACAACATCGGCATGGAAACATCTTCCGCCGACGATCTGCACGCACTCTGCAACAGCGGAGATCTGGCCGACGGCGGGCGCGCGGTGTCATTCGATGTTGTCTATGCCGGGCAGACCTGCCGGGCATTCGCCGTGCGCTACCGCGGCGAGGTGCGCGCCTACCTGAACCGCTGCACCCATGTGGCGATGGAAATGGACTGGCAACCCGATCGCTTCTTTGACGACACGGGCCAGTGGCTGCTGTGCGCCACCCATGGGGCTGTTTACCGGCCCGACACCGGGGCCTGTGCCGGAGGACCCTGTAGAGGCCATCTGTTCGGCATCGAAACCCTGGAGCGCGACGGTGTCGTCTTCTGGCGGTCACAATACCACCTCAAACCCGTCGAATTCTGAGATCACCATGAACAACGACTCGCCTGGCGCGGACCGCAACTGGGAGCGCGAAACGCTGGAAAAGCTGGTTTTCCAGACCCTCAGGGAACAGCGCTCGCATCGGCGCTGGACCATCTTCATGCGGCTGCTCTGGCTGGGATTTCTCGCCGCCATTGCCTGGATGATCTACCAGAGCGGACAGTTCACCCAGGCTCCGTCAACCCCGCACACGGCCGTGGTCGAGGTGCGCGGTGTGATCGCTGCCGACAGCGAGGCCAGCGCCGATCAGGTGGTCGGTTCCCTGCGGGCGGCTTTTGAGGACAGCGGTGCCAAGGGTGTGGTGCTGCTGATCAACTCCCCGGGTGGCAGCCCGGTGCAGGCTGGCATCATCAACGACGAAATCTTCCGGCTCAAGGAGTTGCATGGCAAACCGGTGTACGCGGTGGTGGGCGACACCTGTGCGTCAGCGGCCTACTACATCGCTTCGGCCGCTGACGAGATCTATGTCAACAAGGCCAGCATTGTCGGCAGCATCGGTGTGCTGATGGACGGCTTCGGTTTCACCGGGCTGATGGACAAGCTTGGCATCGAACGCCGCCTGATGACCGCCGGAGAAAACAAGGCATTTCTGGATCCCTTCAGTCCCCAGGATGCCGAGCAGCGAGCCTACATCCAGGGCATGCTCAATGAAATCCACCGCCAGTTCATCGATGTGGTGAAAAAGGGTCGTGGTGACCGGCTCAAGGAAGATGCCGGTACCTTTTCGGGCCTGATCTGGAGCGGTCAGCAGGCGGTCACCATCGGTCTGGCCGACGGGCTGGGCACGCTCGACAGCGTCGCGCGCGAACGCATCCAGGCGGAAGAAATCATCGACTACACGCAGCGCGACAATTTCGGCCTGCGCCTGGTGCGCCGCCTCGGGGCCAGCATCGGCGAAGGCATCTTCAACGCTGCCACGGCCGCCGGCCTGCAGCTGCGCTGATCGAACCGGCTTCTCAGGCGCTTCTGTAGCCGTTCGGATTCCGGCTTTGCCAGCGCCACGCGTCGGCGCACATCTCATCGAGACTGCGGGTGGCCTTCCAGCCCAGCAAGGTCTTGGCGAGGCTTGGGTCGGCCCAGCACTGGGCAACGTCGCCCGGGCGCCGGGGGGCAATCCGAAAGGGCACCGGCCGGCCGCTCACCCGTTCGAACGCGCGCACCATGTCCAGCACGCTGTGGCCCTGCCCGGTGCCCAGGTTGACCGTGAAACTCGCCGACCGCTCAAGCAGTGCCCGCACGGCGGCCACGTGGCCACTGGCCAGATCCATGACGTGGATGTAGTCCCTCACTCCGGTACCGTCAGGCGTAGGGTAGTCATTGCCATACACGTTGAGATGGGGTCGGCGGCCGATGGCCACCTGGGCCACGAAGGGCATGAGGTTGTTGGGCATGCCTTCCGGGTCTTCGCCCATCAGGCCGCTCGGGTGGGCGCCCACCGGGTTGAAATAGCGCAACACGCCCACCCGCCATGTCGCGTCCGCTGCGCATTGGGCCGTCAGCATGTCCTCGATCACCAGCTTGGTATGTCCGTACGGGTTGGTGTGGCTGCGGGGAAAGTCCTCGGTGATGGGTACCGATGCGGGGTCCCCGTACACCGTCGCGCTGCTGGAAAACACCAGAGCAGGGGGGCCAGGCCAGCTGCCTTCAGCGCTGGCCTGGGCCATGGCCTGCATCAGGCTGACGGCGCCACCGATGTTGTTGTGGAAGTATTTCAGCGGCTTCGCAACGCTCTCGCCCACCGCCTTGTCGCCGGCAAAATGCACCACCGCTACCGGCCGGTGGCGCAGCAAGACCCCGGTCAGCCAGGGTGTGTCCAGAACATCGCCCTGTTCAAGGGTTACCGGGCTGCCGCAAACCTGCGTCAGGCGGTCCATCACCACCGGATGGCTGTTGGAGAAGTTGTCCAGCACCACCGGTTCGAAACCCTCGGAGGCCAGGGTCACGACGGTGTGGCTGCCTATGTAGCCGGCGCCGCCGGTCAGCAGGATCTTCATGGGTGTTCCAGCAGAAAACTGTGACTGCTGATCTTATCGTTCGCTCAGGCCCTGGCGGCCCGCCCGACTTATCATCTGCCTATCCGTTTTACTTGAGCATCCACGCATGTCGATCCGCAAAGCCGTGTTTCCGGTCGGGGGCCTGGGCACCCGATTTCTTCCAGCCACCAAGGCCATTCCCAAGGAAATGCTGCCGGTGGTGGACAAACCGCTCATCCAGTATGCCGTCGAAGAAGCCTATGCGGCCGGCATCCGGGAAATGATCTTTGTCACTGGCCGTCACAAGCGCGCGATCGAGGACCACTTCGACACGGCCTATGAGCTCGAGTCCGAACTGGAAGCGGCGCACAAGCGCGACCTGCTGAAGCTGGTCCATGCCATCAAGCCCGATGACATGGACTGTGTCTACGTCCGCCAACCGCGCGCGCTGGGCCTGGGCCATGCCGTGCTGTGCGCCGAACGCCTGGTCGGTGACGAGCCATTTGCCGTTTTGCTTGCTGACGACCTCATGCTCGGCCGTGAGCAGGCCCAGGGTGGGCCCAGCGTGCTGCAACAAATGGTGCAGGCCTATAGCGAGAACCCGGGCACCATTCTGGCCGTGCAGGACGTACCCCGATCCGAGACCCGACGCTATGGCGTGGTTGATGTCAGGGGTGTGCAGGCCACCGTGGCCGAAGTCTTCGGCATGGTCGAAAAGCCACTCCCGCAGAATGCCCCTTCGACCCTGGCTGTGGCGGGTCGCTACGTCCTCACGCCCGCCGTGTTCGAGAGCGTGCGTTGCCAGCCGCGGGGCAGTGGTGGCGAGATCCAGCTGACCGATGGCATCGCGGCCCTGATTGGTACCGAGAAGGTCTATGCCTTCCGTTACGACGGTCGTCGGTACGACTGTGGCAGCAAGGAGGGTTTTCTGGAAGCCACCCTGGATCTGGCCCTGGCGAATCCGGAACTGGGGCCCGCTGTGCGCGCCCACATCGCCCGCGTTTCTGGCTGACCGCAGAGCCCCTCAGGACGTTCCGAACAGAAAGATCGCGGGCAGTTCCAGCGGTAGGCCGGCCGCCGGTTCGGGGCGTGCCCTCCACTGTCGCACTGTCTCGCTGCGTGTGACCTGTTGCGGCAGGCCCAGGCCCAGGCTCACCGACATCCGTGTCTGGGGCTGCAGTTGCTGCAGCAATGCCTGCAGCAGGGCCGCATTCCGGTAAGGCGTCTCGATCAGGATCTGGGTCTGTCCCGATCGCTGGGACACGTTCTCCAGCTCGCGCAGACGCCTGCCCCGCTCGTCGCCGTCCTGCGGCACATAGCCGGCAAACGCAAACTGCTGGCCATTGAGGCCGCTGGCCGCCAGGGCCAGCATCAGAGAGACCGGGCCCACCAGGGGTCTGACCGTCAGACCCAAAGCGTGGGCCGCCCGCACGACCGAGCTGCCCGGGTCGGCCACGGCTGGCATGCCTGCCTCGCTGACCAGACCCATGTCATGGCCCTGCAGTGCCGGTGCCAGAAGCGCCCGGGCTTGCAGTTCGATGTCGGCCGAGGGGGCATGGTCACCTTTCTTGTGGGCCTGCCGCGGCAACTCCGAGATCGTCTGTTCCTGCAAGGGCACGGCCAGTGGGATATCGGCCGCCACCCGCTTGAGGAAGGCGCGCGTGCTCTTGGCGTTCTCGCTGATCCAGTAGGTCAGGCCTGCGGCCACCGACAAGGTGTCGTGGGGCAACCATCCTGCGGCGCCTGACGTGATCGCATCCGCGCCACCGGCGCCGCGCAAACCGAAGTCCAGTGGTGTGGGCACCAGATAAAGTGTCCCCGGAGCCCGGGCCCGCGCGTCACCCGCTTTGGCGGCGGTCATGGCACCACCACCCCGGCCGCGCGGATCATGCGGCAGGTCCGTATCAACGGCAGGCCCACCAGGGCGGTCGGGTCGTCGTTGTCGATACGCTCGAGCAGGGCAATGCCCAGTCCTTCGCTCTTGGCGCTGCCCGCACAGTCGTAGGGTTGCTCGATGTGCAGGTAGCGTTCGATTTCGTCCTCCTGCAGTTTGCGAAACACCACGCGCACGGCCGCCAGGTCGACCTGCTCGAATCCGCTGTCCATGCAAACCACGGCCAGGGCTGTCTGGAAGACCACCGTCCGTCCGCTCATTCTGCGCAGCTGCGCCACGGCACGTTCGTGCGTTCCAGGTTTCCCCAAAGGCTCACCGTCCAGGTCGGCCACCTGGTCACTGCCGATCACCACTGCCTGAGGGTGGCGACTCGCCACGTCACGGGCCTTGGCGAGTGCCAGACGGCGTGCCAGCGCCGCCGGCGCTTCGCCGGTGGCTGGTGTCTCATCGACGTCAGGGTGCGCGACGGTGAACGGAATCCGCAGACGCGACATCAGTTCGTGACGGTAGCGCGATGTTGAACCAAGGATCAACGCCCGGGATGCGGAGGGGAAGGGGTGCACGCTGCTGGTCATGGCTGTATTGTCGGGCCAGTGCAGGCAGCATCTCTCTTACACTGAAACCATGAAACCGAATGCGTCCAATTCCTGGAACCCAGATCGCCTTGACATGCGGGCATTTGCCCAGGCAGGTGGGAGTCTGTCGGCGGAAGAGCCCGTGGAGGCGTTCGAGCGGCTGGCCGCCGAACGTCACCCGGGTGAACCGCTGCCGGTGCCACTTGCCTGGCGGGCCCGGGCCGAAATGCGGACCGGGCTGCCCGGATCACAGCCGGCGCCCTGGTTGCACCTGGAAGCCGAAGTGACCATGCCCCTGACCTGCCAGCGTTGCCTTGGCCCGGTGCCGGTGTCGCTGAAAGTCGATCGCTGGTACCGGTTTGTGGCGGACGAGGCCACCGCAGAACGGGAGGACGAGGACAGCGAGGAGGATGTGCTGGCCCTGGAGCCGCGTCCGTCATTGAGGGTCCTGGTTGAGGACGAATGCCTGATGGCCCTGCCATTGGTGCCCATGCACGAAGCCTGCCCGGCGCCGGTGCGCCTGCGTGATGAGCCGGATGACGAACAACCCCAGGACCGGGAGAACCCGTTTGCCCAGCTTCAACGCCTTCGCCGCGGCGACTGATTTGTGGGTTGAGTCCAACAGGGCTATAATGTCTGGTTTCGCGCTGACATCCATCTGCGCGGGCCGGTCGGAAGACGGGCCCGAGACCTTCCGGATCATTCCAGAACCGTCCCGGCATCAGCTGGGGGATCTGTCTGTCTGGGAAGGTCAACGAAGGGTGGGGCGCACCTTGACCACCCTACCGTCACCTACCCGATTTTCAGGAGCCGACCATGGCCGTCCAGCAAAACAAAAAGTCCCCTTCCAAGCGAGGCATGCACCGTTCCCACAACGCCCTGAACACGCCCGGCATTGCCGTCGAGCCGACCACCGGTGAAACGCACCTGCGTCACCACATCAGCCCGAACGGTTTCTACCGCGGCCGCCAGGTGCTCAAGAACAAGTCCGAAGCCTGAGGCGACGGGCTGCCTGCGTCTGCCCGAGGCGTTATGCTTGGGACTGCGCAGGACGCACATGCACAAGCCCGCATGTCCCATGCGGGCTTTTTTCATGCCCGAAGGTCTTAGCGACCGGCTGGCCTCTGTCTGGAACATCACATGATCACGGTCGCTGTGGATTGCATGGGCGGTGACGTGGGCCCTTCGGTCACCATGCCAGCCTGCGCCGCCTTCCTGGCTTCCCACCCCGAAGCCCAGCTGCTGCTGGTGGGGCAGCCCCAGGTGCTGGCTGCATGGCCGCAGCTGACGAACAACGTGCGCTGTACGGTGGTTCCCGCCACCGAGGTGGTCACCATGGACGACACGGTCGAGGTGGCCCTGCGCAAGAAGAAGGATTCGTCCATGCGGGTCGCCATCGCGCAGGTCCGCGACGGTGCTGCTCAGGTGGCGATTTCTGCGGGCAATACCGGGGCCCTGATGGCCATAGGTCGCTATGTCCTCAAGACCCTGGATGGAATCGAACGCCCAGCCATCGCCACCCAGATGCCCAATGCCCGTGGCACCGCAACCACGGTGCTGGATCTGGGTGCCAACGTCGACTGCACGGCTGAACACCTGCTGCAGTTCGCGGTCATGGGCTCGGCGCTGGTCGCCGCCGCCACCGGTACCGAGGAGCCCAGTGTGGGGCTGCTCAACGTGGGTGAAGAGGTCATCAAGGGCAGCGAGGTGATCAAACAGGCCGGTGTGCTGTTGCGCAACGCAGCCCACACTGGCGACCTCAACTTCTTCGGCAACGTCGAGGGCGACGACATCTTCAAGGGCACGACCGACATCGTGGTGTGTGACGGATTCGTCGGCAATGTGGCGCTCAAGGCCAGCGAGGGCCTGGCTGCCATGGTGGCCGGCCTGATCCGCGAGGAGTTTTCGCGCAACCTGTCCAGCAGGCTGGCCGCCCTGGTGGCCTATCCTGTGCTGTCAGCGTTCAAGCGTCGGGTGGACCACCGGCGCTACAACGGGGCGGCCCTGCTGGGTTTGCGCGGCCTGGTCTTCAAGAGTCACGGCTCGGCCGATGCCTTCGCTTTTGAGCAGGCACTCTCCCGGGCTTATGATTCGGCCCGGAACGACCTGCTCGAAAAACTGCGCGGGCGTATCGCACACGCCAGGCCGCTGCTGTTGCCCGAGGAGGCCAGCAGCGAACTCCGGCAGATTCCGACCATCTGATTTCTCCACCTCCCATGACCCGCTATGCCCGCATCACCGGCACCGGCAGTTGCCTGCCGCCCAGGCGCCTGACGAACGCCGACATGGCTGTTCGCCTGGCCGAACGCGGCATCGAGACCAGTGACGATTGGATCGTCGAACGCACCGGCATCAGGGCGCGCCATTTTGTCGACGAGGGCGTGAACGCCAGCGACCTGGCGGTGGAGGCCTCCCGTCATGCGCTGGCGGCGGCAGGCATCACGGCTGCCGATGTCGATCTCATCATCGTGGCCACCTCGACGCCCGACATGGTCTTCCCGTCCACGGCAACCATCGTCCAGCACAAGCTGGGCGTAGCCGGATGTCCGGCGTTCGACGTCCAGGCCGTCTGCAGCGGCTTCATCTATGCCCTCACCGTGGCCGATGCCATGATCCGGGCCGGTGGTGTGCATCGCGCGCTGGTGATCGGTTCCGAGGTGTTCAGCCGCTTGCTCGACTTCAATGACCGCACCACCTGCGTGCTGTTCGGTGACGGTGCCGGTGCCGTTGTGCTTGAGGCCAGTGCCGAGCCAGGCATTCTGGCCACCGACATCCACGCCGATGGCCGGCACACCGAGATCCTCTGCGTGCCCGGGCATGTCTCCGGTGGAGAGGTGCTGGGTTCCCCTCTGCTGCGCATGGATGGACAGGCGGTGTTCAAGCTGGCCGTTGGTGTGCTCGAGCAGACGGCGCGGGCGTCGCTCGAGAAGGCAGGGCGCACGCCCGACGACATCGACTGGCTGATTCCCCACCAGGCCAACATTCGCATCATGCAGGGCACAGCCCGCAAGCTCAAGCTCGGTATGGACAAGGTCATCGTCACGGTCGACGAACATGGCAACACCTCGGCCGCCTCGATACCACTGGCCCTCGACCATGGCGTGCGCAGTGGGCGCATCCAGCCCGGTCACACCCTGATGCTCGAAGGCGTGGGTGGTGGTTTCACCTGGGGTTCGGTTCTCCTCGATTTCTGACCTGGCGCTGCCATGCCACTTTTCAGGATCTCTTCATGACACCCTTTGCATTTCTTTTTCCTGGTCAGGGCTCGCAATCCGTCGGCATGCTTGACGCCTGGGGTGACCATCCGGTCGTGGCCGAGGCGCTCAAGGAAGCATCCGACGCGCTGAACGAGGATGTGGCCCGGCTCATCCACGAAGGCCCCAAGGAAGCCCTGGCGCTGACGACCAACACACAACCCGTCATGCTGGTGGCCGGTGTGGCCGCCTGGAGGGTCTGGCGTGCCGAGGGCGGGGCTCTTCCCGATGCGGTGGCCGGTCACTCGCTGGGCGAGTACAGCGCACTGGTGGCATCCGGTGTGCTGACGCTGGCCCAGGCCGCACCACTGGTGCGCTTTCGCGCCGCCGCCATGCAGGAAGCGGTGCCGGTCGGTACCGGCGCCATGGCGGCCATCCTGGGCATGGACGTCGAGAGGGTCAAGGCCGGTTGCGCCGAAGCCCAGGCCACATTCGGTGCCGACAGCGGTGAAGTGGTCGAAGCGGTGAACTTCAACGACCCTGCGCAGACCGTGATCGCCGGCAGCAAGGCAGCCGTCGAGAAGGCCTGTGAGCTGCTCAAGTCCCTTGGCGCAAAGCGTGCGCTGCCCCTGCCGGTGTCGGCACCCTTTCACTCCAGTCTCATGAAACCGGCAGCCGACAAGCTGCGTGAGCAGTTGGCGGTCACCACCTTTGCGTCACCCCAGATCCCGGTGGTGAACAACATCGACGTGTCGGTCGAAACCGATGTGGACCGAATCCGTGATGCCCTGTATCGCCAGGCCTTCGGTCCCGTGCGCTGGGTCGAGTGTGTCCAGGCCATCAAGGCGCGCGGCATTGGCACGCTGATCGAGTGTGGTCCCGGCAAGGTGCTCGCCGGCATGACCAAGCGCATCGACGGCGGGCTGACCGGCGCGGCACTGTACGATCCGGCCACGCTGGGCGAAGTCAAGACCCTGCTCGGCTGACGCCAGCCCATCCCCCGAGGAGAACAACATGACGGAAATTGCATTTGCTGGCCAGGTGGCTCTGGTCACAGGCGCCTCGCGCGGCATTGGAGCTGCCATCGCATTGGAGCTGGCCCGCCAGGGGCTCAAGGTGGTCGGGACGGCCACCACCGAGGAAGGTGCCGCCCGCATCAGCCACGCGTTGTCTGCCCATGCCGGCTGCCGGGGTGCCAAACTGGATGTCAACGATGGCGCGGCAGCCGAGGCACTGGTGGACGCACTGGTCAAGGAGCATGGCGCCCTGCATGTGCTGGTCAACAACGCAGGCATCACGCGTGACATGCTGGCCATGCGTCTGAAGGATGAAGAGTGGGACGCGGTGCTCGACACCAACCTGAAGGCGGTCTTCCGTCTGAGTCGGGCGGTCATTCGTCCCATGATGAAGCAACGCTATGGGCGCATCATCAGCATCACCAGCGTGGTCGGTGCGTCCGGCAATGCCGGACAAGCCAACTACGCTGCTGCCAAGGCCGGCGTGGCCGGCATGACGCGTGCCCTGGCCCGCGAGCTGGGCAGCCGCAACATCACGGTCAACTGTGTGGCGCCCGGCTTCATCGAGACCGACATGACCGCCTCCTTGCCCGAAGCGCAGCAGCAGGCCTTGCTGGGCCAGATTCCCCTGGGGCATCTGGGCAAACCGTCGGACATTGCGCATGCCGTTGCCTACCTGGCCCATCCCCACGCTGGATACGTCACCGGTCAGGAGCTGCACGTCAACGGCGGCATGTTCATGGCTTGAACACCCGGGCCGGTTTTCGATCGGCCCGATCCCCGCCTGGCGGCCTGTCCGGATTGAAAACCGGGGGCGGCTAAAATGGCGCCCTGTATTTCAACCACCCTCAGAGGGACTTATGAGCGATATCGAAGCACGTGTGAAGAAAATCATTGCCGAACAACTCGGCGTGGAAGAAGGTCAGGTCACCAACGAAAAGGCCTTTGTGGCCGATCTGGGTGCCGACTCGCTCGATACCGTGGAACTGGTGATGGCCCTCGAAGACGAATTCGGCATCGAGATCCCTGACGAAGACGCCGAGAAGATCACCACCGTCCAGAACGCCATCGATTACGCCCTGGCCCACCAGAAAGCCTGAAGCAGTTGAGGCCGTCAGCGGGACGGCCAGCAAGGCGCGGTGGGAGCCTGGTGCACACCGCGTGCAGCAACCGGGTCCGCCCTCAGCCTCAAAGGTGACATGAGCGGGCCTTGAGAAACACGCAGCACGCCACCGCGCGTGCGGAGGTCATGCAATGAGTCGTCGCCGTGTCGTCGTGACCGGACTGGGGTGCGTGAGCCCCGTGGGAAATTCGGTCAGCCAAGCCTGGAGCAACCTGCTCGCCGGGCAATCAGGCATCGGTCCGATTTCCCGTTTCGATGCATCTGCCTTTGCCTGCAAGATCGCGGGCGAGGTCAAGGGCTTCGATATCGAGTCCTACATGAGCGCGAAGGAAGCGCGCACCATGGACACGTTCATCCACTACGGTATCGCAGCGGCCCAGCAAGCGGTCGAAGATGCGGGTTTGCCGGTGGGCGAGGCCCTGGGCGAAGAGGAAGCCACGCGTATCGGCTGCATTGTCGGCTCGGGCATCGGCGGCCTTCCGCTGATCGAGGAGACCCACGCCGAACTGACCAACCGCGGTCCACGTCGCATTTCCCCGTTTTTTGTGCCGGCTTCCATCATCAACATGGTTTCGGGTCATGTGTCGATGCGTTTCGGCTTCAAGGGCCCCAACCTCGCGGTGGTCACGGCGTGCACCACAGGCCTGCACTGCATCGGAGAGGCCGCGCGCAAGATCGAGTACGGCGATGCCGACGTGATTGTGGCCGGTGGCACCGAGGCAACTGTCTCGCCACTGGGGGTGGGCGGGTTTGCGGCCATGCGCGCACTGTCCACCCGCAACGACGATCCGGCGACCGCATCCCGTCCATGGGACAAGGACCGCGACGGATTCGTCCTGGGCGAAGGGGCCGGCGTGATGGTGCTTGAGGAGTACGAGCGTGCCAAGGCGCGCGGCGCCCGCATCTACGCCGAACTCAGTGGCTATGGCATGAGCGCCGACGCTGGGCACATGACCGCACCCAACATGGACGGCCCGCGCCGGGCCATGCTCAATGCCCTGCGCAATGCGGGTATCAACGCCGACGAGGTTCAGTACCTCAACGCACACGGCACGTCGACACCGCTTGGCGATGTCAACGAAACCCATGCCATCAAGGCGGCGCTGGGCCAGCACGCGCACAAGATGGTCGTCAACTCGACCAAGTCCATGACAGGCCACCTGCTGGGCGGCGCAGGCGGCATCGAGAGTGTGTTCACGGTGCTGGCTGTCCACCACCAGAAGAGCCCGCCGACCATCAACATCTTCAACCAGGACCCGGACTGCGACCTGGACTATTGCGCCAACACCGCGCGTGACATGAAGATCGAGGTGGCCATGAAGAACAACTTTGGCTTCGGTGGCACCAACGGCACACTGGTCTTCCGGCGTGTCTGACAGCCAGCCCGTGCCGACCCACTGATCTGACGGCGGCTCACGCCCATGCGCCAGCCGCCCCCGGTCGACTTTCCGCTGGGCCGATGCAGGCTGCTGGCGTTCCTTCTGGTCATCGCCGGCCTGTTGCCCCTGTTGCAAGGCCTCCTCTGGTGGCACTCCCAGTCCGCTTCGTCTGAGCAGCGGTCTCTGGCTGGTCTGGTGCTGGTACTTGGACTGTTCTGGGCCGGGTGGGCCTGGCGCGTCTGGCTTCGATGGCCCTCGGGCCGTCTTCGCTGGATACCTTCGCAGTCCGGACCGGCGGACGAAAGTCGGACCGGTCAATGGCGCTGGTGCGACGCCCGCGTCGGCACAGACCAGGCCTTGCTCGGCATCGAGGTTGCCCTTGACCTGCAGTCTCACGCCCTGTTGCGACTCCGGTCCACCGAAGGGCGTGCCTTGTGGGTCAGCGCCAGCCGTTCCGCCGATCCGTCGCGCTGGCTGGAACTTCGCCGCGCGTGGACCGCATCCTCGTCATGAGGGCCATGGCAGCCATGTCGCCCACCAGCATCCCTGTCAAACGCATGCCTATAGGCCTTGGTTGGCCGCAGGCCTCCCTGTGATGCCCTGGGTCATGCAAGTGATTGGGTTATATTTCGGCGCCCATGCCCCCTGAAGACAACTTCGCCCCCCAAGCACCTGACAGCGATGTCATGCTGGTCCAGCGCACGCTGGCTGGTGACCAGCGGGCCTTCGAGATGCTGGTGGTGCGCTATCAGCGCCGCGTCGAACGCCTGATTGGCCGGATGGTGCGCGATACCGATCTGGTCGAGGACATCGCGCAGGAGACCTTCATCCGGGCCTACCGGGCGCTGGCGCAGTTCCGCGGCGATGCCCAGTTCTATACATGGCTGTACCGGATAGCTGTCAATACGGCCAAAAAGCAACTGCTTGAGCTGAAACGTGACCCATTGGTCTATCAGTCTCAGATGAAGACCGGTGACGACGATGAAACTTCCGGGCCGGAACGCGAACTAAATTCGGGAGTGGCCGACACCGAGACACCCGAAGCGGTGCTGGCCAGCAAGGAGATTGCCCAGGCGGTCAATGCCGCCATGGAGGCGTTGCCCGAAGAATTGCGCAATGCCATCACCTTGCGGGAAATCGAGGGTCTGAGCTACGAAGAAATTGCCCAGGCGCTCGACTGTCCCATCGGGACGGTCCGTTCCCGGATCTTCCGGGCGCGGGAAGCCATTTCGGGTCGGATCAAGCCCTTGCTGGAACGCCAGACGGGCAAGCGTTGGTGACGGTGAACCACAACACGGACGACCTGCGAGGGTGGGTGAACGGACAGTCTCTATGAGCAACATGAACACGAACCACGAAACCAGTCAGGGAACCCACGCCGATGAGGCCTGGTCGGCGCTGGTTGATGGGGAAGCGGCGGAACACGAGGTCGACGCCCTGCTGGTCGCCTTCGGAGCCGAACACGAAATGCGCGCCCGTTGGCACCGATACCAGGTGATCGGGGATGTGCTGCGCGGCAGTGCGCCGGCGGTCACGGCTGTTCCGGCCGGCGATTTTCTGGCGACGCTGCGTTCCCGACTCGAAGCGGAGCGCCCCGATTGGCAGCCGACACCCGCTGCGGTAGCCCGGCCGCAGACGGCGGTTGTTCCATTGCAGGCCGACCTGGTTGCCCGGCCCAGTGCCAACGATGCCGTGTTCCGCTGGAAAATGGTGGCCGGGTTCGCATCGCTGGCAGCGGTGATGGCGGTCAGCTGGGGGGTGATCGGTTCTCTCGCGCCCACCGGTACCGGCTCACAGCTGGCCCGATCTGAATCCGTCGCGCCGGTGCCTGTCGCTGAGGTGGTGGCCACGCCGACACCCCCGCCCCTGGTGGTGGTGTCGACTGGCCAGGGTCCCGTCATCCGCGATCCTCAGCTGGAAGCCCTGATGGCCGAACACCGCCAGCATGCGGGCATGTCCGCGCTGCAGATGCCGGCCGGATTCCTGCGCAACGCCACCTTTGACGCTCCATCGCGCTGACCAGATGCCCATGACGCCGGTTGCCGTTTTGCCATCCGCGCTGGCCGTCCTTGCTGACGTCCGCCACTTCCGTTCGCTGCTCAAACCCGCCGTTTGGCGAAAGCTGGTGCTGCCTGTGCTGGTCTTTGCCTGCAGTGCGCTGGTGCATGCCCAGACGCCGTCTGCACCGGCGACTGTCATTCCGGAACCGCAGCGCAGCCTCAACGACTGGCTCACCCGCATTCACGACGCATCTCGTCAGCGGGCCTACGTAGGCACCTTCATCGTCAGCGCGGGAGGCGACATCTCCACGTCGCGCATCTGGCACATCTGCGACGGGCAGCAGCAAATGGAGCGCATCGACACCCTCAGCGGTGAACCGCGCATGACCATTCGACGCAACAGCGATGTCATCACGTTCGCGCCGGAGAGCAAGCTCGCCTGGGTGGACAAACGCGAATCGCTCGGCCTGTTTCCCGAACTCCTGCGTACACCGAGCAACCTGATCCCCGAGTTCTATACCCACCGTGAAGCGGGCACCGACCGCGTGGCCGGCCACAAGGCCCAGGTGGTGGAAATCGTGCCCAAGGACGGCTTGCGATTCGGCTACCGCATCTGGTCCGAGGTTTCAACCGGACTGGTCGTGAAGTTGCAGACACTGGGCCCGGACGGACAGGTTCTTGAGCAATTGGCCTACTCCGAGCTCCAGCTGGATGCGCCGGTGAGCATGGCCAAGCTCAGCCGCCTGATGCGCAATACCAAGGGATACGACATCTACCGTCCGAAACTGCGCAAGACCACGGCCGAAGCTGAAGGCTGGCGTCTGAGCGAGCCCGTGCCGGGGTTCCAGTCCATGAGTTGCCACGTGCGCGAAGCACCTGAACCCAGCAGCACTTTCTCGCCGATGCAATGGGTCTTTTCCGATGGTCTGGCTTCGGTGTCCCTGTTCATTCAGGCCTTTGACGAGACGCGGCACCAGCAGGAAAACAGCATGGTGTCGGGCGCTACCCACTCCGTGAGCCGCAAGATGGGCGAGCACTGGGTGACCGTCATGGGCGAAGTGCCCAGGACCACACTGGAAAAATTTGCCCGGGTGCTCGAACGGACGCGCTAGCGCCCACTGGCGGCAGCCTTGTGGAGCAGCGGGCGCTGAGCCTGCTGCGACGGCTGATACCGGGGAACATCTGAGCGGCGTGCGCACTCTGTGCCAACAGCACGGCTGCTTCCACTGGCAGGGTGGCAGGGCCGGATACGCTTGACGATCAACCATCCGAGGAACATCCGACATGAAGCCACATACCTTGCACACCCGGGCCCTTGTTTTGCTGGCTGGCTCTGCCCTCTGGGCTGGTGGCCTGGTGGCAACACTCGCGCCGTCGGCGGTGCACGCCCAGCCCGCGGGGGCGCCGCTGGTCCAGGGTTTGCCCGACTTCACGGCCCTGGTCGACCTGGTCGGCCCCTCGGTGGTCAACATCCGTACCCTCAGCAGGGCCAGCGAGAACGCGCCGGGTAGCACGGGGCCGGACGAACAGATGCTGGAATTCTTCCGTCGCTTCGGCATTCCGATTCCGCCAGGCATGACACCACGGGGTCCTCGCCAGGACCGTGGCCCGTCCGAGGAGGCCGTCCCGCGCGGCGTCGGTTCGGGCTTCGTGATCAGCGCCGATGGCTACATCATGACCAACGCGCACGTTGTTGAGGGCGCCGACGAACTGCTGGTGACCCTGCATGACAAGCGCGAGTTCAAGGCTCGCGTTGTGGGGGCCGACCGCCGAACCGACGTGGCCGTGGTCAAGATCGAGGCCTCGGGCCTGTCCGCCGTGCGCCTGGGGGATGTCAACCGGCTTCGCGTCGGCGAGTGGGTGATGGCCATTGGCTCGCCTTTTGGTCTGGAGAATTCGGTGACCGCCGGCATCGTCAGTGCCAAGCAGCGCGAAACCGGTGACTTCCTGCCCTTCATCCAGACCGATGTGGCCATCAATCCCGGCAATTCGGGTGGGCCACTGATCAACATGCGTGGCGAGGTGGTCGGCATCAACAGCCAGATCTACTCCCGCTCGGGCGGTTTCCAGGGTATTTCGTTCGCGATTCCGATTGATGAAGCAGCCCGGGTTTCAGAGCAGCTGCGCACGGTCGGCCGCGTGACCCGGGGACGTATTGGCGTGCGTATCGATCAGGTGAGCAAGGACGTGGCCGAATCGATCGGACTGGGCCGTCCGCGCGGTGCCCTGGTCCGTTCGGTGGAGCCGGATTCGCCTGCGGCCAAGGCCGGTGTCGAACCGGGTGACATCATTCTGCGGTTCAACGGGCAGGATCTTGAGCGGTCGGTGGACCTTCCCCGTGTGGTGGGCAACACCGCACCCGGCAGCCGCAGCACGATGACGGTGTTCAGGCGCGGCGGGCAGCGGGATCTCAATGTGGTGGTTGCCGAGCTGGAGCCCGAGCGCCCGCAGCCGGTGGCGCAGGCACCGCAGGCGGCGCCGCCGACCAGCAGCGGTCCGGCGCAGGCCCTGGGCCTGTCGCTGGCCGATCTGACACCCGCGCAGAAGCGCGAGCTGGGCGTGCAGAGCGGGGTTCGCGTGGCCGCGGCCGAAGGAGCGGCGGCCCGCGCTGGTCTGCGCGAAGGCGATGTCATCATGGCCGTGGCCAACACCGAGACGCCCACCCTCAAGGACATGGAGGCCGTCCTGGGCCGTCTGGACCTGAACCGTCCCGTGAACGTCTTGCTGCGTCGAGGTGAGTGGGCCCAGTACGTGGTGATCCGGGCCCAGCGGTGAGCTTGCGGGTGACGGTGGGGTGAATCCCCGCGTCGCCGGGGGGTTATTGCCAGCCGGTGGCCGATTTGCCACACCAGACTGCGCGCAGATCGGTATCGGCTGGCACCACAAAAGTTTGCGCTCACTCACTTCATGGCATTTTCTGGGTCCGGACTTCGGTAGAATTGAGGGCATCGGGCTCCGATTCTTCGAATTGTTTCGCCCAACTCTTCATCATGTGGGAAGCGTTGCGCCAGGCCGACAAGTGATCCACATCGTACAAACAAGATATCCAGAGACGTTGTGAATATCTTGTGAATAAATAGGTGTCGCCCCACCGCAACAGGGTGTTCGGGGCTGTCTTCAGGTGTGCTGCGCCGGCTTTTTGCCTACAATGAAACCCCAACTATCGCAGTTGCCATTGATTGTTGGTTATGGGCGCGTCACCACCTGACGCGCCCTTTTTTATGGTGGGCCAAGTGCCCGCATCCGACTCGATTTTTTGATGAAGCACATCCGCAACTTCTCCATCATCGCCCACATCGACCACGGCAAGTCGACACTGGCCGACCGCATCATCTCCCGCTGTGGCGGCCTGTCCGACCGCGAGATGAGTGAGCAGGTGCTCGATTCGATGGACATCGAGAAGGAGCGCGGCATCACCATCAAGGCCCAGACAGCAGCGCTGCAGTACACGGCCCGTGATGGCCAGATCTACAACCTCAACCTGATCGACACCCCCGGTCACGTCGACTTTTCCTACGAAGTCAGTCGTTCGCTATCCGCTTGCGAAGGCGCGCTGCTGGTGGTCGACGCCAGCCAGGGTGTGGAAGCGCAGACCGTGGCCAACTGCTACACGGCCCTCGACCTAGGGGTCGAGGTGGTGCCAGTGCTCAACAAGATGGATCTGCCCAACGCAGACCCCGACAATGCCAAGGCCGAGATCGAGGACGTGATCGGCATTGACGCTTCCGCTGCCATTCCCTGTTCGGCCAAGACCGGCATGGGCGTCGAGGACATCCTTGAAGCCGTCGTTGCCCGGGTGCCCCCCCCCAAGGGCCAGGCGGATGCACCCTTGCGGGCCATGATCATCGACAGCTGGTTCGACTCCTACGTGGGCGTGGTCATGCTGGTGCGGGTGGTCGACGGTCGCCTGCAGAAGGGCGAGCGCATCAAGATGATGGCCACCAATACCGCATACAACGCCGACAACCTGGGCGTGTTCACACCCGCGCAGCAATCCAGGGATTCGCTGGAGGCTGGCGAGGTCGGCTACATCATTGCCGGTATCAAGGAGTTGCACGCCGCCAAGGTGGGTGACACCATCACCCTGGAGAAGAAGCTGCCGAACAACCTTGGGCCGGCCACTGAGGCGCTGCCCGGCTTCAAGGAGGTGCAGCCCCAGGTGTTCGCCGGTCTCTATCCCACCGAGGCCAACCAGTACGACGCGCTGCGCGATGCGCTGGAAAAACTCAAGCTCAACGACGCCTCGCTGCACTATGAGCCTGAGGTGTCCCAGGCGTTGGGATTCGGTTTCCGATGCGGCTTCCTGGGCCTGCTGCACATGGAGATTGTTCAGGAACGCCTGGAGCGCGAGTTTGACCAGGACCTGATCACCACGGCGCCCAGCGTGGTCTACCAGGTGGTCAAGGGCGACGGGGAGGTCATCATGGTCGAGAACCCGTCCAAGATGCCCGACCAGGGCCGGATCGAGGAAATCCGCGAGCCCATCGTCACCGTCCATTTGTACATGCCGCAGGAGTATGTCGGTCCGGTCATGACGCTGGCCAACCAGAAGCGCGGTGTGCAGATCAACATGGCCTACCACGGCAAACAGGTCATGCTGACCTATGAGCTGCCCTTGGGCGAGATCGTGCTCGACTTTTTCGACAAGCTCAAGTCGGTCAGCCGGGGCTACGCCTCGATGGACTACGAGTTCAAGGAGTACCGTCCTTCCGATGTGGTGAAGGTCGACATCCTGCTCAACGGCGAGAAGGTCGATGCCTTGTCCATCATCGTGCACCGTTCCCAGTCCCAGTACCGCGGTCGTGCCGTTGCCGCCAAGATGCGGGAGATCATCTCGCGGCAGCAATTCGACGTGGCCATCCAGGCTGCCATTGGTGGCAATGTGATCGCCCGGGAGACGATCAAGGCATTGCGCAAAAACGTGCTGGCAAAATGCTATGGCGGTGACATTACCCGCAAGCGAAAGCTTCTCGAAAAACAGAAGGCAGGCAAGAAGCGCATGAAACAGATCGGCTCGGTCGAAGTTCCCCAGGAGGCTTTCCTGGCCATTTTGCAGGTGCAGGACTGATGCAGGCAGCGATGAGCGCGATCACGGCGGTGGTCCTGGGGGCCTTCGGCCTGTATGTGGTGGCTTTTGTGATGGGCGCGGTCGAGGGCAATTTTGCGCTCGTGCTGATGCTGGCCACCCTGATCACCGGCATCTACTGGTTGGCCGAAAAGCTCGTTTTCCTGCCGCAGCGCCGACGCGCTGCCCAGCATCTTCTGGACGAGCACCACGCTCGCGCGGCTGCCTTGCGCGCCCAGGGCTTCAGCCACATCGAGGGCGATGTCGAGCAGGCCAGGCAGAAGGTCCTGTCCCAACCCTGGTGGCTGGACTGGACGGCTGGCCTGTTCCCGGTCATTCTGGCGGTCTTCGTGCTTCGCTCATTCCTGTTCGAGCCATTCAAGATCCCGTCGGGCTCCATGATCCCGACCTTGCGTGTGGGCGACCTGATCCTGGTGAACAAGTACCATTACGGCATCCGCCTGCCGGTGTTCAACACCAAGATCATCGACAACAACGAGCCCCGTCGAGGCGATGTGGTGGTGTTCCGCTATCCGCCGCAGCCCAGCCTGGACTACATCAAGCGCGTTATCGGGTTGCCCGGTGACGAGGTGGCTTACCTCAACAAGCAGCTCTCCGTGAACGGCCAGCCAGTGCCGCGCGAGTCCTTGCCCGAGTTCTTCGACAGCGACAGCATGCGCTACGCGAGCCAGTTCGGCGAAGTGCTGGATGGCCGCCGCTACCTCACCCTCAATGACAGCGACCGGCCTTCGTTCATCCCGGGCGCCATCGAGTTTCCGTTCAGGGACCAGTGCCGTTACTCGGTTGAAGGCGTCGTCTGTAAGGTGCCCGAAGGACACTTCTTCATGATGGGTGACAATAGGGACAATTCGCTCGACTCACGCTACTGGGGCTTCGTGCCCGAGGCCAACATCGTGGGGCGGGCCTTCTTTGTGTGGATGAATTTCGGCGACCTGGGGCGAATCGGGTCGTTCGAATGACCGCTGTTTCCTGTTCCGACCGGAGTAACCACTGATGCGAACACACCACCAGCAGCGCGGCCTGACCTTTGTAGGCCTACTTTTTGTCGGCATCATCCTGGCGTTTCTCGGGGTGGTTGTGGCTCAGGTTGTGCCCACCTACATCGAGTTCATGGCGGTGCAGAAGGCCACAGACAAGGCCGCCGCAGGCACCACCGTGGCCGAGATCCGTTCAACCTTCGACCGCGCAGCCCAGATCGACGACATCCGCACCATTGCTGGCAAGGACCTCGAAATCACCAAGCAGGGCGACCGTGTCGTGGTGGCATTTGACTACAGCCGCGAGATCCACCTGTTCGGGCCGGCTTACCTGGTCATGAAGTACCAGGGTCGCTCAAAGTGACGATGGCGCCAGTTCTCTGGCCGGGCCAGGGCCGGCGAACACTGCCTTGACGACCGATCTCCTGGCCCTGCAGCAACGCCTGGGTCACCGTTTTGCCAATCCGCGCCTGATTGAGCGTGCCCTGACGCACCGCAGCTTCTCGTCCGACCACAACGAGCGCCTGGAATTCCTGGGTGACGCGGTGCTGGGACTGGCGGTGTCGAGCATGCTCTTTGAGAAGCTCAGCCAGCTGCCCGAGGGTGACCTTTCGCGGGTGCGCGCCAACCTGGTCAAGCAGGACAGCCTTGCACAGATCGCGGTCCGGCTCGGACTCTCAACCTGTCTTCGCCTGGGTGACGGGGAGAAGCGGTCCGGTGGAACCAGACGACCGTCCATCCTGGCCGATGCGCTCGAAGCCCTGATTGGAGCGGTCTACCTGGATGCCGGTTTCGAGACCGCCCATGCCCTGGTACAGCGGCTGTATGCCGATGTGCAATGGCATGACCAGATGGGAGCCATGGGCAAGGACCCCAAGACCGAATTGCAGGAGTGGCTGCAGGGGCGCAGAATGAAGCTGCCGCTCTACCGCGTGGTGGCCACCTTGGGCGAGGCCCACAAGCAGACCTTTGATGTCGAGTGCACGGTGGTCGAGACAGGCCACTGTGAGCGCGGCATCGGTGCCTCGCGCCGGGCCGCAGAACAGGCGGCCGCTGCCGCCATGCTGCAGCACCTCCAGGAAGGTGCTGCTTCCGGCGCCTGATTTGTTGCCACTTTTCACCCGTTTTTGTCTGCCGTACATGCCCAAGAAACCGCCTTCTCCAACCCCGGAACCGGCCAACACCGACCTTGATGCCATGCTGGCCCGTGCCTTGGGCAAGCCGGAGGCGCCAGCGACCGTGGAGGAGGCAGTCGAAGAGGCCGAGCCGGTTTCCCCTGAGGACCAGCATTGCGGCTATGTGGCCATCGTCGGCAAGCCCAACGTGGGCAAGTCCACCCTGCTCAATGCACTGGTGGGCCAGAAGGTCAGCATCACCTCGCGCAAGGCGCAGACCACCCGTCACCGGATCACCGGGTACCGTACCGTGGGTGCCCATCAGTTCGTGTTTGTCGACACACCCGGATTTCAGACCCGGCACGGCAATGCACTGAACCGGGCATTGAACAAGACGGTGCTGGGCGCGGTGGCCGACGTCGATTTGATCCTGTTCGTGGTGGAGGCCGGGCGCTTCAACCTGGCGGACGCCAAGGTGCTCGATCTGCTGCCCCGCGACGTGCCGGTGGTCTTGCTGGCCAACAAGTTCGATCTGGTGCACCGCCGGGGGGAACTCGCTCCCTGGCTGCGCTCCATGCAGGAACGCCATCCGTTTGCCGAGTTTGTGCCGATGTCGGCCAAGAATCCCAGGGATGTCCGGCGGCTGTTCGACATCTGCGCCAAGTACCTGCCCCGTCAGTCCTGGATGCACGACCCGGATGAATTGACCGACCGCAGCGAGCGATTCATGGCAGCCGAGATGGTGCGGGAGAAGCTGTTCCGCCTCACCGGGGATGAGTTGCCCTACACCTCTACCGTGGTGATCGACAAGTTCGAAGAGGAGGGCTCGCTGAAGCGGGTGGCTGCCACCATCGTGGTCGAGCGGGAAGGCCACAAGGGCATGGTCATTGGGGAAAAAGGCGAGAAGCTCAAGCGCATTGGCACCGAGGCCCGCCAGGAGCTGGAGAAGCTCTGGGGTGGCAAGGTGTTTCTCGAACTGTGGGTCAAGGTGCGCTCCGGTTGGGCGGACGACGACGCGCGTGTGCGGTCCTTTGGGTACGAATGACGTGTCAGCCCCCACGCTCCGCCGCTGCGCGGGTCGCTGCCCCCCGAGGGGGCTGACCTTGCTTGGGGCGGCCCCGCGCTGCGGTGGCTCAGCCCCCACGCTCCGCCGCTGCGCGGGTGGGTCGTTGAGTTCTGGTGATCTGGCATGAGCCGGCGGGCGGCGGAACAGCTCGCCTTTGTCCTGCACCGGTACGACTGGAGCGAGTCGAGCCTGATTCTTGAGGTATTTGCCCGTGAGCAGGGGCGTCTGACGCTGGTGGCCAAGGGGGTCAAGCGGCCCACGTCACAGTTCCGTCCTGTGCTCCTGCCGCTTCAGCCGCTGATGCTCAGTTGGGGAGGCGATGCCGAAGTCCGCACGCTCAAATCGGCGCAGTGGGTGGGTGGCCATGTCATGCCCACAGGCGAGGCACTGCTGTCGGGAAGTTATCTCAACGAGCTGCTCTTGCGTCTGATGGCGCGCGATGACCCCCATCCCAGGGTGTTCGACCACTACGCGCTGGCCGTGCGTCTGTTGTCCGAGCAGCCGCATGCGCAGTCGCTGGTGCTGCGAGCCTTTGAGCTCCTGTTGTTGCGCGAGATGGGCCTGCTCGCCGACCTTGACCATGAAGGGAGCAGTCTCAGTGTCCTGGAGGAGAATGCCCGCTATGTGCTTACGCCCGAGCTGGGTCTGCGGCAGGCGGCCGATGAGGAGGCGCAGGGCATTGGCGGCGCACAGTGGGAGGCCCTTGCACGGGCCCTGGAGAGCAGCCAGCCGCTGGTGGACCTGCTGGGCGTTTGCGCCGGCAGTCTTGCGGCCTTGCGCGGACAGCTGCGCTCGCTGCTGCACTACCATAGCGGCATGAGCGTGTTCAAGACGCGCCAGCTGATGCTCGATGTGCAAGCGCTCGCCCACCATCGTCCCAAGCCTTCACAGGAAATCTGACTGTCCCGATGTGCGCTGATACAACCCGTGGTCGCACGGCCCTGTCTGTCAATCTGAACAAGGTCGCCCTGGTGCGCAACACGCGCCACCTGGGCATTCCCAGTGTCACGCGGGCGGCCACGCTGTGTCTGCAGGCCGGAGCGGCCGGCATCACGGTTCACCCCCGGCCGGACGAGCGCCACATCCGTCGGCAGGACGTGTTCGATCTGGCTGAACTGATGCAGGACTGGCCCGACCGTGAGTTCAATATCGAGGGCAACCCGTTCCACAACCTGATGGACATCGCGCGCGAGGTGTCGGACCGCGGCCTGCCGCTGCACCAGCTGACCTTCGTGCCCGACAGCGAGGGCCAGTTCACCAGCGACCACGGCTGGAGTTTTCCGCAGGACACCGGTCGCCTGCTGCCCGTGGTGTCCGAAGCCCAGGCCCTGGGTGCGAGGGTGAGCCTTTTCATGGACGCCGAGCCCGGTCAGATGGCACTGGCGCGCGCCGCCGGTGCGGATCGCGTGGAACTCTATACCGAGCCTTACGCCGCGGCGTGGAACACCCCGCAGCGAACCGACCAGCTGGAGCGCTTCCGTGCGGCTGGTCAGGCGGCGCTGGATGCCGGGCTTGGACTGAACGCGGGACATGATCTCAACCGTGACAACCTGACGGCCTTCTTGCGCACGGTACCCGGTGTGCAGGAGGTTTCCATCGGACATGCCCTGATGGCCGATGCGCTGGAGCTGGGTTACGCAGACACGGTGGCCGAGTATCTGCGCTGCATTCAGGCCGCTGCTGCCGAGGGATGAGTGCCATGGTCTTTGGCATCGGAACCGACATCTGCGACATCCGCCGCATCGAAGCGACCTTCGGTCGGCAGGGCGAACGCTTTGTTCGCCGCGTGCTGGGTGATGCCGAGCTGGCGGTCTGGCGGCAACGCAGCGCGCGCTGGCCGCAGCGTGGCCTGCGTTACCTGGCCACCCGCTTCTCTGCCAAAGAGGCCTTTTCCAAGGCGGTCGGGCTCGGCATACGCTCGCCCATGACGTGGCAGCGCTGCGAGATCCTCAATCACGTCAGTGGACAGCCTTATGTGCAGCTGCACGGCGAATTGCGTGACTGGTTCGAGTCGCGCGGTTTGCGTGCGCACGTGACCGTGACCGACGAAACCGACTATGCGGCCAGCTTCGTCGTGGTGGAGAAAGACTGAACGGATATGCATTCACACGCACCTCTGATTATCGACGTCGCGGGTCTCTCGCTCACTGCGACCGACCGACAGCGGCTTGCGCACCCACTGGTCGGCGGCGTGATCCTGTTCGGTCGCAATTGGCAGGACCGGGCGCAGCTGACGCAGTTGTGCCGTCAGATCAAGGCGGTGCGTCGCGACCTGCTGATCGCAGTCGACCACGAAGGAGGGCGGGTTCAGCGCTTTCGGACCGGGGGCTTCACCCACCTGCCTCCCATGGCAGCATTCGGCGCGTTGTGGATGCAGGCTCCCCGACGGGGTGAGTCCGACGGTGCGCAAGCGCTGCGGGCGGCCAACGCGGCCACGGCAGCCGGCTTTGTGCTCGGCGCGGAGTTGAGGGCCTGTGGTGTTGACCTGAGCTTCACACCCGTGCTTGATCTTGACCATGGAGGCAGTTCGGTCATCGGAGATCGTTCGTTCGGTCGCGACCCGCGCATGGTGGCGGTGCTGGCCCAGGCCCTGATGCAGGGGCTGCGGCAGAGTGGCATGGGCAACTGTGGCAAGCACTTTCCCGGCCACGGTTTTGTCCGGGCCGACTCTCATCTGGCGATCCCGATTGACCGGCGCAGCCTCAAGGCCATCCTGGCTGACGATGCAGCCCCTTATGGGTGGCTCTCGGCCAGCTTGGACGCGGTCATGCCGGCGCATGTGATCTACAGCCGGGTCGACAGCCGGCCCGCCGGCTTCTCCTCCCGCTGGCTGCAGGACATTCTGCGTCGCCAGCTGGGTTTCCAGGGTGCCGTCTTCAGTGATGACCTGAGCATGGAGGCTGCACGGCACATCGATGGCCGCCAGGTGAGCTTCACCGAGGCCGCACTCGCCGCCCTTCAGGCCGGTGGCGACATGGTGCTGCTGTGCAATCAGTCGCTGGTCGATGGCGGGGCACCGATCGATGAGGCGATCGAGTCGCTGTCGCGCGCCCAGGTGATGGGCGACTGGTTGCCGTCGGACGCCAGTGAGGAGCGCCGCCGGGCGTTGCTCCCGCAAGGGCCAGCAACAGACTGGGACGGCCTCATGGTCCATGCGCGCTACATGCACGCACTGTCCCTGCTTCCCTAGATCTTCAGGTTCAGCTTCTCAAGCAGGTCAGCGACCAGCTCCAGCCGGACCAGGGGGTTATCCAGTGCCATCAGCCTCAGCTTGATGTCGTTGGGCACGGGCAGCAGCTCCAGCCATCGGTTGGCCACCCAGCCGCTGTCGTCCCATTGGTAGGGCGGTTGCAGGGGGAGGTTGGCCAGCGAGTCCGGGTCGCGCTCCTGCAAGCTCTCCAGCAGGCGCTGCAGCGCCTGGCGAACCGGAAGAAGAGGCTCGATCACTGGAACCGCCGGGTCCGCTGCGAACAGCTTCACATCGCCTACCCAAAGACCGTGCGGCAATTGACGTCGTGCTGTCACCTCGAAGCGCTGCAGACCCTGACATCGCACCATCATCAGCCCTGGCTGTGGCCGGTCCAGGCTCTCGATTCGGGCCAGTGTGCCGACCGGGTGGAACACCTCGCGGGCGAACCCGTCACCACCGGGGGGCGCGGCCGGATCGGCTCGCCGTACCTCGGTACCCTCGCTCAGACAGACCACGCCAAACGGAGCACCTGCCTGATGGCAGCGTTTGATCATGTCCAGGTAGCGCACCTCGAAGATGCGCAGTGGCAGCCACCCGCCCGGGAACAGGACAGTCTGCAGCGGGAACAGTGGCAGCTGTTGCAGCAGAAGGGGTTCTGGCGAGTGGGGATGGGAGGAAGGGGAAGGGGGCACGTAGACGTCCTGACCATGGGGCTGCACGCCCGGCAGGCGGCAAGGCCATCGATTCTGCCCGAGACCTCGAGCCCGGTGTGCCTGGGGATGGTTTCTGGTGCACGTGGCGGCTCCCTGCGTCGCCTCCGGCACCAGCCTGGACCAGATATGCACCAAATGAAAACATGTTTTCACGGAATAATTGGCATGAAAATTGATTGTCATGTCGCAGGTCATCTGCAAGGGTGGGTGATCGCAGTCTTCTTGAACAAGGAGTTCGCATGGCACACCTGCCGGTTTTCAATGGATTCATCTGGCGCCACGCACGTGCGTTCGCCGCTGCAGCCACCCTGCTGACCGGCATGGGTCTGGCACAGGCGGGAGGCACGCTGCGTGTGGCCATGACCTCGTCCGACATCCCGTTGCCCAACGGCCAGACCGACCAGGGGGCCGAGGGAATGCGTTTCATGGGCTACACGGTGTTCGAGGCGCTGGTCGGCTATGACCTGTCCTCGGCCGACATGCACGCCGCCTTGATCCCGGCCCTGGCCACCGACTGGAAGGTGGACCCGACCAACAAGCTGCGCTGGGTGTTCAAGTTGCGCCCAGGGGTGAAGTTCCATGATGGATCGGCGTTCGACGCGCAGTCGGTGGTGTGGAATCTGGACAAGATGCTTGACACCAAAGCCGAACAGTTCGACCCCAAGCAATCGTCCCAGGGCAAGAGCCGCATTCCCACGGTGGCCAGCTACAAGGCGCTGGACAGCCTGACGGTGGAGATCGTCACGAGCGAGGTGAATGCCCTGTTGCCCTACCAGATGGCGTGGATCGTCATGTCCAGTCCGACCCAATGGCAGGCCGTGGGCAAGAGCTGGGATGCCTTCCTGCGTGCGCCTTCTGGCACGGGTCCGTTCAAGCTGGAGTCGTATGCTCCACGTGAGCGGGCTGTGCTGGCGCGCAACCCGGCGTACTGGAACAAGGCCCGCGTTCCGCAACTGGACAAGATGGTGCTGGTGCCGATGCCGGACCCGTCGGCCCGTGTGGCTGCCTTGCGGGCAGGGCAAGTGGACTGGATCGAGGCGCCGCCACCGGATGCCATCGGCAGTCTGAGAGGAGCGGGCTTTGCGCTGGTCAGCAACGTTTATCCCCACGTCTGGCCCTGGCATTTCTCCCGTCTGGACGGATCGCCATGGAACGACATCCGCATCAGGAAGGCCGCCAACCTGGCCATTGACCGCGAGGGCATGAAAGAGCTTCTGGGGGGCATGATGGTGCCCGCCAGGGGCATGGTGCCTCCCAACAGCCCCTGGTTTGGCAAGCCAGGCTTCGAGGTCAAGACCGACGTGGCCGCTGCCAAGGCCCTGATGGCCCAGGCCGGCTACAGCAAGGAAAAACCCCTGAAGGTGCGCACCATCATCTCGTTTGCCGGATCGGGGCAGATGCAGCCGCAGACGATGAACGAGCTGATCCAGCAGAATCTGGCCGAAATCGGTATCCAGGTGGAGTTTGATGTGCGCGACTGGAATGCGCTGTTGTCCAACTGGCGCGCTGGCGCCAAGGATCCGACCACCAAAGGTGCCACCGCCACCAACAGTTCGTACTTCAGCCAGGACCCCTTCACCGCACTGATCCGCCACCTGGACAGCGGCCTGATGCCGCCCAAGGGCACCAACTGGGGCTATTACAGCGACAAGGACATGGACGCTCTCTTTGACGGCATTCGTACCGAGTTCGACCCCGCTGCCCAGCTCGCGCTGATCCAGAAGGCCCACGAGAAGTACGTCAACGATGCCTTGTTCCTGTTTGTCGCCCACGACATGTCCCCGCGCGCCATGTCGCGCAAGGTGAAGGGTTTCGTCCCGGCGCAGAACTGGTTCCTGGACTTCTCCAGCATCTCGATGGACTGACCTGCATGGCAGACCGTGACGGGATGGGCCAGATGTCGATGTACAGCACTGTCGCCGGGCGCCCCTATCGTATTGCGCTGCTCAACCCCAACACCAGCACCGATGCCACTGCCACCATGGTGGCCAGTGCGCGTCGCGCGGCCCCTGCGGGCGTGCACATCGAAGGGCGCACGGTGGGCGAAGGGCAGGAGCTCATCGCTGACCCGCAGGCGCTGGCGCAAGCTGCCCGCGTGGTCGAGGCAGCGGCACCGGCGCTGGTGGCCGAAGGCTTTGATGCGATCATCGTTGCCGGCTTCGGCGACCCCGGTGTGGTTGCGCTGCGCCAAGGCTTGAGCGTGCCGGTGACCGGGCTGGGCGAGGCCGGCATTGCCGAGGCGGCGCAGGGAGGCCTGCGTTACGCCATCGTGACCGTCACGCCCGGACTGCACCAGAGTCTGGTGGCCGCCGCGCATGCACATGCGGAGCCGTCGCAACTGGCGGCGGTACGCTACACGCAAGGCCTGTTGCGCGAGGTGATGCTCACGCCCGAGGATCTGGCTGCCGCGCTGCTCAATGCCTGCCAGGACGCGATTGCCCTGGACGGTGCGCAGTCCATCGTCATCGGAGGCGGCCCGCTGGCGCGCGCTGCACAGGACATTGCCGGGCGCCTCCATGTTCGCGTGGTGGACCCGGTGGGCGCGGCGGTGCGCCTGGCCTGCCGGCGCGCCGGCAGGCCAGGCTGCATGACCGGCTGACCCACGTCGGGGACAATGGTCGGGTCCGATGCCTGTCACCACACCCTCCATGCCCGATCCGCACACGACCTCGTTCCTGTCCCGGGTGCGCCAGAACCTGGGTGCCTTCCATCCCATGGAGCGCCAGCTGGCTGAGTTTGTGCTCGACTTCCCGGGCGATCTCGCCAGCTACGCGGCCAGTGAGCTGGCTTCACTGGCCGGGGTCTCCAACGCCACGGTCACCCGCTTCATCAAACGCCTGGGCTACCGTCACTACGAGGAAGCACGGCTGCAGGTGCGTGAGGAACGTGGGGCAGGCTCCCCGTTGCTGCGCGCGAGTCGAAGCCCGGCGGCCGAGAACCCGTTTGCCGCCAGTCTGGCGCGCAGCCAGGACAACCTGCAGCGCAGCTTTGCCCGGCTGGACGCCAACGGTGTGGACCAGATCGCGCGTGCCTTGCTGGCGGCGCGCAAGGTCTGGGTGCTGGGGTTGCGATCGAGCCAGGCTTTTGCCAGCTATTTGCGCTGGCAGTTGTTCCAGGTCAAGGAAGATGTCCTCCTGGCGCCGCACGCCGGCGACACGCTGGGGCAGACGCTGGCCAGTGTGACGGCCAGGGATGTTGTCGTGGTCTTTGCTCTGCGTCGCCGGCCGGTGGCCCTGGGGACACTGCTGGCCCAACTGGTGCAGGCCGGTCACCGGGTCCTCTACATCTCGGACGAGCAGGTGCCGCGCCAGAGCGGACTGAGTTGGCACCTGTACTGCGCCTGCGATTCGGACAGCCCCCTGGACGACCATGTGGCCGTGACCGGCTTGTGTCACTTGCTGGCCTCCCGTGTCCTGGAACTGGCCGGACCCGCCGAGCGGGTCCGCATGACCGCCATTGAGGCCAGCCACGACGCCTTGCGCGAGCTTTGATCGATGCCAGAGAAAAGGGCGCAACTGCGCCCTCTCCGTGGTCCAGGGTGTGCCGGACGCCTCAGTCGGTGACCACGGCGTCTGCGCTCTGGCGCTGAAGCATGGCCAGAATGTTGGCCACGTTGCTGCGCAACTCACGGCGATCGCAGATGAAGTCGACTGCGCCCTTGGTCTGCAGGAACTCGGCGCGCTGGAAGCCTTCGGGCAGCTTCACACGTACCGTGTTCTCGATCACGCGGGGCCCGGCAAATCCGATCAGCGCCTTGGGCTCGGCGATCACGACGTCTCCCATGAAGGCAAAACCGGCGCTGACACCGCCCATTGTCGGGTCCGTCAGCACACTGATGTAGGGCAGTCCCTTCTTGGCCAAGCGGGTGAGAGCGGCATTGGTCTTGGCCATCTGCATCAGGGACAGAAGTCCTTCCTGCATGCGGGCGCCGCCTGTTGCGGTGAAGCAGACGAAGGGCACTTTCTGGGCAATGGCCTCTTCGACCCCACGCACAAAGCGCTCGCCCACCACCGACCCCATGGAGCCACCCATGAAGTCGAACTCAAAGCAGGCCACCACCACGCTGAGGCTGCACACCGAACCACCCATGACAATCAGCGCGTCGGTCTCGCCGGTGGTGTCCAGGGCTTCGCGCAGACGCTCAGGGTACTTGCGGCTGTCCTTGAATTTCAGGGCGTCGACCGGCAGCACTTCCTGCGCGATTTCGTAGCGCCCTTCGGCATCCAGAAAGGCGTTCAATCGTGCGCGTGCACCGATGCGGTGATGGTGGCTGCAGTGAGGACAGACGTTCTGGTTCTTTTCCAGATCGGTGCGGTAGAGCACCGCCTCGCAGCTGGGGCACTTGATCCACAGGCCCTCGGGCACGCTGCGGCGTTCTGCCGGGTCGGTGGGCGTGATCTTGGGTGGAAGCAGTTTCTCAAGCCAGGACATCGTTGTTCTCTCCTAAACGACCGGAATTAGACCACGGTCAGGGGGCCGCGTGACAGGCTGACACCTGTTCAGTTATCCAGTGCCTTGCGGATGCCGCGCAGGAAGTGCGTGGCCACCGGAATGACCTTCTCGAACGGCTCGTCCTCGATCAGCTGGATGATCTTGCTGCCGATCACCACCGCGTCGGCGGCCTGGCCGATGGCGTGGGCGGTCTCGGCATCGCGGATACCGAAACCCACGCCCACCGGGATGTGCACATGCTGGCGTATGCGCGGAATCATGGCTTCGACCTGTCCGACGTCCAGGGTGCCTGCGCCGGTGACACCCTTGAGCGAGACGTAGTAGACGTAGCCGCTGGCGACGCGGGCAACTTGTGCCATGCGTTCCTCGGTGCTGGTGGGTGCCAGCAGGAAGATCAGGTCCATGTTCACGGCCCGCAGCGCGGCGGCGAAGTCTTCGCACTCCTCGGGCGGGTAGTCCACCACCAGCACGCCGTCCACACCGGCGGCCGACGCATCGCGCACGAAGCTGCCGGCGCCGTGCTTCTGGTCGTAGCGTTCGATCGGGTTGGCGTAACCCATCAGCACGACGGGCGTGGTGTCGTTGTCCTTGCGGAACTCGCGCACCATGCCGATCACCTGTGCCAGGCCGATGCCCAGCGACAGCGCGCGGTCGCCCGCCTTCTGGATCACGGGGCCGTCGGCAGACGGGTCGGAGAACGGGACGCCCAGTTCGATGACGTCGGCGCCGCCCTCAACCATGCCGTGCATCAGCTTGGACGTGATGTCGGCGTAGGGGAAGCCAGCGGTGACGAAGGGAATCAGGGCTTTGCGGTTCTGGGCCTTCAGGTTGGCCAGGGTTTTTTCGATGCGGCTCATTTGGCAACCTTCACAACGGATTCGGTGCCGCCCTTGACGGACTGGCCGCGGCAGCTGGGTCGGCAGTAGAAGTCGGCATTGGACAGGTCGGCCACGGTGCCGATGTCCTTGTCGCCACGACCGGAAAGATTGACCAGCACCGACTGCGTGGGCTTCATGGTCTTGGCCAGCTTCATGGCGTAGGCCACCGCATGGCTGGATTCCAGGGCGGGAATGATGCCCTCGGTGCGGCACAGGTAATGGAAAGCATCCAGCGCCTCGGTGTCGGTGATACCCACGTACTCGGCGCGGCCGATGTCCTTCAGGAACGCGTGCTCGGGCCCGACGCCAGGGTAGTCCAGGCCGGCGCTGACGCTGTGTGTCTCGGTCACCTGGCCGTTGTCGTCCTGCAGCACATACGTGCGGTTGCCGTGCAGCACGCCTGGGCTGCCCTTTTGCAGCGATGCCGAGTGCTTGCCGCTGTCCAGCCCTTCGCCCGCCGCTTCCACGCCGATCAGGCGCGTGCCGGTGTGGTTGATGTAGGGGTAGAAGATGCCCATGGCGTTGCTGCCTCCACCCACGCACGCCACCACCGCGTCGGGCTGCTCGCCCCCGCAACCGGCTTCCTTGAGCATCTGCGGCATCTGCACCAGACACTCGTTGCCGATCACGCTCTGGAAGTCGCGCACCATCATCGGGTAGGGGTGCGGGCCGGCCACGGTGCCGATGATGTAGAAGGTGTTGTCCACGTTGGCGACCCAGTCGCGCATGGCTTCGTTGAGTGCATCCTTGAGCGTTTTGCTGCCCGACTCGACGGGCACCACGGTGGCGCCCAGCAGTTTCATGCGGTAGACGTTGGGGCTCTGGCGCTTGACATCCTCGCTGCCCATGTAGACCACGCACTCCAGGCCGTAGCGGGCACAGATGGTGGCGGTGGCCACGCCGTGCTGGCCGGCGCCGGTCTCGGCGATCACGCGCGGCTTGCCCATGCGTTTGGCGAGCATGGCCTGGCCGATCACGTTGTTGATCTTGTGGGCGCCGGTGTGGTTGAGGTCTTCGCGCTTGAGGAAGATCTGTGCGCCACCCACCTCGCGGCTCATGCGTTCGGCGTGGTAGACCGGACTGGGCCGGCCGACGAAGTGCGCCAGTTCCTTGCGGAATTCGGCCAGGAACTCGGGGTCGTTCTGGTACCGGGCGTAGGCTGCCTTGAGCTCGTTGATGGCGTGGGTCAGTGTTTCGCTGACGAAGCTGCCACCGTAGATGCCAAAGTGGCCTCGGGGATCGGGTTGCTGGTAGGAGGTGTCCATGGGTGTCTTTCGGGGTTCGTGCCCGAACCGCACCCAGGTGGGGTTCAGCTCGGGGGAATGGGAGGGGCTGCATCGGCCGCACGCACGGCGGCCACGAAGGATTTCATCCTGGCGGCATCCTTGATGCCCTTGAGTGGCTGTCCGTCGGGGCCGGTGGCTTCGACGCCGGAGCTCACGTCAACGGCCCAGGGCCGTACCCGCCGGATGCCATCGGTCACGTTTGCAGGCGTGAGTCCACCAGACAAAACGAGGCGAGAGCTGGCGTTTAGTCGAGGATGTGACCAAGGAAAGACCGTCCAGTCGAAAGCGTGTCCGCCACCGCCATACCCTTCGACCAGGGCGTCGAGCAGGATGGCCCGGGATGCGGCGAACTCATCTGCGTATTTTAGGAGATCAAAGCCATTTGCGGCGGGTCCGGACGGAATACGGGCTGCCCGCATGAACGGTCGACCGGCGGCCAGGCAGTCGGCCGCTGTTTCGTCGCCATGAAATTGCAGCAATGCGTCCGGCACGGCGGCCACGCCCTGCGCAATGAACTCGGGGCTGGCGTTGACGAACAGCAGCACCGGTGTCACGAAGGGGGGGAGCCTGCGAGCCAGCTCGCCGGCCTGTTCGGGGGTGACAAAGCGCGGACTCTTCGGATACATCACAAAGCCGATGGCGTCTGCACCGGCTTGAACAGCCGCGTCCACATCGCCTTCGCGCGTGAGGCCGCAGATCTTGATTCGTGTACGAATGATGTTCATTGGCAGATGTGACTCGTTCAAGGGTACCGCGGATCCGGTTTTGCCGGGCTGCCAGTGCCGCCCCCTGGGAGGTGACGCCACAGGCGGCGCGGGGGGAGTTATGGAAGCCAGTCGAAAGCAGGGGTGCGCTCGGGAAGGCCAAGCTCCGGATCGTAGACCGGGCCCAGGAAATACAGTCCGTCGGGAGAGAACGTGGGAGCAGCGGCGTCGCGGCTTCGCGCGGCCAGCACTTCAGCCATCCAGCCGGCGGGACGGGCACCGGTGCCGATGTAGACGAGACAGCCCATGATGTTGCGGATCATGTGGTGCAGGAAGGCATTGGCCTCGAACTCGAAGCGCCAGTATGCGCCTCGTCGGGCGATGTCGATGCGCAGCATCCGTTTGACCGGCGTGTGGGCTTGGCATTGCGCGGCGCGAAACGAGGTGAAGTCGTGTTCTCCGATCAGGGCCTGGGCCGCTGCCTGCATGGGCTCGAGGTCCAATGGACGGAATACCCAGCCGACCAACCCGCTGTCCACGCTGGGGCGCACGGGGGACTCCAGCAGCACGTAGGCGTAGCGGCGCGAACGTGCGCTGGCCCGGGCATGGAAACCATCACCCACCTCGCGAGCCCACTGCACGGCAATGTCGGGTGGCAGAAAACTGTTCGTGCCCCGTACCCAGGCGTTTTCGGGGCGACTCAGGGTCGTGTCGAAATGCACCACCTGATTCATGCCGTGCACGCCGGCGTCGGTGCGGCCGGCACACAGGGTCGAGACCGCGGGTACAGCCAGGAACCGGGTCAGGGCGGCCTCGAGGTGGTCCTGCACGGTGCGGCCGCTGGGCTGGCTTTGCCAGCCCTCATAGCGGCCTCCGTGGTAACTGAGGCCCAGGGCGATGCGCAAGAGCTGAAGGCTCCGGGTCTTGGATGCCCGCCGCTCAGGCGAGATCGGCCAGGAAGGTCCGTGCCTTGGTCTTGAGCGTGCCTGAGGCCTCGGCCAGCACCTCTTCTGCCAGGGAGCGGGCTCCTTCCAGGTCACCGATGGCCCGGAATTCTTCGGCCAGCGACAACTTGGTGTCGAGCGGATTTTCTTCGGACAGCTCGCCTGGCACCGAGTCGGCCAGTGCGTCGGGCAAGGCGTCGGCCTGGGCATTCAGGTCCAGGTTGAGGTCGCCCAGATCGAAGTTGAGCATGTCGGATGCGGGCTGTTCGGTGCCGGTCGCCGACAGAGGCATGGCGCCGCTGGGCATGTCCAGCACCAGCGGCTGAGGTTCCTCGTCCAGATCGAAGTCGGGCAGCACCTCGCTCGCGTCAAAGGTGGGGCTTGCGTCCGCCGGAGCCTGCGCAACGGCCGGCGTGGCGCTAGGCTCGACCGGCAGGTCCAGATCAAGGTCGAAGTCCATGGATCCCGATGGAGGGCCTTCAGGGTCAGCAGCCACCGGCGCAGCCTCTGCCATGGCCGACGGAGATGCGGTCAGCGCCTCTGTGCTGCCAAGGTCGTCCATGCCAGAGACGATCGAGTCGTTGGCTGGCGGGGGGG
>Ga0208242_100118_pt1 | contig 108928 bp, 111 predicted proteins | sample SubbioAug_CSW13A_FD_184825 | JGI IMG/M metagenome (GOLD analysis project Ga0208242, IMG submission 184825) | Serpentinite rock and fluid subsurface biosphere microbial communities from McLaughlin Reserve, California, USA - CR12Aug_CSW13A (SPAdes) | ecosystem: Environmental > Terrestrial > Deep... | reverse complement strand
GAATATCGAGCTTGCTGCCCAATGCCGCCGCCAACATACCCCCCAGCAAAAACGCCAGCGTGGGGGTTTGGAACTGGGTCAGGAAGGTGTGGAAAAATTCGAGCAAAACATCCATGGACAGCGCCTCACCTCAGGCCGTTGATCAAGCGGCTGCCCTTTGGGGCGCCACGCGCGCGCCCACCACTGCACGGCTTGCAGTGGTGGGCGCGGCTCTTGAGTGTAACCGTGGGGGCTCAGGCCGCCACATCGGTACGCGGAGCAGGCGCCGCACCCGGGCGCTTGAGGTGTTCCTGGCCGCTCTTAGGCACCAGGAAAAAGGCCAGCACCAGCGCCACGGTGGCGGTGGCGGCCGCGCCCAGGAAGGCCATGTCGTAGCTGCCGGTTTGGGTGCGCACCATGCCGCCCACCAGCGGCCCGAAGAAGCCGCCGCCGCCAAAGCCGATCAAAAACACCACGCCGTAGATGCGCGCGACGTAGGTGGAGCCAAAGAAGGCCGTGGTCAGGATCGGGTTCAGGGACAGTGTGCCGCCAAAGGCAAAGCCGGTGAGCCCAGCAGCCACGAACAGCATGGTCGGCGTGGCGGCGATGCTCAGGGTCAGCATGGCGGCGATCATGAGGCAGATCACGATCAAGTAGGCGTTGCGAATGCCGATGAAGTCGGATATGACGCCCCAAGTCGGGCGCCCGGCGCCGTTGAAGATGGCCATGGTCATCACCACCAGACCGGCGGCGGCGGCGGCCATGCCGATGCCGGCCGGCTGGGCGTCGCGGGCAAAGGCCGCCAGTTGCGAAACCGCCATCAGGCCACCAAAGATGCTCAGGAAGAACATGGCTCCGGTGAGCCACATCTGCGGTGTGCGTGCGGCCTCGGCGAAGGTCAGGTCGTTCGGGTTGATGGCGACCTCGTTTTTGTCACGGGCGGCAGCGGCGGCGGCATCGTCCATGGGCTCCCAGCCGCGGCCGGGCACGAAATGCCAGTCGGCGGGAGGAAAGCGTAGCATCGTGCCGATGATGAATAGAACGATTGCAAAAACGGCCCCAGTCCACATATAGGTTTCACGCCAGCCGATGGCGGCGATGCTGGCGGTCCAGACCGGCCCCGCCACCGCCGCCCCCAAACCAAAACCCAGCACCGCAAAGCCGATCGCCGTGCCCTTTTTGTCCGGGAACCAGCGCGAGCTCACCGCCACCGTGGCCGCGGTGTAAGTCAGGCCCAAACCGATGCCGCCGACCACGCCAAAGGTCAGCACCAGTCCAACCACGGTGTCGATTTGCGCCGAAAGAATCTGCGAGATGGCCAAAAAGGCTGCGCCCACAAAGAACACGATTTTTGGGCCGTATTTGTCGACGAAATAACCGCCAACGACCATCAGAATGCCAAACACAAACATGGCGGTAGAAAAAGCCGCGACGGTCTCGGCGCGGGTCCAGCCGAATTCGGCTTCGAGTGGGCGCACAAAGACGCTAAAGGCATAGGCGGCACCACCGATCAAGGTGGTGAGCGCACCCAATAGGGGAAAGATCCAACGGTTTTTAACCAGATCAATACCCAGCCAAGTAGGGGCCGGGGAGGCGGTGGATTTCATTGTGTCTCCTCAAGTGGATGGCGCTGTTCAGGTTAGGCATGGACAAGTGAGCTGATGCCCCTCAGTTCGCCTACCACATCTGATTGAAAAAAACCTTGTGATTCAGGGACTTGCTGGTATTCATCAAGCACCCATCAACACTTAACCCGAACAGCGCCAAGTGGATGGATCAGCAAGACCAGAGCTTAAACGCGCCGCTGGGCTTGCCCTGCGGACGTGCGAGTATATGCCCTAGAAGCATCAAAAACACACTAGGGAAAGTCCCAATCTATTTAATCGGAACTAAAGTTCTCAGAAAAGAACTATATAAGCTTTTTCTGAATTTTTCGCGACTTCCAGGTCATTTGCATCCGCACTGCAAGCCAATCTTGTTGACGCTTTCGCGACCCTACAAAAGACACACAACACGGCAGGTTTTTTTATTGGATAAAATCCGCGAATACAAGCTTTGGTTTTTGAATGCGTTAATTAGGGTTTCCCCCATGAGCTATTCTAGTGCAAGCACTCAACCGGTCTGGTGTTGGCGCGACGGCACGCGCCGGGCTGCGCTGGACGAACTGGCCGAGGAAATCCCCGTGGCCATCGAATACAACGCCACGCCTTTCGCGGTGATGATGGCCAGCCCGGCCGACCTAGACGATCTGGCGCTCGGCTTCACCCTCAGCGAAGGCATTGCACGGCAGGATCAATACGAATCCGTGCAGACCTGGGTGGGCAGCAGCAGTGCGCGCTTGGCGATCGAGATCGCCACACCGGCGCTGGAGCCTTTGCTGGCGCTGCGCCAGCGCAACCTGGTGGGGCGCAGCGGCTGCGGCCTGTGCGGCACCGAAAGCCTGCCCGGCGTGCTGCGGCCGCTGCCCGATTTGCGCGGTCGCGGCCCGCGCTTGGGTACCGAGGCCATCGAGCGCGCGCTGACCGAGCTGGAGCCGCTGCAAGCGCTGCGCAACCGCACCGGGGCCACGCATGCCGCCGCCTGGTGCCAGCCTGACGGCCGCATCTGCTGCGTGCGCGAAGACGTGGGGCGCCACAACGCGCTGGACAAACTCATCGGCGCCCTGGCCGCGCGCGGCACCGACCCGGCCAGCGGCTTTGCCCTGGTGAGCAGCCGCGCCAGTTTCGAGATGGTGCAAAAGGCCGCCACCTTTGGCATCACGGTGCTGGTGGCGGTGTCGGCACCCACCAAGCTCGGCGTCAGCTTGGCCAACCAGTGCGGCCAGACCCTGATCGGCTTTGCCCGTGGCCGCTCGTTCACCGCCTACAGCGCGGCCGGGCGCATCGCCGCGCTCGAACCCATTTACACCTCCCTCACCGCCCCCATCGACAACTAGCCCAAGGAGACGCATGAGCACCCTACCAAGCCCCGCGGCCGCGCCAGCCGCACCCCATCCCGACCAAGCGGCGCCCGACAAGCTGACTCCGCTGCTCGAGCGCTGGCGCAAGGTGCCCGGCGGCCTGCTGCCGCTGCTGCACGAGGTGCAAGCCGCCTTCGGTTACGTGCCCTCCAGCACCGTGCCGCGCATCGCGCGTGCCTTGGGGCTCTCGCGCGCCGAGGTGCACGGCGTCATCAGCTTCTATCACGATTTTCGCAGCCAACCGCCGGCGCAGCACCGGTTGCGCGTCTGCCAAGCCGAATCGTGCCAGGCCATGGGCAGCCAAGCGCTCACCACCGCGCTCGAGCAGCGCCTGGGCTGCAAGCTCGACCAGCCCCGCGCCGATGGCACCTGGGCGCTCGAATCGGTCTATTGCCTCGGGCTGTGCGCGGCCTCGCCGGCGCTGATGCTCGATGGCCAACTGCACGCCCGGGTCGGGCTGGAGCAAGCCCAGGCCCTGATCCAGCACACCGAGGAGCAGCGCGCATGAGCCCCACTGTCTATGTACCCAACGATTCGGTGGCGCTGGCGCTGGGTGCCGACGCGCTCGCCGCCGCCTTGCAGCTGCACGCTCTGCGCCGCGGCAGCCCGTTGCGGCTGGTGCGCAACAGCAGCCGCGGCCTATACAGCCACGAGCCGCTGCTCGAAGTCGATACGCCCGCTGGGCGCGTGGGCTACGCCCGCGTCAGCGCCGAGCAGGTGCCGGCGCTGTTCGACGCCGACTTTCTGCATGGCGGCGCGCACCCGAGCTGCATCGGGCTGGTCGAGCGCCTCGACTGGTTGCAGCGCCAAGAGCGCCTGACCTTTGCCCGCGCCGGCCTGACCGACCCGCTGTGCCTAGACGACTACGCGCGCCACGGCGGCTGGGCCGGGCTGCTGCGCGCGCTCGAGCTGGGCCCAGCTGCCACGGTGGAAGAAATCGCGCAATCGGGCTTGCGCGGGCGCGGCGGCGCGGCTTTTCCAGCCGGCATCAAGTGGCGCACCGTGGCGGCACAAACGGCAGCGCCCAAATACGTGGTCTGCAACGCCGACGAGGGCGACTCGGGCACCTACGCCGACCGCATGGCGATCGAGGGCGACCCCTACCAGCTGATCGAGGGCATGGCCATCGCCGCTTATGCCGTCGGCGCCAGCTCGGGCTACGTCTATCTGCGCTCGGAATACCCGCACGCCATCGCCACCTTCAAGCAGGCACTGGAGCGCGCACGCGCCGCCGGCTGGCTGGGCGCGCGCGTGGCCGGCAGCAGCTTTGCCTTTGACATCGAGCTGCGCGTGGGCGCCGGCGCCTACATCTGCGGCGAAGAGAGCTCCTTGCTCGAAAGCCTGGAGGGCAAACGCGGCCTCGTGCGCGCGCGCCCGCCGCTACCCGCTGTGCGCGGCCTGTTTGGCCAGCCCACGCTGGTGCACAACGTCATCAGCTTGGCCACCGTGCCGGTGATCGTGGCGCGCGGCGCCGCCTTTTACGCCAACTACGGCGCCGGGCGCTCGCGCGGCACGCTGCCCATCCAACTCGCTGGCAACCTGCGCACCCCGGGCATGGTCGAGAAGGCCTTTGGCGTCAGCCTGCGCGAGCTGATCGAGGACTTTGGCGGCGGCACCGCCAGTGGCCGGCCAGTCAAGGCGGTGCAGATCGGCGGCCCGCTCGGTGCCTATCTGAGCGCGGCCGAGCTCGACCTGCCGCTCGACTACGAAACGCTGGCGCAGCATCAGGCCATGGTCGGCCACGGCGGCATCGTGGTCTTTGACGACCGCGCCGACATGGCCGCCCTGGCGCGCTACGCCATGCACTTCACTGCCATCGAGAGCTGCGGCAAGTGCACGCCGTGCCGCATCGGCGCCGTGCGCGGGCGCGAGCTGATCGAACGCATGCAGCACGCGCCCGCACAGGCCGCCGAACGGGCGGCCGAACTCGAAGCGCTGTGCGACCTCATGGAACACGCCTCGTTGTGCGCGCTCGGCGGCATGACCCCCTACCCGGTGCGCTCGGCGATCCGGTTGTTCCCGGCCGACTTCGGCCTGCCCCGCCCCAACCCAGCCAAGGAGAGCGCCCATGTGGAGTGAACTGCGCCGGCTCAAAGCCGATACCGACTACGGCACACCACCGCGCGACGGCGCCCCGGTGGCCCTAGAGATCGATGGCGTGGCGGTCACGGTGCCTGCGGGCAGCTCGGTGCTGCTGGCGGCCACCGAGGCCGGCTCGCAGGTGCCCAAGCTGTGCGCCTGCGACACGCTCGAGCCCTTTGGCAGCTGCCGCGTCTGCTTGGTGGAGATCGAGGGCAAGCGCGGCTACCCGGCCAGCTGCACCACCCCGGTGGAAGCGGGCATGGTGGTGCGCACCGCCACGCCGCGGCTGCAGGCGCTGCGCCGCGGTGTGCTGGAGCTGTACCTGTCCGACTTTCCGGCCGACGAGATCGCGGGCGGCTGGAGCGAATTCCACCAAACCCTAGAGCAAGTGGGTGTGCGCAGCCACCCCTACGGCCACAACGGGGCCAGCCACGCCGGGGCGCCAGTCGATCAGTCCAACCCCTACTTTTTGTTCGACCCGGCCAAGTGCATTGTCTGCAGCCGCTGCGTGCGCGCTTGCGAAGAAATCCAGGGCACCTTTGCCCTGGCCCTGCAAGGGCGCGGCTTCGACACCCAAGTCGTGGCCGGGCAGAACCAGCCCTTTTTCGAATCCGACTGCGTCAGCTGCGGTGCCTGTGTGCAGAGCTGCCCGAGCCAAGCCCTAGTTGAAAAAAGCCTTTTTGATGGAGCCAACGATCATGCCACTGCCACTGCAACCTGAACGCAGCGTCGTCACCGTCTGCGCCTACTGCGGCGTGGGCTGCGCCCTCGAGGCGCAAACCCGAGCCGGCCGCATCGTGCGCATGCTGCCTTGGAAAGAGGGCAAATCGAACCACGGCCACAGCTGCGTCAAAGGCCGCTTTGCCTACAACTACTACAACGACCCGGACCGGGTGCGCACGCCGCTCATCCGCGATTCGATCGACGAACCTTGGCGCGAAGCCTCGTGGGACGAGGCCATCGCCTTTGCCGCCGCCGGCCTGCGCGGGGTGCAGCAGCGCCACGGTGTGCGCTCGATCGGCGCGGTCTCGAGCTCGCGCTGCACCAACGAAGAAATCTACCTGACGCAAAAACTGGCGCGGGCCGTGTTTGGCAACAACAACATCGACAACTGCGCGCGCATCTGCCACTCCCCGACCCAGTTTGGCCTCTCGGCCACCATCGGCGCGGGCGCGGCCAGCCAGCATTTCGACTCGATCTTGCAAGCCGACGTGATTTTGGTGGTGGGAGCCAACCCCACCGAGGGGCACCCGGTGTTTGGCTCGCTGCTCAAGCGCCGCGTGCGCCAAGGCGCCACGCTGCTGGTGATCGACCCGCGGCGCACCGAAACCGTGTCGTCGCCGCACTGCCAGGCCACGGTGCATCTGGCGCTGCGCCCGGGCACCAATGTGCTTGTGCTCAACAGCGTGGCGCACGTGATCGTGACCGAAGGCCTGTACCGCGAAGCCTTTGTGCGCGAGCGCTGCGAGTGGCCCGAGTTCGAGCGCTGGCAGGCGCTGGTATCCGACCCGCGCTACGCCCCCGAAGTCGCCGGCCCCGAGGCCGGGCTCGACCCCGAGGCCATCCGCACGCTGGCGCGGCGCTATGCCGCCGGCCCCAACTCGGCCATCTACTACGGCCTGGGCGTGACCGAGCATTCGCAAGGCTCGACCGGCGTCATGTGCTTGGGCAACCTGGCGCTGGCCTGCGGCATGCTGGGCCGCGAAGGCGTGGGCGTCAACCCCTTGCGCGGGCAGGGCAACGTGCAGGGCGGCAGCTGCTTGGGCAGCTGGCCACACGTCTATTCGGGCTATCGCTTCGTCTCCGACCCCGAGGTGCGCGCCAGCTTCGAAGCCGGTTGGGGCGTGGCCCTAGACCCCGAGCCGGGTCTGCGCCTGCCCAATATGTTTGACGCCGCCGTGGGCGGCGACTTTCGCGGCATGTTCATCATGGGCGAAGACCCGGTGCAGAGCGACCCGAACCAGAACCACGTCATCGCCGCCATGCGCAACATGGAGTTTGTGGTGCTGCAAGACCTGTACCGCAACGAAACCTCAAAGTACGCGCACGTGCTGCTGCCGGGCAGCTCCGCGCTCGAAAAAGACGGCACCTTCACCAACGCCGAGCGCCGCGTCAGTCGGGTGCGCCAGGTGGTGCCGCCGCTGGCCGGCCTGCAAGACTGGGAGGTCGTGGTGCGGCTGATGAACGCCATGGGCTACGCCACCCAGTACCGCGACGCCGGCGAGGTGCTGCTGGAGCTGGCAAGCCTCACCCCCGCCTACAGCGGCCTGTCGTTCGAGCTGCTCGAGCGCGTCGGCTCGGCGCAGTGGCCGGTCGATGCCAAGGCGCCCGAGGGCACCGAGGTGCTGCACCTCGAGCGCTTCCCGCGCGCCAACGGCTTGGGCACCTTCATGCTCACCGGCTACGTGCCCACCACCGAGCGCAGCAGCGAGCGCTACCCGCTGCTGCTCACCACCGGCCGCATCCTCACGCAATACAACGCCGGCACCCAGACCCGGCGCAGCGCCAACAGCCAATGGCACCCCGAAGACGTGCTCGAAATCAGCGCCGCCGACGCCATCGCGCGCGGCATCCGCGACGGCGAGCAGGTGCAAGTGAGCAGCCGCTTTGGCAGCACGCAGCTCAAGGCGGTGTATTCGCAGCGCGTCAACCCGGGCGTGGTCTATACCACCTTCCACCACGCCGAGTCGCGCGTCAACGCGCTCACCTCAGACCGCTCCGACTGGGCCACCAACTGCCCCGAGTACAAGGTCACGGCGGTCGAGGTGCTGCGCGTCGCCGCGCCGGCGGGCGTGAGCGCTGCCAGCACCCAAGCCAGCGAGGTGCTGGCATGAGCAGCCCCGCGCACCTCCACGCCCCACCCAGCGCCGAGCCGGCCGTGATGGAGCTCGAGCGCCTGCTGACCATGGCCGGGCAGATCGGCGATTTCTTTGCCCCCTACCCGCCCGAGCGCGCCGCCGAGGGCGTGCGCAACCACCTGCGTAGCTACTGGGAGCCGCGCATGCGCGCGGCGCTGCTGGCGCACATCGAAGCCGGCGCCCACGGCCTAGCGCCCCAAGTGGTGGCCGGCGCGCGCCTGCTGCAAGACGAGGCTGCGGCAAAAAAAAGCTACTACGGGCCGCCCAAGGCTTGAGGCTGGTGCGGGGGGCGGGCGTGAGCCATGCTGCCCCTCAGCCCGGCCGACCATCGATGCGCGGCAAGCCGTACCAGCGCAGCATGCGCAGCGCCCACGGCAGCAGTGCCAGCGTCCAGAGCAGCGCGGCGGCCAGCGTCAGGCCCAGCAGGTAGCGCAGATCGACCAAGTCCGAGACCACCCGCAGCACCGTGGCCAGCTGCAGCAGCCAAAACAGGCTCCACACCAGCCGGTCGGCCACCAACAAACGCCCGCTGTGCCCGCACGAGACCCGGGTCACCATCGCCAGCAGCAGCGAGCCCATAAAACCCATGGTGATGGCGTGCATGGCCCCCAGCGTCCAAGGCGCATCGCCCGAGAGCAGCATCCAGAAGTGGCCGATCGAATCGATCAAAAACGCCAGCCCGAGCCACAAAAAACCGATGTGCAGCATCGCCAGCAACCGAATGCGCAGGCTCTGCACCAACCCCCAGACAAAGGCCAGCCCCAGCAGCACCATGCCCGAGACCAACAACCAAAAGCTGCCCAGCGCCGCCCACAGGCGCAGCTCCCATTCCAGCCACTCGACCCAGACCATGAGCAGGCGCAGCGCGATCGCCAGCAGCAAAAACAGCAGCACCCAGAGCGGGCGCCAGATGCTGATCATGGGCAAGGCGCTGGAGGTGAAGAACGGGATCATGCGGTGCGCCACCGTCACATAGACCACCACCACAAAGCCCCACAAGCCACTGGTCAGCCACGCCCGCGCCAGCGAGGGCTGGTCCCAAGCCAGCGCCAGCAACATACCGGCCAAGCACAGCAGCCCTAGGCCCCAAGCGCCAGCGATCAGGCGCGCGTGCACCTGATCGGCCACCCGGCTTTGGCGCAGCATGGCGAGCAAATGCCACAGGCCCGCGCACAGGCCCAGCCACGCCAAGGCACCCCCAACCAAGGCAACCGTGCCGCCCAATTGCGCTCCCAGCAGCCACAGGCACCACCCCAACCCCTGCAGCCACAGCCCGGGCGCGATCTGGCGCGCCGTCGGCCCCTCGATGCCGAGCCAGCGCGGCCCGGCGGTGTACAAAAACCCCAGAAAAAACAGCGGCACGAAGCCATAGGTCATGACCGCGCCATGAACCAGACTCGGGTACCAGACCAGCGGCCACACCAGCGCCTCGGGCAGCCAGGCGCTGCGCACCAGCTGCACGTTGAGCCACCACAGGCTCGACAAAATCAGCAGCACGCACGCCAGCGCAAAGGCCAGCCGGTGCGGCGCCCAGTACAGGGCGCGCCAACTCCAGCGCGCTGGCGCAGCAGCAGGTGGGGGCGGCGCGTTCATGGCAAATAATCGATGCACATCACGCGCCATCATGGCACCCAGACCGACACGGCGCCATCCTTCTGCGGCCGGGCCTGTGCCGTGCAAGAGGAGGATGCTGCGGGTTGCGCCCTAGTTCTTTGGAACTAGAACCCAGGGCGGCCCCAGCGGCGACAATAGCCCCCGAGTACGCCCCTATGATGCCCAAACGCCGACTTTCGACCCAGTTTTTGGTGCTGGGCTTGGCGCTGCTGGGTTTGGCGCTGGTCTCCATCGCCTCCACCATGTGGGTCACGCGCAAGCTCGACGGCGGCGCCGCCGCCGTGAACGAAGCCGGGCGCTTGCGCATGCAAGCCTGGCGCCTGCTGAGCGCCGAACTGGCGCAGCACGACCTGCAGGCGCGCGCCGTGCTGGTGCAGGAGTTCGAGCACAGCTTGGATTTGCTGCGCCGGGGCGACCCGCAACGCCCCCTGCTCGTGCCTTGGAACGCCGCCACCCGGGCCAAGTTTGAAGCCTTGCAGACCTCTTGGCTGCAGCTGCGTCCGGTGCTATCGGGCGCATACGGCCCAGCGCTCGGCCATGGGCAATTGGTCACCGAGGTCGATGCCTTCGTCGATGAGGTGGACCTGTTGGTGCTGGCGATCGAACGCGTATTGGTGCGCTTTGGCGCCCTCTTGACCCTGTTTCAGTTCGTGATGATGGCGCTGGCGGTCGCTGGGGCGATCTTGGCGCTCTACATGGGTCATTTGTACGTCGCCTTCCCCGTGCGCCGCCTGATCGAGGCCCAGAACCGGGTGCAAGCGGGCGAGTTCGGCGCGCGCATTCCGCCCGAGGCGCACGACGAGTTCAACCAGCTCGCCGCCGGCTTCAACCACATGACCCAGACCTTGGGCGAGCTCTACCAAGGGCTGGAGCGCCGGGTCGAAAACAAGACGCGCGACCTGCGCGCCGAGCGCGAGCGCCTGCGCGTGTTGTACGAAGTCAGCAGCTTTCTGATCGACGCCCGCTCGATGGACGAAATCACGCGCGGATTTGCCCAGCGCGTGCGCGCCTTCAGCCAGGCCGATGGCCTGGCCCTGCGCTGGACCGACCCGGCCAACCAGCGCTACCTGATGCTGGGCAGCGAGGCCCTGCCGCCCGAACTGGTCGAGGGCGAACACTGCATCGAGGCCGGCGCCTGCGCCTGCGGCCAGTTGCCCGAGCAGGCGCGCACACGCGTGATACCCATCGTCAGCGCCACCGACGCGCGCTTGGGCAACTGCGCCAAGGCCGGCTTTGTCAGCCTGATCACGGTACCGATTCGGGTCCAGGAGCGTTTGCTGGGCGAGATCGACCTGTTCTTTCGCCACCCGGCCACCCTGACCGAGGCCGACCGCGCGCTCTACGAAGCCTTAGCCAGCCAACTGGCCGCCGCCCTCGAACACCTGCGCAACACCGCCCTGCTGCGCGAAGCTGCGGTGAGCGAGGAGCGCACCCTGCTGGCGCGCGAACTGCACGACTCGATCGCCCAGTCGCTGGCTTTCCTCAAGATCCAGGTCACGTTGCTGCGCCAGGCCTTGCAGCGCGCCGACACGCAGCTGGTGCAGCAGGCACTGGAGGAAATCGACGCCGGCGTGCGCGAGAGCACCAGCGACGTGCGCGAACTGCTGGTGCACTTTCGCACCCGCACCAACAGCGACGACATGGCGCAGGCCCTGCGCGCCACCCTGAGCAAGTTCGAGCACCAAAGCGGCATCAAAACCGAGCTCGAGCTGCAGGGCCAGGCGATCGAGCTGCCCTCCGACGTGCAGCTGCAGGTGCTGCATGTGCTGCAGGAAGCCTTGTCGAACGTGCGCAAGCACGCCCACGCCAACCGGGTCTGGCTCAGCGTCGAACGCGGCCCGGTGTGGCGCTTCAAGGTGCGCGACGACGGCTGCGGCTTCGAGCCCAAGCCACCCGCTGCCGACGACACCCACGTCGGTTTGCATATCATGCGCGAACGCGCCGAGCGCATCGGCGCCCGGGTGCAGATCGAATCGCGCCCGGCGCACGGCACCGAAGTCTGCCTCGAACTCCCAACCGCCACTCAAAGCAACGCCGCATGAACCCAGCCCCCACCCCGCCCATCCGCCTGCTGGTGGTCGATGACCACAACCTGTTTAGACGCGGCCTGATCGCGCTGCTGGCGCAGGATGCGCGCTTTGAAGTCGTGGGCGAGGCCGCCGACGCCTCGCAAGCCCTGCAGGTGCTGGGCCAGCAGCGCCCCGATCTGGTCTTGCTCGACAACCACATGCCGGGTGTGCTCGGGGTGCAGGCCATTGCCGACCTCAAGCGCGCCCAGCCGGGCGTGCGCGTGCTCATGCTGACGGTGAGCGAAAACGTCGAAGACCTGGCCGCCGGGCTGCGCGCCGGTGCCGACGGCTACTTGGTCAAGACCATCAACACCGACGCCCTGTGCGACTCGATCCAGCGCGTCTGGGACGGCGACTCGGTCATCAGCCCCGAGATGATGGGCAAACTGGTCGGGCTTTTGCGCCACCCCCCCGACACCCCATCCGCTGCTCCAGCCAACCCGGCCGCTGACTCCGCGCCGGCGGCGGCGCGCAGCCAAGCGCTGCACGCGCTCAACCCCAAAGACCCGATCCACACCCTGTCGCCGCGCGAAAGCGAAATCCTAAAGCTCATCGCCAAGGGCGACAGCAACAAGCACATCGCGCGCGCGCTGGGCATCGCCGAGACCACGGTCAAAATCCACGTCCAGCACATTTTGCGCAAGCTCAACCTGAGCAACCGCGTCCACGCCGCCGTCTATGCCAGCGAGCGCGGGCTGAGCTAGCGCTGCGCCCTGCTCCTGCACCCGATCTACTCCCAACGGCCAGGGTAGGCATGCCCCGGGGTCGGCCATGCGGCAGGGGCGCCCGACATCATTGAGCAGGATGGGCAAAGCGGGCGGCAGCGGACACAGTGCGGGTTGCGGGCCCACTCAACGCTGCATCCTAGGCAAGCAGCCACCCGTGCCCGCTCCCCAGCCCAACGGAGCCCAAACCATGCCCACCCACCCACCCCGCACGAGGGCCACCCCATGAACCCGCGCCCAGTTCACGTTCAGGCGCAGACGCAGACGCACAGCGGCACCGGCCTCAGGCGCAAGCAATTGTCGGTGGCGATCATGAGCACGCTCGCCTTTACGGTCTGCTTCATGGTCTGGATGATGTTTGGCGTCATCGGTGTGCCGATCAAGCAAGAGCTGCAACTGAGCGCGACCGAGTTCGGCCTGCTCACCGCCACCCCGGTGCTCACCGGCGCGCTGATCCGGATTCCGCTCGGCATGTGGACCGACAAGTTCGGCGGGCGCATCGTCTTTTTCCTGCTCATGCTCTCGACCGTGGTGCCGATCTGGCTCATCAGCCACGCCACCGAGTTTTGGCAATTCTTGGTGCTCGGGCTGTTCGTCGGCCTGGCCGGTGGTTCGTTCTCGGTCGGCACGCCCTACGTGGCGCGCTGGTTCGAGCCGCGCAACCAGGGCTTTGCCATGGGCGTGTTTGGCGCCGGCAACATGGGCGCGGGGCTGGGCAAACTGGTGGCACCCAGCCTGCTGGTGGCTTTTGGCTGGATTTTCGTGCCGCAGGTCTATGCGCTGTCGATGCTGGCCATGGCCTTGCTGTTTTGGTTCCTGACCTACAGCGACCCGCAGCACAAAGTCGATGCGCGCATTACCTGGCGCGAGCAACTGCAGGCGCTCAAAGACCCCACGGTCTGGAAATACTGCCAGTACTACTCGGTGGTGCTCGGTGGTTACGTCGCGCTTTCGCTGTGGATGGTGCAGTACTACGTGGGCGAGTTCGGCCTCGATATCCGCATCGCCGCCTTGCTGGCCTCGGTGTTTTCGCTCTCCGGCGGCGTGCTGCGCGGCGTCGGTGGCTGGCTGTCGGACCGCTACGGCGCCCACCGCACCACCTGGTGGGTGATGTGGGTGAGCTGGGTCTGTTTGTTCCTGCTCTCGTACCCGGCCACCACCTACACCATCCAAACCGCAGGCGGCCCCGTCACCTTCACGCTCGCGCACAACGTCTGGAGCTTCACGGTGCTGATGTTCGTGCTCGGCATTGCCTGGGCTTTTGGCAAGGCATCGGTGTGCAAATACATCGCCGACGATTACCCGAGCAACATCGGCGTCATCATGGGCATCGTCGGCTGCATCGGCGCGCTCGGCGGCTTCGTGCTGCCGATCATGTTCGGCATGCTGCAAGACCTGACCGGCGTGCGCTCGACCGCCTTCATGCTGCTGTTTGGCGTGGTCTGGGTGTCGCTGATCTGGATGTACTGGACCGAAGTGCGCAACTCGGATTACCTCAAGCGCCCCAAAGCCCACACCCCCGCGCCCGCCACCGCACCCTAGTTCTTCGGCACAACACCCCAGGCGCCCTTCGGGAGAATGGGCAAAACCCTGCCAAAGCGGCAGAGTTGATGCCCAACCCCGGCCGCTTTATGGCCGTGGCTTAACCCGAGGGGAATCTTATGGAAGTGATGTTGGCCTACGACCACTCACGCAATGCCCGCATTGCGCTTGAGGCCGTGAAAAAAATGTTTCTCATGGCGCGCGAACTGCCCCGCGTCACCTTGGTCACCGTGATCGAGGAGCCCGGCAGCAACGCCAACTCGGGTGACGAGCTGTTCAGCGCCCAGTACCAAGAGCAAAAAGCCGGCACCGAAGCGGCCGCCGCCGAACTGGCCTTGGCCGGCTTTGCGACCCGGGTGCTGGTGGCCGAGGGCGACGCGCGCAAGATGCTGCTGCAAGCCACCGAGCAGCACCGGCCCGACGTGCTGGTGATCGCGCGCCACTCGTACAAGCCCGATGGCAACTTCATCGCCCGGCGCATCGACGCGCTCTTCGACGAGCTCGACCACATGACCTTTGGCACCGTCAGCGCCTTCTTGGCGCGCCGCGCCCAGTGCCCCTTGCTCATCATCCCGACCCAAGAAGGCTAAGGGCCAACAACCCGCCAGCCCATACCCATCATGCAAGTCGCCGACTTATTTCGCTACAAAAACCCGGAAATCAAAGCCCTCCACCTGACGTGGATCGCTTTTTTCATGACCTTCTACGTCTGGTTCAACATGGCGCCGCTGGCGGCCATGATGCTCCAGTCCGAAGACTGGCTGACGCGCGAGGACATCCAGATCTTTGCCATCGCCAACGTCGCGCTGACCATTCTGGCGCGCGTCTTCGTCGGCATGGCGCTGGACCGCTGGGGTCCGCGGCGCGTGTTCTCCGTCCTGCTGGTGGTCATGGCCATCCCGACCTTCGTCTTCGCCTTTGGCGACAGCCGCGAGGTGTTGTTCGTCTCGCGCTTGGTCATGTCTTGTGTCGGGGCCTCGTTCGTGATCGGCATCCACATGACGGCGCTGTGGTTCAAACCGCGCGACATCGGTTTTGCCGAAGGCTTCTACGCCGGGTGGGGCAACTTCGGCTCGGCCGGGGCGGCGCTCACCATCCCCTCGATCGCCATGTACGTGTTTGGCGGCGACGACGGCTGGCGCTACGCCATCGCCATGTCGGGCACGGTGATGGCGCTGTATGGCGTGTACTACTGGTTCGCCATCACCGACGGCCCCAAGCCCGGCACCCAGCGCAAGCCGCGCAAGGCCTCGGCGCTGGAAGTCTCGTCCTACGGCGACATGGTGTTGCACATCCTGTTCACCATCTTCCTCACCGGCGTGCTGGCGATCGTGGTCTATCGCATCCATCTGTCGGGCTTCATCAGCGACAACTTGTCCTACGCGCTCTATCTGGGCATCGCGCTCATCATCATCTACCAGGTGGTGCAGATTTTGCGCGTCAATCTGCCCATCCTCAAGCGCGGCGTGCCCGAGGACGACCGCTACCCCTACAAGTCGGTGGCGGCGCTGCACGTGACCTACTTCGCCAACTTCGGCGCCGAAATCGCCGTGGTCTCGATCCTGCCGATGTTCTTCCTCATGACCTGGGGTTTGTCGCCGGTGCAGGCGGGTCTGGTGGCCTCGACCTTCGCCTTCGTCAACCTGGTGGCGCGTCCGTTGGGCGGGCTGGTTTCAGACCGCTTTGGCAACCGGCGCTTCGTCATGGCGGCCTACATGTTCGGCATCGGAATCGGTGCGGTGCTGATGGGCCTGCTCGACAGCAGCTGGCCGCTGGTGATCGCGGTCTGCTTCACGATCCTGTTCTCGGTCTTCGTGCAGGGTGCCGAAGGGGCGACGTTCGGCATCATCCCCTCGATCAAGCGGCGCGTGACCGGCCAGATCTCGGGCATGTGCGGGGCCTACGGCAACGCCGGTGCGGTGTTCTACCTGTTCATCTTCATGTACGTCACGCCGCAGCAGTTCTTCTTCATCATCGCCGCCGGGGCCTTCTTCAGCTGGCTGGTGTGCGTGATCTGGCTGCAAGAGCCCAAGGGCGGCTTTGACGAGAACTACGTGCTGTCGTCGGTGGACCACGCGATCGCCGAGGAGAACCGGCTCAAGGAAGACGCGCGCAGCCGCTTGGGCCAGTTCCTGGCCGGCAACCAAGGCGTGGAGCTGAGCCAGAAGAACGACGGCTTCCAACTCACGGCCAAGTTCCGCGACCTCGACGACCTGCGCACCTTGGTGCAGCAACTCGAGCAAAAGGGCCTCAAAGGGCATTAGTTCCTTCGACCGATGGCGGCGCCGCGTGCCATCGCTCTTTCAGAGTCGGCGCGCCAGCCCCTTCGAAGGATGTTCAAGTCGTGCCGCAAGCGGCACAGTCGAACCCAGCCACCGGGGCGTTTGCGCCCCCAGCGCCTGCAACCGATTACGCACGCGCTGCAGCTCATTTTTAACGGAGAGCACAGTATGAACAACCGAACCAGCGCCCAGTCGAAACCGATCTGGTCGCCCAACGTGACCGAATGGCGCCCCGAGGACCCGGTTTTTTGGAACAGCCGCAAGTGGCTGGCGATCCGCACCCTGATCATCGCCTTCTTGGCGCTGCACTTGGCGTTTGCGGTCTGGTTTACCTGGAGCGCGCTGGTGGTGCGCCTGCCGGGCTTGGGCTTTCAGCTCACCGTCGATCAGCGCTTCTGGCTGCCGGCGATGGCGCTGCTCATGGGCGCGGTGGCGCGCTTTCCGCACACCTTTTTGGTGCTCAAGATCGGCGGCATGTGGACCACCTTCATCTTCACGCTGGCGCTGCTGATCCCGATCTTTGGCATCGGGCACGTGGTGCAAGACCCGACCACACCGTTCTGGGTGCTGCTGTTCTGGGCCGGTGTCGCGGGGCTGTGTGCCGGTGGCCAGATCTCTTCTACCGCGGCCAACATCAGCCTGTGGTTTCCCAAGCGCATCGGCGGCTCGGCGCTGGGCTTCACCATCGGCTTTGGCAACCTGGGGGCCTCGACGGCGCAGTTCTTGGTGCCCGCCGCCATCGGCGTGGGGCTGTTTGGCGCCATTGCCGGCGACTCGATGATGTTCAGGGTGCTCAACCCAGCGACGCGCGAGGTGGTGCGCGAGGTTCTGATGTACCCACAAAACGCGGCCTACATCTGGCTCATCCCGACCCTGATCATGGCCGTGCTGGTGCTGTTTGGCATGAAGAACCACCCGGCGCGCGGCGACTTCATGGAGCAGATGCAGATCGTCAAGCTCAAGCACACTTGGGTGCAGACCATCCTCTACACCTTCACCTTCGGCACCTTTTCGGGCTTTGTCGCCTCGACGCCGCTGCTGATCCGCGAAGTGTTCCACGGCCTGCCCAACGCCCCCGACCCCCTCGCCTACGCTTGGATCGGGCCGCTGGTGGGGGCGCTGATTCGGCCCATCGGCGGCATCTTCTCCGACAAGTTTGGCGGCTCGAACGTGACCATGCTGGTGTTCGCGATCATGGCCAGCTCGGCCATCGGCCTGACCTTCCTCACCGCACCGACTTCATCCGAGCAGTTCACCCTGTTCTTCATCGTGCTGCTGGGCATCTTCTTGGGTGCTGGCATCGGCAACGCCAGCGTGTTCAAGCAGATCGTGATGATCTTCGAGCCCAAGCAAGCCAGCCCGGTGCTGGGCTTTACGGCGGCGATGGCGGTGTTGCTGCTGGGCTTTTTTGTGCCGATCCTGTTTGGTCGCTCGTTTGCCATGACCGGCAGCCCCAATGCCGCGCTCTATTTCTTCGCCTTCCTGTACTTCGTGGGCATCGCGCTCAACTACTGGTACTACTGGCGCAAAGGCGCCGAGAAGCCCTGCTGATCCCGCCCAAGCCACCTTTCACACTGGAGACCCAGCCATGAGCCATTTCCTTGACCGTTTGACCTTCTTCAAGCTGGCACGCGAACCGTTTGCCGACGGCCACGGCCGCACCACCGCCGAAGACCGCACCTGGGAAGACGCCTACCGCAACCGCTGGGCGAGCGAGAAGATCGTGCGCTCGACCCACGGCACCAACTGCACCGGCTCCTGCAGCTGGAAAATCTACGTCAAGGGCGGCATCGTGACCTGGGAGACCCAGCAGACCGACTACCCGCGCACGCGCTGGGACCTGCCCAACCACGAGCCGCGCGGCTGCGCCCGTGGCGCCTCCTACAGCTGGTACCTGTACAGCGCCAACCGGGTCAAGTACCCGATGGTGCGCGGCCGGCTGCTGGAGCGCTGGCGCGCCGCGCTCAAGGTGGCCAAGACGCCGGTGGACGCCTGGGCGCTGATCGCCGACGATCAGGCGGCGCGGCGCGACTACCAGCAGGTGCGCGGCATGGGCGGCTTCGTGCGCTCGACTTGGGACGAAGTCAACCAGCTCATCGCCAGCGCCAACGTCTATACGATCAAAAAATACGGCCCCGACCGCATCATCGGTTTTTCGCCTATTCCCGCCATGAGCATGGTGTCCTACGCCGCCGGCTCGCGCTACATGAGCCTCATCGGCGGCGTGAGCATGAGCTTTTACGACTGGTACTGCGACCTGCCGCCCGCCAGCCCGCAGATCTGGGGCGAGCAGACCGACGTGCCCGAATCGGCCGACTGGTACAACTCGGGCTACATCATCGCTTGGGGCTCGAACGTGCCGCAGACGCGCACCCCGGACGCGCACTTCTTTACCGAGGTGCGCTACAAGGGCACCAAAACGGTGGCGGTCACGCCCGACTACTCCGAAGTCGCCAAACTGTCCGACATCTGGCTGCACCCCAAACAGGGCACCGACGCGGCGCTGGCCATGGCCATGGGCCACGTGGCGCTCAAGGAGTTCTACTTCCCCGACAGCGGAACGCGCAGCGCCTACTTCGACGACTACGCGCGCCGCTACACCGACCTGCCCTTGCTGGTGCTGCTCAAGGAGCAAACCCTGCCCGACGGCAGCACCACCCTAGTGCCCGACCGCTACCTGCGCGCCAGCGACTTCAACGGCAAGCTCGGGCAGACCAACAACCCAGAGTGGAAAACCGTGGCCTTCGACAGCAACGGCAAAGCGGTGCTGCCCAACGGCTCGATCGGCTTTCGCTGGGGCCCCGAGGGGCGCGCCGACCAAGGCAAATGGAACCTCGAGGCCAAAGAAGCGCGCGCCAACGAAGAAGTGCGGCTCAAGCTCTCGGTGCTTGAAGACGGCGCCCAAGAACACCAGATCGCCGAAGTGGCCCTGCCCTACTTCGCCGGCCGCGACGTGCCGCATTTCAGTTCCAACAAAATGGGCGGAGGAGACATCAACCGCGTGCGCGTGCCGGTGGTCAAGTTGCCGCTGAGTAAAGAAGACGGCGCGCCCCAGGCACTGGTGGCGACGGTGTTCGACTTGCAGGTGGCGCAGTACGGCATCGACCGCGGGCTGGGCAGCGGGGCCAAAAACTACGACGACAACGCCCCCTACACCCCGGCTTGGCAAGAGGCCATCACCGGCGTGCCGCGTCAGCAGGTGATCACGGTGGCGCGCCAGTTTGCCGACAACGCGCACAAGACGCACGGCAAATCCATGGTCATCATCGGCGCCGCCATGAACCACTGGTACCACGCCGACATGAACTACCGCGGCGTCATCAACCTGCTGATGATGTGCGGCTGCATCGGCCAAAGCGGCGGCGGCTGGGCGCACTACGTCGGGCAAGAGAAGCTGCGCCCGCAGTCGGGCTGGATTCCGCTGGCTTTTGCCACCGACTGGGCGCGCCCACCGCGGCAGCAGAACTCGACCTCGTTCTTCTACGCCCACACCGACCAGTGGCGCTACGAGCAGATCGGCGTCGCCGACATCCTGTCGCCGCTGGCCGACCCCAAAGCCTACGGCGGCAGCCTGATCGACTACAACGTGCGCGCCGAACGCATGGGCTGGTTGCCCAGCGCACCGCAGCTCAAGACCAACCCCTTGCAGGTGGTCAAGGACGCCGCCGCCGCCGGCATGGACCCCAAGGACTACGCCGTCAAGGCGCTCAAGGACGGCAGCCTGCAGATGAGCTGCGAAGACCCGGATGCGCCGCAAAACTGGCCGCGCAACCTGTTCGTCTGGCGCTCGAACCTGCTGGGCTCGTCGGGCAAGGGCCACGAGTACTTCCTCAAGCACCTGCTGGGCACGCAAAACGGCGTGCAGGGCAAAGACCTCGGCGCCGCCGACGCCAAGCCGACCGAAGTCGCTTGGCACGCCCAAGCGCCCGAAGGCAAGCTCGACTTGCTGGTGACGCTCGACTTTCGCATGAGCACCACCTGCCTGTACTCCGACATCGTGCTGCCCACGGCCAGCTGGTACGAGAAAAACGACCTCAACACCAGCGACATGCACCCCTTCATCCACCCGCTGTCGGTGGCGGTCGATCCGGTCTGGCAGAGCCGCTCCGACTGGGAGATCTACAAGGGCCTGGCCAAAGCGTTCAGCGAGGTCTGCGTCGGCCACTTGGGCGTAGAAAAAGAGCTGGTGCTGACGCCGCTGATGCACGACAGCCCGGCCGAGTTGGCGCAGCCCTTCGACGTCAAGGAGTGGAAAAAAGGCGAGTGCGATTTGGTGCCAGGCAAGACCGCACCGGCCATGACCGTGGTCGAGCGCGACTACCCCAACACCTACAAGCGCTTCACCGCGCTCGGGCCGCTGCTCAACAAATTGGGCAACGGCGGCAAGGGCATGGCCTGGAAGACCGAGACCGAAGTCACGCAGCTGGGCGAGCTCAACGGCATCACGCTCGAAGAAGGGGTGACCAAGGGCATGCCGCGCATCGTCAGCGACATCGACGCCTGTGAAGTGATTCTGCAACTGGCGCCCGAGACCAACGGCCACGTCGCCGTCAAGGCTTGGGAGGCGCTGTCCAAGGTCACCGGACGCGAGCACGCGCACCTGGCGCTGTACCGCGAGGACGAAAAAATCCGCTTCCGCGACTGCCAGGCGCAGCCGCGCAAGATCATCAGCTCGCCGATCTGGTCCGGGCTGGAATCCGAGAAGGTGTCGTACAACGCCGGCTACACCAACGTGCACGAACTGATTCCATGGCGCACCCTGACCGGACGCCAGCAGTTCTACCAAGACCACGCTTGGATGCGCGCCTTTGGCGAGGGCTTTTCGAGCTACCGGCCGCCGGTGGACCTCAACACCACCGACGCCATCCACAACCGCAAGCCCAACGGCAACAAAGAGATTTTGCTCAACTTCATCACCCCGCACCAAAAGTGGGGCATCCACAGCACCTACACCGACAACCTGATGATGCTGACCCTCAACCGCGGCGGGCCGGTGATCTGGTTGTCGGAAGACGACGCCAAATCGGCCGGGATCGAGGACAACGACTGGGTCGAGCTGTTCAACGTCAACGGCGCCATTTCGGCGCGCGCCGTGGTCAGCCAGCGCGTCAACCAGGGCATGGTGATGATGTACCACGCGCAAGAAAAGATCATCAACGCGCCGGGTTCCGAAATCACCGGCCACCGCGGCGGCATCCACAACTCGGTCACGCGCGCCGTCACCAAGCCGACGCACATGATCGGCGGCTACGCGCAACTGAGCTACGGCTTCAACTACTACGGCACCATCGGCACCAACCGCGACGAGTTCGTGGTGGTGCGCAAGATGCACAAGGTCGATTGGCTCGACACCCCGGACGACCCGCAGCGCGCCAGCGCCGTCTTGTCGCAGGGCGAAAACCCCTGATGCCCACGCACCGCGAACAAGGAGCAATGCAATGAAAGTACGCGCACAGATCGGCATGGTCCTGAACTTGGACAAATGCATCGGTTGCCACACTTGCTCGGTAACGTGCAAGAACGTTTGGACCAACCGCCCCGGCGTCGAGTACGCCTGGTTCAACAACGTCGAGACCAAACCCGGCATCGGCTACCCCAAGGAGTGGGAAAACCAAAATCGCTGGAACGGCGGCTGGACCCGCAAGAGCGACGGCTCGATCGTGCCGCGCCAAGGGGGCAAGTGGTCGCTGCTGATGAAGCTGTTTGCCAACCCCAACCTGCCCGAAATCGACGACTATTACGAGCCCTTCACCTTCGACTACGAGCACCTGCACAGCGCGCCCGAAATGAAGACCGCGCCCACGGCACGCCCGCGCTCGCTCATCACCGGCCAGCGCATGGAGAAGATCGAATGGGGCCCGAACTGGGAAGAAATCCTGGGCGGCGAGTTCTCCAAGCGCAGCAAGGACTCCAACCTCGACAGCTTCGAGGCGGCGCAGAAAGCCATGGTGGGTGAGTTCGAAAACACCTTCATGATGTACCTGCCGCGGCTGTGCGAGCACTGCCTGAACCCGACTTGCGTCGCCTCCTGCCCATCGGGCAGCATCTACAAGCGCGAAGAAGACGGCATCGTGCTGATCGACCAAGACAAGTGCCGCGGCTGGCGCATGTGCGTCTCGGGCTGCCCGTACAAAAAAATCTACTACAACTGGAAAAGCGGCAAGGCCGAGAAGTGCATCTTCTGCTACCCGCGCATCGAAGCCGGCCAGCCCACGGTGTGCTCCGAGACCTGCGTGGGCCGCATCCGCTACCTCGGCGTGCTGCTCTACGACGCCGACCGCATCGAGCAAGCCGCCAGCGTGGCCCGCGACACCGACCTGTACCAGGCGCAACTCGACGTCTTTCTGGACCCCAACGACCCCAAGGTCATCGCCCAAGCCCTGCGCGACGGCGTGCCGCAGAACTGGCTCGACGCCGCCCGTGTGAGCCCGGTGTGGAAGATGGCGATGGACTGGAAGGTGGCGCTGCCGCTGCACCCGGAATACCGCACCCTGCCCATGGTCTGGTACATCCCGCCGCTGTCGCCCATCAGCGCCGCGGCCAACGCCGGCGCGCTCAACCTCAACGGCGTCATCCCCGACGTGAGCCAGTTGCGCATCCCGGTCAAGTATCTGGCCAACCTGCTCACCGCCGGCGACCCGTTCCCGGTGGTCAAGGCGCTCGAGCGCATGCTGGCCATGCGCGCCTACCAGCGCGCCAAGCACGTCGAGGGCGTGGTGAACCAAGAGGTGCTCGATCAGGTCGGGCTCGATGCGGCCACGGTCGAAGACATGTACCACATCATGGCCATCGCCAACTACGAAGACCGCTTCGTGATCCCGAGCACGCACCGCGAGTACGCCGAAAACGCCTACAACCTGCGCGGTGGCTGCGGCTTCAGTTTTGGCAACGGCTGCTCCGACGGCGAAACCGAAACCAGCCTGTTCGGGGCCGAGAAGAAGCGCACCATCCCCATCAAGGTAGGAGCCTGAGATGAGCCACCACAGCCCCCCACTGGCCCCGAGCATGCAGCTGACGCTGCGCGCGCTGGCGCACCTGCTGCGCTACCCCGACGCGGCCCTGCGCGCGCACCTGCCCGAGCTGCGCGCCGCCTTGCAACAAGAGGCCGCGCTCGCCGCGCCGCGCTTGGCCGAGCTCGAGCAGCTGCTGCAGCGCCTGCAGCACAGCAGCGGCCTGACGGTCGAGGCCGAGTACGTCGAGCTCTTTGACCGCGGCCGTGGCACGGCGCTGCACCTGTTCGAGCACGTGCACGGCGACAGCCGCGACCGCGGCCCGGCCATGATCGACCTGCTGCAAACCTACGAGCAAGCCGGCCTGTACCTGGACGCCGACGACCTGCCCGACTACCTGCCGGTGCTGCTCGAGTTCGCCTCGACCCAGCCGGCCGAGCAAGCGCGGGCCTTTCTGCACGAGACCGCGCACATCGTGCGCGCCATCTTCAGCGCCCTGCTCAAGCGCCAAAGCCCCTACGCCTGCGTGCTGGCGGCGGTGCTCGAGCTCGCCGGCGAGGCCGCCGAACCGGTGCCGGTGGCCGCCGACCCGGATCTCGATCAGGCCTGGGCCGAGCCGGCGGCGTTTGACGGCTGCGCCAGCAGCGGCCAAACGCGGCCCGATCAGCCGCAACCGATACGCTTTGTCAAGCCGTCCAAACCGTCGCATCAAGGAGCGCAGACATGAACTCGCTGCATCAGTTCTTCTTTGGCTACTTCCCCTACATCTGCTTGGCCGTGTTCTTGGTCGGCAGCCTGCTGCGCTTCGATCGCGACCAGTACACCTGGAAGACCGATTCGTCGCAGCTGCTGCGCACCGGCCAGTTGCGCTGGGGCAGCAACCTGTTTCACATCGGCATTCTGGTGATCTTTTTTGGCCACACCGTCGGCCTGCTGACCCCGCCTTGGATCTATGAGATTTTTATCAGCACCGCCGACAAAAAGCTCATGGCCATCAGCGTCGGCGGCGTGGCTGGGGTGCTGGGCCTGATCGGCCTGAGCCTGCTGCTGCACCGGCGCCTGAGCGATCCGCGCATCCGCGCCACCAGCAAGAGCGCCGACATCTTGATTCTGTGGCTGCTGTGGGCCCAGTTCGCGCTCGGCTTGGCCACGATCTGGGGTTCGGTGCAGTACCACCTCGATGGTGCCAAGATGGCGCAGTTGTCGGCTTGGGCGCAGCACATCGTGACATTCCGCGCCGGCGCCGCCGAGCTGCTGGTCGATATCGGCTGGATCACCAAGGCGCACCTTGTGCTGGGCATGACGCTGTTCTTGGTGTTTCCGTTCAGCCGCTTGGTGCACGTCTGGAGCGGCTTTGGCACCTTGGCCTACCTGCGGCGCCCCTACCAACTGGTGCGCAGCCGCCGCTTGGGTCTGGGCGAGCGCTCGGACGCGCCACGCTGAACCGCCTGCACCCCCACAACCACGGACATCCCACCCAAGCCTGAAAGCTAGACCCACTATGAACGACTTGACTGAAGCCACGCGCACGGGTTGCGGTGGCGGCGGTGGTGACTGCCAGTGTGCCGCCCAAGCCGCCGAGGCTGCGGCCGCCACCGCGCCGCCGCTGCCGCGCATCAACGGCGTGGCGCTGCAACGCGCCGACGAGGCCCTGTCGCCGCCCGAACTGCGCGAGCGCGCTTACGCCGAGCTGCTGCGCCAAGAGGCGGTGCGCCGTGGCCTCTTGCCCGCCGCTGAGCACACCGATCTGGCCCCGACCTTGGACGAGGCGCAGCAGGAGTGCATCCAAGCCATGCTCGAGGCCGAGGTGCAAACGCCCGAGCCCAACCTCGAGGCGTGCGAGCGCACCTACCAGGCCCAGAGCCTGCAGTTCGTGGTCGGGCAGGCGGTGAACCTGCGCCACATCCTGTTTGCCGTCACCCCGGGGGTGAATGTGCACGCGCTGGCGCAGCGCGCCGAAACCGCGTTGCTGGAGCTGTCGCGCAAAGAAGCCGCGCCGCAGCGCTTCGGCGAACTGGCGCGCGAGCTCTCCAACTGCCCCAGCGGCGCCCAAGGCGGCGAACTGGGCTGGATCGGCCCCGACGACTGCGCACCCGAACTGGCCAACGAGCTGTTCTTCCAGACCGACCAACTCGGCGGCATGGGGCTGCACCCGCGCTTGGTGCACACGCGCTTTGGCTTTCACATCGTCGAGGTGCTGGGCAGGCGCAAGGGCCGCCAGCTCGCTTTCGACGAAGTGCGCGAGCGCATCGAACGCCAGCTGCGCCTCAAGTCGCGCGCCACGGCGCTGCGCCACTACATGCTGCTGCTGGCCGGCGCGGCGCAGATCGAGGGCTTGGAGCTCGAGGCCAGCAGCGCGCCGCTGCTGCAGTGAGGGGCAACGCCGCCGGCCGGGCGGGCGTGTTTGCGGCCCGATGAAGCCCCACGGCTGGCCTTGATGCCTCGATGCGCCAGCGCAGCAGCAGGCGCGCGCCATACGCGTAGAATAAACCGACGCCAAGCCCTCCGGACCCCTGAACCGGCCTGGGAACCACAACCACACGCCCGAAACGAACCCCATGCCCAGCACGCCCAGCGTCACCGAATGGCTCGCCCAAACCGGCTTGCAGCCGCTGCTATTGGCTGGCCGCACCCTGCTGCCCATTGTGCAAGGCGGCATGGGGGTGGCGGTGTCGGCCTCGAGCCTGGCCGGCAACGTGGCGGCGCTGGGGGCGGTGGGCACGCTGTCGTCGGTCGATCTGCGGCGCAAACACCCGGATTTGATGGAGCAGACCGCGCATCTGGACACCGGCCCCGAGGCGCGGCCGCTGATCGACGCCGCCAATATCGTGGCGCTGCGGCGCGAGATCGCGCGCGCGCGCGAAATCGCACAAGGCGGCGGCCTGCTGGCGATCAACATCATGAAGGCCATCAGCGCCTACAGCGCGCACGTGCGCGAGGCGCTGGCCTGCGGCATCGACGCGCTGGTGGTGGGCGCCGGGCTGCCGCTCGATTTGCCCGAAATGGCGCAAGACCACCCCAAAACCGCCCTCATCCCGATTTTGTCGGATGCGCGCGGTGTGCAGCTGATCGTGCGCAAGTGGGAGAAAAAAGGCCGCCTGCCCGACGCCATCGTGATCGAGCACCCGCGCTGGGCTGGCGGCCATCTGGGCGCGGCCAAGGTCGAGGACTTGCGCGACAGCCGCTTCGACTTCGAGCAGGTGCTGCCGGCGGTGCGCGCCTTTTTGCGCTCGGCTGGCATCGAGCGCGCCATCCCCCTGATCGCCGCCGGCGGCGTCTATGAGCGCGCCGATGTGCAGCGCCTGCAGGGCTTGGGAGCCGATGCGGTGCAGCTGGGCACCGCCTTTGCCGTGACCCAAGAATGCGATGCCGATCTGGGCTTCAAGCACATTCTGGCGCGGGCGCGGCCACGCGATCTGGCCGAGTTCATCAGCGTCGCTGGGCTGCCGGCGCGCGGGGTGCGCAACCACTGGCTGAGCAAATACCTGCGCATCGAGCCCAAGCTCAAGGCGGTGGCGCACGCCAAGGGCCACTGCAACATGGGCTTTGACTGCCTCACCCACTGCGGCTTGCGCGACGGCAAGGCCGAGATGGGCCAGTTTTGCATCGACCAGCAACTCGGGCACGCGCTCGAGGGCGACGCGCAGCGCGGCCTGTTCTTTCGCGGCGCCGGCCCGCTGCCCTTTGGCGACCAGATCCGCCCGGTGCGCGACCTGCTGCGCTGGCTCATCGAAGGCGTGCGCGAAGGCGTCAGCGGCGACCCCAAAGCGGCTTGGTTGGCCGAGCTCGAGCCTGCCCAACCCTACGCCCGGCCCGCCCGGTGCTTGCAGCCTAAAATCACCGCAGCCCGACTCACGCTGCCCTTATGACCTCTGCTACCCCCACTTCCTCCGCCCCCACCGCTTCTATTTCCAGCCCCGCTCCCCGCGCTGGCGCGCTGCCCGACCTGCCGCCGCAACCGATCAGCCTCGACGTCCTGCGCGAAAAATACCTCAAGGGCGACGAGCGCAACGCCGACGATCTGTTTGACCGCCTCGCGCGCGCACTCGCCAGCGTCGAGGCGCCCGAGCGCCGCGCCGAATTCGAGGCTCTTTTTAGGCGCAACCTCGCCGCCGGCGGCATCGGCGCCGGGCGCATCATGAGCGCGGCCGGCAGCGGCATCAGCGCCACCCTGATCAACTGCTTTGTACAGCCCGTGGGCGACTGCATCCAGGGCATGGACGACGCTGGTTACCCCGGCATCTACGAGGCGCTGCGCGAAGCCGCCGAGACCATGCGCCGCGGCGGCGGTGTCGGTTACGATTTTTCGCGCATCCGACCCAAGGGCGCGCGCGTCAAGGGCACGGCCTCGACCGCCAGCGGGCCCTGCAGCTACATCAATGTGTTCGACCAGTCCTGCGCCACGGTCGAGAGCGCCGGCGCGCGCCGTGGCGCCCAGATGGGCGTGCTGCGCATCGACCACCCCGACGTGCTCGAATTCATCACCGCCAAGCGCACCCCGGGGCGCTGGAACAACTTCAACGTCTCGGTGGGCGTGAGCGACGCCTTCATCGAAGCGGTGCTGCACGACCGCCCTTGGGACTTGGTGCACCCGGCCACCCCCGGCGCCGACCAAGTGGCCGCCGGTGCCCAGCAACGCGCCGATGGCCTGTGGGTCTATCGCCAGCTGCCGGCGCGCACGCTGTGGGACACCATCATGCGCTCGGCCTACGACTTTGCCGAGCCGGGCATCTTGTTCCTCGACCAAATCGCGCGCGACAACAACCTGCGCTACTGCGAAAGCATCGAAGCCACCAACCCTTGCGTAACCGCCGATACCCGCTTGGCGACGCAATACGGCTTGGTGCGCATCGAAGACCTCTACCACAGCGGCGCCACCCTAGACGTGACGGTGGATGGCCGTGCGCTCGCCACGCCCGCAGCGGGCATGGCCACGCGCCCGGCCAAACCGGCCTTCATGACCGCTCGCGACGCCGAGGTGTTCCGGGTGAGCACCGAAGACGGCTATGAAATCGAGGCCACCGCTTGGCACGACTTTTACACCGCGCGCGGCAAGATCAAGCTCTCGGACCTGAAGGTAGGCGACGAACTCTGGGTGCAGTCGGGCAAGGGGCAGTTCGGGCCAGAAGGCAGCGAGGAACTGGGCCTGCTGCTCGGCTTGATCACCGGCGACGGGCACTTCACCAACCGCGGCAAAGGGCAGGAAGCGGTCTGCGTCAACCTGTGGAACGAAGAGCGCGTCTTGGCTGAACTGGTCACGGGCATCGTCAACACCCTGATCACCGGCCTGGCGGCCACTGCCCGGCGCTACCAAGTGGCCCCGGTGGCGGTGGCCGATCGCAACCACGTGTTCATTCGCTCGGTTTTGCTGGCGCGGGCACTGGCTGCGCTGGGCTTTACGCGCGCGACCAAGTTGCGCGTGCCCGAGATCGTCTGGCGCGGCAACGAGGCCTGCGTCAAGGGCTATCTGCGCGCGCTGTTCCAGACCGACGGCACCGTCAACGTGTCTGAAAGCAGCCAAAGCTGCTCGATCCGGCTCAGCTCCAGCTACCCGGCCCTGCTCAAAGACGTGCAGGTGCTGCTGGCCAATCTGGGCATCATGGCGCGGCTGCGCTTGCGCCGCTTGGCTCAGACCAAGGCCATGCCTGATGGCCGGGGCGGCCACAGCGACTACGCCTGCCAAGCGCAATACGAGTTGATCATCGATGGGCAAGCGCGCGAGCGCTTCATGCAAGAGGTGGGCTTCTTGCTGGCCTACAAAACCGCCAAGTACCAGGCTTGGGTGGCGGACAAGGTTTTGTACAAGACCCAGCGGGCGGTGAGCCGCATCGCCGCCATCGTACCCATCGGGCGGGCGCCGGTCTATGACACCACGCAGGCAGATGGCAACTCGGTGATCTTCAATGGCTTGGTCACCGGGCAATGCGGTGAACAGCCCTTACCCCCTTACGGCTGCTGCGACCTTGGGCCGGTGATTCTGCCGCGCTTCGTGCTGCATCCCTTTGGCCACGGCGGCACGGCGCGCTTTGACTTCGAGCGCTTTGCCGACTGCGTGGCCGTGCAGGTGCGCGCGCTCGACAATGTGCTCGAGCTCACGCACTGGCCGCTGCCGCAGCAGCAGCGCGAGGCGCAGGCCAAGCGCCGCATCGGTGTCGGCTTCACTGGCTTGGGCGACACCCTAGTGCTGCTGGGGCTGCGCTACGACAGCGCCGCCGGGCGCGAGATGGCGCGCGAAATCGCGGCCTGCATGCGCGACGCCGCCTACCGCGCCTCGGTCGAGCTGGCGCGCGAGAAAGGCGCGTTCCCGCTGTTTGACGCCGAGCGCTACCTCGAGGCCGGCAGCTTCGCCAGCCGCCTGCCGGCCGACATTCAAGCCAGCATCCGCGCCCACGGCATCCGCAACAGCCACCTGCTGTCGATCGCCCCGACCGGCACCGTCAGCCTGGCTTTTGCCGACAACGCCTCCAACGGCATCGAACCGGCGTTTTCTTGGACTTATCTGCGCAAAAAACGCGAAGCCGACGGCAGCCGCAGCGAATACGAGGTGCAAGACCACGCCTGGCGCCTGTACCGCGCGCTCGGCCACGACACGCGCCAGCTGCCCGACTGCTTCGTCAACGCGCTCGAGATGAGCGCGCACGACCACATCGCCATGATGGAGGCGGTGCAGCCCTTTGTCGATACCGCGATCTCCAAAACCGTCAACGTCGCCGCCGATTACCCCTACGCCGACTTCAAAGACCTGTACCTGCACGCCTGGCGCGCCGGCCTCAAAGGGCTGGCCACCTACCGCCCGAACGCCATCTTGGGTTCGGTGCTCGAAACCCTGCCGGAAAGCCCCGCCGCCACCCCAGCCCCGGCAACCCCGCCCGCACCCGCCGCCCCAGCCGACCCGATGCGCAGCGTGATCGAGAGCCGCCCCAAAGGCGCGCTCGACGCCGTGGCCGAAAAAATCGAGTACTGGACCCACGAAGGCCACAAACGCCTGTACCTGATCGTCTCGTTCCTGCCGCTGCCGCGCCCCGATGGCTCGGGCCACGTCGATCGCGCCATCGAGTTTTTCATGCCGGTGGGGCAGTACGGCGAGTCGCAGCAGTGGATCACGGCCAGCATGCGGCTGCTGTCGCTGGCTGCGCGCGGCGGTTTTCTGGAGCGGGCCCTGAGCGACATGCGCAAAGTCGCTTGGGACCGCGGCCCGGTGCGCCACGGCCACAAGATCAAGGAAGATGGCACCCAGGTGCCGCTGTGGCACGACTCCGAAGTGGCGGCCATCGCCTACGCGATCCAGAACATCCTGGAGCTGCGCGCCCGGCGCAACCTGAACGCCGACCAGCTCAGCCTAGCGCTGCCCGAGCCCGAAGCCGATCCGGCACCAGCCGCCGCACCCAGCGGCCCGGGCCTGATGGCGGGCAAGAAATGCCCCGAGTGCGGCGCCCACGCCATGATCCGGCGCGACGGCTGCGACTACTGCACCGCCTGCGGCCACGTCGGCGTGTGCGGCTAGGCGCCTGCGGCGGCGCGGCGGCTGGGCTCAGGGTCTCTGAGGCTCAACCCAGCAATCGCTGCGCCAGAAAGGCGTACAGCGGGATGCCGATCAGGATGTTGATCGGAAACGTCACCCCCAGGCTGAGCCCGAAGTACAGCGCCGGGTTGGCCTCGGGGATGGCGTAGCGCACCACCGCCGGCACCACGATGTACGAGGCGCTGGCGGCCAAGATCATGAGCAGCACGGCATCGCCCAGCGGCAGTTGCAGCAGCCAAGCCAGCGCCAGCGCGATGCCGGCGTGTACCAACGGCCCGCAGCTGGCGTAGGCGATCAGCACCTTGGGCGCTTGGCGTGCCTGCTGGAAGTTGCGCGCCACCATCATCCCCATGTCGAGCAAGAAGAAGGCCAGCATGCCTTTGAACAGGTCGCCGGCAAAGGGTTTGAGCATCGCCTCGCCGGCGCTGCCGCTGATAAAACCGATGGCCAGCGAACCCAGCAACACCAGATGCGCGCCGTCGGTGAACGACTCGTGCAGGATTTTGCCCAGCGGCGGCACCGACGAAGCCGGCAACGCCTGCACCGCGCCGCCGCTGGCCGCCGCCGTGGTCTGGGCGTGGTGGCGTGCGGCGCTGGCCAGCAGCACCGCCATGATGATGGCCGGCGACTCCATGATCACCAGCGCCACCATCATGTGGCCGCCGAAGTCGATGCCGGCACCCTTGAGGAACTGGGTGCCAGCGACGAAGGTGACGGCGCTGACCGAACCGTAAGAAGCCGCCACCGCCGCTGCGTCGAAGCGCGAAATGCGGTTTTTGAGCAGCGCGTAGCCCAGCGCCGGCACCAGAAAAGCCAGCAGCAGCGCCGCCCCCAGCGCCGTCAGCACGCCGGCACTAAAGCCCGAAGCAGCCATGGCAAAGCCGCCCTTGAGGCCGATGGCCATCAGCAGGTAGAGCGAGAGGAACTTGGAGATCGCGGGCGGGATTTCGAGGTTGGAGCGCACCAAGCCCACGAACACCCCAAACACAAAAAACAGGATGGCTGGATCGAGCAGGTTTTGCATAATGACTAGGCGGCAGCGAACAATGCCGCAAGCGTAGCCAAGTTCCCGAGTTCAGTAAATTAAAACCCGCGTCGACCTGTATTCAGCTCAAGCTGAATTTAATCAGCCCGCTGCGGCGCCCTCGAGCCGCCAGCCCAGCGCCTCGCCGGCGCGCAGCGGCTTGAGCTCGGCTTGGCCGAAGGGGTAGGAAGTGGGCACTTCCCAGCGCTGGCGGCGCAGCGTCACGCGCTCTGCATTGCGCGGCAAGCCGTAAAAATCGGCACCGTAAAAGCTGGCAAAGCCCTCGAGCCGCTCCAGCGCCCCCACCGACTCGAAGGCCTCGGCGTAGAGCTCGAGCGCGGCGTGCGCGGTGTAGCAGCCGGCGCAGGCGCTGGCGTGCTCTTTGAGGTGGGCCGCGTGCGGGGCGCTGTCGGTGCCCAGAAAGAACTTGGGGTTGCCGCTGGTGGCGGCCTCGAGCAAGGCCAGGCGGTGCTGCTCGCGCTTGAGCACCGGCAGGCAGTAGTAGTGCGGGCGCAGGCCGCCGCTAAAAAGCGCGTTGCGGCTGTAGAGCAGGTGGTGCGCGGTGATGGTGGCCCCCACCAGCGGCCCGGCCTGGGTCACGAACTCCACCGCCTCGCGCGTGGTGATGTGCTCGAGCACCACCTTCAGGCGCGGAAAGCGCGCCACGATGCGGCTCAAGTGCAAGTCGATGAACACGCGCTCGCGGTCGAAGATGTCCACCGCCGGGTCCGTCACCTCGCCGTGCAGCAGCAGCGGCAGCCCGACCTCTTGCATGGCGGCAAAGACCTCGTCGCAGCGCGCAAAATCGCTCACGCCAAAGGCCGAATTGGTGGTGGCGCCGGCCAAAAAGGCCTCGCCCACACCATGCACGATGCCGCTGGCTTGCGCGCGCACGATCTCGTCGGGCGTGGTCTGGTCGGTCAGGTACAGCGTCATCAGCGGCTCGAAGCGTGCGCCTGGTGGCAGCGCCGCCAAAATGCGCTCGCGGTAGGCGCTGGCATCGGCCAGGGTGCGCACCGGCGGGTTTAGGTTGGGCATGATCATGGCGCGCCCAAACTGCGCCGCCGAGTGCGCCAGCACGGCCTGCAGCGCCGCGCCGTCGCGCACGTGCAGGTGCCAGTCGTCGGGGCGGGTCAGGCTCAGGGTCTCGGGCGAGGCCGCAGTGAAAGCAGCAGTGAAAGCAGCAGCGGAATCAGCGGTGGCGGCAGAGGTTGGGGCAGCGGTGTCGGTCATGCTGGAATTGTCGCAGCTTCGTGCCCGGGCAGATCAGGCGGGGGGCTCGCGCCAGCGCCATGGTGCTGCAGCGCCCACATCTGCGCGTAGCGGCCCCCGGCGGCGAGCAAGTCGGCGTGGCGGCCGCGCTCCACGATCCGGCCCTGCTCCAGCACCAGAATCTGGTGCGCATCGACCACGGTCGAGAGCCGGTGCGCGATCACCAGCGTGGTCTTGTTGCGCGCCACCTGGCGCAGCTCGGCCTGGATGGCGCGCTCGTTGGCCGAATCGAGCGCCGACGTGGCCTCGTCGAAAATCAGGATCGGCGGGTCTTTGAGCAGGGTGCGGGCGATGGCCACGCGCTGCTTTTCGCCGCCCGAGAGCTTGAGCCCGCGCTCGCCCACCGGGGTCTGATAGCCCTGCGGCAGGGCGCTGATGAAGTCGTGGATGTGCGCCGCCTGCGCTGCGCGCCGTGCCTCCTCGGGCCCGGCATCGGGGCGGCCGTACAGGATGTTGTACTCGATGCTGTCGTTGAACAGCACCGTGTCTTGCGGCACGATGCCGATGGCGCGGCGCAAGCTGGCTTGGGTGCAAGCGCGCAGGTCTAGACCGTCGATGGTGATGCGCCCGGACGCCTGCGCCCCCTGCCCCGGCTGCCCGACCTCATAAAAACGGTACAGCAGCCGCGCCAGCGTCGATTTGCCCGCACCCGACGGCCCCACCACCGCCACCGTCTGCCCGGCCGGGATGGTGAAGCTCAGGCCGCGCAAAATCTCGCGTTCGCGCTCGTAGCCAAAGTGCACGTCCTCGAAGCGGATCTCGGGCGCCTGCTGCAGTTGCAGCTCGGTGGCATCGGGGCGGTCGGCGATCTCGCGCTGGCTGTCGAGCAGCGTGAACAAGCGCTCGACGTCGATCAGGCCTTGGCGGATCTCGCGGTATAGCACGCCCAGAAAGTTGAGCGGGATGTAGAGCTGGATCATGAAGGCGTTGATCATCACCAGGTCGCCCAGCGTCATGCGCCCGGCCAGCACGCCCTCGGTGGCGCGCCAGAGCATGGCCACCAGCGCCAGCGCAATGATGAGCTGCTGCCCGGCGTTGAGCAGCGACAGGGTGGCTTGGGTTTTGAGCCGGGTGCGCTGCAAGCCCTCCAACGCCGCGTCGTAGCGCTGCGCCTCGAAGCCCTCGTTGCCAAAGTACTTCACGGTCTCGTAATTGAGCAAGGAGTCGATGGCGCGGCTCTGGCTAAGCGACTCGGCCTCGTTCATGTGGCGGCGCAGCTCCATGCGCCACTCGGTCACGCGCAGCGTGAAAAACACGTACAGCACCAGCGCAGCGAGCGTGATCCAGACAAACCAGAGGTCGAACTTCAAACCCAGCAGCAGCAGCACCAGCGTGACTTCGAGGATCGTGGGCACGATGCTGTAGAGCAGGTACGACACCAGCGACTGCACCCCGCGCACGCCGCGCTCGATGTCGCGCGTCAGGCCGCCGGTCTGGCGCTGCAAGTGAAAGCGCAGGCTCAAGTCGTGCAGATGGCCAAACACCTGCAAGGCGATGGCGCGGGTGGCGCCCTCGGTGGCCTTGGCAAAGACCAGCTCGCGCAGCTCGGTAAAGAGCGCAGTGCAAAAGCGCAGCGCCCCGTAGGCCAGCAGCAGCCCCAGCGGCAGCACCACCAGCGCCACCCCGGCCTCGGGCAGCCCGAGCCGGTTCGGCCCACCGGGCGGGACTAGGGTATCGACCAGCTCTTTGAGCAGCAGCGGCACCGAGACCGTGGCCAGCTTGGCCGCCACCATGAAGGCCAGCGCCGCCGCCACCCGCCAGCGGTACTGCCACAGGTAAGGCAGCAGGCGGCGCAGGGCCGACCAGTTGGCGTGGGCTTCGGGGGCAGGCGTTTTCACGCCGGCCGCGACGGGGGCTGCGTCATCGCTGGGGCTGGGGCTGGGGCTGTCGGTGGACGCGGCGGCGGTGGCTGGGGGGCTGGGTCTCATCAGGGTGGGCACTCTACCCGCTTTGCCGGCCCGTGTAAGGGTCCGCGCAGGCAGCACCGGGGGAGCGCGCGGGGGATACGAAGGCAGCAGGCTGGGGCACTGCAAATGTGCTACATTGTCGCCCATGCAAGCCGCCCGCTTTTATTTTGCCAGCTTTTGGTTCTCACGCGTCACCGACGGCAGAGAGCGATGAGTGCGGCCCCATAAAACCGGCCGCAGGCGCCCAAAAAAACCGTCGGAAACCCTCCGGCGGTTTTTTTTTTGCCCTCGCCCCTTAAGCAACACCCACCCCTTTCGTAGCCACCCCCTTCAAGGAGTTTGACCATGAGCACCGCCGCCGCCCCCGCCGACTACTGGCACACGCACCCGATCGATCGCACCAGCCTGACCGACGACCAACGCATCGAGGACATCACCGTGCTGCCGCCCCCCGAACACCTGATCCGCTTTTTCCCGATCCGTGGCACCGCGGTCGAGCAACTCATCGGCCAGACGCGGCGCAACATCCACCGCATCGTGCAAGGGCAGGACGAGCGGCTGCTGGTGGTGGTCGGCCCGTGCTCGATCCACGACCCCGCCGCTGCGCTCGACTACGCCCGGCGCCTGCAGCCGCTGCGCGAGCAGCACCGCGAGCAGCTCGAGATCGTGATGCGGGTGTATTTCGAAAAACCGCGCACCACCGTCGGCTGGAAGGGCCTGATCAACGACCCCTACCTCGACGGCAGCTTCCGCATCGACGAGGGCTTGCGCATTGCGCGCCAGCTGCTGATCGACATCAACCGCCTCGGCCTGCCCGCCGGCAGCGAGTTCCTCGACGTCATCAGCCCGCAGTACATCGGCGACCTCATCAGCTGGGGCGCGATCGGCGCGCGCACCACCGAAAGCCAGGTGCACCGCGAGCTGGCCTCGGGCCTGAGCGCGCCCATCGGCTTCAAGAACGGCACCGACGGCAACATCCGCATCGCCAGCGACGCCATTTTGGCCGCCGCGCGCGGGCACCACTTTTTGTCGGTGCACAAAAACGGCCAGGTCGCGATCGTGCAGACCAAGGGCAACCCCGACTGCCACCTGATTTTGCGCGGCGGCAAAGCGCCCAACTACGACGCCGCCAGCGTGGCCAGCGCCTGCGCCGAATTGGCCGCCGCCAAGCTCACGCCGCGTCTGATGATAGACTGCAGCCACGCCAACAGCAGCAAACAGCACCAGCGCCAGCTCGCAGTGGCCACCGACATCGGGCAGCAGATCGCCGCCGGATCGCGCCAGATCATGGGCGCGATGGTCGAAAGCCACCTGTGCGCCGGGGCGCAGAAGTTCACGCCCGGCCAAGACGAAGTCGGCACCCTGTGCTACGGCCAGAGCATCACCGACGCCTGCATCGGCTGGGACGACACCATCGGCCTGCTGCAAGGGTTGGCCGACGCCGTGGCGGCGCGACGCAAGCAGACTTAAACCCGCTGGCGCCGCACCGCCCGGCCATCGCTCACCACCGTTCTTCACAGCAAGGAGCATGGCTTTGATACAGCTACAAGAACTGCCCTTCTTCGTACAGGCCATGGGCTGGCCGCTGGCCTTGCTGCTGGCTTGGCTGGCCGGCGAACGCCTGCACACGCTCTGGCGCGTGCCGCGCGTGAGCACCTACTTTGCCGTCGGCCTGCTGGGCGGCTGGCTCAACCTGCACGGCCTGACCGCCGCCGTCACGGGCTTGTCGTTTTTGGCCAACTTGGCCTTGGCGCTGATCCTGTTCGAGCTCGGCTACCGCATCAACCTGCGCTGGCTGCGCCACAACCCCTGGGTGCTGTTGCTGGGCTTGGGTGAGTCGGCCCTGACTTTTGCCCTGGTCTTTTGGGCCACCGGCTGGTTCGAGCTCAGCCTCGAGGTGCGGGTGATTTTGGCGGCGTTGGCGGTTTCGACCTCGCCGGCGGTGTTGCTGCGCGTGGCCCACGAAACCCGCGCCGCCGGCCAAGTGACCGAGCGCATCATGCACCTGTGCGCCATCAATTGCTTGGTGGCGGTGTTGCTGGTCAAACTGGTGGTGGGCCTGTGGCATGTGCGCGCCGTCGGCGACTGGCAAGCCGCTGCCATCGGCAGCGTTTACGCTTTGGCGATTTCGGTCGCTATCGGGGCCGCCATCGGTGTGGCCATTCCCTGGCTGCTGCGCCGCGTGGCCGCTCAAAGCCAGAACCTGTCGGTGGTGTTCGCGATCGCTGTGCTGCTGCTGACCACGGCCGCCTACGCCCTGATGCTGTCGCCCTTGCTGGCGGCGCTGGTATTTGGCATCGTGGCGCGCGAGCGCCGCATCCAGCTCACCAACGCCCAGCGTGGCTTTGGCCCCATCGGGGAGTTGCTGGGCGTGTTTTTGTTCGTCTACGTGGGCTCGCTGATCGTCTGGGCCGACGTCTGGTCTTCGATCTGGATCGCCTTGGTTCTGCTGGGCCTGCGCTTGTTTAGCAAAACCGCCTGCAGCTTGGCCGTGGCCCGCATCAGCGGCATCACCCTGCGCAAAGGGCTGCTCAGCGGCTTGGCGCTCGTGCCGCTGTCGGCCTTTTTCGTGCTGTTGCTCGAACAGACGCGTCTGTACGGCTTCGAGCCCGCCCAAAGCGCCTTTGCCGCCATGGCAGCGCTGATGGTGCTCTTGGGCCTGATCGGGCCCTTGGTGACCCAACTCTGCCTGAACGCCGCCCGTGAGACCCACGTGACTGCGGCGACCGATCACCCTGTAAACCCCCACCGAGGCTAACCATGGGACTCGAAGCCTTCAAATCCAGCAATGCCCTGACCATGGGGGTCGAGCTCGAGCTGCAGCTCGTCAACACCTACGACCACGACCTCTCGAGCAGCGCCGACGACCTGCTCGAGCTGCTCGCACGCAAGCCCTTCCCGGGCACGGTCACGCCAGAGATGACGCAAAGCATGATCGAAGTGGCCACCGGCATCCACACCGACCACGCCGGCTTGCTGGTTCAACTGCACGCCATGCGCGATGCGCTGGTGCAGGGCTGCGACCGGCTCAACCTTGAAATCGCAGGCGGCGGCACCCACCCGTTTCAGCGCTGGTTCGAGCAGCGCATCTTTGCGCGCCCGCGCTTCGAGCAGATCTCGAACCTGTACGGCTATCTGGCCAAGCAGTTCACGATTTTTGGCCAGCACGTCCACATCGGCTGCGAGTCGGCCGACGAGGCTTTGTTTTTGCTGCACTCGCTCAACCGCTTTGTGCCGCATTTCATCGCCTTGTCGGCCTCATCGCCCTACTCGCAAGGCGTGGACACCTTGTTCGATTCGGCGCGCCTGAACTCGGTCTTTGCCTTCCCGCTCAGCGGCCGCGCCCCCTTCGTGCTGCGCTGGGACGAGTTCAGCGAAGGCTATTTCAGCAAAATGGAATCGACCGGCGTGGTGCGCTCGATGAAAGATTTTTACTGGGACATCCGGCCCAAGCCCGAATACGGCACCATCGAGTTGCGCGTCTGCGACACGCCGCTGACGGTCGAGCGCGCCGCCGCCTTGGCGGCCTATTTGCAAACCCTGTGCCGCCACCTCTTGCATCGGCTCGAGGAGCCGCCAGCCGAAGACGATTACTTGGTTTACACCTACAACCGTTTTCAGGCCTGCCGCTTTGGGCTCGACGGTTTGCTGGTGCACCCCAAGACGCGCGAGCCCATCAGCATCCGGGAAGACATCTTGGCCACGCTGCGCCGGCTGGCCCCGCATGCCCAAGCGCTGGAGTCGCAAGCCGGCTTGGACGAGATCGAGCGCGTAGCCGGCCGCGACGGCAACCACGCCACCTATCTGCGGCGCAGCTTTGGCGCCAACGGCAACGTCCAGGCCGTGGTGCGCGCTGCCGTCGATGCCCTGCGCTTGGGGCCACGGTAGCGGCATCATCCCCTAGGCCTATCGTCCTGAGGCACTACTACCCCCGCTGTGCAGCCTGCGCTGGGGGTATAGTGGCTGGCATGGATTTGATCTGCCCTGCCGGTAGCTTGGCCGCGCTCAAGCAAGCCGTGGACCACGGTGCCAACGCGGTCTATCTGGGGCTGCGCGACGCCACCAATGCGCGCAACTTCGCCGGCCTGAACTTCGACCCGCCGGCCTTGACCAGCGGCTTGGCCTACGCGCACGCGCGCGGCTGCCAAGTGTACCTGGCCATCAACACCTACGCGCAGGCGGCGCAGCCCGAGCGCTGGCAGCAGGCGCTGGATCAGGCCGTCACGCTGGGGGTCGATGCCGTCATCCTCGCCGACCCGGGGCTGCTGCGCTACGCCTGCCAGCGCCACCCGGGGCTGCGCCTGCACTTGTCGGTGCAGGGCTCGGCCACCAACTTCGAGGCCATCAACTTTTACCAGCGCCAGTTTGGCATCGTGCGCGCCGTGCTGCCGCGCGTGCTGGCGCTCGAACAGGTGCGCCAAGTGGTGCAAAAGACCCCGGTCGAGATCGAGGTCTTCGGTTTTGGCAGCCTGTGCGTGATGGTCGAGGGCCGCTGCGCGCTGTCGTCCTTTGTCACCGGCGAGTCGCCCAACACCCACGGCGTGTGCTCGCCGGCCAAGGCGGTGCGCTGGCACGAAACACCCTCTGGCCTAGAAGCGCGCCTGGGCGGGGTGCTGATCGACCGCTATGCCCCAGACGAAAACGCCGGCTACCCGACCCTGTGCAAGGGCCGCTTCGACGTCGCCGAGCGCGCCCACGACTACGCCATCGAAGAGCCCACCAGCCTCAACACCCTGAGCCTGCTGCCGCAACTGCTGCAGATGGGGGTGCGCGCCATCAAGATCGAGGGCCGCCAGCGCAGCCCGGCCTACGTGGCGCAGGTGACGCAGGTCTGGCGCGCCGCCATCGAAGCCTGCAAGGCCCAGCCGCAGCACTACCGCCCGCGGGGCGAGTGGCTGGCCGCGCTCGACGCCGTGGCCGAAGGCCAGCAACACACCTTGGGTGCTTATCAGAGGGCCTGGAAATGAGCGCCACCGCCTTGGCTCCGAGCCCCGTTGCGGCCACCGCCCCAGCGCTGGCGTTGGCACCCCTGCCCTACTACTGGCCGCGCGCGCAGGTGTTTGATTTCTACACCGCCATCGCCGCCACGCCCGTCGATCTGGTCTATCTGGGCGAGACCGTGTGCTCGCGCCGCCACGAGCTGCGTTTGGGCGACTGGATCGAGCTCGCGCGGCTGCTGCGCGCGGCCGGCAAGACGGCGTTGCTGTCCACCCAGGTGCTGCTCGAATCGGGCTCCGAAGTCAGCGCCATGCAGCGCGTGGTGGCCAATGGCGAGTTCGAGGTCGAGGCCAACGACATGGGCGCGGTCGGCGTGCTGTCGGCTGCTGGGCTGCCTTTCGTCGCTGGGCCGCACCTCAACCTCTACAACGGCCCGGCGCTGGAGTGGATCGCCGCCCTAGGCGCCAAGCGCTGGGTGGCGGCGCTCGAACTGCGGCGCGAGGATTTGGCGCTGCTGCAAGCGCGCCGCCCGGCGGCGCTGCAGACCGAGGTGCTGGTGCACGGCCGCCTGCCGCTGGCCTTTTCGGCGCGCTGCTTCACCGCCCGGCACCACCGCCTGCCCAAAGACGATTGCCAGTTTCGCTGCCTCGAACACCCCGAGGGCCTGCTGCTGCGCACGCGCGAGCAGAGCGAGTTTTTGGTGCTCAACGGCCTGCAGACCCAGTCGGCGCAAGTGCACAGCCTGATCGACTGCTGGGCCGATCTGGTGGCGCTCGGCGTGGAAGTGGCGCGCATCGTGCCGCAGGCGCTGCACACGGCCGACGTGATCCACCTGTACCACGCCGTGCGCTGCGGCCAGCTGGATGCAGCCGCGGCGCGCAGCGCCCTGCTCGAGCTGCTGCCCAGCGCCGACTGCAATGGCTACTGGCATGGCCAGCCCGGGTTGGCGCGTGTCGCCACCGCCCCTTGGGCCCGGAGCTGAGTTTATGTACAGCGGAGAACGCTTCAACAGCATCAGCCACCTGGTCGGGGCTGCGCTGGCCTTGATTGGGGCCACGCTGCTCATCACCTTGGCCGCGCTCAGCGGCGACCCTTGGCGCATCGTGGCCTTCAGCATCTACGGCGCGACCTTGGTCACGCTCTTTCTGGCCTCGACGCTCTACCACAGCCTGCGTGGCAAGGCCAAAGCCGTGTTCCAGAAGCTGGATCATTGCAGCATCTACCTGTTCATCGCCGGCAGCTACACGCCGTTTGCGCTGCTGGCGCTGCCCGGCAGCACCGGCTGGCTCGTGCTGGCTGCATCTTGGTCGCTGGCGACTCTAGGGGTTGCGCTCGAGCTCAGTCCGCTGGCTCGGGGCTCACGCATCCTCTCGCTGGCGATCTACCTAGGCATGGGCTGGTTGGCCCTGGTGGTGATCGGGCCGCTTTGGCAAGCCCTGGGTTGGGCCGGTTTGGCTTGGCTGCTCGGCGGCGGCGTGCTCTACACCTTGGGCGTGCTGTTTTATGTCGCCAAAGAGCGCATCCGCCACAGCCACGGCATCTGGCACCTGTTTGTGCTCGGTGGCAGCGCCTGCCACTTTGTGGCCCTTTTGCTCTACCTCAACGGATGAACGACTGCATATGAACCCCAGCTTGGCACCCGCTGCGCGCCCGCGCGTTCCGGCCCCGCTGGCGGCCGTCTTGTCCCGGCTGCCGCGCTACCCCGGCTCGCTGCTGCTGGTGCTGGGCTTGAACGCGGTACTGGCGCGCCAGTTGCCGCCCGACGTCGCCGCGCACATGCAGGGCAAGCGTTTTTGCATCCAGGTGCGCGACGCCGGTCTGCGCTTTGACTTCGCTTGGCAGCGCAGCCTGTTTCTGCCCTGTGCGCCACAACCCGAGCCCGACCTGACCCTGAGCGCCGACGCCTGCGACCTGCTGCGGCTGGCCCAGCGCCTAGACGACCCTGACACGCTGTTTTTCAACCGCCGCCTGTCGCTGCAGGGCGACACCGAACTCGGGCTGGTGGTCAAGAACGCGCTCGATGCGCTCGACTGGCCGCTGTTTGGGCACGCGGACTGGACGCCCCCGGCGCTGCTGCAGCGGCTGCGCCAGCGCCTCGATGCCCGCTGCGCCACAGCCCCGCCGCCACCTCGCGCCCCATCCCGCCCCGCACCCCACGAACAGGCCCAATAATGGCACCCGACTCCAAACCCAAGCCCTTGATCTACGCTTGCTCGGGCTGCTCGAGTGCCGCGCAACTGGCCAACCACGTGGCGCTGCGGCTCGATCGCAGCGGCGTGGCCGAGATGTCGTGCATTGCCGGCGTCGGCGGCGACGTGCCCTCGCTGCTCAAGCTCGCCCACGCGCAGCGCCCGATCGTCGTGCTCGACGGTTGCCCGCTGTCATGCGCCGCGCACTGCCTGCGCCGCCACGGCATTGAGCCGGCGCAACACCATCAGCTGCAGATTTACGGCGTGCGCAAACGCCGCCACGAAGACTTCGACCCCGAGCAGGCCGAAGCCGTGCTGTACCGGGTGCGGCGCGGCTTGGAGCACCTGCAGCCCCATGCAGCCTGAGGCCCCACCCAGCGTGCAGCGCCTGCTGGTGGCCATCACCGGGGCCAGCGGGGCGGTGTATGGCTGGCGGCTGCTGCAACTGCTGCGCGAACTGCCCGCGCTCGAGGTTCATGCGCTGGTCTCCGATGCCGGCTGGCTGACCCTGCAGCACGAGCTGGACCTCGGGCCAGACGATGTGCGCGCAGCGGTGGCGCAACTGCACGACGTGCACCACATCGGGGCCGCGCCCGCCAGCGGCTCCTTTCGCTGCCACGGCATGGTGGTGGCCCCGTGCTCGATGCGCAGCTTGGCAGCGATCGCCCTCAGCTTGGCCGACAACCTGATCGTGCGCGCCGCCGACGTCATGCTCAAAGAGCGCCGGCGCCTGATCCTGCTGCCGCGCGAAGCGCCGCTGCACTTGGGCCACCTGCGCCACATGCTCCAAGTCACCGAGATGGGCGGCATCATCTGCCCGCCCATGCCGGCTTTTTATCAGCACCCGCGCAGCATCGAGGATCTGGTGGACGCCAGCCTGATGCGCGTGCTCGACTTGCTCGGGCTGGCGCACCCACGCGCCCAGCGCTGGACCGGGCTCAGCAGCGCGGCCCCTAGCCACGCCGGAACTTAAAAACACCACCATGCCCTACCGCGACCTGCGCGACTTCATGAGCCAGCTCGAAGCGGCGGGCGAGTTGCGCCGCATCGCCGCGCCGGTCTCGCCCAAGCTCGAAATGACGGCGCTGTGCGACCGGGTGTTGCGCGCCGGCGGCCCAGCGCTGTTGTTTGAACACCCGAGCGGCTACCCGATGCCGGTGCTGGCCAACCTGTTTGGCACCCCGGCGCGGGTGGCGCGCGCCTGCGGCCTCGATTCGGTGGCGGGGCTGCGCCAGTTTGGCCAGCTTTTGGCCCAGCTCAAAGAGCCCGAGGCCCCGCGCGGCCTGCGCGACGCCCCCCAGCTGGCGGCCATGGCGCGCGCGCTTTGGCGCATGCGGCCCCAGGTGCTGCAGCGCCCGCCGTGCCAACAGGTGCAGTTCGAGGGCCCCGACGTCGATCTGCAGCAGTTGCCCATACAGCACTGCTGGCCCGACGACGTGGCCCCGCTGCTGACCTGGGGCCTGGTGATCACACGCGGGCCGCACAAGCCGCGCCAGAACTTGGGCATCTACCGCCAGCAGCTGCTCGGGCGCAACCAGCTCATCATGCGCTGGCTGGCGCACCGTGGCGGCGCGCTCGACTTTCGCGACCACTGCCGCTTGCATCCGGGCCAGCCCTTCCCCTTGGCCGTGGCCATCGGCGCCGACCCGGCGACCCTGCTCGGTGCCGTGACACCGGTGCCCGACGCGCTCTCGGAATACCAATTTGCCGGCCTGCTGCGTGGCGCCCGCACCGAAGTCGCGCCCGCCATCGGCGTGCCGCTGCAGGTGCCGGCCCAAGCCGAAATCGTGCTCGAAGGGCATATCCTGCCCGATCCCCTGCACCCCAGCGGCTGGCAGCACGCGCTCGAAGGCCCTTATGGCGACCACACCGGCTACTACAACGAACGCGCCGAGTTCCCGGTATTCACGGTGCAGCGCCTGACCCAGCGCACGGCGCCGATCTACCACTCGACCTACACCGGCAAGCCGCCCGACGAGCCGGCCGTGCTCGGGCAGGCGCTCAACGAGCTCTTCATCCCGCTGCTGCAACGCGCCCTGCCCGAGGTGGTGGATTTTTATCTCCCGCCCGAGGGCTGCAGCTACCGCCTGGCGCTGGTCAGCATCCGCAAGGCGTATGCCGGCCACGCGCGGCGGGTGATGATGGGCATCTGGAGCCATTTGCGCCAGTTCATGTACACCAAGTTTATCGTCGTCGTCGATGACGACATCGACGTGCGCGACTGGCGCGAGGTGGTCTGGGCCATCACCACCCGCATGGACCCGGCGCGCGACTGCATGCTGGTGGAACAAACCCCGATCGACTACCTCGACTTTGCCTCGCCCGTCAGCGGCCTGGGCAGCAAGATGGGGCTGGATGCGACCCACAAATGGCCCGGCGAAACCACGCGCGAATGGGGCCGCAGCATCCACATGAGCCCCGCGGTAACCCAGCGCATGGACGCGCTGGCACAATCGCTGGGCTTATGAGCCCCCCGCCCCACACCCCCGACCCGCTGCTGAGCGGGCAGTCGATCGAGCTGCTGCAGCACCTGCACATTGTTACGCGCGACGGCCGCCTGAACCAGGACAGCCGGCGCAAGCTCAAGCAGGTGCAGCATCTGCTGCACTTTATCGAACCGCTGCTGCTCGACGTGCTGCAGCGGCGCGGCGACGTGACGCTGGTCGATCACGGTTGCGGCAAGTCTTATTTGGGTTTTCTGCTCTACGACCGCTTTTTCAAGGCGCGCAGCCAAGGCCGGGTGATCGGCGTCGAGGCGCGCGCCGAACTGGTGCACAGCGCGCAGGCGCTGGCGCAGCGGCTGGGCTTTGCGCGCATGGGCTTTGTCGCCGCCACGGTGCAGCAGGCGCTGCAGGCCGAGCTGGCGCCGGTGGTCGATGTGGTCACCGCCCTGCACGCCTGCGACACCGCCACCGACGACGCCATCGCCTTTGCGCTGGCGCACCGGGCGCAACACCTGGTGCTGGTGCCGTGCTGCCAGGCCGAAGTGGCCGCCGCCTTGCGCCAGTACAAGGGCCTGTCGGCGGCTGCGCCCCAGCCGCGCGCGCCGTTGAGCGAACTCTGGCGTCACGCGCTGCACACGCGCGAGTTTGGCAGCCACCTGACCAACGTGCTGCGCTGCCTGCAGCTCGAGGCCCATGGCTACCAGGTCACGGTGACCGAACTGGTGGGCTGGGAGCATTCACTGAAAAACGAACTGATTTTGGCGCGCAAAGTCGGCCCGCCACGCGCCCAGGCGCGCCAGCGGCTGCAGCAGGTGCTGGAGCAGTTCAACCTGCCGCCGTTGCAGCAGCGTTTCGGCGTGCCGGCGCCCGGGCATTCCACCGCAGCCGCGTAGGCCCTTGCACGGCAGCCCGGCACCACGTGCTAAGCTCCAAACGCACCCCCTTTTTCAGGACAGGAGCCCCAATGCCCGCTTTGCTGCCCCAAATCGACCCCGACGGCCTGCTCGAGTTCTCGGTCGTCTATACCGACCGCGCCCTGAATCACATGTCGCAGCGCTTCCAGCGCGTGATGGTCGATATCTCGGCCCTGCTCAAACAGGTCTATAACGGCCACGCCACCGCGCTGGTGCCGGGCAGCGGCACCTTTGGCATGGAAGCGGTGGCGCGCCAGTTTGCCGGTGGGCGCAAGGTGCTGGTGCTGCGCAACGGCTGGTTCAGCTACCGCTGGTCGCAGATTTTCGAGATGGGCGCCATCCCGGCGCAGGAACTGGTGCTCAAAGCCCGCCCCTGCGCCGATGAACCGCAGGCACCTTGGCAGCCGTGTCCGCTCGACGAGGTGCTGGCCACCATTGCGCGCGAGCGCCCGGCCGTGGTCTTTGCCCCGCACGTGGAAACCGCCGCCGGCCTGCTGTTGCCCGACGACTACCTGCGCGCCGTCGGCGAAGCGGTGCGCGCCGTCGATGGCCTGTTCGTGCTCGACTGCATCGCCTCGGGGGCGCTGTGGGTCGACATGCAGGCCTGCGCCGTCGATGTGCTCATCAGCGCGCCGCAAAAAGGCTGGAGCGGCTCGCCCGCCTGCGCCATGGTGGTGCTGGGCGAACGCGCCAGCGCCGCCATCGAGGGCACGCGCAGCAGCAGCTTTGCCTGCGACCTGAAAAAATGGCTGCAAGTCATGCAGGCTTACGAAGCCGGCGGCCACACCTACCACAGCACCATGCCCACCGACGCGCTGGTACGGCTGCGCGAGGTCATGTTCGAAACCCAGGCTTTTGGCTTCGAGCGCGCGCGTGCGCAGCAAAACCTGCTCGGTCGGCAAGTGCGCGCCCTGTTCGAGTCGCGCGGCCTGCGCAGCGTCGCCGCAGCCGGCTACCAAGCCCCGGGCGTGGTGGTGAGCCACACCAGCGACCCGCTGCTGCACAACGGGCAAAAGTTTCGCGCCGTCGGCATCCAGAGCGCCGCCGGTGTGCCGCTGATGTGCGACGAACCGGCCGACTGGCGCACCTTTCGCATTGGCCTGTTTGGCCTCGACAAACTGGCGCAGCCCGAGCGCAGCGTGGCGCAACTCGCGGCGGCGCTCGATCAGCTCGGGTTGTAGGCGGTGGGGCTGGGGCTTGCCCCTGCATTTTTCTGCAGTTAAGCCACAAACCCCGGTATTGCAGTAACATCTACGGTATCACTACCTGCACAAGCGTCGGGAGAGATCCACCCTTCATTGAGGTGGGCGCCGAAGGAGCAACCGCCCCGGAAACTCTCAGGCCAAAGGACCGGCGCTTGCCATGCAAATCTCTGAAGAGTGGTCGGCCTCATCGCCCGACCCACCGCAGGAGCAAGTGACCCAAAGCCACGGGTCATGAATCTCTCAGGTTCCAAACAGAGGGGGCGCGCATTCCGCACAGAGCGGAGTGTGCCTGCCCTTTCTGACACTTTGGAGCCCACTCATGAAATCGATCGCAGTCGTTGGCGGAGGCATCACCGGCGTCACCACGGCCTACGCCTTGGCCAAGCGCGGCTTGAGCGTCACCCTATTCGAGCAAAACCGCTACGCGGCCATGGAAACCTCGTTTGCCAACGGCGGGCAGTTGTCGGCATCCAACGCCGAGGTGTGGACGCACTGGTCCACCATTCTCAAGGGCTTCAAGTGGATGCTCAAAAGCGATGCACCGCTGCTGGTCAACCCCAAGCCGAGCTGGCACAAGCTGTCGTGGTTTCTGGAGTTCATGGCCAACATCCCGCACTATGAGCGCAACACCACCGCAACCGCCAAGCTGGCCATTGCCGCGCGCGAGCACTTTTTTGCTTGGGCCGACGCCGAAGGGCTAGATTTCAACAGCGAAAAGCGCGGCATTTTGCACATATACCGCGACCAAAACGGCTTTGAGCACGCCGGCCGCGTGAGCCAGCTGCTGGCCGCGGGCGGTTTGCAGCGCCGGGCCGTCACGCCGGCAGAAATCCGCGCCATCGAACCCACGCTGGCTGGCCAGTACTACGGCGGCTACTACACCGAAAGCGATTCCACCGGCGACATCCACAAATACACCGTGGGCTTGGCCGCTGCGGCCGAGCGCTTGGGCGCAGCGATCCGCTACGGGCAGCCAGTGCGCCGCCTGCGCAGCGACGGCCAAAGCGCTTGGGTCACAGCCCAAGACGCTGCCGGGGAAACCACCCACCGCTTCGACGGCCTTGTGGTGTGCGCCGGCATCACCAGCCGCGACTTGGCCGCCCAACTGGGTGACCGCGTCAACATCTACCCGGTCAAAGGCTATTCCATCACCGTGCAGCTGCCAGACGAAGCCAGCCAGCAAGCGGCCCCGTGGGTGAGCTTGCTGGACGACGAAACCAAACTGGTGACCAGCCGCCTGGGCCCAGACCGCTTTCGCGTCGCGGGCACCGCCGAATTCAACGGCGCCAACAAAGACATACGGGCGGACCGCATCAAGCCCCTGATCGATTGGGTGAACCAGTGCTTCCCGGGCGTGAACACGCGCCAAGTGGTGCCGTGGGCCGGTTTGCGCCCGATGATGCCCGACATGATGCCGCGCGTGGGCCGAGGCAAAAAACCCAACGTTTACTACAACACCGGACACGGCCACTTGGGCTGGACGCTGTCGGCCGGTACCGCCGATTGGGTCGCGGGCTTGGTCGCCAGTGCCAGCGGCTCAGCCACCGCGCATACTGTAGCGCCGGCGAACCGCACCGGGAATCGAGGAGGCCGATTGGTTTAAGTTGACACCTCTTCAGAGGTGTTGCTGTTGGCGAGTTGCCCCCAGTAGTTTGCCTCAGCTTCTGCCGGAGGGATGCCCCCAATTGGCGTGAGCAGTCGGACGTGGTTGAACCAGTGCACCCATTGCAGGGTGGCCAGCTCCACGGATTCCTTGGTCTTCCAGGGTCCCCGGCGGTGAATCAAACCGAGGGCTGTATGCCCGCCTGGTCCAAGCGTTCGGTGTAGCGAATGCTGACGTATTGACTGCCCCTGTCGCAATGATGCGTCAAGGCATGGGCTGCCGGCTGGCGGTCATACAGCGCCTGTTCAAGCGCGTCCTGCACGAAGTCCGTCTGCATGCTGCGGCTGACCCGCCAGGCCACGATGCGCCGGGCGTAGACATCGATGACAAACGCCACGTACAACCAGCCCTGCCAGGTGGAGACATAGGTGAAGTCTGACACCCACAGCTCATTGGGTCGGCTGGCCTGAAACTGCCGGTTGACATGGTCCAGCGGACACGGTGCCGACTTGTCTGGCGTGGTCATGGCTCCATCTTCTCAGACGTTGGAGCCTCCTCAATTCCCGGGGCGGTTCAGGCCGCCCCGAGCCTCGGTATCAGGCGCATGTAGATCACCGAGGCGACCAGCTCGACCATCGTTTGCGTCACGATGATGGCCGGCAGCACCGGAATAGCTCCCGGCACCGCCAGGGCCAGCGGCAGAACCACCAGGGAATTGCGCGTGCCCGCACTGAACGCCACGGCCCGGCCAGCCGGTGCATCGAGGCGCCATAGACGGGCAACCGTCCAGCCAATGAGGGGTGCGACCACTGCGAACGCCACATAGAGCGGAATCACCCGCAAAGCGGGTTCGATGGCGGCCCCGAGCTGGGGCATCATCGCAGCCACGACGACGAACAGAACCAGCGCCGTCGCCGGCACCGGCAGCAGACCAAGGCCCGCCGCGACACGCTGGCCGGCCCCGCTGCGGGCCGCCCATAACTGCACCAGGGCGGCCAGGACAAGCGGGATGGCGATCAGCCACACAAACGCATGAACAAACGGGCCTAGATGCACCAGCTCGGCCGCTGCGTCGCCCAGGAACACGTGCAGGTAAGCCGGCAGCAGCAGCATTTGCGCAATGAGCAGCATCGGGGTGGCGGCCAGCAGCAAACGGGCGTCGGCGCGGCCGATGTGCGAGAACGTCACCACGTAGTCGATGCAGGGCGTCAGGAGCACGAGCAGCACGCCGAGCCTCACCATCGGGTCGGCCGGCAGGAACTGCACCAGGAGCGCGACCAGCAACGGCACGATCAGGAAGTTGGTGGTCAGCAACGCACCCAAGAAGCGAATGCGTGTGAAGGCGCGGCCCAGGTCAGCAAGCGGCACCTGCAAGAAGGTGACGAAGAGCATCAGGGCCAGCGCCGGATTGATCGCCCCTTCCAGCGCGTCGGTGCCCGGTACCAGGAGCGCGACGGCCGCCGCGACTACGACGGCCGCGAAGTAGATGATGATTTGATGGTGTTCTAGGCGATCTCGGAGCGCCAGGCTGATGTTTGTCAACGCACTTTCCCTTCGGTTCATTTGGGTATAACTAAACGCGCCCACTCTAACCCGGCAGGCTCATTTGCAAAAGCACAATCTATCCGAACCTAGCTCCAAGTGATAACCTCAATGATCCGAGCAAGACAATTTCAGTGTGGGGGTGTGATGGGACGGAAAGAAACCGAGGAAGCGATTGCGGATAGCCGCGCCGGCCGCGTGACGCAGTTCGGCTCGGTCGCCGAACTGATGGCCGATCTGAACGCGGACGACACTCCCGACCAGGTACGCGCACGGTACATGTCAAGCCACTTGTCGCGTCCTCAAGCAGCCATGGGCTGCGTAATGCTACGCGTCAGGGCAGCGTTTTGCACCTCCGTTCGTTCAGGGTTGAGGGTGACGGTTTTGATGAGTGACCAGTCGCGCGTGGGGCCAGACCAGCGCAGCGGGTTGTCTTCGCGGGCTTGGGCGTAGAGGGCGTGGCGTACTTGCAAAATCTGTTGGTCTAGTCCGGCATGGCGCTGCGCCGGCGTGACGCCAGCGTATGCCACTGTGGCGGTGCTCATGGTTGTACCAATGCACGAAATTACTCGCCCACTGGCGCGCAGCCTGCAAGTCGGCAAATCCTGCTTCGGGGTACTGCGGCCTGTACTTGGCGGTGCGAAACAAGCTTTCCACAAAGGCGTTGTCGTCGCTGACGCGGGGGCGCGAGTACTGGCGCACCTTTTTTTCGCTGCAAAGCCCGCACGACGCCCTCGACGTGACCGCCGCCTGCCTGCTCACCACCGCGCCACCGCTGGCCCTGCCCGAGAGCGATCCGTGGCCGCGTGTCCCCGATGGCCAGGTCAAATTCCCCCACCCTTGGCCACCCCAAATTCCCCCAGGCAGGACCGCCGGATTATGACGACTCAGGTCCAACGGCGATGCGTGCAGCGGCCTCCTTGAGGCGGTAGCTCTTGCCCTCGAACTCCAGCATCGCGCAGCGGTGCATGAGTCGGTCCAGGATGGTGGTGGCCATGGTGGCGTCGCCCAGATATTTGCCCCAGTCCTGCACCACGCGGTTGGAGGTGATGACGATGGAGCGGCGCAGCTTGTAGCGCTGGTGCACGATGGCCTGCAGCACCTCGGCGGCGTGCTCGCCGATGCGCCTGGCCAGGAACAGGTCATCGAGGACGAGCAGGTCCGGCGCGACCCAGTCCTTGAGCAGCTCGGTGCGCTCTGCCGTACTGGCCAACGCGTAACGGGCGAACTCGGTGTCGGCTTCTAGGTAACGCACGTCATAGCCCTGCAGCGTGGCCTGGTAGGCCACGGCCTTGGCCACATGGCTCTTGCCGGTGCCCGGCTTGCCGATGATCAGCGCATTGGCGCCCTCGCCGATGAACTTCAGGGTGTGCAATTCGAAGCAGGCGCTGCGCGGCAGCTTCGGGTTGAAGCGCCAGTCGAAGTCAACCAGCGAGGGACGCTCATCCAGGCCCGAGCGTTTGAAGCGGCGCTCGGTCAGGCGAGAGCGCCGGCGGTCCAGCTCGTCTTGCAGCATGGCGGCGAAGGTCTCCAGGAAGGGCTCCTGAGCGGCCTGAGCCTGCATCACGCGGGTGGACAGGGTCTCGGCAATGCCGGACAGACGCAGCTCGCGCAGCGCGCGTTCGATCTCGATCATGTTCATGGCTGAACTCCAGGTGTGTTGGTGTTGGTGGTGGTGTTTGCAGTGGCGGCGGCGAGCGTGCTCGTGGCTGTGACGGCCGCAGCGTGCGCAAACAGATCTGCGTACTCATCCGCGTCGCGGATGAGCTCATGCTGCTGGGTCAGCGTTCGGGCCCCGGCGGCGGACGCACTGCTGGACGCACCGGTGGACTCGGTCTCGATGGCCGCCAGTGCCTGGGCAAAGATGACTTCTGCCAAAGCCAGAACGCGCTTGTAGCTGTAGACCCCTTGCTCCAGGGCCTGGGCACAGGCGGCATCGACGCAGTGCGCGGGGTAGCGCCGCACCAAACCCACGATGCCCCAGAGCTTGCGCTGGCCCACCCGGCCTTCAATGGCAAAGAACAGCTCACACAGCCGGCTGGCGTGCTCACCGATCTCGCTGGCCTGGCGCAGGATCAGACGGGTCTCGCGCGAGGGATTGAACACCCGCTCCTCCTGGGGCAGCACCACCGTGCCGGGCCGCTCGGCCTTGGCGTGGGTGCGCAGCAAGGCGCCGGTGTGGATGTCACGGATCTCGATGCGCTGGGCGTAGATGCGCACCAAGACCTTGGAGCCGATGGCTGCCGGGCGCGCGGCGTAGCTGCTGTGATCCACCCGCACACAGCTGTCGTCGCAGACGGTGCGCACCGCCTCATTGAAATACTGCATGCCCAAGAGCGGCAGCGCCTTGAGGTGGGTGCGCTCCTCCTCGAACATGGCCTGCACCTGGCGCCGCTCGGTGCCGTGGATGCGCTTGGCCGCCCAGTTCTTCTCCCAGTGGGCGAGGAACTCGTTCTGGGCCTCGATGGACTCAAAGCGACGACCCTTCAGGGCCGCGGCGTACACCGGGTTGAGATCGGGCTCGTACAGGTCGGGCTTGAGGATGCCTTCCTTCAGATTGTCCAGCACCACGTATTGCGGGCAGCCGCCGAAGTACCGCAGGGCCCGCTCGTGCAGCTCGGCCCAGATCTGCTGGCTGGACTTCCAGACCACGCGCCGCAAGCTGGCACGGGAATAGCGCAGCGTGGCCACGAACAAGCGGGGCTTGCGGTACCGCTCGCTGCCGGGCATTCGGGTGGGCGCGCCCTCGCCGTAGTCCACCTGCATCTCCTCGCCAGGCAGGAAGGACAGGCGGTCGAACTGCTCGGGCTCCTTGTGGCGCAGCTTGGCGCAGAACCGTTTGACGGAGTTGTACTGCCCGGCAAAGCCGTGTTGGTCGACCAGGTCTTGGAAGATGGCCGTGGCGTTGCGCTTCAGACGCAACTGGGCTTCGATGAACTCGCGGAGGGGTTCGCATAGGGAGGTGGCCGCCGGCACAGGAGCCGGTGGCCAGGGTGGGGGAATTTGCTCGGCCGAGCCGGTGGCCACTCCGGGGGAAATTGACGGCTGCTGCAGCCAGCGCTGGCGGTCAGGTGGGGGAGTTTGAGGTGGCCATAACCGGGGGAATTTGGGTGGCCATCAGGGCGTGTGCGCGCCGCGTTGCAGTACCACGCGCACCAGCCGCACCAGCCGGCGGCCGAGTTCATTTACCCATCGCCCTACATCCCCCGCCACGACGCGCTGGCGGCTTACGCGCGCAAGGCCTTCCCGGCCAAGCGCCCGCTGCTGCAAGCCTGCCGGGCGCTGATGGAGCGCATCCACCAAGACTGCCGCTACGAGAGCGCCAGCGCCGACACCCACACCCCGGTGCTGCAAGCCCTGGAGCAGCGCAAAGGCGTGTGCCAAGACTTCGCGCACATCAGAAAGTTGCCGTCACGGTGGCGCCAGAAGACGAGTTCGAGGCTTTGCTGGGTTGAGGAAGTCGTAGCCTGTTCTCAATTTTTCGGGCACCGATTGTTCCGCAGCATCAGTAGCCGTGGAACAAAAAATCCAGCGCAGCGGTGATCTGTGCTTGCGCGTGCGCCAGAGAGCTTACGGGCGGCTTCAGCAGGCGCCTTGGAACTGCGGCCATCTTCGGCGTCTCGAGCAGGAGCTCTTGGCCTTCGATGGTGAATACCGGAGTCAGCCGATCTGGGAATTTGACTTGGGGAAAGTGCTTGAGGCTGCGCAGCGGGATCACCATCCGGCTCTCAAGGCCATCGAGCAAATCGCTCTGCACATCAAGCAGGTAGGGCGTGGTAACCGCATGGCTGCCAGGGTTGGCATAGACATCGAAGCGCGCCATCAAAAACTCTTCCACTCGTCCAGCGGCAAGCCTTCGGCCTCGATGCTGGCGTTGTAGGCGCCAATGAAATCGGTGTGCTCTAGTCGCCATTTGCGCCCCTGCTCGCGCCGCACGACTTCGCGCAAGTGGTTGTCGCAGATCTGCGAAATGTTGATATTGAGCTGTTTGGCCCCCTCGAGCACATCCGCGCTCAGGCTCAGGTTGGTTGCGCGCTTGACCGACGTGCCCGTGCGCGGGCGGCGAGTAGAGTGCAGGTCGGGCATAGCGAGCTTCGTGCGCATGTGTGAATGCGCACATCTTAACCCACCGACTCGCTTGCTGGATAAATCTTGGCCTGAAGCCCGGTTTTCCTTTGGGCGCCGTGATTCGACTCGCAGATTTTCCGCTTGACCAAACGTATCATTTGGCGTACGCTTTGCGCGACCGGAGCCTATCATGCACACACTCACCGCAAGCCAAGCACGCGCCAACCTGTACCGCCTCATGGATCAGGCAGCCGAGTCGCATCAGCCCATCGCCATCACCGGCAAGCACTCTGACGCCGTGCTGATTTCCGCCCAAGACTGGCAGGCCATCCAAGAAACGCTGTACTTGCTCGCCGTGCCAGGTATGCGTGAGTCCATCAAGGAAGGCATGGATCAGGCCCCAGAGGCCTGCGTCCAGGAGTTGGACTGGTGAGCTGGAAGGTCGTTTACACCAAGCACGCACTCAAAGACGCCCAGAAAATTGCAGCCAGCGGCCTCAAAGGCAAGGCCCAAGCATTGCTCGTGCTGCTCAAAGACGACCCCTTTCGCAGCCCGCCACCGCTTGAAAAGCTGGTAGGCGATCTGTCGGGAGCGTATTCGCGGCGCATCAACATTCAACATCGGCTGGTGTACCAAGTGCTGCCAGAGTCCAAAATAGTCAAAGTGTTGCGCATGTGGACGCACTACGAGTAGCTGCACGCTGGCGTAGGGGCCATCTGCCGCCATCGCTGATTAGCCTGCCCCTGTCGCGCACCCGGCACGCGCGCTCGACCCCCATAGCCCCGGATAAACTACGCGGCCACCCCGCCCTTTAGCCCCCCCTGCAAAACCCACGCTAGCCACCGGGCTCAGCCACACCCCCCGGCCCATGGACCACCACACCCTGAGCGCCCTGCGCGAGCGCCACCCCGCTTGGCGGCTGCTGGCGTCGGCGCACGCGCCGCTGGTGGCGGGTTTTTTGCACCGGGTGTTCGTGCTGCCCAACGTGCGCCTGATGAACGCCGCCGATCTGGCCGAGGCGCTGGAAGACGAGCTTTACGCCTTGCGTGAGCAGCTGGGGCCCGAGGCCTACCCCAAGGGCGCGCTGGATTACTTGAACGACTGGGCCGCGCCCGACAAGGGCTGGCTGCGCAAGTTCTACAAGCCGGGCACCGACGAGGCGCAGTTTGACCTCACGCCGGCCACCGAAAAAGCCATCGCTTGGCTGGGGCAGCTGAGCGAGCGCGCCTTTGTCGGCACCGAATCGCGCTTGCTCACCCTGTTTGCGCTGCTCGAGCAGATCAGCGCCGGCACCGAAGCCGACCCGGTCAAGCGCGTGGACGATCTGCGCGCCAAGCGCGACGCGCTCGATGCCGAAATCGCCCGGGTGCAGGCGGGCGAGCTGCCGCTGCTGGACGACACCGCGGTCAAAGACCGCTTCCAGCAGTTCCAGCAGGTGGCGCGCGAGCTGCTGGCCGATTTTCGCGAGGTGGAGCACAACTTTCGCCAGCTTGACCGCAAGGTGCGCGAAAAAATCGCGCTCTGGGAGGGCAGCAAGGGGGCGCTGCTGGAGCAGATCATGGGCGAGCGCGACGCCATCGCCGATTCCGACCAAGGCCGCAGCCTGCGCGCCTTTTGGGATTTCCTCATGTCCAGCCAGCGCCAAGAGCAGCTGTCCGAGCGGCTCGATCAGGTGCTGGCGCTGCCCGCCGTGGCCGCGCTCAAGCCCGAGCCGCGCACGCGGCGCGTGCACCACGACTGGCTGGAGGCCGGCGAACACACGCAGCGCACGGTGGCGCAGCTGTCGCAGCAGCTGCGGCGCTTTCTGGACGACCGCGCCTTTCTGGAAAACCGCCGCATCCTCGACCTGCTGCACGGCATCGAGAGCAAGGCGCTGGCGCTGCGCAGCGCCGCCCCCACGGGCACGCTGATGCACCTCGACGCCATGGGGGCGGGCGTGGAGCTGCCGTTCGAGCGCCCGCTGTTCACGCCCAGCGTCAAGCCGCGCTTGGCCGATGTGGCGCTGGAGGGCTTTGAGGCCGAGATCGACACCGCGCGCCTGTTCGAGCAGTTCGTGGTGGACAAGGCGCGCCTGCGCTCGGCCATCGTGCAGGCGCTGCGCCACCAGCCGCAAGTCACGCTGCGCGATGTGCTGCAAACCGCGCCGCTGCAGCGCGGCTTGGCCGAGCTGGTGGCTTACCTCGAGCTGGTGCATGCGCCGCCCGACGGCAGCGCGCTCGATGGGCTGCGGGCCCTCGTCGATGAAAGCGTGACCGAACCCATCGCTTGGCAGGCCCACAACGCCGCTGGCCAAAGCGTCACCCGCGCAGCACGCCTGCCGCGCGTGATCTTTACGCGCTAAAAAGCTGCGCGCCCGCAAGCCCCCCCTACCGATGACCCCTCTACTGCAAGCCCACGACCGCCGCACCTTGCCGCCCATGCACACCGAGCCGCCCGACACCGCAGCAACCCCGGACGCACCCGAATCGCCACCCGGCGCGCCGCCTACCGCGCCCGAGCTGTCGCAGCTCATGGTGCACCTGCTCAAAGGCGTGCTCTACCGCGACGACGACGAGCGCCTCTGGGCCAGCCTGCTGCGCTTGCAAGCCCGGGTGCGCGAGCAGGCCGCCGTGCTGCTGCTCGATCTGCTGCTCGACGAAGCCGAGGGCTACGCCTTCCTCAAAGGGCGTGCCGACCCAGACGAATCCGAAGACGCGCCGCGCCTGCCCCGGCTGGTGGCGCGCCGCCCGCTCTCGTATCCGGTCAGCCTGATGCTGGCGCTGCTGCGCAAGCGCATGGCCGAGTTCGACGCCAGCGCCGGCGACACCCGGCTGGTGCTGACGCGCGACGAGATCGCCGAGCTGATGCGCGTGTTCCTGCCCGACGGCAGCAACGAAGCCCGGCTGATCGATCAGGTGGACTCGACCCTCACCAAAGTGCTCGATCTGGGTTTTGTGCGCCGGCTCAAGCCCGCCGCCGCCAGCGCACCCGACCGCGGCCACTACGAGGTGCGGCGCATCCTCAAAGCCTTTGTCGATGCGCAGTGGCTGGCCGAGTTCGACGCCCGCCTCGAGGGTTATCGCACCGCGCTGGCCACGCCGTCGGCGGCTGCGGCTGGCAAGGCCGCCCAACCGGGGGGCAGCGATGCTTGATACCGCCACACCGGGGCTGGACTTTGTCGCCGACGACAGCCGGGTGGGCTTCAGGCTGCAGCGGCTCGAGGTGCTCAACTGGGGCACCTTCGACCAGCGCGTCTGGCGCTACGAACTGGGCGGGCGCAACGGCTTGCTCACGGGCGACATCGGTTCCGGTAAATCCACCCTGGTCGATGCCATCACCACCTTGCTGGTGCCCGGGCAGCGCGTGGCCTACAACAAGGCCGCCGGGGCCGATGCGCGCGAGCGCTCCTTGCGCTCCTACGTGCTGGGCCACTACAAGAGCGAGCGCAACGAGCTCACCGGCAGCGCCCGCCCGGTGGCGCTGCGCGACGCCTCGAGCTTTTCCGTGGTGCTGGGCGTGTTTCGCAACGAGGGCTACGACCAAGCCGTGACGCTGGCCCAAGTGTTCTGGCTCAAAGACCCCCAAGGCCAGCCCGCGCGCCTGTACGTGGCCGCCGAACGGGCGCTGGCCATAGCGGCCGACTTCAGCGGTTTTGGCAGCGACATCGGCGCCCTGCGCAAGCGCCTGCGCGCCAGCGGCTGCGAGCTGCACGACAGCTTTCCGCCCTATGGCGCTTGGTTCAGACGCCGCTTCGGCATCGAGCACGAGCAGGCGCTGGAGCTGTTCCATCAGACCGTGTCGATGAAGTCGGTGGGCAACCTGACCGACTTCGTGCGCAGCCACATGCTCGAGCCCTTCGATTCCGGGCAGCGCATCGAGGAGCTGATCCGCCATTTCGACGACCTCGATCAGGCGCACCAAGCCGTGCTCAAAGCCAAGCGGCAGGTGGAGCTGCTCACGCCCTTGGTTGCAGACGGCGAGCGCCACCAGTCGCTGCTGGCCGAGATTGCCGGCTGGCGCGATGGCCGCGATCAACTGCGGCCCTACTTTGCCCGGCTCAAGGGCGAGCTGCTGCAGCGCCGCCTCGAGCTGCTGGGGCAGGACGCCACCCGCATCGACGCCCAGATCGAGCGCCTCGAGGCCCAGCGCGAGGCCGAGCGCGTGGATGTGGCCCGGCTGGAGCGCGCGCTGCGCGACAACGGTGGCGACCGCCTCGAGGAACTGGCGGCCGAGATTCGGCGCCTAGAGGCCGACAAAGCGTTGCGCCAAACCAAGGCCGACCGCTTCCACGCCCTGCTGGCACGCATCGACGAGGCCGCGCCGGCCGACGAAGCCGCCTTCATGGCCCAACAGCAGCGCATTGCCCAGCGCGCCGAGGGCTTGCGCGATGCCGACGCCGAGCTCAAAAACCGCGAGAGCGAGCGCGACTACGCGTTCCGCAAGGGCCGCGAAGCGCACACCGACTTGTCAAGCGAGATCGACAGCCTGCAGCGGCGCAAGAGCAACATCGACGCCGCCCAAGTGCGCATCCGCGACGCGCTGTGTGCGGCGCTGGGCATCGACGAAGGCGAGCTGCCCTTCGCCGGCGAGCTCATCCAAGTGCGCGACGACGAGCGCGATTGGGAGGGTGCTGCCGAGCGGCTGCTGCGCGGCTTTGGCTTGGCGCTGCTGGTGCCCGACGCGCACTACAAGGCCGTGTCCGACTGGGTGGAGCGCCAGCATCTGGGCGCGCGGCTGGTCTATTTTCACGTGCGCGCGCGCAAGCCGGTGCCGGGTGCGGCGCTGCAGCCGCAGTCGCTGGTGCGCAAGCTCGTGCTCAAGCCCGATTCGCCGCACTACGAATGGCTGGAGCACGAACTGCGCCAGCGTTTCGACGTCGCTTGCTGCGACAGCGGCGAGCAGTTTCGCCGCGAAGCGCGCGCCATCACCCGCACCGGCCAGATCAAAGACCCGAGCGGGCGCCACGAGAAAGACGACCGCAGCCGCATCGACGACCGCAGCCGCTACGTGCTGGGCTGGAGCAACGCCGACAAGCTGCGCGCCTTGCGCGATCAGCGCCAGCGGCTGGAACAGCAACTGGCCGCACTCGGGCACGAGCTGGGCGCGATCAAACAGGCGCGCGACGAACTGCGCGGCCGGCTGGATGCACTGCTCAAGCTCGAAGACTACACGCGCTACGCCGACATCGACTGGATGGCCCCCGCGCGCCAGATGGCCGCCTTGGCCGAAGAGCGCGCCCGGCTGCAAGCCGCATCCAACGCCTTGCAAGAGCTCGAGCGCCAGCTCAAAACCGTGCGCGAGCGGCTGGCCGAACTCGAGCGCCAGTGGCGCGACACCTTGGGCAAACAAGGCGAGCTCAAGAGCAAGCACGAGGCGGCGCTGGAGCTGCGCCAGCAAGTGCAGCGCATCAGCCACGAGGCGCCGCTGACCGAAGCCCAGATCGAGCGCCTGCATGGCTGGCGCGCCGCCGCTTTGGGCGAGCACCAGCTCTCGGTTGAATCCTGCGACCACCGCGAACAGGAGCTGCGCAAGTGGCTGCAAGACCGCATCGACGCCGAGGACAAGCGCCTGGCGCGGCTCACCGAGCGCATCGTCAACGCCATGCGCGGCTTCAAAGAGGCCTTCAAAGCCGAAACCGCCGAGGTGGACGTGGCCCTAGCGGCGCTGCCCGACTACGCGCGCCTGCTCACCGGCTTGAAGAGCGACGACCTGCCGCGCTTCGAGTCGCGCTTCAAAGAGCTGCTCAACGTCAACACCATCAACCAGATCGCCAGCTTCAACGCCCACCTCGCCAGCCAGCGCGAGACCATCAAAGAGCGCGTGGCACGCATCAACCAGTCGCTCGAGGCGATCGACTACAACCCCGGGCGCTTCATCCTGTTGCTGGCCCAGCCCAGCCCCGACGCCGAAATCCGCGACTTCCAGCGCGACCTGCGCGCCTGCACCGAGGGCACGCTCACCGGCTCGGGCGACGAGCAGTATTCCGAAGCCAAGTTCTTGCAGGTCAAGGCCATCATCGACCGCTTCCGCGGCCGCGAAGGGCTGTCGGATGCCGACCGGCGCTGGACGGCCAAGGTCACCGACGTGCGCAACGCCTTTTTGTTTGCGGCCAGCGAGCGCTGGCGCGCCGACGGCGCCGAGCACGAGCACTACTCCGATTCGGGCGGCAAATCGGGCGGCCAGAAAGAGAAGCTGGCCTACACCGTGCTGGCGGCGAGCTTGGCCTACCAGTTCGGGCTCGAGTGGGGCGCGGTGCGTTCGCGCTCCTTTCGCTTTGTCGTCATCGACGAGGCTTTTGGGCGCGGCTCGGACGAGTCGGCGCAGTACGGGTTGCGCTTGTTCCAGCAGCTCAACCTGCAACTGCTGATCGTCACGCCGCTGCAAAAAATCCACATCATCGAACCCTTCGTCTCGAGCGTGGGCTTCGTGCACAACGAAGGCGGGCGCGACTCGCGCCTGCGCTGCCTGTCGATCGAGGACTACCAAGCGCAGAAAGCGCTGGCCGCGGCCGAACCCAGAGCGGTGGCTGGCAGCGCAGCAACATGAGCTGGACCACCCCAGCCGACCTGCGCGCCCAAGTGCAACGCCTGTGGGAGCGCGGCGAGCTGCTGCGCGCGGCGGTGTCCGATTCCAGCTGGGTGCCCCTGCGCCTAAACCTCAAGGCCCCCAGCGCAGCCGACCTGTCCGAGCGCTTCGAGGCCGTGCGCGACTGGGTGCGCGCCCTAGCCGAGACCGCGCCGCTGCGCATCGAATGGCGCGACTGGAACCACCGCGTCCAAGGCGCGCAGCGGCTGCCGGCGGCCATCTGGCTCGACACCCTGCAGGAGGCCTTGGCCTTCATCGGCAAGCTGCGTCAGGCCCAAGGCTTTAGGACTCTGTGGCAGCAGACCGCCAGCGCGCAGCCGGCGCTGCTGGCGTACCTGAGCCGCCGGCCCATCCAAGCGCTGGAGCTGGCCGAGCGCTGGCCGCGCCTCTTGGCCGTGGTGGCTTGGCTGCAAGCGCACCCGCGCCCCGGCGTGTACCTGCGCCAACTCGACGTGCCCGGCGTGGACAGCAAGTTCATCGAGGCCCATCGGGGCGTGTTGACCGAGCTGCTGGATGCAGCGCTGCCGCCCGAGGCCATCGACAGCCAAGCCAGCGGCGTGGCGCAGTTCACGCGCCGCTTCGGCTTTCTGGACAAACCCGTGCGCATCCGCTTTCGTCTGCTCGACCCGGCGTTGCCCAGCCTGCCGGGCTGCCAAGCCCCGGCAGCCTTAGCACCAGCCGCCGTGCCTTCACCCGCTGCGCTTGCCGCCGTGCCGCTCGCCGCCCTGCCCGACATCACCCTCGATGCCGCCAGCTTTGCGGCCTTGGCCTTGCCCGTTGAGCGCGTTTTCATCACCGAAAACGAGACCAACTTCCTCGCCTTCCCGGCGCTGCCACGCGCCCTCGTCGTCTTTGGCGCCGGCTACGGCTGGGAGGCGCTGGCCCGCGCCGCGTGGCTGCAGCGCTGCCAGCTGCACTACTGGGGCGACATCGACACCCACGGCTTTGCCATCCTAGACCAGCTGCGCGGCCAGTTCCCGCACGCCGCGTCCATGCTCATGGACATGGACACGCTGCTGGCCCACCGCGCGCACTGGGGCGCAGAGCCTGAACCCGTGCGCCACGACCTGCCGCGCCTCACCCCCGCCGAAGCCGCCGTCTATGACGCGCTGCGCTTCGACCAGCTCGAACCCCGGCTGCGACTGGAGCAAGAGCGCGTCGGCTTTGGCTGCCTGCGCGCGCTGCTGGCGCGCATGAGGGCTCAGACTTAGCGCGCGCGGACAAACCGCCCTGCTCCATCCGGAATTTGATCGCTTGTACGCGGCTACGGCATGGGTTGGCTGCTAAGAGTCGGCGCGCGCAGCGCCCTGAGCAACAGCGCCCCCAGCAACCCGCCGGCCACCTGCGCCAGCACCAGCGCCGGGAATGAGGCCGGCGCCACCCCGGCAAAGCTGTCGCTGAACATGCGCCCGAAAGTTGCCGCCGGATTCGCCAGCGACGTCGAGGCCGTGAACCACATCGCTGCGCCGATATAGGCCGCCACCAGCGCCGGCGCCGTGCGCGCGCAGCTGCGCCCGATCACAAACACCAGACCGGCCGTGGCCAGCAGCTCGGCCAGCCACATCGGTGGCCCGCCGCGCACCTGCTGCGCCAGCTCCAGCGGCGCGTGCCCAAACATCAGATTGGCCAGCACCACCCCGGCCAAGGCCCCGCTCAGTTGCGCCCCCACATAGGCCAGACGCAGGCCCCAAGACAAGCCGTTGGCGGCACCAAAAACGGCCGTCACCACCGGGTTGAAATGCGCGCCGCTGATCGGCCCCAAGGTTTGAATCAGCACATACAGAATGCACACCGTGGCCACGGTGTTGGCCAGCAGCATCAGCGCCACATTGCCTGCCGCCAAGTGCTGCGCCATGATGCCCGAACCCACCACCGCGCACACCAGCAGCAGCGTGCCCACGAACTCCGCCAGCAGGCGCTGCGGCAGTGGTGGCGTCAAAGGCGGTGGCACAGGCTCAGACATAAACGGCGCTCTCAGGGTAACTGGGTCAAGGTTGCAGATTCATGCTTGCGCCAAGCGGCGCGCGGTTTGCGCCAGCCGCTCGCCCTCGAGATCGGCGGGTGGCGCAGCGAGCAGGGCCTGAATGCGGCCGCTGATGGCCTGCAAGGTGCTGCGAAATCGCTGCAGGCGCTGCTCCGGGCTGCCCTCGCCCTCGGACGGATCGGCATAAGCCCAATGCGCCGTGGCCGGATGCCCGGGCCAGATCGGGCAGACCTCGCCAGCGGCGTTGTCGCACACGGTGATGATCAGGTCCATCGGCTGCGCCTTTGGGCCGGCAAATGCGTCCCAGTTTTTGCTGCGCAAGCCCGCCGTGTCGATGCCAGCCTCCTGCAAGGCCGCCAGCGCCAGCGCATGGGGCTGCTGCCCCGGCCGCGGGCTGCTGCCGGCCGAAAAAGCCTGCCAGCGCCCGCGCCCCCAGTGGTTCAGGCAGGCTTCGGCCAAGATGCTGCGTGCCGAGTTGTGGGTGCACAAAAAAAGCACCCGCACGGGGAGCAAAATGGGGTTTGGTTTAGTCATGTTGCGGCTCTGGCAGCGTGCACAAAAGATTCGACGGGGCCAGACAGCCCTGCCCCTGACAGCAGTTTTCACTCAAGTAGCTCAGCAGCGCGTTCATGCGCTCGAGCTCGGCCCGGTAATGGATGTGGCGCCCGCTGCGCTGCGCGCACACCAAGCCGGTGTGCATCAGCTCCTTCAAATGAAAGGAGAGCGTGGCCGCCGGCAGCGCCAGCGACTGGGCCAACACACCGGGCGTCAGGCCATCAGCCCCCGCCACCACCAAGGCGCGGAAAACGCGCAAACGCGCCGGGTGCGCCAGCGCGGCAAAGCAGGATGCTGCGTGCGAGTCTTCCATGATTCGATTGTATTCGAATTGTGGATGTTTTTGTACACTGTGCCAGAACACCCGCCCCAATGTACAGCTTCATGACTAGAATGACGTACATCAACGCAACAGGAGCCCCCCATGGCGATTACTGCACGCGACGTCATCACACTGTCGCAAGCCCGGGCCACGCTGTCCGAGCTGGCGGATCAAGTCAAAGCCGGCGCCGAAAAGATCATCACCAAGAACGGTGAAAGCTACGTCGCCCTCATCGACTCCCGGCGCTTGGATCACTACCACCAGTTGGAACGTGAACGCATCCATCTGCTGCTCATCGACCAAGCCAGCCGTGGCTTGGCCGATGTGGCCGCAGGCCAAGTTACAGACGCCCGCAGCACCCTGGCCGCGATCAAGCATGGGCGTGCAGCCACCGTTGCCAACTGAACGGCCAAGCGACCCGTGAGCCCACTTGCCCGCGTCAAACTGAGTGCCAACTTTGAACGCAATCTGCTGGAGCTGCAAGATTTTTTGCTGCAAGCGCAAGCGCCTCACGCCTTTGATGCCTTGCTAGACGAGTTGACCGACACGGTCATCCCCAACCTAGAGCGCTTTCCGGGCCTTGGGCGTTTATTTTTGCAGCGCCCAGTCCGGTCTGTAGAGGTGGCCAACGGCATGGCTCGGCTGGCAGAGCAACTGGGTTCGCTGGCCACCGACGGCGAGTTGCGCGAGTACGTGCTGACACACCATCTGCTGCTGTATGCGCGCATCGAGGACACGGTGTACTTGCTCTCGATTCGCCACCAGCGCCAGTTGTCGTTTGATTTTGAGGCGTTGTGGGAACCACACCGATGAGCCTCAATCTGGCTGTGGCTATACTGAAGCCAAGGGCTAGCGGCAAAATCTCCTGGCAGATGCTGAAGGTGCGCCGGACACCGAAGGTTGGTGGGGACATTTACCCACCGGGGTCGCAAGGCCCTAGCAGCGGGACATGGAGTCCGCTGCGCCAGCCCCACGAGGACGATCCGGCGCTTCCTCACCTATTTTTCTCCCAGCCATGGACGCGCTCCTGCAAGCCCACCGCCCAGAACTGCTCGCACTGGTGCGCCGCTACGGCATCGGCGGCTTGTCCGTTTTTGGCTCCATGGCCCGTGGCGACGCCGGCCCGCACAGCGATGTGGACCTGCTGATTGACGATGCCTGCGGGCTTTCTGGGTTCCAGCTAGGGGCCTTGCAAATGGATGCGCAAGATATTTTGGGGCGCAAGGTGGGCTTGGTGACACGCAACGCGCTCCACCCCATGCTGCTCGAGCGCATTTTGCAAGAGGCTGTGCGCCTAGCATGAAGCCCAGCCCTGAATCGGATCGGGTGTACCTCGCCCACATGCTCGAGTGCATAGCGCGCGTGCAAAGCTACACGGCTGGGGGCGAACTCCAGTTTCGCAGCTCCCAGCCTCAGCACCCCACAGTCGGGTAGCCACCCAGCAAGCGTGCGCGCAACTCGTCTGCCGCAGCCTGCAGCGCGCCGTCGTTCTGGATGCAGATGCTGCCCGCCGGCAGTGGCAAGTGGGGATCGCGCTGCAAGCGCGCCGCTTGCGCCGCCGCCGTTTCGCGCCCGCGCGCCTGCAGCCGCTGCTGCAGCACCTCGGGCGCGGCACCGATGTGCACCACCGTGGCGGTGCTCCAGCGGCGCAGGAGTTGCGGCAGATAGCCGCGCGAACCGTTCACAAACACCCACTGCCCGCAGGCTAGGGGCTGGAGCTCGCTTTGGCGCACGCCGTAGCTCAAGCCATTGGCAAACCAGTGCTGCGCAAAGGCCCCGTGGGCCAGCAAGCGCTCGAATTCTGCTGCATCCACCGCCTCGTGCCGCTCGCCGCCGGCCGACTCGGGCCGGGTGATGGTGCGCCGCGCCCAATGCGCTGCGAGGCAGTCGGGCCAACTGGCGCGCAGCGCGCCCAGCACCGAATCCTTGCCCGCCCCCGAAGGGCCGACCACATAGACCAGACGGCCCGCCGGGGGCGCATCGTCGTGCGCCACGCGCCGTGCGTCGCTCGCCCCAAAGCGACCGGTCGCACTCATGGCTGCAGCTGCAGTTGGTGCAGCAACTTGAAATCGGCATCCGGCGCCGGCTCCACGAACACCGACAGGCGGTCGATGCGGCACGGCTCCAGGGCGTGGAACTGCCGCATGGCGGCGGCGCGCAGGGCCTGCCGCTGCTGCGGCAGCAACCGCTCGAGCGGCCCGCTGAGCGAGAGGTGAAAACGAAATTGTTGCAGCACCCACGGATAGCCCCAGGCTTGCAACAGCGCCTCCTGCTCGGCATTGAGCCCGGCGCGGCGGCGGCGCGCCAGTTCGGCCGCGCTCAGACCGGCGGCCAGGGGCTGCAGCGACTGCACGCAGTCGGCCTCCAACCGCAGCAGCTCGGGCGGCGTGTGCAGTGGGCGCAAAGCCAGAAAACCGTCGAGCTCGCAGACCTGCAGCGGCCCGAGCTCAAAAGCCCGATGCCGGCCCGCCAAGCGCTGCAGCGCCGCCTGCAAAGCTTCCAGATCGTGGCCACTGGCGAGACCAAACGGGGCCTTGAGCGTGGCGTGCCAGCCATAGCGGCGCGGCGCCGCCGTCAGGCGGGCAAACTCCAAGGCCTCGACGCCCTCGACCACGGGTTGCGGCAAGGGCAAAGCCGTGGCCGCACAGCGCCCGAGCCACTGGCTGCCGGCCTGCCACCAAGGCGAGTCGGGCGCGGGCGCCCAGTAAACCGCCACCCGGTGCACGGTTGCAAGGTCAGAATTCATGGTCATTCGTGGGCATGATCGACGCTGATGGCGACCCGATCGCCGGCAAACCAGGTGCAGGCGTACTCGACCGGGCAGCCGCTGGAATCGACGTTGACGCTGGTGACGCGCAAGGTGGGGCGCGTGAGCGGCTGCTGCAACAGCGCCGCGACTTCGGCGCTGGGCAGGCGCGCGGTGATGCGGCTTTCGCGCCGCGTGTAATCGCTCACGCCCAAGCGGTGCAGCGCCTCGGTGATGGAGCCGGTCTGGTGCAAATGGGCATCCAGCCCGGCCAGGCGCGGCAGCGGGAAATAGCGGTCGCTGGCGTGCAGCACTTGGCCGGCACCGTCGCCCAGCACCACCAGGTGCAGCACCGGTGCGCCCACCGGCAGCGCCAGCGCCTGCGCCACCCCCGGCTCGGCCTCCTCGACATGCGTCTGCAACAGGCGCAAGCCCCCTTTCAGGCCCGCCTGCGCCAGGCTTTGCCGGTGCCGGGTACGCTTGCCCAGCATCACTTCGACGGCAAATTCTTCCACGTAGGTGCCGCTGCCCTGTGATGTGCGCACCAAGCCCAACTGCCCCAGCGTAGCCAAGGATCGGCGCACGGTGTGGCGGTTGACACCGTACTGCTGCGCCAGCGCGTGCTCGGTGGGCAGGCGCTCGCCCGGCGCGTAGGTGCCTTGGCGGATGGCCTCACCGATTTCATGCGCGATGCGCGACCAAAAGCTGTGCCGGGGGTCTGGCAGTACGCCAGCCGGCGTGTCGGCAGCAAGGGTTTTCTTCATAAATCCTTCACAAAGGCGCTTTACGATCGGGTTCACGACAAAGTTGTCTAAACAAATTGCATTGTAGCCTCCCAATGTTTCAATCATTCGACACCGAGCCGCCGCAACGCGCTCGCGCCGCCTGGATGGCCCTGCTGGCACGCGCCCCGCTGGCCCTGCTCGAGCAAGGCCTGCAAGCGCAACTGGCGCCGCGCCGCGCCGAATGGCTGCGCCGGCCCGAAACCGGGTTGTACATGGTGCAGGGGCGCGCCGGTGGCACCGGGCAACGCTTCAACCTAGGCGAGCTCACCGTGACGCGCTGTGCCCTGCGCACCGCGGCAGAACCCGGCGATCAGGAAGGTGCACAACAAGGCGTGCAACAGGGCCAACCTAGCGCCACGGTGGGCGTGGCCTACGTGCTAGGGCGCAGCCACCGCCATGCCGAACTGGCGGCTTGGGCCGATGCCCTGCTGCAGCAAGCGCCGCTGCACGCCGTGCTCGAGCCCACGCTGCTGGCCCCGCTGCGCCTGCATCTGGCGCAGTTGCAGGCGCAGCAACAGGCGCGCGCGCAAGCCACCAAAGTCGATTTTTTCACGCTCGCCCGCGAAAACGGCGCCAGCGACGACACCGAAGGCGAAGCATGAACCCGCTGGAACTGGAACAAATGCCGCCCGGTTTTCAGGATCTGGCCTTGGGCAGCCAGACCGTCTTTCGCGGTGCGCTGCAAGCGCTGTCGTTGCCCGGGCGCGTGTTCGAACTGCCGCACCCGGCGGCACAACTGCCCGACCGCGGCCACAGCGCGGCCGCGTTGTTGCTGCTGGCCCTGCTCGACAGCGATTGCACCCTGTGGCTGTCGCCTTCGCTGGCCGACTCGCAGGCGCAAGCCTGGTTGCGCTTTCACACCGGTTGCCGCTGCGTCAGCGCACCGGGCGCGGCCCGCTTTCTCTGGTTCGGTGCCGCCGACCCTTGGCCGGCGCTGGCGCAACTCGACTGGGGCAGCGACGAATACCCCGATCAATCGGCCACCTGCGTGATTGAACTGCCCAGCCTGCACGACATCCAGACCGCCCCCCTGCAGTTGAGCGGCCCCGGCATCGAGGACGGCGTGCACCTGCACGCGCGCGGGCTGCCGGCCGACTTTGCCGCCCAGTGGGCCGCCAACCACGCCGCCTTTCCGCGCGGCGTCGATGCCTTTCTGGTCGCCGGCCGCTGCATCAGCGGGCTGCCGCGCTCGACCCGCCTGCACCCCCCCCTGCCGACCCCGCTGGAGCCCTGAACATGTACGTGGCCGTCAAAGGCGGAGAAGCCGCCATCCTGCAAAGCTACCGCCTGCTGGCCGAGCAGCGCCGCGGCGACGAGGCCGTGCCCGAGTTGAGCGTGGCGCAGATTCGCCTGCAGATGAAGCTGGCGGTGGATCGGGTGATGAGCGAAGGCTCGCTCTACGACCCGGAACTGGCGGCGCTGGCCATCAAGCAGGCCTGCGGCGACCTGGTGGAGGCGATTTTTCTGCTGCGCGCCTACCGCGCCACCTTGCCGCGCTTGGGCCGCACGCTGGCGCTGCGCACCGAAACCATGGCGCTGTCGCGCCGCATCTCGGCCACCTTCAAAGACCTGCCCGGCGGGCAAATCTTGGGCCCGACCTACGACTACACCCAGCGCCTGCTGGATTTCGCGCTGCTGGCCGCCGCGCCGACGCAGCCACCGACCGAACCCGGCCCGGCCCGACCGCCCGCGCCGCCGGCACCGCGGGTGGTGGAGCTGCTCAACCAAGAGGGCCTGATCGAGCAATGCCCGCCGCCAGCCGGCGACCCGGAACCGACCGACCTGACCCGTGAGCCGCTGCGCTTTCCGGCCGACCGGGCCACGCGCCTGCAAAACCTGGCCCGTGGCGACGAGGGCTTCCTGCTCGCCATGGCCTACTCGACCCAGCGCGGTTACGCGCACACGCACCCTTTCGTGGGTGAAATCCGGCTCGGCACGGTGGCCGTGGAACTCGAGCCCGAGGAGCTGGGTTTCAGCCTGTCGATCGGCGACATCGAGCTCACCGAATGCGAGATGGTGAACCAGTTTGTCGGCAGCCAGAGCGAGCCGCCGCAGTTCACACGCGGCTACGGGCTTGCTTTTGGCCACAGCGAGCGCAAGGCCATGGCCATGAGCTTGGTCGATCGCAGCCTGCGGGCCACCGAACTGGGCGAGGCGGTGCAAGCGCCGGCGCAGATGCAGGAGTTCGTGCTCTCGCACAGCGACAGCCTCGAGGCCTCGGGTTTCGTGCAGCACCTCAAGCTGCCGCACTACGTCGATTTCCAGTCCGAACTGGAACTGGTGCGGCGCATGCGCGCCCAGGCCCTGATCAGCAGCGCCAGCACCGACAGCGCCGCCACCCCAGACCCGGCACCCGCATCCCCCCTTTGGACCCAACCGTGAACGCACCCACCCTCAGCGCACCCCTGCAAGCGGCAACTGCGGCCGCTTGCACCTCGGCGCCGGCCATCAACTTCGCCTACCTCGACGAGCGCAGCAAGCGCATGATCCGGCGCGCCCTGCTCAAGGCCGTGGCCATACCCGGCTATCAAGTCCCCTTTGGTTCGCGCGAAATGCCGCTGCCCTACGGCTGGGGCACCGGCGGCATCCAAGTCACGGCCGCCGTCATCGGGCCAAACGACGTCCTCAAGGTGATCGATCAGGGTTCGGACGACACCGTCAACGCGGTCAACATCCGGCGCTTCTTCCAGCGCACCGCCGGCGTGCCGATCACCACCCAAACCCGCGCCGCCACCCTGATCCAGACCCGCCATCGCATCCCCGAAACGCCGCTGCGCGAGGGCCAGATCATCGTCTATCAGGTGCCGGTTCCGGAGCCGCTGCAACGGCTGGAACCGCGCGAAACCGAGACCCGCACCCTGCACGCGCTGGCCGAGTACGGCCTGATGCACGTCAAGCTGTACGAAGACATCGCGCGCCACGGCCACATCGCCACCACCTACGACTACCCGGTGCTGGTCAACGGGCGCTACCTCATGTCGCCCTCGCCCATCCCCAAGTTCGACAACCCCAAGCTGCACCGCAACCCGGCGCTGCAGCTCTTTGGCGCCGGGCGCGAAAAACGCATCTACGCAGTGCCGCCCTACACCAAGGTCGAGAGCCTGTCGTTCGACGACCACCCCTTCGAGGTGCAGCGCTGGGAAGCCGCCTGCGCCCTGTGCGGTGCCACCGATGCCTTCCTAGACGAAGTGATCATCGACGACCAAGGCACGCGCCAGCACACCTGCTCCGACTCCGACCACTGCCAGCAACGGCGCGCCGCCGCAAGCACGGTGGCCGCATGAACCAGACCCTGCCCATGCCCGCCCCCCTCCCATCCACTCCGCAACCGCTGCTGCGCGTGCGCCAACTGGGCAAGCGCTACGGTGCCCTGACGGCGCTGCACGATGCCTCCTTCGATCTGTGGCCCGGCGAAGTGCTGGCCGTGGTCGGCGAATCGGGCTCGGGCAAGAGCACCCTGCTCAACGCCGTCGCGGCGCTGGCGCGCACCGACTGGGGCTTTGTGCACCAGAACCCGGCCGACGGGCTGCGCATGGACGTCTCGGCCGGTGCCAATGTGGGCGAGCGCCTGATGGGGCTGGGCTGGCGCCACTACGGGCAGTTGCGCGCCACCGCGCTGGAGTGGTTGCAGCGGGTCGAGATCGACCCTTGGCGCATCGACGACACGCCGCGCGTATTTTCGGGCGGCATGCGCCAGCGTTTGCAGATCGCGCGCAACCTGGTCACCAGCCCGCGCCTGCTGTTCATGGACGAACCCACCTCTGGCCTCGACGTGTCGGTGCAGGCGCGGCTGCTGGACTTGCTGCGCCGTCTCACGCAGGAGCTGCAACTGGCGGTGGTGATCGTCACCCACGACCTCGCCGTGGCCAGGCTGCTGGCGCAGCGCATGGTCGTGATGCAGCGCGGGCGCATCGTCGAGAGCGGTCTGACCGACCAACTGCTCGACGATCCGCAGCACCCCTACACCCAACTCCTGGTCAGCTCCGTCCTTCCACCATGAAACCCGCCATCCTTTGCATGAGGGGTGTGGCCAAGCGCTTCACCCTGCACCACCAACACGGGGCCGTGCTGCCGGTGCTCGAAGGCGTCGATCTGCAAGCCCACGCCGGAGAATGCCTGGTGCTCGACGGGCCCTCGGGCATGGGCAAAAGCACCCTGCTCAAGCTGGTCTATGCCAACTACCGCGCCAGCGCCGGGCAGATCGACGTGCGCACCGGCGCCGACTCCACCCTCGACGTGACCCAAGCCAGCGCGCGCGAGCTGCTGCGGCTGCGCCGCGACACCGTCTCGTACGTCAGCCAGTTCCTGCGCCTGATCCCGCGCGTACCGGCCATCGACGTGGTGGCCGAAGCGCTGCGCCAAGACCACGCCACCGACGCCGACGTGGCCGCCGCGGCGCGTGCCGAAGCGGCGCGCTGGTTGCAGCGCCTGCGCATCCCCGAGCGGCTGTGGTCGCTGCCCCCGGCGACCTTCTCGGGCGGCGAGCAGCAGCGCATCAACATCGCGCGCAACCTCATCAAGCCGCGGCCGCTGGTGCTGCTCGATGAACCCACCGCCTCGCTCGACCCCGCCAACACCCGCACCGTGGTGGAGCTGATCCAAGAGGCCGTCGGCCGTGGCGCGGCGGTGCTGGGCATTTTTCACGACCCCGAAGTCGGCGCCGCACTGGCCACGCGCCGCATCGATATGTCTTGCTTTCGGAGCGCCGCATGAACCCCCTCGCAATACACAACGCCCGCCTGGTGCTGCCCGATGAAGTGCGCTTGGGCAGCCTACAGGCCGTGAACGGACGCATCGAAGCGATCGACAGCGGCAGCGCTTGGGGCAGCACCGGCATCGACTTCGAAGGCGACTACCTGCTGCCCGGCTTGGTGGAGATCCACACCGACAACTTGGAGCGCCAACTGATGCCCCGGCCCAAGGTGCAGTGGGCCGAGTTGCCCGCGCTGCTGGCGCACGACGCCGAAATTGCCGCCGCCGGCATCACCACCGTGTTTGACGCGCTGGGCGTGGGAGCGACCGATCACGACAGCCTGCGCAGCAGCGCCTGGGACACCGTGCTGGCGACGCTGAACCTGTGCACGGCCAAGGATTTGCTGCGTGCCGAGCACCATCTGCACGTGCGCTGCGAGCTGCCAGCGGCCAACACCATCGACCTGTTCGCCCCTTTCCACGAGCACCCCCGGCTGGGGCTGATCTCGCTCATGGACCACACCCCGGGCCAGCGCCAGTGGGAGAACATCGATCACGCGCGCATTTACTACACCGGCAAAAAGGGCTGGGACGAAGAAAAGTTCGAGCGCCAAGTGGCCCACGCCACCGATTTGCAGGTGCGCCACGCCCGCCCCAACCGGCGCTACTTCGTGGACTATTGCCAAAGCCATGGCATCACCCTTGCCAGCCACGACGACACCACCTCGGCTCATGTGGATGAAGCCCACGCCGACGGGGCCCGGATCAGCGAATTCCCGACCACCGAGCAGGCGGCACGGGCGGCACACCAGCGCGGCATGTACACCGTGATGGGCGGGCCCAATGTGGTGCGCGGCGGTTCGCACTCGGGCAATGTGGCCGCCGCGCATCTGGCCGGCTTGGGGCTGATGGACATCTTGTCGATCGACTACGTGCCCGGCAGCCTGCTCACCGCCACGCTGCGCCTGGTGCACGATGGCGTGCTGAGCCTGCCCCAGGCAGTGGCCACCGTCACCGCCAACCCGGCGCGGGCCGTGGGCCTGCACGACCGGGGCGCGATCGCCTTGGGGCTGCGCGCCGATCTGGTGCAGGTGCGGCTGGTGGAAGTGGCCGACGGCAACTGGCACGCCGTGGTGCGCGGCGTCTGGCGCCAAGGGCAGCGGGTGCACTGAATGGCAACCCCACCCACACCCGACGGCCGCTGGTACCACGTCGCGGCCCACAACCTGCCCGCTCCAGCCCAAAGAACCGAGGCACCCACCCTAGCCGCCAGCGCCGTGGTGAGCAACGGCCGCTTCGGCCGCTACACCGAGCTCGGCGAGCACGTGCACTTGAGCGACAGCGTGCTGGACGACTACAGCTACCTAGGGCACCACACCGAGCTGATTTCGACCGACATCGGCAAGTTTGCCAACATCGCGGCCATGGTGCGCATCAACCCCGGGTTTCACCCCGTGGAGCGGCCGACGCTGCACAACTTCACCTACCGGCGCGCCATGTATGGCTTGGCGGCGCAGAACGACGCCGATTTTTTTGCTTGGCGCAGCCGCCAGCGCGTGCGCATCGGGCACGACACCTGGATCGGGCACGGCGCCGTCATCATGCCCGGGGTGCAGATCGGCAACGGCGCGGTGGTGGGCAGCAACTCGGTGGTCACGCGCGACGTACCGGCCTACGCGATCGTGGCGGGTGCGCCCGCCAAGCTGCTGCGCTGGCGGTTTTCCAAGCCGATCGCCCAAGCCATCGAAGCCACCGCCTGGTGGGACTGGCCGCATGAGGTGCTGGCCGAGCGCATGGCCGATTTTTGCGACCTGCGCCGCTTTCTGGCGCGCCATGCGAACCGGGTCGGCCCTTGTGACGGGCTTTGATTTCGACCCCAGATTCAAGCAGCCCCTATACCAGATTTTCATCAAACTGTCAACTTGCAAATGTAGCATCGTTCCCATTCCATCATCCATCAGGAGCCGTTCATGTTGAAAATGGTCAATGTTCGTAGGGATTTCGGTGCCAAGCGCGCCGTGCACGATGTCTCGCTGCAGATAGAAAGGGGCAGCTTCGTCGGCGTCATCGGGCGCTCCGGGGCCGGCAAGTCCACGCTGCTGCGCATGATCAACCGCTTGCAAGACGTGAGCTGTGGCGAGATTTTGTGGGAAGGCCGCGACGTGACCCGCCTCAAAGGGCAGGCGCTGCGCGACTGGCGCGCGTCGTGCGCGATGGTGTTCCAGCAGTTCAACATCGTCGGTCGGCTCGACGTGATGACCAATGTGCTGATGGGCCGCCTCAACCACACCTCGCGCGTGCGCTCGCTGCTCAAGCTATGGTCGGCCGATGACCGGGCCATCGCGGTGTCGGCGCTGGAGCAACTCGACATGACGCAGTATGCCGGGCAGCGCGCCGAAACGCTCTCCGGCGGCCAGCAGCAGCGCGTGGCCATCGCCCGCGCCTTGGTGCAAGAACCGCAGATCGTGCTCGCCGACGAGCCCATCGCCTCACTCGACCCGCGCAACACCAAGGTCGTGATGGACGCCCTGCAGCGCCTGAACCGGGTGTTCGGCATCACCGTCGTCTGCAACCTGCACGACCTCGACATCGCCAAGTCCTACTGCGACCGCCTGATCGGCATGGCGCAAGGCAAGCTGGTGTTCGACGGCAACCCCGCAAGCCTGACCGATGCGCTCGCGCACGAACTCTACGGGCTCGAAGCCCAAGAAGCGATGACGCAACCGGCTGCAGCGCCAGCGCGCACCCGCCCCGAGCTGGTGGCTGTGCCCGCCTGATCCGCCGCTCCCCTGCATTCCCCCGCCCTCACCCTGCCCTCCCCTGCCACCCCTCCCATCGACAAGGAAATTCATCGTGTCCATCACCCGCCTTCCCATTTCGCGCCGCGCTTTTGGCCTCGGTGCCGCTGCGCTGGCCCTCACTCCCGGCGCCTTTGCCCAAGACTGGCGCGCCCGCTTCCCCGAGCTCGTCCTTGCCGTGGTGCCGACCGAGAACGCCGCCGGCGTCACCGAACGCTTCGGGCCTTGGGTGGCTTATTTGTCGAGCCAGCTGGGCGTGCGCGTGACGCTGCGCATCGCCGCCGACTACGCCGCCGTGATCGAGGGCATGCGCTCGGGCCACATCCACATCGGCGAATTTGGCCCCTTTGCTTACGTGCGCGCCTACACCGTCACCAACGGCGGCATCGCGGCCTTTGCCACCTTGCGCCAAGCCGATGGCTCGACCGGTTACTACTCGGTGGCCTATGCCCGCGCCAACGACCGCGGCGCCCGGCTCGAAGACTTTCAGGGCCGCAACCTGTGCCTGGTCGATGTCAATTCGACCTCGGGCTTCAACGTGCCGCACTTTGCCATGCACCGCGCCAACATTGCGCCCGACCGCTTCTTTGCCAACGTGCAAACCACCGGCAGCCACGAGAACTCGATCATGGCGCTGCAACGCGGCACCTGCGACATCGCTTTCAACTGGTGGAACTCCGAGACCGACTCCAACCTGATGCGCATGGGCCGTCGCGGCATGGTCAACCCAGCCGACTTCAAAATCGTGTTCCGCTCGGAGCGCATCCCGGGCTTGCCGACCGCCTACCTGAATTCGCTCCCGCCCGAGGCCCGGACGCTGATTCGGCAGGCATATTTCGAGGCGCCGACGCGCAACCGCGCGGCCTTTGACCGCCTCTCCGACGGGCAATCGCCCGGCTTTGCACCGGTCACGCACGCCGACTATCAGGTCATCTTCGAGCTGCAAACCTTTATCGATCGGCTGCGCCGCGAGCGCGGCCAACGCGCCTCCTGATAGCCCGCCTTCCAACTGCGCGCTGCACGCCTGTCGCCTGTGCCCACGGGCTCCATGGGTGCAGCGGCAGGCCGCCGACCGGCCTTTCATAACCCAGCCCTGAGTCCACCGGAAAGCGCACCCTCACGATGAGCTCACTCGCACGTCTGCCCGCGGCGCAAGTCGCCGCCCTCTCCGCAAGCTACCGCGCCCAGCAGGCGGCCAAAGCCCGCTCGACCGCCTGGGGCCTGCTGATCTTGCTGCTGCTGGTGCTGACCGCCGGTTACGTGGCCGAAGTCGAATTGGCTAAGCTCTGGGCCAATCTCGGTCATCTGACCAGCTATTTTTACCGTATCTTTCATTTGGCCAATGGCGAACTGGTGTTCACCGACGTGGCCGAATGGTTCTGGGGCTGGCCACGCTGGCTGGACTTGCTCTGGGACACGCTGCTGATCGCCTACCTCGGCACCCTGTTCGGCGCCATCGCAGCCTTCTTATTGTGTTTTGCCGCCACCGCCAACCTCGCGATCAACCCCTCGCAGCGCTTTTTCACGCGCCGCCTGCTCGAGTTTTGCCGTACGGTGCCCGACCTGGTGTTTGCGCTCATCTTCGTCGTGGCCTTTGGGCTCGGCCCACTGCCCGGCGTGCTGGCGATCATGATCTCGACAACCGGCGCGCTCGGCAAGCTGTTTGCCGAGGTGGTGGAAAACATCGACATGCAACCCGTTGAGGGCGCGATCGCCACCGGCGCCACGCGCTGGCAGGCCATCCGCTACGCCGTCGTGCCGCAGGTGCTATCCAACTTTGCCAGCTACGCCCTGTTGCGCTTCGAGATCAATGTGCGCGGCGCCTCGGTCATGGGTTTTGTGGGCGCGGGCGGGATCGGGCAAGATCTGCTCGAGGCCATTCGTGGTTTTCACTACCCCGACGTCTCGGCCATCCTGCTGCTGATCGTCCTCACGGTGGTGTCGATCGACCTGGTGTCGGAGCGCATCCGCCACCGCCTGATTTCGCTGGAGCACGGGAAATGAAGCCGTCGCAAAATTTGCAACTTAGCCCAGCGATCCGGCAGCGCCACGCGGCGCTGATTGCGGGCTCGGGGCGTGAGAAATGGATCACGGCGCTGGTGCTCAGCGCCATGGCCGGACTGGCTTTGTTTGCGCTGCTGCGCCTCGACGTCTCGCTCTCCCAACTGGGCGCCGGCTTGGTGCAGCTCGGCACCTTTTTGAGTCTGATGGTGCCCCCCTCGCCCGGCACGCAACTCAACAGCCTGCTTGAGGCGCTGGCCGAAACCGTGGCCATCGCCTTCTTGGGCACTTTGCTGGCGGCGCTGATCTCTTTCCCGCTCGGATTCCTGGCCGCGCGCAACACCACCGTCAACGCCTTCGTGCGCTGGCTCACGCGCCGCTCGGCCGACACGATCCGCGGCGTGGACACGCTGATCTGGGCGTTGATCTGGATCAACGTCGTCGGACTGGGCCCCTTTGCCGGCGTGCTGGCCATCATGACCAGCGACATCGGTTCGTTCACCAAGCTCTACTCGGAGGCGATCGAAGCCGTCGAGCGCAAGGCCAGCGAAGGCGTGCTGTCCAGCGGCGGTTCGCGGCTGCACGCGCTGCGCTTTGGCATCGTGCCCCAGGTGCTGCCGGTGTTGATCAGCCAAGTTTTGTATTTCTTCGAATCCAACACCCGCTCGGCCACCATCATCGGCATCGTCGGCGCTGGCGGCATCGGCCTGTTTTTGGCCGAGCGCATCCGCACCTTTGAGTGGGATCAGGTGGCTTTCATCGTCCTGATGATCTTGCTCACCGTGGCACTGATCGACTGGGTTTCGACCCGCCTGCGCATCGCTTTGGTCGGCAAGCGCAACCTCACGTTGTGAGCGCAGCTGCCGCAGTCCGAGCAAATTGGGCAGCGGCACCCGCCTCTGAGCGCAGCCCGCCTTGCCCAAAACAAAAAACCCTGAAGGCCGTTAAGCCCACAGGGTTGATTGAGGTTTTGGTTGCGGAGGCAAGATTTGAACTTGCGACCTTTGGGTTATGAGCCCAACGAGCTACCAGGCTGCTCCACTCCGCGTCAAGACATGTATTCTAGCACGCTTACTGCGTTTTGTCGGCAGAAGCTTGTTCTTCTTTGGTGGTTTCTGCATCGCCGCGATCGACCAGCTCGATCAGGGCCATCGGGGCGTTGTCGCCGACGCGATACCCGGTTTTGAGGATGCGCGTGTAGCCACCCGGACGGGCGTTGAAGCGCGGGCCGAGCACGTCGAACAGCTTAACCACCACGTCGCGGTCGCGCAGGCGGTCAAAAGCCAAGCGGCGGTTGGCCACCGTCGGCACTTTGGCCAAGGTGATCATGGGCTCGACCACGCGGCGCAGCTCTTTGGCCTTGGGCAAGGTGGTTTGAATCGCTTCGTGCGTGAGCAGCGAGTTCATCATGTTGCGCAGCATGGCCAGCCGGTGGCTGGTGGTGCGGTTGAGTTTGCGAAGTCCGTGTCCGTGACGCATGGTGGTTTCCTTTGTGGTTTGCCCGCAGCCGGATCAGGTACTGCGAGGGGTCAGGGGCGTTGAGGGTGAGGTTTAAGCAGTGGGCTCAGTGCTTGTCCAGCCCGGCAGGCGGCCAGCTCTCCAGCTTCATGCCCAGCGTCAAGCCGCGCGAAGCCAGCACTTCCTTGATTTCGTTGAGCGACTTGCGGCCCAGGTTGGGGGTTTTGAGCAGCTCGTTTTCGGTGCGCTGGATCAGGTCACCGATGTAGTAGATGTTTTCGGCCTTGAGGCAGTTGGCCGAGCGCACCGTGAGCTCGAGCTCATCGACCGGGCGCAGCAAAATCGGGTCAAACTGTTGCGACGCGCGGCTGGGCGAGGCGCCAAAGTCGGACGACTCGTCGCCGGCCAACTGGGCAAACACCGCCAGCTGCTCGACCAGAATCTTGGCCGCGGCGCGCACCGCTTCCTCGGGTGCCACGGCACCGTTGGTTTCGATGTCCAGCACCAGCTTGTCGAGGTCGGTGCGCTGCTCGACGCGGGCGTTTTCCACCGCGTAGCTGACGCGCTTGACCGGCGAAAAAGAGGCATCGAGCAAAATTCGGCCGATCGAGCGCGTGCTGTCCTCGCCGCGGCGCAGGTTGCCGGGCACGTAGCCGCGGCCCTTCTCGACCTTGATCTGCATGTCGAGCTTGGTGCCCGCGCTCAGGGTGGCGATGGGGTGCTGCGGATTCAGGATTTCCACGTCGTGCGGGGTCTGGATGTCGCCCGCTGTGACCAGGCCTTCGACCTCTTTGCGCAGGCTCAAGGTGACTTCGTCGCGGCCGTGGAGCTTGAACACCACGCCTTTGAGGTTGAGCAGCATGTCAACAGTGTCTTCTTGCACGCCGTCGATCGAAGAAAACTCATGCAACACACCCGAGATGGTGACCTCGGTGGGAGCGTGGCCGACCATCGAAGCCAACAACACCCGGCGCAGCGCGTTGCCCAGCGTGTGGCCATAGCCGCGCTCAAAGGGCTCGAGCGTGACTTCGGCGTGGTTGGGGCCGAGGTGCTCGACTTGAATGTTCTTGGGTTTCAGGAGATTGTTAAGCATTCGGACTTCCTTCAATACCCTCGGCTCGTTACACCGATAAGGCTGCTGGAGTACAAAATCCCGAACGCCAGCTGAATGCGGCGCTCGGGCTCGGATTTAAACTAACGCGGCGAATTAACGTGAATACAGTTCGACAATCAGCGATTCGTTGATGTCGGCGGCGAACTCGTCGCGGTCCGGCACTTTCTTGAAGGTGCCCTCGGCCTTTTCGACCGCGACCTCGACCCAAGCGGGGAAACCGATCTGTTTGGCCAACTCGAGCGCCTCTTTGACGCGGTTTTGGTTGCGCGATTTTTCGCGCACCGACACCACGTCGCCCGATTTCACCAGCGCCGACGGGATGTTGCAGCTCTGGCCGTTGACCAACACCGCCTTGTGCGAGACCAACTGGCGCGCTTCGGCGCGGGTCGAGGCAAAGCCCATGCGAAACACCACGTTGTCGAGGCGCGATTCGAGCAGGCCGAGCAGGTTGGTGCCGGTGTTGCCACGGCGGCGGTCGGCTTCGGCGAAGTAGCGCCGGAACTGGCGCTCGAGCACACCGTACATGCGCTTGACTTTTTGCTTTTCGCGCAGCTGCAGACCGAAGTCGGAAGTGCGCTGACCCGAGGTGCGGCCGTGCTGGCCAGGCTTGGAGTCGAACTTGGCCTTGTCGCTGATCGAGCGCCGCGCGCTCTTGAGCAACAGATCGGTGCCTTCACGGCGGGAGAGTTTGGCCTTGGGGCCGAGGTAACGTGCCACGTGATTTTCCTTGATCTATCTGCCGCCCCTGCCTTACAGACTGGAGCGGGAGCCGCGCCCTTTCAGGGCAACGGCGGTGGGCTTGAAACGAAAATGCCACCGCAAAGGTTTGCAGTGGCCCAAACAAAGAGCCGCAGATTATAGCAATAGAGCAGGCTCTAGGTCAAGCGCTAAGGCTTGAGGCCGCGCTCAGATGCGGCGGCGCTTTTGCGGGCGGCAGCCGTTGTGCGGCACCGGGGTCACGTCGGCGATCGAGTTGATGCGGATGCCTAGGGCGCCCAAAGCGCGCACCGAGGATTCGCGACCCGGGCCCGGGCCCTTGATTTCGACGTCGAGGTTTTTGATGCCTTGCTCGATGGCCGCGCGGCCAGCCACTTCGGACGCCACCTGGGCTGCGAAGGGGGTCGATTTGCGCGAGCCCTTGAAACCCTGACCACCCGACGACGCCCACGACAGCGAGTTGCCTTGGCGGTCGGTGATGTTGATGATGGTGTTGTTGAACGAAGCGTGCACGTGGGCAATGCCGTCGGAGATGTTCTTGCGAACTTTTTTGCGCACGCGGGCGGCGGCGTTGGAGGCTTGGGGCTTGGCCATAGCGGGTGTCCTTGTGGGCGGTTATTTCTTCAGCGACTGGGCAGCCTTGCGCGGGCCCTTGCGGGTGCGGGCGTTGGTCTTGGTGCGCTGGCCGCGCACAGGCAGGCCGCGCCGATGGCGGAAACCGCGATAGCAGCCGATGTCCATCAAACGCTTGATGTTCATCGTGGTTTCGCGGCGCAAATCGCCCTCGATGGTCAGGGTGTTGACCGCTTCACGAACCTTTTCGAGTTCGGCGTCGGAAAGCTCTTTGATCTTTTTCGAGTATGCGATGCCACAGGCCTCGCAAATCTGCCGTGCGCGGGTGCGCCCGATGCCAAAGATCGCCGTCAGGCCGATTTCGGCGTGCTTTTGCGGCGGAATGTTGATACCAGCGATACGTGCCATGATGGTCCTCTAATCGAATCAGCCTTGACGCTGCTTGTGCCGTGGGTCGGTGCAGATAACCCGCACCACGCCATGACGACGAATGATCTTGCAGTTGCGGCACATTTTTTTGACCGAAGCCGAAACTCTCATGTCTTACTCCTGAACGAAATTCTAGAAAAACTATTTGCTGCGGAACACGATCCGCGCCCGTGTGAGGTCGTAGGGCGTGAGCTCCACCTTGACCTTGTCGCCAGGCAGGATGCGGATGTAGTGCATGCGCATCTTGCCGGATATGTGCCCGAGCACGACGTGGCCGTTTTCAAGCTTGACGCGGAAGGTGGCGTTGGGCAAATTCTCCACCACCTCGCCCTGCATCTCGATGACATCGTCTTTGGACATATCAGACCCCGGGGGCGCCCTTGAAACTGGATTTCTTGAGCAAGGACTCGTACTGCTCAGACATCATGTAATTTTGCACCTGGGTCCAGAAGTCCATGGTCACAATCACGATGATCAGCAGCGAGGTGCCCCCAAAGTAGAACGGAACGTTGTAGTACAGGATCAGGAACTCGGGCAGCAAACACACCGCCGTGATGTAGAGCGCACCCACCAGCGTCAGGCGGCCCAAGATCTTGTCGATGTGGCGGGCGGTCTGATCCCCTGGGCGGATGCCCGGGATGAAGGCACCGCTCTTCTTCAGGTTGTCTGCGGTTTCGCGGCTGTTGAATACCAGCGCGGTGTAGAAGAAACAAAAGAAGATGATCGCGGCGGCATAGAGCGCAATGTAGATCGGCTGCCCAGGCGAGAGCGCGCCGGCCATGTCGCGCAACCAGTCCATGCCCTGATCGGCGCTGAACCAAGTCACCAAGGTGGCCGGCAGCAAAATGATCGAGGAGGCAAAAATCGGCGGGATCACGCCGGCCATGTTGAGCTTGAGCGGCAGGTGCGACGACTGGCCACCATAGACCTTGTTGCCCACTTGGCGCCGGGCGTAATTGACCAGCACCTTGCGCTGCCCACGCTCCACATAGACCACGAAGTAGGTCACAGCCACCACCAGCAACAGAATGAAGATGGCAGACAAAATCCCCATGGCCCCGGTGCGCACCAGTTCGGTCAAGCCGCCCATGGCGCTCGGCAAACCGGCCACGATGCCGGCAAAGATCAGCAACGAAATGCCATTGCCGACGCCACGCTCGGTGATCTGCTCGCCCAGCCACATCAGAAACATGGTGCCGGCGACCAGACTCACCACGGCGGTGAAGCGAAACCCCCAGCCCGGTTCGATCACCATGCCGGGCATGCCCTCGAGTGCCAGCGCGATGCCAAAGGACTGGAAAAGCGCCAGCGCCAGCGTGCTGTAGCGCGTGTACTGCGTGATCTTGCGCTTGCCGGCCTCGCCTTCTTTGCGCAGCGCGATCAGCGTCGGCACCACGTAGGTGAGCAGCTGAATGATGATCGCAGCCGAGATGTAGGGCATGATGCCCAAGGCAAAGACGGCAAAGCGCTGCAGCGAACCACCCGTGAACATGTTGAACAGGTTCAGGATGTTGCCCGCCTGGCCCTGGAACAACTGCGCCAGTTGGTCTGGATCGATGCCCGGCACAGGGATGTGCGCCCCGATGCGATAGACGATCAGCGCGCCCAGCAAAAAGAACAGCCGCCGACGCAAATCGGCGTACTTTCCGGTTCGGGCTAGGGAGGCAGCGTTGGTGGCCACAGGTGTAGATTCCCGCGCTTAAAGCTTCAAGCCGCGACCGAGCCGCCAGCGGCTTCGATGGCTGCCTTGGCACCAGCGGTGGCGCCGATCTGGTTCAACTGCACCGCCAGCGACAGCTGACCGGTGTTGATGACCTTGACTTTGCGCGCCAGCTCGGGCACCAGACCGGCTTGCTTGAGCAACAGCAGATCGACTTGTGCCGCGCCCAGCACCTGCAGGTCGTCGAGCGTGACTTCGGCGTTGAACTTCAGGGTGGTGGATTTGAAGCCGCGCTTGGGCAGGCGGCGTTGCAGCGGCATCTGGCCGCCTTCAAAGCCGACCTTGTGGTAGCCGCCGGAGCGCGATTTTTGGCCTTTGTGGCCACGACCGGCGGTTTTGCCCAAGCCGGAGCCGATGCCCCGACCGACACGGCGCCGAGCCGATTTGGAGCCCGCAGCGGGCTTGAGGGTGTTGAGTTCCATAGTCGAAATCCGTTCAGATCACTTGCAGCAGGTAGCTGATCTTGTTGATCATGCCACGCACCGCCGGGGTGTCTTGCAACACGCTGACGCTGTTGAGCTTGCGCAGGCCCAGCCCGCGCACGGTGGCGCGGTGGTCGGCACGGCAGCCGATCGGGCTGCGCACCAGCTTGATGGTGAGGGTGGAGGCGGTAGTCATGCGGAATCCCTTTTAGGCCAGAATTTCTTCGACCGATTTGCCGCGCTTGGCCGCCACTTCGTAGGGCGTCATGGAGCGGCGCAGCGCGTCCAGCGTGGCGCGCACCAAGTTGTAGGGGTTGGTCGAGCCGTGGCTTTTGGCCACGACGTCGGTCACGCCCAGCACCTCGCAGACGGCGCGCATCGGGCCACCAGCGATGATGCCAGTACCCTTGTTGGCCGGCAGCATCATGACGCTGGAAGCGCCGTGGCGGCCGTGCACCGCGTGGTGCAGGGTGCCGTTCTTGATCGCCACCTTGAACAGGTTGCGGCGCGCTTCGTCCATGGCTTTTTGCACCGACACCGGCACTTCGCGCGCCTTGCCTTTGCCCATGCCGACGCGGCCGTCGCCGTCACCGACCACGGTCAGGGCGGCAAAGCTCATGATGCGCCCGCCTTTGACCACTTTGGTGACGCGGTTGACCGCGATCATCTTTTCGCGCAGGCCATCGTCGTTGGCCTCGCTCTTTACATTCGCAAGCATCTTTGCCATTTGAGCATCCCCAATCAGAATTGCAGGCCGGCGGCACGCGCGGCTTCTGCAAGGGCTTTGACACGACCGTGGTAGGCAAAACCGGAACGGTCAAAAGCCACCTTCTCGATCCCGGCGGCCTTGGCCTTGGCGGCGATGCGCTGGCCGACCAGTTCGGCCGCCGCCCTGTTGCCACCGTTGCCGTTGGCCGCAGCGATCTGGGCGCGCACTTCGGCTTCCAGCGTCGAGGCCGAGACCAGCACGCGCGCACCGTCTTCGGAGATGACGTTGGCGTAGATGTGCAGGTTGCTGCGGTTCACACTCAGGCGCAGTGCGCCTTGCTGGGCGATGCGAATGCGGGTCTGGCGGGCACGGCGCAAACGCTGTTCTTTTTTCGTCAACATGTTCGCTGTCCTTATTTTTTCTTGGTCTCTTTGGTGACGACCTTCTCACCGACGTAGCGGATGCCCTTGCCTTTATAAGGCTCGGGCGGGCGCACGGCGCGAATTTCGGCGGCAATCTGGCCCACGCGCTGGCGGTCGGCGCCCTTGAGCACGATTTCGGTCGCGGCCGGAGTGGTCACGCTCACGCCTTCGGGCATCACGAAATCGACCGGGTGCGAATAGCCCACGGCGAGGTTGAGCTTGTTGCCGCTGGCGCTGGCTTTGTAGCCCACCCCCACCAGCGAGAGCTTCTTCTCGAAGCCCTTGCTCACGCCCTGCACCATGTTGTTGACCAACTGGCGCATGGTGCCGCACAGGGCCTTGGCCTGCGCGCTGTCGCCCACGGCAGCAAAGGTCAGGCGGCCATCGGCATGCTGCACCTGCACTTGGGCATTGGGGGCCAGCGCCAGCGCGCCCAGCGCGCCCTTGACGCGGATGGCGTCGGGCTGCAGCGCCACTTCGACCCCGGCCGGAATGGCGATCGGTGTTTTACCTACACGAGACATCTCAGATACTCCTTCGTTCTCGCATCAGGCGACGTAACACAACACTTCGCCACCGACACCGGCGGCGCGCGCCTTGCGATCGGTCATCACACCTTGCGGTGTGGTGACGATGGCCACGCCCAAGCCGTTCATGACTTGGGGGATCGACTTGGAACCCTTATAGACGCGCAGACCGGGGCGGCTGACGCGCTCGATGCGCTCGATCACCGGGCGCCCGGCGTAGTATTTGAGGCCGATGACGAGCTCGTTCTTGCCGTCTTGGCTCTTGACTTGGAAGCCGTCGATGTAGCCCTCGTCCTTGAGCACCTGGGCAATGGCGGCCTTGACTTTGGAAGCCGGCATGGCGACGGTGGGTTTTTCCACCATCTGCGCATTGCGGATGCGGGTCAGCATATCGGCGATGGGATCACTCATGCTCATAATGTTTACTCCTTCGCGCCTTACCAGCTGGCTTTGGTGATGCCGGGGATTTCGCCGGCAAAGGCCATTTCACGCACTTTCATGCGCCCCAGACCGAACTGCTTAAAGGTGCCACGGGCACGCCCGGTGATTTCGCAGCGGTTGCGCTGGCGCGTCGGGTTGGCGTTGCGCGGCAGTTTTTGCAGCGCCAGACGGGCGGCGTCGCGCTCTTCGTCGCTGCGCTTGGCGTCTTTGGCGGTTGCCTTCAATTCGTTGTACTTTTTGGCAAACTTGGCGACCAGTTGGTCGCGCTTGAGTTCACGCTGGAGCAAAGCTTGTTTGGCCACGCTGCACCTCAGTTCTTGAACGGGAAACGGAAACCAGACAGCAGCGCCTTGCACTCGGCGTCGTTCTTGGCGGTGGTGGTGATGCTGATGTTCAGCCCACGCAAGGCATCGACCTTGTCGTATTCGATCTCGGGGAAAATGATCTGCTCTTTGACGCCGATGTTGTAGTTGCCACGGCCATCGAAGGCCTTGCCCGAGATGCCGCGAAAGTCGCGCACCCGCGGCAGCGCCACGGTGACGAAGCGATCGAGGAACTCGTACATGCGCGCCCCGCGCAGCGTGACCATGCAGCCGATCGGCTGGCCTTCGCGGATTTTGAAACCGGCGATGGCCTTGCGGGCACGGGTGACCACCGGCTTTTGACCGGCGATCTTGCTCAGGTCGCCGACGGCGTTTTCCAGCACTTTTTTGTCGGCCACGGCCTCACCCACCCCCATGTTGAGGGTGATTTTGGTGATGCGCGGCACCTGCATCACAGACTCGAAGCCAAACTGCTCTTTGAGCGCCGGGGCCACTTTGTCGCGGTAAATTTGTTGAAAGCGTGTCATGCTCATGCCACCTTGATTTCAGCGCCGTTGGATTTGAAAACGCGCACTTTGCTGCCGTCTTCGAGCACCTTGATGCCCACGCGGTCGGCCTTGCCGCTGGCCGGGTTGAAGATCGCCACGTTGGACTGATGGATCGACATCGTCTTGGCGATGATGCCGCCGGTGACACCCTTCATCGGGTTGGGCTTGGCGTGCTTCTTGACGATGTTGACGCCCTCGACCAGCAGGCGCGTCTCGTCGGCGCGCTGCGTGACCTTGCCGCGCTTGCCTTTGTCACGGCCGGCGATGACGATGACTTCGTCGCCTTTGCGAATTTTGTTCATTGCGAGACCTCTTACAGAACTTCCGGGGCCAGCGAAACGATCTTCATGAACTTCTCGGTGCGCAGTTCGCGCGTCACCGGTCCAAAGATGCGGGTGCCGATGGGCTCGAGCTTGGCGTTGAGCAGCACGGCGGCGTTGCCGTCAAACTTGATCAAAGCCCCGTCTGGGCGGCGCAAGCCTTTGGCGGTGCGCACCACCACGGCGTTGTAGATTTCGCCTTTTTTGACGCGCCCACGCGGCGCGGCTTCTTTGATGCTGACTTTGATGACGTCGCCCACACTGGCGTAACGGCGCTTGGAGCCACCGAGCACCTTGATGCACATCACGGACTTGGCACCCGTGTTGTCGGCAACATCGAGTCGAGATTGCGTTTGAATCATTTTGTTTAAGTCCCAACTTGAATCCCGAAGGCCCCAGCGGCCTGCAGCGATCAGTCTTGGGCCCGTCGTTGCAGCCACCTTGATACAGACCAAGGCGCCCGCTTCGCTGGGCAAGAAGTCTCCACCTTTTTGGGTGAAGCCTTGCATTGTCGCACACTGGCTTGATCGGGTCAAGCGCTGTTTGTGCGTCCGGCGCGATTAGTTGAGCCGGTAGCGTTGCGCGAGCGCCACAAAGGCCTGCAAGCCGGGGTCGGTGTGCGGTGCGCCGGCGCGCTGCAACTCGTCTTGCACGATAGCGGCCACTGCCGCAGCCATGCCTTCGGCGGCGGTGGCATCGAGGAACAGCGCGCGCCAGCGCCGCGCCAACACGTCTTCGACCGTCAGCGCCCACTCGTGGCGCACGGCGTAGCGCACCATGGCCTCGGTCAGGCCCATGCCCAGCGCTCGCTCGGCACCGGGCAGGGCCTGCACCGCCGCTGCTTGGTCGCCGTAGAGGTGCAAGCCCGGCGCCTGGTGCAGAGCTGGGTGCGCAAGCGCGGCATTGGCTCCTGCGGCCTCATTCGCATCCGCATGGGCTTGCGCGTTTGCTTCGCCAGCCCCAAATAAAGGGGTCAATGGATGGTCCAAGGCCGGGCGCGGCGCCAACAACCCGGCCGCCACCCCGTGCGCCAGCACCTCGCTGGCCATGGCGCGGTAGGTGGTCCACTTGCCCCCCGTGACCGTCACCAGCCCAGCGGGATCGACCACGATGCGGTGCTCGCGCGACAACGCTTGGGTGCTCCCCCCTGCTGCGGGCGCCGCCACCAGCGGCCGCAAGCCCACCCAGACGCTGCGCACGTCGGCGCGGCGCACCGGCCGCGCCAGCGCCTGCGACGCCTCGCGCAAGATGAACTCGATTTCGGCCTCGAACGGCTCGGGTTCGCGCGGCAGGTCGGTGCGCGGCGTGTCGGTGCTGCCCAACACCAGCGCCCCCAGCCACGGCACCGCAAACAGCACCCGGCCATCGGCGGTGCGCGGCACCAGCAGGGCCTGCTGCCCGGGCAGAAAATCGCGCGCCACCACCAGATGCACCCCTTGACTGGGCTGCACCAGCGGCGGCGCTTCGGGTTGCACGCCCTGGCGCAGCTGGTCCACCCAGACCCCGGTGGCGTTGACGACGCAACGCGCCTGCAACTGCAACCGCTGGCCCCCGTGGCGGTCGAGCGCCTGCACCCGCAGCACGCGGCCACCCTGAACATCGGCGCCGGCGTTGTCGTCTGTGCCCGCCTCGAGGCGCTGCACCTGCACGTAATTGAGCAACAGCGCCCCAGCCGCCTCGGCGCTGCGCGCCACAGCCAGCGCCAGCCGCGCGTCCTCGAACTGGGCGTCCCAGTATTGGATGCCGCCGCGCAAGCCCAGCGCCTGCACCCCCGGCAGCGCGGCTTGGGTCTGCTCGCGCCCCAGCCACCGGGTGGGCCCTAGGCCCGCGCGGCCGGCCAACCAATCGTAGAGCTTGAGCCCGACCCCATAAAAAGGCGCTTGCCAAGGCTGGTAGCAGGGCATCACGAAAGGCAGCGGCTGCGCCAGATGCGGGGCAATCTTGAGCACCGCTTGGCGCTCAGCCAGCGCCTCGCGCACCAAGGCCAGATTACCCTGCGCCAAGTAGCGCACCCCGCCGTGCAGCAGCTTGGTGGAACGCGACGAGGTGCCGCTGGCGAAGTCGTGCGACTCCAGCAGCGCCACCCGCCAGCCGCGCTGCGCCGCCTCCAGCGCCACGCCCAAACCGGTGGCACCGCCGCCGACGACGAGCAGATCCCACACCGGGGCGCGCTGCAAATGCTCTAGGGACTGCTGACGGTTCATGGGGGCTGGGTCAGGGATTGGCAAAGGCTTGTGGCGGGACGGGGCGAGGCCGGCTGGGAGCCGCAACCGCAATCCGGTAAGTGTCGGGGGGTGCTGTTACAGTCGTAAAAAGACGCGCTTGAAGGCGCTCGCCTGCCTGCATGAGGGGCCCAAAACGGGCATAGACCCATTGAGTAAACAGGCCGCCATCGTACCCCACCTCGCTACTGGATTTTGTGACACATCGGTGCAAGCCACCCCGCAGCCCACCCTTTTGAGAGGAGACCAACCGATGGCCTTTATGCTGGCCCTAGACCAAGGCACCACCAGTTCGCGCAGCATCGTGTTCGACGCCCAAGGCCAAGTGCGGGCGCAGGCGCAGCAGGAAATCCGCCAACACTACCCGCAACCCGGCTGGGTCGAGCATTGCCCGCACGAGATCTGGGCCACGCAACTGGCCTGCGCCCGCCAGGCCTTGGCCAGCGCCGGGCTGCGCGCCCAGGACCTTGCCGCCATCGGCATCACCAATCAGCGCGAAACCACGCTGCTGTGGGAGCGGCGCAGCGGCGCACCGCTGGGGCGTGCCATCGTCTGGCAGGACCGGCGCACCAGCAGCGCCTGCGCCGCGCTGCGCGAGGCCGGGCACGAGCCGTGTGTGCAGGGCAAAACCGGGCTGCGCCTGGACCCCTATTTTTCTGCCAGCAAGATCGCTTGGTTGCTCGATCACACCCCCGGTGCACGCGCGCGTGCCGAGCGCGGCGAGCTGGCTTTTGGCACCATCGACTCGTGGCTGTTGTGGCAGCTCAGCGGCGGCACGCTGCACGCCACCGACTGCAGCAACGCCGCGCGCACGCTGCTGCTGAATCTGCAGACGCGCGACTGGGACGATGAGCTGCTGGCGCTGTTCCAGATTCCGCGCGCCCTGCTGCCCGAGGTGCGGCCGTCGAGCGCCGACTATGGCCACAGCCAAGCCGAATGGCTGGGGGCCCCGGTGCGCATCGGCGGCGTGGCGGGCGATCAGCAGAGCGCCCTGTTTGGCCAAGCCTGCCTGCGCCCCGGCATGGCCAAAAACACCTACGGCACCGGCTGCTTCCTGCTCATGCACACCGGCGAGCGGTTCCAGCACAGCCAGCACGGCCTGATCAGCACGGCGGCGGCGCAGGTGGCGCACGCGCCGCCGCAGTACGCGCTCGAAGGCAGCGTGTTCGTCGGCGGCGCGGTGGTGCAGTGGCTGCGCGACGGCCTGCGCGCCATCGACTCCAGCAGCGAGGTGCAGGCCCTGGCCCAGAGCGTGCCCGACGCCGGCGGCGTGCTGTTCGTCCCCGCCTTCACCGGCTTGGGGGCGCCCTACTGGCAGCCCGAGGCGCGCGGCTGCATCAGCGGCCTGACGCGTGGCAGCACGCTGGCGCACATCGCCCGCGCGGCGCTCGAGAGCATCGCGTTTCAGAGCGCCGCCTTGCTGCAAGCCATGAGCCGCGACGCGGTGGCGGCGGGCGGGGTGCCGGTAAGCGAGCTGCGCGTCGATGGCGGGGCCTGCGTCAACGATTTGCTGATGCAGATGCAGGCCGACCTGCTGGGCATCCCGGTGCTGCGCCCGGCGGTGACCGAGACCACCGCCCTCGGGGCCGCATGGCTGGCCGGCCTGCAAGCCGGCGTCTATGGCGGGTTGGAGGACCTGACGCGGCTGTGGCGCTGCGAGCGCACTTTTGTGCCCACCCTCGGGCGCGACGCGGCGGCCGAGAAAATGGCGCGCTGGGAGCACGCGGTGCGCCAGACCGTGGCGCCGTGATCCCATGCGCGACAATGGCGGCATGAACAGCCCCACCAGCCCTTACCACGCTTCAAACCTCTTGCAGCAGCCCCGCATCGCCTTCATCGGCGGCGGCAACATGGCCAGCGCCATCGTCGGCGGCCTGCTGCAGCAAGGCTACCCGGCGCAGGCGCTGCACATCGTCGAGCCCGTGGCCGAGCAACGCAGCCGGCTGGCGCAGCAGTTCCCCGGCGTGGCGCTGCACCCGGCAGCCGACAGCGCCCTGGTCGATGCCGCGCTGGTGCTGTGGGCAGTCAAGCCGCAGGTCTTCAAGCAGGCGGCGCTGGAATGCGCGCCGCACCTGAGCGCCAGCGCGCTGCACCTGAGCGTGGCCGCTGGCATCCGCAGCGACAGCATGGTGCGCTGGCTCGGCAGCGAGCGCATCGTGCGCGCCATGCCCAACACCCCGGCCCTGGTCGGCCTAGGGATGACCGGGCTGTACGCCCGCCCGGCCGTGAGCAGCGCCGAGCGCGAGCAGGTGCAGGCGCTGCTGGCGGGCACCGGGCGCACGCTTTGGCTGGCGCAAGAGTCGGACCTAGACGCCGTGACCGCGCTGTCCGGCTCTGGCCCGGCCTACGTGTTTTATTTTCTGGAAGCCATGCGCCGCGCCGGCACCGAACTGGGCCTGACGCCGCAAGCCGCCACCGAACTGGCCATCGGCACCTTTGCCGGGGCGGCGCAACTGGCTCAGCGCAGCAGCGAACCGCCCGAGGTGCTGCGCCAGCGCGTGACCTCCAAAGGCGGCACCACCCACGCCGCCCTCAGCGCCATGGAAGCGGCGCAGATTTCCGACGCCTTCGTGGCGGCGATCGCGGCCGCGCACCGGCGGGCGCGCGAAATGGGCGCCGAGTTCGGCGATTAACAGGCGGGGCTCCGCCCCCCTAGACCCTGTGCGCGGCCCTGTGGCCTGTGCACGGACCTCTGCGCGCTGCGTTGCGGCCGGGCGCAGTGTCTGGGGCTTTAGCCGCGCAGCGCCAACTCCAGCGCCAGCCCTACAAACAGGGTGCAACCGAGCCAATGGTTGAGCCTGAAGGCGCGAAAGCAAGCCTCGCGGCTGCGCGCGCGGATCAGCCACAGATGCCAGCCCACCTGCGCCAGCGCCAGCGCCAGCCCCAAGCCAAACCAGAGCCCGCCCACCTGCGGCCACAGCAGCGCGCCCCACAGCAGCAGGTGCAGCAGGTAAAAAGCCGCCACCGCCGCCACGTCGAAGCGCCCGAGCGTGATGGCCGAAGTTTTGATGCCGATACGCAAGTCGTCGTCGCGGTCCACCATCGCGTACTCGGTGTCGTAGGCCAGCACCCAGAACAGGTTGGCCAGCAGCAGCGCCCAGGCCAAAGCCGGCACGCTGCCTTGCGCCGCCGCGTAGGCGATCGGGATGCCGAAGCTGAACGCCACTCCAAGCACCGCCTGCGGCATGGCAAAAAAGCGCTTGGCGTAGGGGTAGGCGATGGCGATCAGCAACGCCGGCACCGACCACGCCACCGCCGCCGCCGTGGTCGTGAGCACCAACAAAAAGGCCGCAAAAGCCAAGCACGCCCCCAACAGCAGCGCCTCGCGCGGCTGCACGCGCCCGCTGGTCACGGGCCGCTGCGCGGTGCGCTGCACGTGGCGGTCGTATTGGCGGTCGGCCACGTCGTTTGCGCAACAGCCGGCGCTGCGCATCAAAATGGTGCCCAGCACGAACACCGCCAGCAGGTGCCAGCCCGGCCAGCCGTCGGCGGCCAGCCACAGCGCCGACAAGCTCGGCCACAGCAGCAGCAACCAGCCGGCCGGGCGGTCCCAGCGGATCAGGTCCAAGTACAGCGCCAGCCGCCCGGCTGGCTGCGAGGCGGAAGCACTCATGGCGTCAGGCGCTGCACCCCAGGCAACGCGCAGGCGTAAATGGCGTTGCGCAAGGCGGCGATGGCCTCGTAGCGGGTGAAGCTGCGCCGCCAAGCCAGCACCACGCGCCGGCGCGGCGGCTCACCGGCAAAAGGCAGGTAGCGCACGTAGGGGGCGCCATCGGGCGGCAACGGCGCCCCGGCCTGCGCCGCCAGCGCCGCCGCCGGCACACTCAGGCGCGGCACCAGCGTGATGCCCATGCCCGCCGCCACCATGTGCTTGATGGTTTCCAGCGAGGAGCCCTCGAAGCTGCGCCGTATGCCCTCGGCGTTGCTGGCGTAGCGCGCAAACTCGGGGCAAACCTCAAGCACGTGGTCGCGAAAACAGTGCCCGGCCCCCAGCAGCAGCATGGTTTCCTGCTTGAGCTGCTCGGCGCTCACGCTGCTGTGCTGCGCCAGCGGGTGCTGCACCGGCAAGGCCACCCAAAACGGTTCGTCGTACAGCGGCGCGATGGCCAGGTTGGTGTCGGGGAAAGGCTCGGCCAGAATGGCGGCGTCGAGCTCGCCGATGCGCAACTGCTCCAGCAGCTTGGCGGTGAGGTTTTCTTGCAGCAACAGCGGCATTTGCGGCGTGCGCTCGATCACGCGGCGCACCAAATCGGGCAGCAGATAGGGCCCGATGGTGTAGATCACGCCCAGGCGCAGCGGCCCCGCCAGCGGGTCTTGGCCGCGCTGGGCAATTTCTTTGATCAGCGCGGCCTGCTCCAGCACCACCTGCGCTTGCCGCACCACCTCAGCACCCAGTGGCGTCACGCTCACTTCGCTGGCGCTGCGCTCGAACAATTTGAGTTCGAGCTCTTCTTCGAGTTTTTTGATCGCCACGCTCAGCGTGGGTTGGGAGACGTGGCAAGCCTCGGCGGCCCGGCCAAAGTGGCGCTCGCGCGCCACGGCGACGATGTATTTGAGTTCGGTCAGGGTCATGGCAGGGGGGCCCGTTGTCCTTTCAGTGGCGCCCTGCCGCCCGAAGCCACTGAAGCGCCCCCTTGGGGGGCAGCGAGCGCAGCGAGCGTGGGGGCAGTTTCACTTCAGGCTTTGAGAAAGTCCGATTTTGCCCCCAACCAGCGCTCGATGTGGCGCTGCGCCGCTTGCGGCTGCTCGGCCAGCAGGCGCGGAGCCCACGCCCGCGCCCAGTCGAGCAGGTGCGCGTCGTGCTCGAGGTCGGCAAAGCGCAGCATCGGCGCCCCGGACTGGCGTGCGCCCAAAAACTCGCCCGGCCCACGGATTTCGAGGTCGCGCCGGGCGATCTCAAAGCCGTCGGCGGTCTCGAGCATGGCGCGCAAGCGCGCGCGCGCGGCCTCGCCCAAGCGGCCGTTTTCACCCGGCTCGTAGAGCAGCACGCAGACCGATGCCGCCTGCCCGCGCCCGACGCGGCCGCGCAACTGGTGCAACTGGCTCAGCCCAAAGCGCTCGGCGTGTTCGATCACCATCAGCGTGGCGTTGGGCACATCGACCCCGACCTCGACCACCGTGGTGCTCACCAGCACCCCGATCTGCCCGGCACAGAAGCGCGCCATCACCTCTTTTTTTTCGGCCAGCGGCAGGCGCGCGTGCAGCAGCCCGACTTGCACCGGCGCGCCGGTGGGGCCGTTGCAGCCCTCGAGCGCAGCGGCGAGTTCGAGCGCCGTGCTTTGGGCGTTGCGCAAATCGATCGCTTCGCTGTCTTCGATCAAGGGGCAGACCCAGTAGGCCTGGCGGCCCTGCGCCAGCTGCGCGCGCAGCCGCGACAGCAACTCGTCGCGCCGGCTGGCGCTGAGCAGCTTGGTCAGGATCGGGCTGCGGCCGGGGGGCAGCTCGTCGAGGCTGGAGATGTCGAGGTCGGCGTAGTGGCTCATGGCCAGCGTGCGCGGGATCGGGGTCGCGCTCATCATCAGCAGGTGCGGCTCCACGCCCTCGCGCGCGCTGCGCAGGGCCAGCCGCTGCGCCACGCCAAAGCGGTGCTGCTCGTCGATCAGCGCCAAACCCAGCCGCGCAAACTGCACCTGCTCGCCGATCACCGCATGGGTGCCCACGACCAGCGCAGCGCGGCCGTCGTGGATGCCTGCCAGGGCCTGCGTGCGCTGGCCCTTGTTTTGGCTGCCGGTCAACCAGGCGATGTGCCGCCCTTGGACCTGCAGCAGCGGCTGCAACCAGTCGATCAGCTTGCCAAAGTGCTGCTCGGCCAAAATTTCGGTCGGCGCCATGAGGGCGCACTGCCAACCGGCGTCGATGGCGCGCGCCGCTGCCAGCGCCGCCACCACCGTTTTGCCGCTGCCCACATCGCCTTGCAGCAGCCGGTGCATGGGGGTGCGCCGCTGCAGGTCGGCGTCGATCTCGGCGCCCACCCGGCGCTGGGCCGCCGTGAGCGCAAAGGGCAGGCGCGCCAGCAGCTGCGCGTGCAAACCGCCCGCCAAAGGGGCCATCTCGGGGGCGCAGCGCGCCGCCCGCAGCTGGCGCGCCTGCCACTGCGCCAGTTGCTGCGCCAGCAGCTCCTCGGCCTTGAGGCGCTGCCAGGCCGGGTGGCTGCGGTCTTCGAGGCTGGCCAGCGCCACCTCGGGCGGCGGCTGGTGCAGCCCGAGCAGGGCCGCACGCAGGCCGCCCCCTGCCAGCCCCGGGCAGTCGGCCCAAGCCTGCGGTGGCACGGTCTCGCTCAAGTCGGCGCGCTCCAGCGCGCTGGCGATGGCGCGGCGCAAATACGCTTGCGGCAAGCCAGCGCTGGCCGGATAGACCGGCGTCAGGCTGCGCGGCAACTCGCCCTCGGCGCGCTGCCACTGCGGGTGCAAGAGCGTGGGGCCAAACAGGCCGTGGCGCAGCTCGCCCCGGGCGCGGATGCGCGTACCCGGCGCGAGCGCCTTGTGCTGCGCGCCGCTGAAGTGGAAAAACAACAGGGTGCAGCAACCGCTGCCGTCGTCGAGCAGCACCTGCAACTGCCGCCGGCCGCCGCTGCGCACCTCGGCGCTGCGCACCGTGCCCTCGAGCTGCAGCGTCTGCCCCGGCTGCGCCTGGGCCAAGGGGGTGATGCGGGTCTGGTCTTCGTAGCGCAGCGGCAGGTGCAGCGCCAGGTCGATTGGGCGCAGCAGGCCGAGCTTGCGCAGCGCTTTTTGAGGGCCGCTCAGGGCAGCGGCGCGCGCGGTGGGCTCAGTCACTGCATGTGCACCCGCCGCCATCGAGCCCGCACGCCCTGGGCCTCAGTCCGCCTTGGCCGGCGCTTTGTGCCGCAGCAACACCACCACCAGCGTGACGATGGTCAGCGGCACCACAAAGCCCATCATCACCATGCTAAAGCCCTCCAGCGCGGCGTGCTGCTGCGCCGCCAAAATCAAGTACGCCACGTAGGCCACGTAGTAGCCCACGAACACCGCGCCCTCCCAGCGCGCGATTTCGCGCCCCGAGATGAACACCGGCAGGCAAGCCAGCGCCACCGCCAGCATGATCCAGACGTCGAAGGCCAGCACGGCTTCGGAAAAAACCAGCCCAGCCGAGCCAAACGACACCATGCCCCCCAGCCCGAGCACGCCCAGCAGGTTGAAGGTGTTGCTGCCGACCACGTTGCCCACCGCGATATCGCGCTCGCCCTTGATGGCGGCGGTGATCGAGGTGGCCACTTCCGGCATCGAGGTGCCGGCGGCGACGATGGTCAGGCCGATGATCAGTTCGCTGACCCCAAAGGCGCGCGCAAAGGCGATCGACGAATCGACCAGCCAGCCCGAGCCCAGCACCAGCAGCACCAAGCCGATGACGATCAGCACGATCTGCACCGGCAGTTTGGCGTCCCATTCGTTGGCCGCAGCGGGTTGCAGCTCGGCGTCAAAGTCGGCCGACTCGGCCTTGGTGGCGCGACGCGACTGGATCACCAGAAAGGCCGTATAAAACAGCAGCAGACCAAAGAGGATCGCGCCATCGATCCAGTTGATGGCCCCATCGAGCCCCAGCGCCAGCACCAGCAGCGAGGCCCCGATCATGATCGGCACCTCTTGGCGGATCAACTGGCTGTGCACCACCAGCGGCACGATCAGCGCGCTGACCCCGAGGATGAAGAGCACGTTGAAGATGTTGCTGCCGATCACGTTGCCGACGGCAATGTCGTACTGCCCCTCCAGCGTTGCCCCCACGGTGACCGCCATCTCGGGCGCGCTGGTGCCAAAAGCGACGATGGTCAGCCCCACCACCAGCGGTGAAATGCCCACCGACAACGCCAACTTGGAGGCCCCGCGCACCAGCGAACTGGCCCCCGCGACCAGCGCCACCAGACCGGCGACGAAAAAAACGATGTGCAGCAGCATATGTAAATACCCTCGAAGGAAAGGCGCGCATGTTAGCAAGCGCCCGCCCGCGCTTTCATCCGCCAAATAGGAACATGGTACAGGGAAAGCCAGAGGTTGCCGTGACGGCAAAGGTGGCGCAACGCGCTCCAAGGGCTGTGGGGCGATCGTGCACGCCCAAATGAGCGCACAAAAGTACAGCCTATCAGAGCAGCCGCTGATGCAGGGCCAGCAAGGCTTGGGTGAGCGGGTGTTTGGGCTCGAGGTGGATCAGGGGCCGCGCCAACTGGTGCGACTCGCGCACCTTGACCGAGGCCTGCAAGTAGGGCTGCAACACCGGCAGGCCCTCGTCGATCAGCTCCTGCACCAGCTGCTGCGGCAGCCGGGCGCGCGGCTGGAACTGGTTGACCACGATGCCCTTGACCTGCAAACCGGGGTTGTGGTCGGCGCGGATCTCTTGCACGTTGGCCAGCAGCGTGTAGAGCGCTTGGCGCGAGAAGTCGTCGCAATCGAAAGGGATCAGGCAACCGCTGGCTCCCATGAGCGCGGAACGGGTGTAAAAATTGAGCGCCGGTGGGGTGTCGAGGTAAATCTGCTCGTACTCGCCGCCCAACTGCGCCAGCGCGTCGCGCAGCTTGTAGATCTTGTGGCGCGCCTCCAGCTTGACTTGCAACTCGTCCAGCGCTGGGCTGGCGGCGAGCACATCCAGCCCCTCGAATGGGCTGCGCTGCACGAAGTGCGAAGGCGGCAGTGGGCTGAAGGTGTAGCTGAGCGTCTGCGCGAAAAAACCCGCTACGCCGACCGTGCCAGTGCCGCTCTGGGCAGCGCTCTGCGCACCAGCGGCACCGAGCAGGTAGCGGCTGGAATTGCCCTGCACATCGAGGTCGATCAGCAAGGTGCGCCGACCCTGTACCGCGCTGATCGCGGCCAAGTTGCAGGCGATGGTGGACTTGCCCACCCCGCCTTTTTGATTGAATACGACCAATGGCATGTTTGGGCTCCGGGTGCTGTGGGGGCTGTGGTGCCTGCGCATCATAGCGCCGTCGGCGCTTGCAGTGGCACCTTCGTCTTCAGTCAACCATTCGGCCCAGCCGTCACAGCGCTCGATATAATTGGGCTAGTACATGAGTCCGTCTTGGCACTCAGGCAACGCTCCGATTTGTATACGCTTGCAAAGGCTCCCATGAGTGACGCAAAACCCTCCTCTGCCCAGACCCCTTCTGGTTTCAATCTCAAACGCTGGATCTTCTTCTTGGGCATTGTGGTTCCAGTTATCGTAAGCATTGTGCTGGTTACTTGGGTGCTACAAAAACCCTTTGCCCCTGCTCCCGATCTGGCAGCACAGGAATTGGCCGCTGCACAGCGCATCCAGCGCATCGGCACCGTAGCCCTGCGCGAGGCCACCCGCGAACTGCGCACGGGCCAGCAGGTTTACCAGTCGGCTTGCATGGCTTGCCACGCCGCGGGTGTGGTGGGTGCTCCAATTTTTGGCGACATCGCCGCTTGGGCACCGCGCATCGGCGCTGGCCTTGATCGCTTGGTCACCTCGACCCTGCAAGGCAAGGGCGCCATGGGCGCTCAAGGGGGCGGCGCTTTCAGCGACTTCGAGATCAAACTCGCGGTGGTTTACTTGGCCAATGCCAGCGGGGGAAATTTCCCACAACCCACCCCGCCGGAAGGGGCTGCGCCAGCCGCCGCTCAGTAAATTAACCCGCCAAGGTGCTGCTTGGGCCCTTGGCTGTCAACCAGTCGCACACTGCTTGCGGCATCGTTTGCAGCTGCAATTCGGGTCTGCCTGCACGCAAAGCAAATTGCCCAGGAAACCCCACATGCCCGCCGGTGTGAGGCTGCCACAAAGTGAGCGCTTCGCCTATTTCGTTTTGCTCGGGCAAGCTCGGTGCCGGCACCAGCGGGTCGTTGCGGGCGTTAAGCAGCAGCGCCGGCACCTCGATGGCAGCCAGCGCTGGCTTGGATGAGGCGCGCCGCCAATAGTCCCCTACTCCAGCAAACCCGTGCAGCGGCGCGGTAAAGGCGTCGTCAAACTCGCGCAGCGTCTGTGCGGCCAGGGCACGCGGCAAGTCGAACAATCCCGGAAACTGCTGCGCCTTGCTGCGCGCCTTGTGCTTCATGGTGCGCAAAAACAGCTGCGCGTACAACCAGCGGTTGCGGCCGCTGTCGATCGCGTCACCAGCGGCGCGCAAGTCAAGCGGGGCCGATACGGCGGCCACCGCGCTCACGGTGCGGCAAGCCGTGCTGCCCGCCTCCTGCACCCAGCGCAACAACGCGTTGCCACCGAGCGATACGCCAACCGCGTACAGTGTGCAAGCAGGCCCCACTTGAGCGCGCACGCGCTGCAGCATCCAGCCGATTTCTTCGTAGTCGCCGCTGTGGTAAGCGCGTGGGGCGAGGTTGATCGGGCCAGAGCAGCCGCGAAAGTGCGGCAGCACGAAACCCCAGTGGCGCCGCTGCGCCTCGAGGGCAAAGGTCTGGGCATAGTGGCTGCTTGAACTGCCCTCGAGGCCATGAAACAGCACCAGGGTGGTGGCTGCAGCCGACGAACCAAGGCGTTCATTGGGCGCGCCGACCAGCCAGTCGGCGTCGATGAAATCCGCATCGGGAGTAACCCAGCGCTCGCGCCGCCACTGGACACGCTTGCGGGCTAGATGTCGGCCCCACAAGGCGCTGACCACCGTTTGCACGTCACCGCCGGGGAGCCAGTGCGGCGCGGCATAGCGCCAATTCGAGCCCATGAGAGCAAACAAACTTCTGAGCTAAAGCGCAAAAATTCGCCAGTAAATAGCGAAAGATCCAGCCAACGCGTTCGAATAAACGAGCGTGTAGGAGTTCAACGCTCCGCTTAGCGCTTCTGGCGGAACTTGCGCAACGCGGCGATCTGCGCCGCCATCACCGCCAGTTCGGAAGTGGCCTTGGCCAGATCGACATCGCTCTTGGCATTTTTGAGCGCTTCTTCGGCCTGCTTGCGTGCGTCGTTGGCTTTGGCCTCGTCCAGGTCGTGGCCGCGAATCGCCGTGTCGCTCAGCACCGTAACCATGCGCGGCTGCACCTCGAGGATGCCGCCGGCCACAAACACGAATTCTTCATCGCCATCGGCTTTTTCGATGCGCACCGCACCGGGCCGAATGCGCGTGATGAGGGGCGTGTGCCCGGGCAAAATGCCGAGCTCACCCATTTCACCGGGCAGGGCCACAAACTTGGCCTTGCCGCTAAAGATCGACTCCTCGGCGCTCACCACCTCGACTTGCATCGTATTCATCTGTGTTCCTAGTCTAAAGCTCTGGCCATGGCGCTGTCAGCTGCTGCGCATCAGGCCATTTTCTTGGCTTTTTCGAAGGCTTCGTCGATGGTGCCGACCATGTAGAACGCTTGCTCGGGCAAGTGGTCGCACTCGCCGCTGGCGATCATCTTGAAGCCGCGGATGGTCTCGGACAGCGGCACGTACTTGCCGGGCGAGCCGGTAAACACCTCGGCCACGTGGAAGGGCTGCGACAGGAAGCGCTGGATTTTGCGCGCCCGTGACACCGCCAGCTTGTCTTCCGGGGCCAGTTCGTCCATGCCCAGAATGGCGATGATGTCGCGCAGTTCTTTGTAGCGCTGCAGCGTGCCCTGCACGGCGCGGGCGGTTTCGTAGTGCTCTTGGCCCACCACCAGCGGGTCCAGCTGGCGGCTGGTGGAATCGAGCGGGTCCACGGCGGGGTAGATGCCCAGCGAAGCGATGTCGCGCGACAGCACCACGGTCGAATCCAAGTGGGCGAAGGTGGTGGCGGGCGAGGGGTCGGTCAAGTCGTCGGCCGGCACGTACACGGCTTGAATCGAGGTGATGGAGCCGACCTTGGTCGAGGTGATGCGCTCTTGCAGGCGGCCCATCTCTTCGGCCAGCGTGGGCTGGTAACCCACGGCCGATGGCATACGGCCCAGCAGCGCCGACACTTCGGTACCGGCCAGGGTGTAGCGGTAGATGTTATCGACAAAGAACAGCACGTCGCGGCCTTCGTCGCGGAACGATTCGGCGATGGTCAGGCCGGTGAGCGCCACGCGCAGGCGGTTGCCCGGGGGTTCGTTCATCTGGCCATAGACCATGGCCACTTTGGATTCGGGCAGGTTCTCGAGATTCACGACGCCGGAGTCGGCCATCTCGTGATAGAAGTCGTTGCCTTCGCGGGTGCGCTCGCCCACGCCAGCAAACACCGACAGGCCGCTGTGCGCCTTGGCGATGTTGTTGATGAGCTCCATCATGTTCACGGTCTTGCCCACACCGGCGCCGCCGAACAAGCCCACTTTACCGCCTTTGGCGAAGGGGCACACGAGGTCGATCACCTTGATGCCGGTTTCGAGCAGCTCTTGCGAGGGCGAGAGCTCGTCGTAGGCCGGGGCCTTGCGGTGGATCGAGGCGGTGAGCTCTTGGCTCACCGGGCCGCGCTCGTCGATGGGTGCGCCCAGCACGTCCATGATGCGCCCCAGTGTGGCTTTGCCCACCGGCACGGTGATCGGGGCTTTGGTGTTGCTCACCAGCATGCCGCGGCGCAGGCCGTCGGAGGAACCCAGCGCGATCGTGCGCACCACGCCGTCGCCGAGCTGCTGCTGCACTTCGAGCGTGAGGGCGGAGCCTTCCATTTTGAGCGCGTCGTAAATGCGCGGCATCTGGTTGCGCGGGAATTCCACATCGACCACGGCGCCGATGCACTGGACGATCTTGCCCTGTACCGCGGTGTTCACTTCTGCATAGTCTTGAGACATGATGGATACCTTTAAATGCTCTGAATCTTTGAAGGGCAGCCTCAAACGGCTGCCGCGCCGGCCACGATTTCGGACAGCTCTTTGGTGATGCCGGCTTGGCGCGTTTTGTTGTAAACCAGCTTGAGCTCGGAGATCACGCTGCCGGCGTTGTCGGTCGCCGCCTTCATGGCCACCATGCGCGCCGACTGTTCCGAAGCCATGTTCTCGGCCACGGCCTGATAGACCTGCGACTCGATGTAGCGCACCAGCAGTTCGTCGATCACGGTTTGTGGGTCGGGCTCGTAGATGTAATCCCAGTCATGGCCTGCGGCACCGGTTTCTAGCGTTTCGGCGCTCAAGGGCAGCAGCTGCTGCACCACCGCCTCTTGGCGCATGGTGTTGATGAAGCGCGTGTAGCACACATGGACCGAGGCCAGCTGGCCTTGGGCATAGGCGTCGAGCAGCACCTTGACCGGGCCGATCAGCTTTTCAAGGTGCGGCGTGTCGCCCAAACCAGTGACGTGCGACACCACCTTGGCACCGATGCGGTTCAAGAAACCCAGCCCCTTGTTGCCGATGGCCACCGCGTGGGTGCTGTGCCCGCGCGCCTGCGCATCGCGCAGTTGTTGCGTGGCCAAGCGCAGCACATTGGTGTTGAGGCCACCGCACAACCCTTTGTCTGTGCTGACAACGATCAAGCCGCACACCTTGGCCTGCTCGTTTTCCAGCATGAAGGGGTGTTGGTACTCGGGGTTGGCGCGCCCGAGGTTGACCGCTATCTGGCGCACCTTCTCGCTATAGGGCCGGGCCGTGCGCATGCGCTCTTGCGCTTTGCGCATTTTGGATGCGGCCACCATTTCCATGGCTTTGGTGATCTTCTTGGTGTTTTCCACCGATTTGATCTTGGTGCGTATTTCCTTGGCAGCTGACATGGGTGCTCCTTATCGGGTCGCGCTGCAGCGCCTCAGTAGGTGCCAGACTGCTTGAACGTGCCAATCGCTTGACTCAGTTCGGCCTCAGACTCTTTGCTCATGGCGCGCTCGTTTTCGAGCGTGGTCAGCAAGGTGGCGTGCTTGTCTTTGAGGTAGCCGTGCAAGCCGGCCTCGAACGACAACACCTTTTTCACGTCCACGCTGTCGACGAAGCCCTTGTTGACGGCAAACAGGGTGGCGGCCATCAAGGCGATGGACTGCGGGCTGTACTGCTTTTGCTTGAGCAATTCGGTCACGCGGGCACCGCGGTCGAGCTGCTTGCGCGTGGCTTCGTCCAGATCGCTGGCAAACTGGGCAAAGGCGGCGAGTTCGCGGTACTGCGCCAAGTCGGTGCGGATACCGCCCGACAGGCCCTTGATGAGCTTGGTCTGCGCTGCACCCCCCACACGCGAGACCGAGATACCGGCGTTGATCGCCGGCCGGATGCCGGCGTTGAACAGGCTGGTCTCGAGGAAGATCTGGCCGTCGGTGATCGAGATCACGTTGGTGGGCACGAAGGCCGAGACGTCACCGGCTTGGGTTTCGATGATCGGCAGCGCGGTGAGCGAACCGGTCTTGCCCTTGACTTCGCCCTTGGTGAAGGCTTCCACGTAGTCGGCGTTGACGCGCGCGGCGCGCTCGAGCAGGCGGCTGTGCAGGTAGAACACGTCGCCGGGGTAGGCTTCGCGGCCCGGTGGGCGGCGCAACAGCAGCGAGACTTGGCGATAGGCCACGGCTTGCTTGGACAGATCGTCGTAAATGATCAGCGCGTCTTGGCCGCGGTCGCGGAAGTACTCGCCCATGGTGCAGCCCGAGTAGGCAGCCAGGTACTGCATCGCGGCCGAATCGGAAGCCGAGGCCGCGACCACGATCGTGTACTGCATGGCGCCGGCTTGCTCGAGCGCGCGCACCACGTTTTTGATCGACGAGGCCTTCTGCCCGATGGCCACATAGACGCAGGTCATATTCTGACCTTTTTGGTTGATGATGGCGTCGATCGCCACCGCCGTCTTGCCGGTCTGGCGGTCGCCGATGATCAGCTCGCGCTGGCCACGGCCCACCGGCACCATCGAGTCGATCGACTTCAGGCCGGTCTGCACCGGCTGATCGACCGATTTGCGCGCGATCACACCGGGCGCCACCTTTTCGATCACGTCGGTCATCTTGGCGTTGATCGGGCCCTTGCCGTCGATCGGTGCACCGAGCGTGTTGACCACGCGGCCGATCAGCTCGGGGCCCACCGGCACCTCCAGAATGCGGCCGGTGCACTTGACCGTGTCGCCTTCGCTGATGTGCTCGTAGGCGCCCAGAATCACGGAGCCAACCGAGTCGCGCTCGAGGTTGAGCGCCAGCCCATAGGTGGGCTGCCCTTCGGCGTTGACGGGGAACTCGAGCATTTCGCCCTGCATCACGTCCGACAGGCCGTGGATGCGGCAGATGCCGTCGGTCACCGACACCACCGTGCCTTGGTTGCGCACGCTGGCGCTGACCGATAGGCCTTCGATGCGCGACTTGATCAGTTCTGAAATCTCTGCGGGATTGAGTTGCATGACTCTTTCCTTCCTTCGTATGTTGTGACGCTGTACTTCGACGCTCGAACCGGCTTTGTCAAGCCGTCAGCGCCACCTTCATTTGATCCAGACGGGCCTTGACGGAGAGGTCGAGCACTTCGTCACCGACCAGCACCCGCACACCGCCGATGAGCTCGGGTTGCACCTCGACCTGGAGCTTGAGCGGACGCTTGAAGTGCCGCTCCAGCACCTGCGCCAGCTCGCGCAGCGCCGCCTCGTCGATCGGGTAGGCGCTGCACACCAAGGCATCGGCGCTACCGCTTTGCTCGTTGATCAACACGTGCAGCTGGCGCGCCATCTCGGGCAGGGCATTCAGGCGGCCGTTGTCGATCACGGTGCGCAGGAAGTTGCAACCCAGCTCGGGCAGCGGCTGCCTGAGCAAGCCGGTGATGAGCTCATAAACCTGCTGCGCCGACACCTTGGGGTTGGCCGCCCAAAGCAGCAGTTGCGGGTGGGCAGCCACCACCGCGAGCTCATCGAGCCACTGTGCGGCTGCGGGCGCATGGTCTAGGGTGGATTTGAACAATGCCTCGGCGTACGGGCGGGCGATGGTTGCGAGTTCGGCCATGATGTGCTCGGTCTGAGGATCAAAGCTCGGCTTTGAGGCGCGCCAACAGATCGGCGTGCACGCTGGCGTTGACTTCGCGGCGCAGTATTTGCTCCGCCCCCTGCACCGCCAGCAAGGCCACCTGCTCGCGCAGCTGCTCGCGCGCTTTGTAAACCTGCTGCTCGGCTTCGGCCTCAGCGGCGGCGCGGATTTTGGCCGATTCTTCGGTGGCGCGCTGCTTGGCCTCTTCGATGATCTGCTGCGCCCGGCGCTCGGCATCGGCCAGCCGCGAGGCCGACTCGTTGCGCGATTTGCCCAGCTCTTCCTCGACGCGCTTGTTGGCCAGCGTCAGCTCGATCTTGGCTTTTTCAGAGGCAGCCAGACCTTCGGCAATTTTTTGCGCGCGCTCATCGAGCACTTTGGCTAGAGGCGGCCACACGAATTTCATCGTGAACCACACAAAAATGCCAAAAACGATGGCTTGCGCAAACATGGTTGCATTGAGATTCATTGCAACGCCTTTCAATGTTTACGAGTAAAAACCAATTGCGAGAGCCGGGACAAGCTGGGCGCCTGCGGCCATGAAAATTCAGGCTTGCGCCTGAATTGCATCAGACAACGAACGGGTTAGCGAACGCGAACAGCAGAGCGATAGCCACGGCGATCAGGAACGCCGCGTCGATCAGACCCGCCAAAATGAACATATTGGTTTTGAGTTCATTCATGAGCTCGGGCTGACGAGCCGAAGCTTCGAGGAACTTGCCGCCCATGAGCGAAATACCGATCGAGGCACCAATGGCGCCAACGGCGACGATGATGCCACAGGCGAGAGCGACGAGACCCAGAGTCAATTCCATGATGTTTCCTTTGGACTGAAGAACGAAGTTGAAGTTACGAGGGGAAAAAATACACGAAACCGCACAAGAAATGTGCGAACTCAGTGCGCATCATGCGCCTGACCCAGATAAATCAGGGCCAGCATCATGAAAATGAATGCCTGCAGAGTGATAACCAAAATGTGGAATATGGCCCACATCGTGCCGGCAATCAGGTGCCCAATGAACAGCATACCGCCGCCCAAAGTCAAAGCTGCGTAACCGCCCAACAAAGCGATCAGCATAAAGATCAGCTCACCGGCAAACAAGTTGCCGAACAAACGCATACCGTGCGAGATGGTCTTGGCCAAATATTCGATGACCTGCATCGGGAAGTTGACCAGCGCCAGCAACAGCTTCCAAAACGGGTTTTTGCTGGTTCCAAAGGGAGCCGAGATGAGCTCATGGCCCCAGCCACCCAAGCCTTTGATTTTGATGTTGTAGTAGAAGCACATCAGCAACACGGCCAGCGCCAGACCGAGCGTGGTGGACATATCTGCTGTAGCCACCACACTAAAATAATCTGGCATACCAAACAGCGCGTGCAAGCCGTCGTCGTTGTGGTCGTGAACAAATGGGACGCCGTACGCCCAAATAAAGGGGAACAAGTCCACCGGGATCAGGTCCATGAAGTTCATCATGAACACCCAGCAAAACACGATCAGCGCCATGGGGGCGATCACTTTGCGGCTCTGCGGGTTGCTGATTACCGACTTGGCTTGGTTTTCGACCATCTCAGCCAACAGCTCAACGAAGCACTGCAGCCGACCCGGAACCCCAGCTGTCGAGCGCTTGGCTACCGACCACAGGAACCAACAGGTCAGCGAACCCAGTAGGAAAGCCACCAAAATCAGGTCGATGTTGAACACCGTGAAATCCACGATGTCGGTCTGCTTGGAGCTTGTCAAGTGCCCCAAGTGGTGACGAATGTATTCACTGGGCGTTGGTCCAGGCAACTCAGTTTCCATGCAACTCTGCTTTCGTCAATTTCATCAGATGAATCAAGGCGCCACTTTGAGGGTCGGCCGCTTCCAAAAAACTAGCCAATATGCCTTCAACACTAGCACCAACCCGACCAAAAGGCCGACCCAACTCAAACCCGGTATCAAGGTTGGGGCCAGCGCCAACAGGGCGATGGCCAGCAAGATCTTGACACCTTCCCAAAAAAATACACCCCCAAGCACACCCCGAACCGCTCCGGCGGGCTGCGCCGCATGCTTGCGTGCCCAGCGGCTTCCTGTTAGGCCATAAGCCATCACAGCCGTTGGCAGCAAAGCACACAAGCCACCGTAAAACACCGACACCACCCAAACCCATTCACCCCAAACCAGCGCGAACGGTACCGTAGAGGTGGTCGCCAGAAGCAACATCACCAGCTGCCAACGCACCAAGGCCCACACCGACATTTGAGGCTGGCGGGCGCGCAATGCTTGGGCCTGCTCGGCCGTGAGAGGCGTGAAACTCTCGTCTTCTGTGGCTGTGTCGACCTGCAAACCGTTTGGACTTTCACGCTCCTCGGCGCTCGCTTGCGTACCACGGAGCATTGTCACCACCTCGGATTACAGATCGATTAACGCACCGGTAGACTTTGTTCAGGGCTGCGTAGGCACCCATCGGCACCGCCACCAACCCGATGCCGCAGCGTCAAAACTCGCGCATTATACGTAGAAACCCGCAGGCACCAAATCTTTGACACTCTTTTCATCCAAACGTCATGCTTTAGTCACGCGCCTATGGGCCTCACCAACCCCGATATCGCGATAATAACCGCATGTCTGCTCCACCTGCCTCAGACTCGCTGATCACCTACCCGTGTCATTTCCCTATCAAAGTCATGGGCTTACAGACCCCCAGCTTGGTCGAGGAGATGCTCGCCATCGCGCGCCGCTTCGACCCTGGCTTTAACCCGCTTACACTAGAGCAGCGCTCGAGCAAGGCCGGCAATTACCTCGGCCTGACCCTGACCGTGCATGTGCACAACCGCGCGCAGCTCGATGACCTGTACCGCGCCTTGAGCTCGCACCCCCTCGTTAAGGTCGTGCTCTGATGGCCGATCTGATCTTGCGCAACCTAGGCCCAGTGGACTATGCGCCTACTCTGGAGGCCATGCGTGCCTACACCCAACAGCGCGGTTCTGAGAGCCCCGACGAAATCTGGTTTTGCCAGCACCCGCCAACCTACACCCAAGGCGTGGCGGGCAATGCGGCGCATGTGCTGCAACCGGGCAGCATTGCGGTGCTGCAAACCGACCGCGGTGGCCAGGTCACATACCACGGGCCGGGGCAGTTGGTGGCTTATCCGCTGATTGATCTGCGCCGCGCCGGTCTGTACGTCAAGACCTATGTTTACCGGCTCGAAGAAGCGCTGCTGCGCACGCTGGCGCAGTTGGGCGTCACCGGGCACCGCATCGCCGGCTCGCCCGGCATTTACGTGCGGCTGGCCGACCCCTTCGATCACGCCGCCCTCACAGGGCCGCGCCCCGGCGACGATCCGTTTGCGGGCTTGGGCAAAATCGCCGCGCTGGGCATCAAGGTGCACCGCCACTGCAGCTACCATGGGTTGGCCCTGAACGTGGCCATGGATCTGGAGCCCTTTGGCCGCATCAACCCCTGCGGTTATGCTGGGCTGCAAACGGTGGATTTGCAGTCCATCGGCGTGGCAGTTTCGGTATCCGAGGTGGAGCCTCTGTTGTTGCGCCACCTGTCGGATTTGCTGGGGCATTGAGGCAAACCGTGCCCTACCACCTGCCCTTTCCGCCCACGTAGCCCCCTTCTTACCGCACCTAAAAGCGCCCTCAAGCACCTACGCCCTCATGAACGCTGCCGCCCCCTCCCCTGGCCCCGCCCTTGAAACATGCGCGCCCATACCGGCCCCCTACGACCCCCGCGCCAAGCAAAAAAACGGCGCCAAAACGGCGCGCATCCCGATCAAGATCGTGCCCGCCGAAGCGCTCAAAAAGCCCGACTGGATCCGCGTCAAGGCGGCCGCGCCAGGCAGCCGCTTTCACGAGATCAAAGCCGTGCTGCGCAGCCAAAAACTGGTCACGGTGTGCGAAGAGGCCTCTTGCCCCAACATCGGCGAGTGCTTCGGCAAGGGCACGGCCACCTTCATGATCATGGGCGACAAGTGCACCCGGCGCTGCCCCTTTTGCGATGTGGGGCACGGCCGCCCAGACCCGCTCGATGCCGAAGAGCCGCAAAAGCTGGCGCGCACCATCGCCGCGCTCGGGCTCAAGTACGTGGTCATCACCAGCGTCGATCGCGACGACTTGCGCGACGGCGGCGCGGCCCATTTCGTGGCCTGCATCGAGCACACGCGCGCCCTGTCGCCGCAGACCCAGATCGAGGTGCTGGTGCCCGACTTTCGTGGCCGCGACGAGCGCGCGCTGGATATTTTGTGCGCCGCCCCGCCCGACGTGATGAACCACAACCTAGAAACCGTGCCGCGCCTGTACAAAGAGGCGCGCCCCGGCAGCGACTACGCTTTCAGCCTGAACCTGCTCAAAAAATTTAAGGAGCGCCAGCCCCACATCCCGACCAAAAGCGGCCTGATGCTGGGCTTGGGCGAAACCGACGATGAAATTCTCGCCGTGATGCAGGATCTGCGCGCGCACGGCGTAAGCATGCTGACCATCGGCCAGTACCTCGCGCCCAGCAACCAGCACCTGCCGGTGCGCCGCTACGCGCACCCCGACACCTTCAAATGGTTCGAGCAGCAGGCGCACGCCATGGGCTTTGACCACGCCGCCGTCGGGCCGATGGTGCGCAGCTCCTACCACGCCGACGCACAGGCGCACGCGGCCGGGGTTTGAGCGGCGCAGCGCTTTGGCTCTCGCTGGCCGCCCACCCCACCGGTCTTTCGACCGGCCTTCCCACCGGCTTTAGCGGCGGGGTTGCTCCACCACGGTGATTTCGACCCGGCGGTTTTGCGCCCGCCCCTGTGCGGTGTCGTTGCTGGCCACCGGCTGCGCCTCGCCGCGCCCTTCGGTGCGGATGCGATCGGCCGACACACCTAATCAGACGCGGGCCGATCCTTCTCCGATAAATCTTTCCCCCGAAGGGCGTATACGGTATTACTCTCAGTTTCCCGAGGCTATTCCGTAGAAAAGGGCACGTTCCCACGCGTTACTAACCCCCTGAATCCGTGACCTCAATTCCCACCCACCCCCAATGCGCCCGCTTTTGATGCCGCAAGCGCGATTTCAGCGCCCATGTCGCGTTTGGTGTGCTGTTGAGCGGCCCATGCACACCCGGGAGAGCCC
>Ga0208242_100117_pt1 | contig 109048 bp, 129 predicted proteins | sample SubbioAug_CSW13A_FD_184825 | JGI IMG/M metagenome (GOLD analysis project Ga0208242, IMG submission 184825) | Serpentinite rock and fluid subsurface biosphere microbial communities from McLaughlin Reserve, California, USA - CR12Aug_CSW13A (SPAdes) | ecosystem: Environmental > Terrestrial > Deep... | reverse complement strand
CGATTTCCAGATCCTCGACGCTGCCTGCATTGGCGGCGAGGCTCAGGATGGTGTCCTGCGCCTTGGCGTGCAGGATGAGGCGCGTCGAGTCAGCCTTCGGATCGCAACCGACGATCAAAATGCGATGTCCCAACTCCGCCAGAGCGGCGAGCGTGTTCTGGGACGTCGTCGACTTGCCGATGCCCCCTTTGCCATAAAATGCGATTTGCCGTAGTGACGACATGTCTATCTCCTCTTGGGCCCCTACTCATTGCCGCTGCTCTCTCGCGGCGCCTTGCTTCGCTGCCGAGTTAGAGAAGGACTCCCAGTAAGAGGTTCTCTGCGACGGCCCTCGATTCTCTCGAGCCGGTCCCTCTTTCGCAATGTCCATGCCAGCGCTTGCAGAGTGTGATCGCCGAGCGAATATGGCTTTGAATCAATCGTTTGTGAATGAGCGACGACCGGTTGTTCGATGTCAAAAAGCTAACAACCATGTGATGTGGGCGACAAAGTTATTGCCGACGCGGTCGAAAGTTTTTGGGCGCTTTTTCGCCGCGCACGGGTGGTTTTGAAAGGTCCGCTTCCTTGGAAGAGGCGGCGGCGCGATGGCGAACCCGGTGCGTGACGCACTCTGCGCTTTGCGGCATGGATTTGCAGCGATGGCAGGATCGTTGCTTTCAGAATCGATCCGGCGAGTCGCGCGCTTACGACAAACCGCGGCGGCTTACAGACGCGGTTGGAGCATAAGACACAATGTCAGCAGTCATCAGCCTGCAGGATCGCGGCATCGTCCAAATTGCCGGGGCCGACGCGACGAAATTCTTGCATAATCTCGTCACCAACGACATCTCCAAGCTCGTCCCGGGCAAAGCGCGCTTCTGCGCGCTGCTGGCGCCGCAGGGAAAGATATTGGTCGACTTCCTTGTCTTTGTGGAAGGCGACGGCGAAACGCGCCGCTATTTGCTGGATTGCCCGAGCAGCTTGGAGCCGGATCTCCTGCGCCGTCTCGGCATGTACAAATTGCGCGCGGCGGTGAGCGTCACCTCCAAAAGCGACGAATTCGCAGCCTTCGCCGTTCTCGGTGAGACGCGACCGGAAATTCCTGCGCTGGCGATGGCGCGCGACCCGCGCTCCGAGACGCTCGGCTGGCGTTTGATCGCGCCGCGCGGCGCGAAAGCGGAAGACGCTCGCGAAGATTATGAGGCCGCGCGCATCGCCGCCGGCGTTCCGCAAGGCGGGGTCGATTTCGCCTATGGCGCCGCATTTCCGCACGAAGCGAACATGGACCTGCTCGCCGGCGTCGATTTCACCAAGGGGTGCTATATCGGCCAGGAAGTGGTCTCACGCACGAAACACCGCAACCTCGTGCGCAAACGCGTGACGCCTTACCACGTGGACGGCGAAGCTCCGGCGCCCGGAACAAAAGTCATGGCGGGCGAGATCGAAATCGGCGTGGCCGGCTCACACAGCGGCGATAGGGGCCTCGCGTTGATTCGCCTGGACAGGCTTGCCGACGCTATGGCGGCCGGAACGGTCCCGACGGCTGGCGGCGCGTCTTTGGATTTCGTCGTGGGGCGGGCTGCGAGTTGACGCCGGCTTAAGATGGCAGGCGCGTCACTTCAATGCCTCGCCCGCGAGACGCTCGCGGGCCGCTTCCGCGACGAGCGGATCGCTGTCGTTGATCAAATGTCCGATTTCATCCACGTTCAGTCTGGTCGCGACGTAATGGCGCACGCGCCAATCGACGTCATCTCTCAAATCCAACAATTGTTCCGGCGTCAGCCTTTGCGCCGCTTCAAGACGCACATCGGCGTTCGAATCTCGACACACTCGCCCCAGCCATTGGGCGTCGATCCGTTGCGCGACAATACGCCGGACTTCCACTTCCGGGTCATCGAACATCATCACCAGCAGCGCCGGCGCGACCTTCCGCGCGATGACGATCCGCACGTAATAATCCTCATCCTGCATCATCGGCAGAAGGTCTGGATCATCAAGCAGAGTGGCGACGCGGATGCGCACCTCGCGATGCGGATCGTTACGCAATTCGCATTGATAACGCGCAGGCAATCGGCGCACCGCTTCCCAGCGCACGGTTTCATCGGGATCCGACAATAAGCGCGGCAAGAGAAACGGATTGGCGAATTTCGCCGCTATGGCGCGCACTTCGAAATGGGGATGCGCGAGATAGCCGTCGGCGAGTTCGGGATTCCAATTGAAGAAACGATCGATGCGCCGCGCATATCGGTCGTGCACGCAGGCTTTGCGCAATTCGCACCGCCCCATGGCCAACAGGTCTTGATGCGCGCAGTTCGCACAATCGATATCCAGACCGCGCCAGTCGCGCGCTTCGTCGATTTCACGCGTCATCGTCAAAGCCGATTCTGTCGAGAACGCCGAGAAGAACCTTGGCGCCGATCTTGTCAGTTGGGTCGAGTTCGAGAAGTTTTGCGATCGCGACCCGGCTTTCCTCGAACTCGCCAAGGCGCATCTGCAAGTAGGCGTAGCCCTTCAACGTAAAGAGAAAGAAGCGCGGCAGAATTTCGTCGTAGCGGTCAAAAACCGCATCCTGCGCCGAGGCGCGTCGCCAGTCCCGCGGCATGTTGTTTTCGCGCGCCGCTTTTTCGAGGCAGCGATTGGCGATCTCCAATGCTTCTCGCAATCTGCCTTTGTAAAAGTAGAAGCGATAGAAGCCGATTAGCACCGCCGCGTGATCCGGGGCCCATTGCTGAGCCTGGCGTAAGTAACGCTCCGCAGTGTCAGAGTCGGCGTAGGTTTCGCTGGCGAGATGGAGAAATTCTTCGGCCTCCGATGGCAGGCCCTCGCCAAGCAGCGCCCCGGCGAGAAGCTCCTTCTCGTCGGGGCTTAGTGTGACGTGCTCGCCATTCACCATGACGCGCGCCTTTAATGCACATGCTCCGCGACAGGCCCGCTGGTGCTCTTGCACGAACCCGTGTTCTTTGGATCGTGAAAGACCAGCCCGCCGCTTGAAGAGGAATCGGCGAAGTCGATCGTGACGCCATCGAGCAGCAGGCGGCTTTCGGCCGGCAGGAAGAACTTCACGCCTTCGACGACGAACTCCTGATCGCCGGCGCGCGGCGCGGCTTCGACGTCAAATAGCGCGCTGAGCCCGGAGCACCCGCCCGGCGACACCATCAAGCGGAAGCCTCCGCCTGGATTGGCGCTGAACTGAATCATTCGCCGGATGAATTTTTGTGCGGCCGGCGTAAGCGTAAATTTCATTGCGGCCTCCTCAAGCCGGTGCTTGGTAACGGGGATAGGCGTTATCGATCACGCAGGTGTTGTCGACCGGACAGACCGCCGCGCACTGCGGCGCGTCGAAATGGCCGATGCACTCCGTGCATTTTTTCGGATCGATGACGAATGTGCCGTTCTTCTCGGTGATCGCCACATTCGGGCATTCCGGCTCGCAGGCCGAACAACTTGTGCACTGCGACGCGATGATCTTAAGCGTCATGTCTTGCTCCTTAGCTTGGTTCCTTGACGCCTGCCTCAGGCCGCGTTGATGAGCGCGCCCTGACGGATTTCGGCGTCGCCGCGCTCCTGATGTTCGATCTCGCCGCTGTTCACCTTGTCGAGGTAGGCCTTGAACCAGGCGATCGCCGACTTCTCGATGAACTCATGGGCGAATTGATCGACAGGCTCGATCCCGGCCTTGATCAGGTCGTTCTTCGGGCAGCCGCCGATCTTCGCGACGAACACCGCATGGCAGTCGTTGATGGCGCGGATAACCGTCTCCAGACTGTCCTCGTCGCCATATCCGCCCTGGCAGTAGAGATCGACGCGGCGATGTCCGACGAATTTCGCGCCCGAGGTTGAGAGTTCGTAGACCTGGAACTCTTTGGCGTGACCGAAATGTTCGTTGATGAGGCCCGAACCTTTCGTCGCCACCGCGATCAGCAACTTGATGTCGCTCGCCGCGCCGGCCAGCGTCGCCAGCTCTTCCTGTTTCGCGGCCACCTTGGCGACGCGCTCTTCTTCGACCTTTTCTTGATAGGCCTTGCGGGACTCAAGATCGTAGTCGACCTCCATCGCCATGATCTTTTCGGTGGTGAACTCAGCGCTGCGATCTTCGCCGAGCAGGCCGACCGCGTCGGCGCGGCACTGGCGACAGTGCCGCATCATGTTCATCTCGCCTTCACAGCTGTCCTGCAGCGCCTTCAGCTCTTGCGCCGACGGACCGCGCTGACCGTTAAGGCCGAACACCGTGCCGTGCTCCGGAGCCGAGATCAGCGGCATGATGTTGTGCAGGAACGCGCCGCGAGATTTGACGGCCTTGTTCACTTCGACGAGGTGCTTGTCGTTGACCCCCGGGATCATCACCGAATTCACCTTGCACAGAATGCCGCGCTCGGTGAGCATTTCGAGGCCCTGCAGCTGGCGGTCCGTGAGGAGCTTCGCCGCTTCGACGCCGGTGTAGCGCTTATGCTTCCAGAACACCCAAGGATAGATCTTCGCGCCGACTTCCGGATCAACCATGTTGATGGTGATCGTGACGTGATCGACGTTGTAACCAGCGATCGTGTCGACGTGATCCGGCAACGCCAGGCCATTGGTGGACAGGCAGAGCTTGATATCCGGCGCGGTGCGCGAGATCAGATCGAATGTCTTGAAGGTTTTTTCCGGATTGGCGAGCGGATCGCCCGGGCCGGCGATGCCCAAAACCGTCATCTGCGGAATGGTGGAGGCGACGGCCAAAACTTTCTTCGCGGCCTGCTCCGGGGTCAGCTTCTCGCTGACGACGCCCGGGCGCGATTCATTGGCGCAATCATATTTGCGGTTGCAATAGTTGCACTGAATGTTGCAAGCGGGCGCGACGGCGACATGCATGCGCGCATAATGGTGGTGCGCCTCTTCGCTGTAGCAGGGGTGGTTCTTGACCTTCTCCCAAATCTCGGTCGGCAGGTCGCCCTCACCGGCGCCCGAACCGCAGCTCGCCTTGCCGCTGCCGCCCGATGTGCCGCACCCCTTGTGCTCGGCGATCTTCTGCATCACGTCGCCCATGGCGACCGCCGCGTTCACCCCTTCAGCTGCCTCCGCCGTTCCAACATCCAGAGACGTCATGGCTTTGCTTCCTTCTGTCGCTGCAAAGTCGTCTGTGCCGACTCTCGGCTGAGACGGAGCGATGCATCAGTTTGTCGGAGGGATCGCAACAACCATGCCAGCGACTGAACTAATATTTCGCGTTATATTTCAAAGCTGTATCGCGAACTAACAATGTAAATATTCAAACACGTCCAATATTTTATGTGACGACACTTGTTACAGATTCAACATCGTCGAGCGGTTCGGGGAGGCTGGGCGACTCATCCGCTCAGACGAGCATTTGCCGCATCATCCATGTCGAGATCCATGTCGAGGCGTTTTCGCCGACGCCGCGTTGTCCAGATCGACGCGCGGCTCGCGTGGATTTTTACGTCCAAATCGAAACGTCGCGACGCAACCGCGCGACGTCATATGATGCGTCGCTCACAGGTTTGGGATCTTTATCGCGTTCTCAGCCGCTCGGAAACGAGGACGGTGAGAGCCTCTCGAAGGCTGCGATTCGCCACGACGTCGATCACTTCCCCGACGAAGGCTTCCGTCAGCAGCGATTGGGCTTCCGCTTGGGGAATCCCGCGCGCCATCAGGTAGAAAATCAAGTTCTCGTCCAACGCGCCGACGGTCGAACCATGCGCGCATTGCACGTCGTCAGCAAAGATTTCCAGCTCAGGCTTACAGTTGGCCTGCGCTCCTTCGGACAACAGCAGCGTGCGGGCCATCATGCGCGCGTCGGTTTTTTGCGCGCCGGGCCGAACCAGGATCTTCCCCTGAAACACCGCCTGCGACGAGTCATCCAGCACGGATTTGAACAGCGCCTTGCTTTCCGAACGTTCCGCCGCATGGTCGAGGAACAAGGTCGCGTCGGCGTGCTCCTTGCCCTTCAATATGTTGGCGCCGCGCAGGCCGGCATGGGCGCCCTGCCCGTTGATGTTGATGAAGGACTGGTTGCGCAACACGGCTCCGCCGAGATTGAACCCGAAGTCGCTCAGTTGGGCATCGGCGGCGAGTGAGGCGACGAATGTCGAGACATGCATGGCGGCGGCGCCTTCGCGACTGATCTTGAGTCGCTCGAGGGACGCGCCCTCTTCCAGCACAATTTCGGTCGCGGCGTTCACATGGTATTCCTGCGCCGTTTCGCCCTCAAAGCTCTCGATCAGAGTCGCTCGTGCGCCTTTTTCAACGATGACAAGCGAGCGCAGGAAATAGGTCGCCGGCTGCGCGCCCGCCACGAAAACCAATTGTATCGGCCTGTCCACGCATATGCCTGCGCCGACGCGAATGACGACGCCTTCGCCCATGAAAGCGGTGTTGAGCGCAAAGGCCGGATCGTCGACCTCGACCACATTCCCGATCTGCGTGGTCGTCGCGGCGTCGCCCTTGGCTAAGGCCTCCGACAGCGACGCGATGCTCAACCCTGCTTCCAAATCGCCAAGATCGGAAAGCTCCGGAACGAAATAGCCGCCGACGAAGACGAGCCGCCGCGCCGCGACGCTTTCAAGAACTGCCGCACTCTGGGCGCTTTGCTTCGCGCTATCTTCCGGCGGCGCGGCCAGGGGCTTCACGTCGCGCAGCAGGGCGCGCAAATCCGTGTATTTCCACGCCTCGTCGCGTCGGTTGGGGAGGCCGGTTTTCGAAAAGGCGTCGAAGGCGGCGGTGCGCAGCTTCGCAAGTTGCGGCGCGCCGGCGCTCTGCTGCATGGCGAAGATTTCCGCGAGCCGAGCCTCGGCGTCGGTGAGTTTGCGAGTCGTCGGTGCGTTGCCCATGACTTATGCCGCCTCGCTCTGGTAGCGCGCGTAACCGGTTTCCTCGAGCTCCAGAGCAAGCTCCTTCCCGCCGGTCCGCACGATGCGGCCGGCCGACTGCACATGAACGACATCCGGCGTGATGTAATCGAGCAGCCGCTGATAATGGGTGATCACGACGATGCCGCGGTCCTTCGAGCGCAATTGATTGACGCCGTTGGAGACGACTTTCAGCGCGTCGATGTCGAGTCCCGAGTCGGTCTCGTCGAGGATGCACAGCTTGGGTTCGAGCAGCATCATCTGCAGCGTCTCGGCGCGCTTTTTCTCCCCGCCCGAGAAGCCGACGTTCACCGGACGCCGCAGCATCTCCATGTCCATGTCAAGGATCTTGGCGAGCTCCTTGACGCGCTTGATCAGATCGGGCGAAGACATTTCCTCCTCGCCGCGCTTCTTGCGCTGCGCGTTGAGCGCGGCGCGCAAAAAGGTCATCGTTGCGACGCCCGGCACCTCCAGCGGATATTGAAAGGCGAGGAACAGTCCGGCGGCGGCGCGTTCGTCGACGCTCATCTGCGACAGATCGGCGCCGGCGAGCAGCGCCTGTCCCTCGGTGATTTTATAGCCGGGCCGGCCGGAGAGCACATAGGACAGCGTCGATTTGCCCGAGCCGTTCGGCCCCATGATCGCATGCACCTCGCCCGCCTTCACGGTGAGGTCATAGCCATTCAGGATCTGCTTGCCGGCAATCTCGGCCTTGAGGTCGCGAATTTCCAGTAGCGCCGTCATTCCACCACTCCCACTCTATAGAGGCGTCAGCCGACGCTGCCTTCGAGACTGACCGAGATCAGCTTTTGCGCTTCGACCGCGAATTCCATCGGCAGTTGCTGCAACACGTCGCGCACGAACCCATTGACCACCAGAGCGGTCGCGTCTTCCTGCGATAGGCCACGCTGCATGCAGTAGAACAAGACGTCCTCCGAGATCTTTGAAGTCGTCGCCTCGTGTTCGAACACGCAGGACGGGTTCTTCGCTTCGATGTAGGGGATTGTGTGCGCGCTGCAGGCGTCGCCGATGAGCAGCGAGTCGCAATTCGTGAAATTGCGGGCGCCCTCCGCCTTGCGATGCGCCGAGACGAGGCCGCGATAGGCGTTCGACGAGCGGCCGGCGGATATTCCCTTCGAGATGATGCGGCTCGACGTGCCCTTGCCGAGATGAATCATCTTGGTGCCGGAGTCGACCTGCTGACGACCGTTGGAGATCGCGATGGAGTAGAATTCGCCGCGCGAATTATCGCCGCGCAACACGCAGCTCGGATATTTCCAGGTGATCGCCGAACCGGTTTCGACCTGAGTCCAGCTGATCTTCGAATTGGCGCCGCGGCAATCGCCGCGCTTTGTGACGAAATTATAGATTCCGCCCTTGCCGTTCTCGTCGCCCGGATACCAATTCTGCACGGTCGAATATTTGATTTCGGCGTCGTCGAGCGTCACGAGTTCGACAACCGCCGCGTGCAACTGATTCTCGTCGCGCTTGGGCGCGGTGCAGCCTTCGAGATAGCTGACGTAAGAACCTTTGTCGGCGATGATGAGCGTCCGCTCGAACTGCCCGGTGTTCTTTTCGTTGATCCGGAAATAGGTCGACAATTCCATCGGGCAGCGCACGCCCGGCGGGATGTAGACGAAAGAGCCGTCCGAGAACACCGCGCTGTTCAGCGTCGCAAAGTAATTGTCGGAGGTCGGCACCACGGTCCCGAGATATTTGCGCACCAGTTCGGGATGCTCGCGCAGCGCCTCGGAGATCGGGCAGAAGATCACGCCCGACTTCTTCAGCTCCTCTTTGAACGTCGTTGCGACGGAGACCGAGTCGAACACCGCATCGACCGCGACGCGCGGGCGCTCTTCGCCCTCCGGCCGTTCGACGCCGGCAAGAATTTCGCGCTCATGCAGCGGAATGCCGAGTTTTTCGTATGTGCGCAGCAGCTCCGGGTCCACTTCGTCAAGCGATTTCGGACCGGCTTTCGATTTCGGCGCGGCGTAATAATAGAGATCCTGATAGTCGATCGCCGGGTAATCGACGCGCGCCCATTTCGGCTCGGTCATCGTCAGCCAGCGGCGATAGGCCTCCAGCCGCCATTCGAGCATCCATTCGGGCTCGCCCTTCTTCGCAGAAATGAAGCGGACGATCTCTTCGGACAGGCCTTTTGGAGCGAGGTCGGATTCGATGTCGGTGACGAAACCATATTTATATTGATCAGCGCCGACACGACGAACCTGTTCAACTGTCTCTTGCACCGCCGCCATTTCGCTCTCCGTTCATTGTTGCGCTTCGTCCAGGCGCGCCTGGACGAGGCGCCTCACTTCCGGATCAGGATCGTCGCGCAGACGCGCCAGCAATTCCGTCCCGCATCGCTCCGCCACCAGGAAGCGGACTCGTAAATCTTCGTCGGCGACGAGCAGTCCCAATTGCGCCGGCGCCAACCGCTCTGCAATAATCATGCGCACGCGGGGTTCGGGATCGCGCGTCATGGCCGGAAGCTTGTCGAGGGCGACCCGGCGCGCCGCTTCGCATCGCACCTGCGAGTCGTCATCGTTGGTCGCGCCAGCGAGGATATCGGGCGGCGCGCGACGCGCGGCGATCAGGCGCACGCCGCTGTCTTCGTCGAAGAGCAGCTTCACGAGACCTGCGCCCTCGACTCGCTGGGCCATCGCCATGCGCACTTTGCGGTCGGAGTCGCCGATCAATTTTTCAGCGAGACGCAACGGCAGACGTTGCGCCACCATGGCTCTGACGTCCGGCTCCTCGTCGTCGATCAGCGCGCGCAACTGAAAGACGCTCGCATATTTGACCGCGCCGACGCGCAGTTCAAAATAGGGATGGTCGAGATATTTCGCGGATTCTTGCGGACTCGCAGCGAAGAACCTGTCTATGCGGCGGGCCCTTCGGTCGCGCACGCAAACCTGGCCGAGATCGCAAAGGCCTTTCTCGCGAATCTCCCCATGCGGACAATCGCGGCAGGATAGGAAGTTTCCAAGCCAGTCGACGGCGTCCATGCGATGCATCGCCCCGCTCGGCCGCACTTATAGCGCTAGGCCGGCACGCATGTGTTTTCGACAGGGCACACGACCGCACACTGCGGCTTGTCGAAATGCCCCTCGCACTCGGTACATTTCTTCGGGTCGATGATGTACATGTCGTTCTTGAGGCGGATCGCCGCATTCGGACATTCGAATTCGCAAGCGCCGCACACTGTGCATTGTGAGGCGATGATTTTGTACGCCATGTCGCGATTCCTCATGGATTCACTGCAAGCTTGTCCCCTCCTTTCAAATCGCATGCCAGTCGCAAACCACGCCCGTTTGCCGCCAGCGGCAAGCCGCGGAACGAAAGCCGACGATCGCATGCCGCTTGTAAACTCGCGGGCCAAGGTCGATTTGGACCGTCCGCCCGGTTTAGTCCGTTCGCTTTCCGGCGCGTTCGCGCACCCCCTTCGGGGGAAACGAACAGCCCGCTTGGCCGCACGAACTGAACAAATGTTCTAAAAGCGACAATCGCCGGATGCGGTCAGATGCGCTTTATTTCTATGTTGTATTTCTTCAGCGCATAATTGACCTGGCGCAGCGACAGGCCGAGCAGGCGGGCAGCCTTGGCCTGGACCCAGGCGGCCTTCTCCATGCCTTCGATGAGGCGCTCGCGATCGATCATCTTGCGGGAGGATGCGAAACCGTCGCTCTCCTCCGCCCCGGCGGCGTCCAGTGGCGACGAGTTCTCCTTGACGAAGGTCGGAACCGACGCAGCCGCGCCGCGGCTCGCCGATCCGATCTCCTCAGCCGGAGCGGGGGCGCGCATGCCGGCCGGTTCGGGATGCGCATGCGGATAGGCGCCGCTGGCGCTGCTGGTCCATAGCAATGCCGAGAGACATTTGCCGGAGGCGCAGGCGAAATCGTGATCGACGATGGTTTCGTCGCGCGCCAAAGTCGCCGTGCGGCGCACGCAATTTTCCAGTTCGCGCACGTTGCCCGGGAAGTAGCAGCGTTGCAGCGTCTCAATGGCGCTCGCCGAGAGTTCGTGCTTTTGATCGTTTTCGCTGTTGAACGTCTCGATGAAATTCTGCGCCAACAGCGAAACGTCGCCAGGGCGCTCCCGCAACGGTGGGAGAAACACCGGTACGACGCTGATGCGGTAATAGAGGTCGGCGCGGAACTCGCCCTTCTCGACGGCCTCTTCGAGATTTTTGTTGGTGGCGAAAACGAAACGGACGTTGACTTTCAAGGTCTTGGACCCGCCAACCCGCTCGAATTCGCCTTCTTGCAGCACACGCAGCAGCTTCGCCTGGAAGGCGGGTGATATTTCGCCGATTTCATCGAGCAGCAGCGTGCCGCCATTGGCCAGTTCGAAGCGCCCCGCACGCTGCGCGACGGCGCCCGTGAAAGCGCCGCGTTCATGACCGAACAGCTCCGATTCAAGAACGCTTTCCGGCAGCGCGGCGCAGTTCAGCTTGACGAAGGGCTTGGCGCTGCGGCGCGACAGGTCGTGCACCGCGCGTGCAAAAAGCTCCTTGCCTGTGCCGCTCTCGCCGCGCAGCAGCACGGTCGAATTGGACTTCGCGACGATGGCGATGGTGTCGAGCACTTCCATGATCGCCGGGCTCTCGCCGATGATGCCGGCGACGTCGGGCCGCTCTCCACGAATCTCCTTCGGCAGGCAGGAGACCAGCGCCTTCTCCAGCGTGCTGCATTCGTTCAGCAACCGCTGCCGGTCGGCCGAAAACATGCGGTGCAGCTTCACCGTTTGGCCGATCAGATTGGCGATCATCGTCAATAAACGCAGATCGGCGTCAAAAGCGTAGGAGATCCAATCTTCTGACGAGCGATTGATCGACAACGTCCCGACGACGCGGCTATCGCTCTTGATCGCCACGGCGAGGAAGGAGACTTTCGTGCCGACCGCCCGGGTGATCGTCTCCGCAGCCGTCGCGAACAAGGCGTCGCGGGACACGTCCTCGACAATGACGGGCATGGCGGTGGCGACAAGCCGGTCGATCACCTTGGCCGGCAGCGTGTCAATCGGCTTGCTGCCGTCGCGGCTGGTCCAACCCGAGGTCGCGACGATCTCCGGATTGCCGTGCTGATCGAGGATCGTGATCATCCCCAATTTCATGTCGAGGAAGGAGCTGAGCACGGCGACGACATTGCCCAGCGTCTGCTCGAGGCGGGCCGGCGCAGTCAGGATTTTTGAGATTTCATAGATCCCGAGCAGCGCCGTGTCGGCGGACGGGGGTCTCGCCCGCGGCGGTTTTGCCGCCGTGCCTTCAGTGAGCACAGAGCGTGAAGTGGCTACGTCGTCCATGGCCGCCTTCCTCGAACAGCCGCCGTTAGCACGAAGCCAAGGTTTCCGTTCGCACATGCGAGGATCGATTCCGATCGTCTCACGCGGTTCATAGTTTGTTTTATGCAAGAACCACGCAAAGCAACGCCCCGTCGCCCAAGCGCAGCGCGCAATGTCGGTTTTGCGACAAGCGCGGCGCGATATCGGCCGAAGCGTGACATTCGCGCGGAGTTTTGTTGAGGTTACGACATGGCCGTGTCACGCGCATCGATCACACGCTGCCCTGCGCCAATTCCTCGATCACCTTCCAGCCGACGCTGCCCTGCGGATCGGCGCGGGAGAGGATATCGAGATATTCCTTTGCGGTTTCGTTGCGACCGCGCTTCAATTCGATGAAGCTTAGCGCCTTCAGCGTGTAAAGGGCGAAGCGCGCCGGCCCGTCATGCGCCTCGGCCTTCGCCGGCCACGCCATAGGATCGCTTGGCCAACCCGCCTGACGCGTGGCCTCCTTCATGCCTTGCGCGGCGACGTCAGCGGCGTAGTCGAGACTGCCCATATAGGTGTGGATTTTGTAGAGGCAGTAATAGGGCGCCAGCTCCTGCGGCGTCAGCGCCAACGCCTGCTTGAAGAGGTTGTCGGCTTTCTCACGGTCGGTCCGATAAGCGACGACGCCCTGCTGCAGCAGTTCGTTGGTCTTTGGATCGAGTTCGCCGAAGTTCACGACGTCAGCGTCGGCGCGCGGAGTGTTCATGGCCGGCTCAAAGCAATCGCTGAGCCAATATGGGAGTCGTCGTGGACGTCATTCGCAAAACGCCTCTCGCGATCTTCGCGCGCTATCGAGACGGCTGAGTAGAAGATGGAGATGACGCTCGACGAGGACGGGGCCGGATTGGCGCTTTTCCGATCTCCCGAGCGCCTCTTGCCTCCTTCAAAAGCAATTCAGTGCATGTTCGTACAAAACCAAGGTCCACGACGCACAAATGGCACGCAGTTTGCGTGCGCGCCGGGCACGCGGGAGCCGCCGAACGCGCGATCGCGGACACAACCAAGCAAATGAAAAAAGGGCCAGGAATGATACGCGAATTCCGCTACAAGGGGGAAACCTTCCGGGTGAACGCGCATGGCTCTCCCGGCCATGAGGAAGTGTTTATTATCCATTTGGTCGACGACGAGGAGATGGGTGAAATCTCGATCGACCGCATGACCGAGGAAAACGACAGAGACGCGCCGATCGACGCCATTTGCATCATGCTCTGCGACAAGCTGATCGCCGAACAGGACATCGCCTGCGCCGAGCCCGACGGGGCTTTCGTCTGGGTGGAAGGCAAGCGCATCCGCGACGTGCTCCCGAGCAACGAAGCCGCCTCACATTAATCACCGCGCGGCGCCAGCGAACCAAGGCGGAACCAAGCGCCGCGCGCGACTCTCTCTCCTCGGAAACGCCTCTTCTCAGCCCCCGCTCTGGCTCTTTGCGCCCGACGAATTTCTCGCCTGCGGCGCATCGGCGAAATCCGCCAGCAGCGAATGGCGCTTGACGTCCGGCAGCCGTATGTAATCCGCACAGGGAGGACGGCTCCATGAGCGTCGAGAGCAACCGGCTCGGTCAAGAGACCAGCCCCTATTTGTTACAGCACCAGCACAACCCGGTGCACTGGCAGGCCTGGACCGCGGACATGCTCGCGCTCGCTAAGCAGACGGGCAAACCGATACTGCTCTCCTCTGGCTACGCCGCCTGTCATTGGTGCCATGTGATGGCCCATGAATCGTTCGAGGACCCGGAAATCGCGGCGTTGATGAACGAATTTTTCATCAATGTGAAGGTGGATCGCGAAGAGCGGCCAGACGTCGACTATCTGTATCAGCAAGCTTTGATGATGATGGGTCAGCGCGGCGGTTGGCCTTTGACAATGTTTCTGACGCCGGAGGGCCAGCCCTTCTGGGGCGGAACATATTTCCCCCCTTCTGCGCAGGGCGGGAGACCCGGCTTCGCCGAGCTTCTAAAAACCATCGCGGAACTTTGGCGCACGCGCGCCAATGCGATCGAACATAATGTCGCCGAGCTCAGCGCAGGACTGGCCAGCCTGTCCGAAACGACTCCCGGAGAGCCGGTCTCTCCAGACCTCGTCGAGAGCATTTGCGCGCAGTTGGAGCAACGACTCGACCACGTCGACGGCGGCTTCGGGGCGGCGCCAAAATTCCCGCAGGCGACCAGCCTCGACTTTCTCTGGAGGGCCTGGAAGCGAACGGGCCGCGACTCATTGCGGCAAGCCGTCGTTTTGACGCTCGATCATATTTCGCAGGGCGGCGTCTACGATCATTTGGGCGGCGGCTTTGCACGCTACTCGACCGACAATCGATGGCTGGTGCCGCATTTTGAAAAGATGCTCTACGACAACGCGCAGCTGGTCGAACTGCTGACGGAGGTCTGGCAAGACGAACGTCGCGAACTTTATCGCCTGCGCGTGACAGAGACGATCGAGTGGATGACGCGCGAGATGCGCGCGTCAGGCGGCGGGTTCGCCAGCAGTCTCGACGCCGACAGCGAAGGCGAAGAAGGCAAGTTCTACAGTTGGAGCGAAGCAGAAGTACGGGAAGCGCTGGTCGCGCGCGCGCCGTTCTTCGAACGCGCCTATGACGTCAGCCGCGAAGGCAACTGGGAACACGGCAAGTCCGTCCTCAATCGCCTCGGCTCAATCGAGCTGCTGGATGAGGAGACCGAGGCGGCGCTGGCGCGAGACCGCGCCGCCTTGTTCTTGGTGCGCGAGCGTCGCATCAGGCCGGGGTGCGACGATAAGGTTCTGGCCGACTGGAATGGATTGACGATCGCCGCCATCGCCAAGGCGGCCTGCGTGTTTGAACGTGGGGACTGGCTCGATATCGCCATCGAAGCCTTCGATTTCGTCAAGAGCGCGATGACGACGGACGATGGTCGTCTGCTCCATTCCTGGCGATGCGGGCGCCCACGTCATATGGCCATCCTCGACGACTACGGCGCAATGTGCCGAGCGGCGCTGGCGCTCTACGAAGCCACCGGCGCGCCGTCCTATCTCGAATGCGCGCGACACTGGGTCGAGCATGTGGAGCTTCATTATCGCGATCGAACTGGCGGCTATTTCTATGCCGCTGACGACGCTGATACGCTGATCGCGCGCGTGAAAATCGCCGAGGACTCTCCCCTTCCCTCCGGCAATGGCATGATGCTGCAGGTGCTGGCGCAGCTCTATTATTTGACGGGCGAGAGCGTCTACCGCGAACGCGCCGAGGCGGTCGCGAAGGACTTTGCCGGGACAATTCGCGAGCGCGTTCTTGGATTTTCGTCACTGTTGAACGGCATCGAAATGCTGCGAGAGGCGTTGCAGATCGTCGTGATTGGCGAAACAGACGCCGCGGATACGGCGGCGCTGAAGCGCGTGATTTACGGCGTCAGTCGGCCCGGTCGGGTTTTGAGCGTCATCGCGCCGGGCGCCGCGCTGCCTCGCGTGCATCCGGCTTTCGGCAAAACCTTGCTGGGCGATCGCGCCACGGCCTACGTCTGCCGGGGAATGGTCTGCTCTCTGCCGATCGTCGAGCCCGATGCGCTCGCGGCGGCTCTGCGCGCGACGTGACGCAGCTATCGCATCCGACGCCGCCTATTCGCGCCGCCATACGCTCGCCAGCCATGGCTGTTCGCCCGGGGGCGCCCCGCTCGGCCTGTAATAGTGCTCGACCTCGACGAAGCCGGCCGCCGCCCCGAAAGCGCGCCAGCTTTCAGGGGCGTGAAACACGCCATAGCGTCCATTGCTCCATCCTTCCTGATCCGCGCCATGCGGAATGGAGCTGAACAGAATGCCTCCGGGCTTCAGAGAGGCGTGGAGCGCGCGCAGGATGCGTGGCAATTCGCTGCGCGGCACATGAAACAGCGACGCATTGGCGAAGACTCCGTCAAAGTGGCGTTCAGGTAAATCGAGCGCGAGAAAATCCTGCAGCCACACCTCGCAACCGCTGTGAATGCGCGCCATTTCGACGAAGCGCGGCGCTCCATCAAGCCCGATCGCGGCATGGCCACGCTCGGCGAGCGCCTTCAAATCGCGTCCCGGTCCGCAACCGAAATCGAGCAAGGTGAAAGGAGGCTCGCCGCGAATGTGGCCGAGCATCGCCGCAATATTTTGTGTGACGTCGTGGCTGCGCGTTCCCTCCCAGAACGACTCGGCGCGCTGATTGTAATGTTGCAGCGTGCCGCCCGTGACCGCTTTCAACTCGTCCGCGCTTGCAGCCATTGTGGGGCCTCCGAACAATCGTCTCGCTATCGCCGACGCCGCGAACACGCCGCTCTGCCCCGCTGGGTTCGCTCCTCGTCGATGTGGCGCAGGGAGCGACACGATCGCCTTGGAGCCTCGCGCGGGAGGATACGGCACATATGATGCTTGCCAGAGCCAACTTTGGGAGCGGCTGAAGCACAGGCGGTCCGTGGCGCGATTGAAACAATTCTACACCAAACGGATCCGCGATGAGTGAACCGGTGCGCGCCGTCCTGATCGAGCTCGAAGGCGCCGCCGTTCCGATGGCTTTCGCGACCGGGACTCTCGTGCCGCTCGCGCAGGCGCGGCTTGGCGCCTTCATCGCGGAACATGCCTCGGACCCGGATGTGGAAGACGCCCTAGAGGAAACGGGGCGTCTCCTTGGCGGATTCGACTTGAAGCTCGATGAAGCCGAAGCGCTGTTGCTGCGCTGGATGAAGCAGAACCGCAAGGCGACCCCGCTGAAGACGATCCAGGGCCTGATCTGGAGCGAGAGTTTTGAGGCAGGCGCGATCAAAAGCGAGCTTTATCCCGACGTTGCGGTATCGCTGAAATCATGGGCGGCATCGGGCCGTCGCTTGTTTGTTTACTCGTCGAATTCGAGATTGGCGCAGCAACTCTTGCTGAGCCACAGCGCCTCGGGCGATCTCACAAGCCTGTTCGAGAATTTCTTTGACACGTCCATCGGCCAGAAAATCGAACCCGCCTCCTACCGTGCGATCTGTGAGCGTCTCGATTTGCCTTCCGAGTCGGTGCTGACGCTGTCGGGCGATGCGGAGGAATTGGACGCCGCCCAGTCGGCAGGCCTTGCGACGACGCTCATCGCGCGAGACGGTCCTGCAGACAGCCGCCATGCGGTTTGCCCTGATTTTGCGTCACTGAATTTGGGAGCGTGATGCGTCCGCGCCGCCTCCTGCAGGAGCAAACAGCGCTGAATTCAGGCGGCTGGAGATAAATGGCCACGTTCACTCTTGAAACCCGAGACGGCGCCAGACAGGAAATCACCGGCAAGAATGGCGTCTCGCTGATGAAATTAATCCGGCGCGCTGGCGTCCAAGAGCTGGTCGCGCAATGCGGCGGCAGCTGCGCCTGCGCGACCTGCCATGTCTATCTCACCTTGCCTCAGGGGATTGAAATGGCCGACTCTGGACCTGGGGAAAACCGGATGCTTGCGACAGCCAGCCATCGCAAACTCAATTCGCGTCTCGCCTGTCAAATCAGGTTCGATGACATTTTCGACGGAATGGCGATCCGCATCGCCCCTGAGGATATTACCGGTTTTTAATTCGCCCGCACGGTTTCGAACGTCGACGGTTGCAGCGAACGTTCCCGCGGAAAGGCTATATGGTCTGGAACTTGCTCAACGGCCATGCACGCAGCGCCAAGATGCAGGGTGAGCATCCATGCCGATGAAGGAAGAAAGCGTTCTGCCCGGGAAGTGCTATCGAACGAAGGGCGGCGAAATCAACTCCGAAAAATACACGGTGATCAGCATCACCCGTGGGATCGTCACTTATCAAAGCTGGACGTCCGATCCCAATCGCCTGTCTCTGCGCACGAACACCGGCCTGAAGGCCTTCGCCGAAGTGCTGTTCAAGGAAATCCCCTGCCCGAACAGAGATCCAGGCCAAAAGATCGAGTATTTCGATCCCTCATAGAAATTACTCTCTCTGCACGGATTTAATCTGACGCGCGTGGCCACGTGCGTTGCAGCGTCTAGAGAGAAGCGATCGCGAGAACCTTCAGAGTTCCCGCCTCAATCCCGAATCTCGTTCTGAATCGAAAAGATATCGTAGGGAGGATCGTAGTCCGAATTGGCGTAGTCCAATGGCGGCGCATCTACGCTTCCGCCTGATGCGCCGGATCTGCGACTGATCCGGCCGATGTCGCCCCCATAAACTTGGAAGATGATGGATGTTCGATCATCCAGCGCGTTACGGAGCTCGAAGACCTCGCCGCTCGCGGACGACCGGGCAGCTTCCACGGCGCTCGCTTGCAATAGACGGGACCCGCCGACCTGCGCGCTGTTCGTCGGAGAAGCATCGAGTTGCCGGCGGTTGATTGCGCCGCGCAACACGCCCGCAATCTCCCAAACCGAAGGCTGAGAGATTGTCACACAGGCGCTGCCCGACAGAATTGTGCTCACGACGGAAAAGCGGTCTAGACCGTCGCGATAAATCTGGAATTGCTGGCCTCCAGCAGGATTTGGGACGGCGAAGACCGTTGGCAGCCAATCATCAGTCGTAAATAGTCGAGCCATGAGATCGCGGCCGATCAGCAAAATCTCCCGCTCGCTTTCGGCGAGTTCGACCATCGACTGAATGTCCCAGATGAATCGCCGCAGCGCAGGAGGAACAGGGTCTCGCCCGATGACTCGCAAATTTGGATCAGCCGAATTTATCTCGATCATGATGTTGAACGGTCCGCGATTTGAGGGAATGCGTCAGTGAGGCGGCGGCAAACGACTCGCACGCTCATCGTTCCTCCTGCGCGCAAACCATTTCGATGCAGGATACCGCCGCATCGATGTCGCTTTCCTCAACTGTGAGCGGCGGAAATAAACCCAGGACCGACCCCATCGCGCGCGTGAGGAGCCCGTGCGCGGCCAGCTTCGCGCGCATGGGCTCCGCGTCTCCCGCGAGTGTTAGCGCCTGCATCAGTCCAAGGCCATCCAGCGCCGTAAAGGCTGCACGACGCCGATAAAACAACGCGGACAGCTGGTCTTCGAGATACCAGCTTCGGTTCTGCACGCGTTCCTGAAAGCCTGGCGTCGACAGAGCGTCGATTAGGGCGTGGCCAGCCAGAAGCGCGTCCCCCTCAGCGAGCGCCGAGCCGCCGAGCGCCCCTCGCGCCAGTCTTTGCGTAACGACGAGCGCAGCCAGCGGCGGGGCGTCCGCAGGCGAATGACGGGCGACCATCAGGTCCGGGGTGACGCCCGTCCATTCGTGCGCCCAAAGCATGCCTGAGCGGCCGAGGCCGCAAAAGGTTTCGTCGAAAGCGAGTATGAGCCCATATTCGTCTGCGGTCTCGCGCAGTCTGGCGAGAACGCTTCCCGAGACAACCTCAAAACCGGCTTGCGTCCTAACCGGCGCGATCAGAATTGCCGCGGTCCTCACATCGACTTCCGCCTGCAATGCGGCATGATCGTCGGTTCGGAGGGTGACGATCTCGTCGTCGCCCTCAAAGCCGGGCGGAAGACTGGCCGTTGCATCAGCAGGCCCGACGCAGACAATGAACCGTCGGCGCTTGGCGCGACCGACGAGGCGATGGTAGCGCCGAACCATTTCGACGGCGACACGCCAGGCGTCGGACTCGGAGGGAAGCAAAAACACGCGGTCGCCAAAAGAAATGGGCGAAATCTTCGCGCATAAAGCATCCGAAAGCGCCGCGGCTTCCGCCGCTGATTGAGGCGAACCTATTGGCGCATCCGTGCGGAGCGTTGATCCTGCAAAATTCTCCGGAAAGAAGAGCGATGCGCCGGAAAAGTCGAGCGGCGCGGCCGCGACGCATGTGTCGTCGTCGACGGCGGGTGTGATGGGCGCGTTAGGCTCGCTCGTTGAGTCTGAGAATGTGGATGACATGTGGCTCTGAGCTCGCCTGGTCACCGCTCCGATGAGCTCGGGCAAGCGCGGCGTTTCAGGCGCCGTGTTCGATGAGGTCAGGGAGTCTTTTGGCAAGAGAGTTCAACACGCTCTGCGAGCCTTTGAGCATAACCTCGTAGACCGCGTCCGCCGTGGCGGCAGCGTCGATTCCGTCCTGCATAAAAACAAAATGCGTGCCGCCATCCGGCAGCTGCGAGATCGTCCACGTAACTGTCGTGTCGATGTATCGGCCAAAACCCTTCAGCTCGTCATCACCGCCCGACCAGCTGAACCGCAACATACGGCCGGGCTCCACGGCGAGTACCTGGCACTTGAATTCGCCATCCCAGCGCTCGATCGGACGGCTCCAGATCGTGAACTTGTGGCCGACAACCGGCTCAACGTCATTTGGAAAGAACCAAACGGCGAGCCACTCCGAATCTGTCATCGCTCGCCAAATGGCCTCGATCGGATGTTCGAAGTCTTTTTCCGTCGTGAGACTGCGTGTCTGTTTAGCGTCAAGCACCGAGTCCTGCTCCCGTTAGCGCCTAACATGCAAGGCTCAAGCCAGGCCCACGGGCGGCGCGGCATTCGACATCCAGCGTTTCGAGCCGCGGCCCGGCTGCTCAGACAGCATGCGCCTTTGGCTCTGAACATGCATGGCTCTCGGCACAGCTCTCGCGAACGCTTTTGTACAAAAGGCGAAGCGCGGGTCGGATCACGCATGAGCGCTCCGTATGACGGACAAAGAGGAATGGGTCGTCTGGAACGGCTCCATGGGAATATTGGATATGGCGACCATCGGCGATATCCAGCATGACGAGACCGGCAGGAAGGCGTCTCTGGCGCCGCCCTATGGCATCGTGGGGCCCTTCAGTCTTGACGAACTTGAAACGCTGGGCCGGATCGCCTTTGGCGAATGTCTGGTTATGTCGCGCCAGCGATGGCAAGAGGATCAGCTCGATCTGCGTCTCGAGGCGCGAGAAAAGCGCCGCGCGCTATTGTTTCGGATGGATATCGACGATGACCATGATCATCGGGAAATTCTAGGGCTGCCATTCGAGGGCCTGCTCAATCTGTCCGAGATTAACGCCGCCTTCCGTCAATTGGCCAAGACCGCGCATCCGGACGCCGGCGGCAGCGACGAACAATACCGTCGCATCGTCGAGGCGCGTGACGCGCTGCTCAAGCGCCTCACGATGACGGGTTGACGCAATTTGAGAATCGCCTTTGGCGGGACGCGGCCGCGACCTTGAGACCGAGATGCGTGGCGCCGCTTCCTATTTTTTAAGCGCGTGCGCGACGCTTTCAATATAGCGCAGGCACAGGCCAGAGCTCTCAAGCTTGGCGAGTAAGAAGCGATCGCTCCAGACATGGGCTAGACTGCTATTTACAGCGGGATCGCAAGTCGACAGGGAACATCTATGCCGGTGAAAAGTTCTAATGCTCGTGAAAGCTAGGCCCGGGCTCGGCTTTCCCAAGGCATCGCCGCGACTGCGGCCGCCTTCTGACCAGGAGGAATTCATGAACTGGGACATGATCGAAGGCAACTGGAAGAAGTTCACCGGAAACGTGAAGGAGCAGTGGGGCAAGCTCACCGACGATGACATTGCGCGCATCAACGGGAATCGCGAGCAGCTCGAAGGCATGATCCAGGAGCGCTACGGCGTCGCCAAGGACAAGGCCAAGGAGCAGGTCGACAGCTGGATGTCGCGCCACTAACTTCAGCCCATCATTGCAAGACGCCGGCGAGATAACTTCGCCGGCGTTTTCATTTGAAATGCAAGCAAAACGCGCGAGCAAACTGTTCGCGGATTTGCGTCCAGCTTTTAGAGCGCTGGAACATCTGGTTTGGCCCCGGGGTTTTATCGAGGCTCCCAAGACGAAGGTCTGTCGATGAAGAAAACTATTCGCCCGTTCACCGTCGAATATCGATCGAAACGTGGCAGATCGCACGCTTCCCGTGGCGGCGGCGCATTTCGATTTTCGGATCGATCAGCCGAACGTATGCCCGCGCGCAAGCACATGCGCGATGAACTCTCCGCTTGGCAGTCGCTGTTCAAGCAGGAGGCGCGTTAGCCATGACTGCCGCTTCGAAGCTCGCTCTTAGACAGGGCAAGAGAGCGCTGCTTCGGCGCTCCATAAGCGAGGCGCTCGGAAGACGCTTCTCGCTTCTATATCTCGACTTGATCATGAGGCCGGCGCCAGAGGACCTCAAAGATCTCCTGATCAAACTGGACTTCGCCGATCGTCCGAAAAAGACGCGCTGAGGTTCGAGAAATCTCTCTGCGAGTCACTGGACCGCGCTCATCTGGTCAAGCTCTTCCAGAAGGGCCAGCATGTCGTCAGGCAGCGGCTCCGAAGCAATATCGGAAAATTGGCGCCTAAGCTGCTCACCGAGCCGCTTCACGCTCGGCTCCACATCAACAGCATCGCGTAGGTATCGATTTCCTCTCATTGTCGTCTCTGTCAGTTTCGCTGGTTGTTCATGTGGCGGCATGAGCAGCTCTCCACACGGGGATGAAGCGCCGATTCGAAAATCTGTTCCGACAATGCTCCAAATTTTTTAAGGAATAGAAAAGCTTAGCCGCCAATAAGCGCTGTGGAGAACGCAAAACTAACCTGCACAAGGTTCAGCCGCAGCTGGATCTAGCGGCGGGTCGGAGCCTCTGGCTCTCAAACCGCCGCCATTCGATCCAGCCAAGCTATTTCTTGCCAATGCGAAATTGCACGGGCACTTCGAAGGTCAGCCCCTCGTCTGCGATCACCGGCGGCGGCGGCGGAACGGGGTCGGCCCGCTTCATCATCGCGAGTGCAGCGTCGTCGAAGAGTGGATGTCCCGCAGAACGTTTGATGCTGTAGCTGACGACATGACCGCGCCTGTCGAGCGTGAACGAAACGCTCGCTTCGGCGGATCGACGCCCGGCGGCGCCCGGATAGCGCTTGTGTCGGTTCAGATGCGAGAGCAAAGCCTTGTGCCACGTGAGCTTGACGGCGTTGGCGACGGCGTCAGCCCCTTGAACAGGCGCCACGGGCCTGTCGGATTGCCGATCGGCGTCGGACTTGGGCGGCGCAGTCGCCTCGGAAGCGGCAGACTCTGCCGAGACGACCGGCTGCGCCTGATGTTTCTTCTCCTCCTCGATCGGCTTCTCCGGCCGAACGTTGTGCGTGAACTCGGCGTCTTCCGACTCGGCGTGGGTGATCCGCTCTTCGTTCGTCTCCTTCGCCTCTGATGCGGCGACGGAAGGCGCAGCGGCGGCCGCTTCGTCAGAGAGCGGTCCAGGCGGCAAATCCGCGGCCTCGGCGTCTCGCGGGGCGGCGGGCTCGAGAGACAATTCAATCGCTGGAGCGCCGGACGCGTCCTCGTCGAGGTCGCCCCGTAAGGTCACCAACGCGGCGACGGCGCCGCCGACGTGCAGAAACAGCGCCAGGGCGACTGCGGAGCCCCAAAGCTTGCCGTTCGACTGCGGCTTCTGGAGAGCAGCGGCGGCGCTCATTGCGGGGCCTGCTCCTTGCCGCCGGCGTCGAGCGCGACGAGCGCCACGCGCAGATAACCGCCAGCGCGCAGACGCTCTAGGATCCCCATCATCTCGCCATAGGGCACGCTGGTGTCGGCGCGCAAAAAGATGCGTTTCGACTTGTCGCCGAGGAGCCCGTCGAGAGCAGAGACGAGATCGTTGCGTTTGACGGGCGTCTCGCCCAGGGCGAGCGCGAGGTCGCCCTGGATCGTCACGTAAATCGGCTTGTCGGGCTTTTCATGCGGCGCGGCGTTCGAAGCCGGAAGATCGACCGGAAGATCGACAGTGGCGAGGGGGGCCGCCACCATGAAGATGATGAGCAGCACGAGCATCACGTCGATAAACGGCGTGACGTTGATTTCGTGCGTTTCCTGAAGATCGCTTTTGAGATGAACGGCCATGATCTACTCCGCCGCATGAATTTTGTTGGTGGCGGCTTGTCCGGCGCGATCGAGGTCGCGCGAGACGATGCGAAGCAACTCGCCGGCGAGATTCGAGACGAGTTCCAGATAGGACGTCGCCTGGCGCGCAAGATGATTGTAGATGAGCACCGCCGGGATTGCGGCGAAGAGGCCGATCGCCGTCGCGAGCAGCGCTTCGGCGATGCCGGGCGCGACGACTGCCAGATTGGTGGTCTGCGCTTTGGAAATGCCGATGAAGCTGTTCATGATGCCCCAGACGGTGCCGAACAGTCCGATGAAGGGGCCCGTCGATCCGACGGAGGCGAGCAGTCCGGTGCCCCGCTTGATCGAAAGCGCTTCGGCGCGCTCGATTTCGGCGAAACACGCTGCAATGCGCTCCTTCACGCCCGGCGCCGCAAGAATATCGGACGAAAGCTTCATTTCCCGCGTCGCTTCGCCAAGCAGCGCCTGCGTCAAACGGTCGCCGCCGCCAAGCGCCAGTCGCGCCTCGGACAGGCCGCGCGCCTCGGAGAGGCGGCGTATCGCCGTCGTCACGCGCTCGCGCGACCGTTTCAATTCGATCGTTTTGGCGATGAGGATCGTCCATGTCGCGACGGACGCCAACAACAAGCCGATCATCACGATCTTCACGACGATGTCGGCGTTGACGAACATCGTCCACACAGAAAGATCATGAGGTTTAGTGGCCGCTATCGCTGCGTCGAGCGCTGGCGACCCTGGTGCGGCTGCGACGCTCTGCGCAGCGAGAAGCGCGATGATTGAGATCACGAGAAACTGCAAAGAACGTTTCATGCTTCAGCCCATGTTCGGATCAGATTGTGATAAACGCCCGACATTTTGACGCAGGCAGGATCGCCGGCGCCGAGCCGAGACGTCAGGGATTGGATGGCCTGGTCGAGATCGAAGAGCAAAGCGCGCGCCACATTGTCTCGAATCATGCTCTGCATCCAAAAAAACGAGGCGATGCGCTCACCACGCGTGACGCCTTTGACAAGATGAAGACTCGTTGAAGGATAAAGCACGAGATCGCCTGCGGGAAGTTTCACTTCCTGCTGTCCGACCCGATCCTCAATCACTAATTCACCGCCATCGTACTCGTCCGCCTCCGAGAGGAACAGCGTGCAAGAAAGATCCGTGCGAATGCGAATCGGCGTCCCGGGAATGCCGCGGATCGCATTATCGACGTGCAATCCGAAGTCGTGCCCAACGCCATAGCGATTGAAGAGCGGCGGAAAAATCTTGTGCGGCAACGCCGCCGAGACGAACATCGACGACTGCGCAAGCGCCTCGAGCACATGTTCGCCAAGTTCGCGCGCGACGTCGCCGGCTTGCGGCAGTTGAAGATTGTTCTTCACCAGAGAGGACTGCGAACCAGCGGTGGCTCGGCCGTCCTCCCACGCCGCCCGGTCCATGGCCGCGCGAAAAAAGGCCACCTGCTGCTTGGAAAGAACTTCGGGTATGCAAATAAGCATCAGCGCTATGCTTCTCCCCAGTAGCGGATGAGATTGTGGTACACGGTCACCAGCTTGCGCAGATCCGGATCGTCCGCGCCCACGCGCGGCGCGAGCTCCTGTATCGATTCGTCGAGATCGCAAACGAGGCTGCGCGCCTCGTCGGCGCGGATCATGCTTTGCAGCCACAAAAATGAGGCGAGACGTAGGCCGCTGGTGACAGGCGTCACCATATGCAGACTGCCGGCCGAATAAAGAATGAGGTCGCCCGCCGGCGGCTTGAAGCGCCGTGAACCATAAATGTCTTCAACGATCAGTTCGCCGCCCTCATATTCGCCAGGATCAGAAAGAAGCACAGTCGCGGCGAGGTCAACGCGGATACGCGCGCCGGTCAGGGCGTCGCCGCGTATCGCATTGTCGACATGCGGATCAAAGTGGTCGCCGGCGCCGTAGCGGTTGAACAACGGCGGATAGATGCGCAGCGGGACAGCCGTTGAAACGAAAGCGGCATTGGCGAGGAGCGAAGAGAGCAGCCGCTTGCCGAGCGCGCGCGAGATTTCAGAGTCAGGGGGGAGTTGCTCGTTGCGCTTCGCTTCGCCGGCGTTCGCCCCGGCGGTGGAGGCGCCGTCCTCCCACGCCGCCTGCGCCATCGCCTCGCGAAGAACGTTGACCTCCTTCCTATCAAGCGCGCCTGGTATGTGAGCAAGCATTCGAAGCGCTCCCCTAGAACAAAATGCTCGTTTCGAGATAGACCGAGCGGCCGGGCGACATCTGCGCGAAGGGCGTCGACGTCTGATAGAAGGCGTCATAGATCGTGCGGTCGAAGAGATTGTTGACCGAGAACTTCATCTTGATGTTTTGGCCGATCTTGGCCTCAGCAAAAACATCGAAGCGCCAGTACGAAGGCAGGATCGTTGGAACGTTCAGAAAGTTCGTCGCGGTCGGAGTCGGCAAGCCAAACGCGTTGAACGATGTGCCGCCATTGGCGACGATATTGTTGCCGCCATAGATCCTGGAACGGTAGATGGCCTGGCCGCCAAATTCGAGCGCATTCGGAGCGAGGCCAATCAGGTCGCCGAGTTTGTACTTGGACAGCAGGCTGAAGGACTCATGCGCGATATTTGCGAGTTGAAGACCGATATTCGTTCGCGCGTAGGAGTTGGTCACCCGCGAGTCCATCAGCACGATGCCGCCAAGGACCATCCACTTATCCGTGATATTGCCGGCTACTTCTAGGTCGACGCCCTGGACGTAATAGGATGCGTCGCCCGTGGTGGTGCCGGAGTTCACTTCTCTAGCGCCGCTCACATCCGTCTTGAAGAAGGCGGCCGTCGCCAGCAGATGCCTGTCGAACAGCTCCCATTTCAGTCCGACCTCCGCCGCCTTGTTGAGTTGGGGAGCAAAGATTTGCGACGCCGTCGTCAAGCCGCCGTAATTTGCCGCGCCGCCGTCAAGCTCGGCTCCGACGGGCGTCGCCGAGGTCGCGTAGGCGGCGTAGGCGCTGACGTTCGGCAAGGGCTTGAAAACGACGCCGGCGTTCCAATTGAACAGCCCAGAATGGCTCTTAGAGAAAGTCGAAAGCGTCTCCGTGCGGTTCGTGATGTTGTAATCGTCAAAGCGGGCGCCGCCGTTCACGATCACGACGTCCTGATAGTTCGCAGTTTCGATCAGATAGCCCGATTTCGTGTCGACGGCGATCCGCGTGGGATTGGTATTGCGGTAAGGCGTGTTGAGGAACGGCAGATAGGTGCACGGAAGATAGAGGTTACACGTAACGTTGTTGCCGGTCGGTATTCCATTCAACTCGGAAGCGAGGCCCTGATAATTGGTGCGCGTTACGCCTTCGCGGGCGAATTCCACGCCGGCGACGAGCGCATGCTTGACCGGTCCGGTATCGACTTTGAGCGTAGCCTCTGTCTGGTTGTCGAGCGTGTTCACCACCTGGTAGCGGCTTTGCGCGCCGATTCTCACAGTCGAAGCGAATAGATCCGCGCTCCCCGTCAGCGATCCGATATAGTCCAGAACGGAGCGGCTCTGCCGGAACCGATTGTCGAATACGAGATTGTCGTTGTAGCGATAGTGGGCGGTGAAGGTGCCGAAGTTCTGCATCGCAACTTGGAAATCGCGGTCGAGGAAACCGTACCAGTTGGAGCGAGGAATGACGCCTTCGGGGAACGGCCGGTTCCAAACCCGGTTGTAAGGCACGCCGAAGTCCGGCAAGCCGTTCTGATAGACATGCGTGTATTGAGCGGTCAGCGTCAGGTCCTCGAGCGGCTTGAACACCACTGAGCCGGCGACGCCGTCGCGATAGTCGGTGACAAAGCTGCGGCCCGCGACATTCGAGTCATGATAAAGAGCATTGACGCGCACCGCGAGGATCGGGCTGATCACTTTGTTGACGTCAGCCGTCACCCGCTTCATGTGGTCGGAAAAGCCGCCAATCGCTTTAAGTTCGACGAAATCGCGATCGGTCGCTTGTTTCGTTACGATGTTGATCGCGCCGCCCGCAGTGCCGCGACCGGCGAAAGTCGATCCCGGCCCTCGCAGAATTTCGACCTGCTCGGTATAGAAGTTCTCGCGAATGCTGACGCCAGGATCGCGCACGCCGTCGACGAAGATGTCGTTGCGAACGTCGAAGCCGCGAATGAAGAAGCGATCGCCGAACGCGTTGCCGCCTTCGCCCGTTCCCAGCGTCACGCCCGCCGTGCTGCGACCGATTTCACGCAGCGTGAAGGCGTTCTTGTCGTCGAGCACTTCCTTGGTCAGCACCGTGATCGTGCGCGGCGTGTTGAGCACCGGCTCGGTGAATTTCGGCGAAGACAGCCGGTCGACCTTATAGGGCGCAACCGGATCGGCGTAAGGATTGGCGTTGGGCGCCGTAGCGAAGATCGGAAGGCCTCCGCTGCCTGCGCCTTGGCCGCCGGCGCTTGAAGCGCCCGGCGCGCCGCGCCGCTGCCCCGAGGCCTGATTGGCGGCTGCATGACGCGCCGGATGCGGCTGAGCGGCGGCGATGGGCTTGGGTTTCGCCGGCGCCGCCGCGCGCGGCTTCTCCTGCGGCGCGTCGACTTTAACGGGCGGCAGAGTCGTTGAAGCGGATTGCGCCAGAGCCGAAGCGCTGACACTCGACGCAAGCGCCGCAGCAACGCTCAGCGCCTTCATCGACGTCAGATCTCCAGCACGGGTCCGCGGAAGCGACTGAGTCAGCATTCGTAGAGAAATTGGAGTTTTTACGTCGCTCATGGGGAACCGCCAGGGAGGGTTGTGCGTTGTCTACTTTCGCCTCGTGCGAAGAAGTTGATTAAAGCTAAATTTGGCGGCGGCCACGGTCAACTGATAAACTGTTGAATGGAAGTATTGTAATCTGTATAGTTTCAGACAGATACAACAATTTTTTGGACAATTGTTACCTTTCAGCCACACGCTAGTTTGGAAACGCTTTAATTCCAAACTACGCGGCAGTAACTTTCCTGCGAAAATATTGTTCTTGATCCCAGCGCAGAGCCGCGCGTCGTAGAGTTGCGGCGGAAGAGTTCGCCGTTCGGATGAGCCTAACGATTGGCGGCCCCCCAGTCGGGCGCCGCTATGCTGCTGACGCAGGTACGCCGGCCCAATCCTGTCGAAGCCAGCGCAGCGCAACGCAACGCTTCAGCATTTAGAGCGGCACGCGACTTGCTTTGCTATCGTGAGTCAATCACCGCGCGAGGCTGCCATGCAGATCAGCGTAAAGGTGGCGAAAGCCATCGAACGCAGGCGCGTTTTTGTCGTGGACGACAATGAAAGCTTTCGCGCGGCGATCGAGTTCATGCTCCATGACGAATATGAGGCGCATGAACTTGCGAGCGCGTCCGAAACGCTCGCAAAAGCGGAGCAATTAAGGCCGGACTTACTGGTGCTTGCCGAAGGCGTCATCCGCGTCAACGGGCTGGATCTCATTCAGGAGTTTCTGGCGCGCGTTCCCGAAACCAAAATCATCGTCATCGTTGATCAGATATCGAGCGGATTCGGCCAAGAGTGCATCGCCGAGGGCGCGCACGGTTTTTTGGCCAAGCCGCTGCAAATTGGACTGCTGCGCGATAAGGTCGACGCGCTGCTGAGCGCCAGGACAAAGTCCGGAACGACCCCGCGGGCCGTTCTGAACCTGCGCTAGCGCCGGAACAGCCGCCAATCGACAAATATGCAGGGAGGTCGCCATGGAGCCCGTCATTCCGCCGATCGAGGACGGCGCCGAACGCGACAGGTTAGAGATCGCAATCGATGATTGCGTGCGTCGCTTCTACGCCAAGGGCGCCGAAGATCCGCTGTTGGGTCCTGTCTTTATGGCGATTGACGGTCTCGACCAGCATATGGGGATCGTCGCGAATTTCTGGTCCAGGACCTTGCTTGGCACGGAGCGCTATCAGGGCCAGCCCTTCGCCGCGCATATCAATTTACCGATTGAGCCTCAGCATTTTACGCGCTGGCTCGAACTCTTTCGCGAAAGCGCCAATGAAGCGCTGCCAAAGACACAGGCCGAGCAGGCGATCGCCAAAGCCGCCCACATGACGCAATGTTTCCAGTCTGGGCTGTTCCCCTTCGTCGGCGCCGATGGAAAGCCGTCGCGCGTTCCAGCGCCATAGCGTCCATCGGCCGCCCACGAGCGTTAGTCGACCGCGATCATCACATCCGACGACTTGATGACCGCGTTGACCTTGGACCCTTCGCGGAGTCCAAGCTCATCGACGGATTCGTTGGTGATTGAAGCTGTGACCGTCAATCCGTTGACGTCGATCGTCACATGCGCCGTGGTTGCGCCCTTCTGGATGTGCTTGACCGTCCCGGGAAGGCTGTTACGCGCGGAAATCTTCATGCCGTCGGCTCCTAAGAAAAGTGGTTATCGCTATGGCCTCCCCTCGACGGCGCCCGACGTCGCGACGGCTGCGGCATAATAATCAACCGCTCTAGCCGGGTTTCCTTCGATGAAATGGGACTGCACGATCGCGTCTATATCATCGGCGACACGCGTCGCATACCAAACGACTTCTGCATAAACGACCAATAACTATCCAGTTTGTTGTAAATCTAGGCAGCAGCGCTCTGATGCCCTTCACGTCAGCCCCGGGTCAGCTTCGACTGCATCCAACCAAAGCGGCGTGCCGCCGGCCGCTGACTGCGCGGATCACACGCAGTTCGGTCGTCTTTGCGTCGATCGCTCTTGCGCCAAGGTCAGGAAGAATCTGCGTACATGTCGATCGATGCGCTCGGCTCTCCGCCAGATCGTCAAACATTGCGCTCAATAGTCACGCCGCTGCGCAGCGGATCGGGAGCGCGGAAGCGTTAAGCGCGACAGAAGCCTCATGGCGGCGAAATGCCGCATAAGGCATGGACGCGCCTGTAAATCAGCTATCGACTCGTTACGATGCGCGTGGCGCTAAGCGCATCGCAGTTCTTCGCGCCGGCGTCGGCAAGGCGACATCCATGTCGGTTGCGGCGAGAGCACGGTTTGGATGGAGCCGGTCGCCGATCAATCGGGCGGCGGCGCCGGAGGAGACGGCAGAAGGCGCAAGAGTTGATCAAGCATGCGCGCCAACGCCGATGTCGAGGCAATTGCAGGCCATTGTTTTTGTGAGGCTAAGTACGAAAAGGCGGTATGGCACGGTGCTTGCGTCAAAACCAGTGAAAACACCCACGCATGTCGTGAGGCTAAATAGTATGGGTTTGCAGCTGGCAGGCGGCGCGTGCGCGCCGAAGGCGCGCGAATTCGATGTGAGAGACACCGCGCTCGTCGGCATCTACGAAATATCGAAGCTCCTGGCGTCGCCAAACCGTCTGGAAACCACGCTTGCGGGCGTGCTTGCGCTGCTTTCGAGCTTTCTTGATATGCGACATGGCTTGGTCGCGCTGCTCGACGCGGCGGGCGGGCCCGAAGTTGTGGTCGGTTCGGGCTGGAGCGAAGATTCCGCCAAGCGTTTCTTCGACCGGCTTCCCGAACGCGCCGTGGGGCAGATCGTCGCGACGAAAATGCCGCTCGTTGTCGAGAACGTCGCAGCCTCGCCGCTCTTCCAAGGCTCCGACTTTTCCGAATGGGGACCGACCGACGGCCGGCCGTTCTCGCTGATCGGCGTCCCAATCAAGGAAGGCGACGCCGTCGTCGGCACGCTGACGGTGGATCGCGTCTATGACGATCGTTCAGTGACGCTGTTCGACCATGACGTGCGCTTCCTGACGATGATCGCCAATCTCGTCGGCCAGACCCTTCGACTGCACAAGCTCATCGCACGCGACCGCGAACGTTTGATGCAGGAAAAGGCCTGGCTCGAAAAAGGCGACCGCCTTCCGCAGATCGAAACAAAGAACAGCGGCATCAATGGCGTTGTCGGCAGCAGCCCGGCGCTGCGCGCGGTCATCGATAAGATTCGCGTCGTCGCCAAGGCCAAGTCCACCGTCCTTCTTCGCGGCGAGTCGGGCACTGGCAAAGAGCTGTTTGCCGCGGCGATACACAATCTCTCGCCGCGCCGCTCGAAACCCTTCATCAAGCTGAATTGCGCGGCTCTCCCCGAGAGCGTGCTGGAATCGGAGCTCTTCGGCCATGAACGCGGCGCTTTCACCGGCGCAGTGAACATGCGCAAGGGCCGTTTCGAACTGGCCGACGGCGGCACATTGTTTCTGGACGAGATCGGCGAAATCACGCCGGCGTTTCAGGCAAAGCTGCTGCGCGTTTTGCAGGAAGGCGAATTCGAACGGGTGGGCGGCACGCGCACGCAGAAGGTCGACGTTCGACTCGTGTGCGCGACGAACAAAAATCTCGAAGAGGCGGTCAAGCGCAACGAATTTCGCGCCGATTTGTACTATCGGATCAGCGTCGTGCCCATCTTCGTGCCGCCGCTGCGCGACCGGAAGGGCGATCTCGAACCTCTCGCCAATGAATTTCTGCGTCGCTTCAATGCGGAGCAAGGCGGACGGCTGAGCTTTTCAGAATCGGCTTTGCACGTGCTCACCGCCTGCGCCTTTCCGGGTAACATCCGAGAGCTGGAAAACTGCGTGTTTCGGACAGCGACTTTGGCGCAAGGGAATGTCATCACCGACAAGGATTTCTCCTGCCGCAACGACGGCTGTCTCTCTTCGGTGCTCTGGAGCGGCTCATTGGAGCGTTCGGCGCCTCCTCCACCCGTCGCGAGCTTGCCGACCCTGGCGCCGCCGCGCGAGCGTCAGCCTGCGCCGCCGCCGGTGACGACGAGTGAGCGCCCTAACGCCGACCCTTCGCCCGAGACCTGTCCCGGCGCCGAAAACTGCACCGCTGTGGAGCGTGACGGCCCTTCCGACCGCGAACGTTTGGTGGACGCCATGGAGCGCGCGGGCTGGGTCAAGGCGAAGGCGGCCCGGCTGCTTGGTCTAACGCCTCGTCAGATCGGCTACGCGCTGCAAAAACATGGCGTCGAGGTAAAGAAGTTCTGAGTTCCTCCGCGCTGGCGAAGAGCTCGGCGAATTGCTCGACAAGCGAAAGTCGAGGCGCCGTCGACCCGTTTCATTGAACGTGAGCAGGCCTGAGAGATCGCGCTCGAATCCGATCGCGCGGGCCTCTATTCTACCAGCATGTCCTCTTGAAAGATCGGCGCGGGGCCTCGTAAAGAGGCTGACGGAAGCCCAGCCAGCATTGCTGCGCGGCGAAGATTTCTTAGCAGTCGCCCGCATCAATTGAGACGTCGGCGATCACCTCGCCCTTATTGTCCTTCAGCGAATATCGGATGATGGCGCCGCTCGTGCGATGATTCGGCATCGTCAGACACACGCGCTCCTGCAGCTGGGTCCTCAATGCGGCGAGCTTCTTGTCGTTGCCGATCAGAGTTCGCGCTGTTTCATCGTCGACGATCGTATAGCTGTAATTGAACGCGTTGCCCGGACCCGCCGTCGCCTTGTCGAGACGAACGCCCTCGCTGACCATCTCTGGCAGCGTCGCGTTCACCTCCGCCGCTTCTCGCTCCAAAGCCATCGAGAGGGGCTCCGGCGGCTCATCGATATTAAGGCTTTCCCGATATTGCCTCGCGAGAAGGAAAGCCGTCGCCACGATGACGATCAGCGCGGCTGCTTCCCAGACTCCCATCCATGACTTCGTATCGCCCTCGTCCCTCACGGCAGCCCTCGCTCCAGCCCGCGTCAATTTTGTCTCGGCGAAGCGCGTTGTGCAAGGTGGCGACCACAGGAGTTTTTCAGTGAAGATTGAATTCCTTATCAAGTAGCTTCAACTCAGCCGGTTTGATGAGGTTCGAATGCGCGACGGTGACGGAATGCAGCGGGCCGTCGAGGCTGCGCATCCAGAAATCGAGAAATTTGCGCAGCTCCGGAAACTCGGGATGAAGATCATATTCCTGCCAGATGTAGGATTGGATGATCTTCGGATAATCCGGCAGGCGATAGAGAATATTCGCCGTCGTCAGGCCGTAGCCTTGAAGCTGCAAACGAAAGCCGCTGGACGCCATGGCATGCTCCTCGACGATTTGATTCCTTTCAGATTAGGAGCAAATCCTCGGAGAGCAAGCGCCGGGAAAGGCAAAGGCCTGAAAAAACAAAGTGCTATCAGCAACCGTCGGTGAGTGCCAAAAATGCGCTCAGCACCGGCGCAGCTTGGAAAAAACTCTGCGCGCGGAAGGCGCGCAAAAACAGCAGCGCCGTCGCAAGCGAACGGCGCCAGCTCATGTTGACTCGGTTGGCCAGCCACGGCCGGCCGCGACGGGCTGATCAGATCTCAGCCGATTCGTAGCTGGTGATTTCCATACCGACGCAGATTTCGACGACGATCGGTTGCGACCAGACCATGGCGTTGCTCCTCTGTTTTTTATAGTCCGCCCGACACGACGGCTCCGGTAGAGAATAATGAAGGGCGCATATCGATACACCTTCAAAATTTCGCCATCCATGCTTCCAAAACTTCCCGCTCCGGACGGGGGGCGGAAGAACAAGCTCCTTGTCTCAGTCATTCGACATCGTCCAGCAGCGGAAGCGACACCGTGATCCGCGTGCCGCCGGACTCCCGCCTTTCGATCCGCTGCGCGCCGCCAAGCGCGCGCACACGCTCGTTCATGCCAAGCAGACCCATGCCCGGAGCAAAGCCATCTGAAATGCCGACGCCATTGTCCTCGATCGTGATCTTCAATTGCGGCGGCGCTTCTGCGTCGAACTCCGCGGAATTTCCTGACGCGTCCAAGCCGAATTCCAGCGTGACCTCGCCCTTATCCGCACCAGAGTGACGGAAAATATTGGTTACGCCCTCCTGCACCACACGGTAGGCCGTAAGCGCCGTCTCCTCATCAAGCGATGAGAGATCGTGGCGCGCGACGAGCCGCAGATCCACATCGGGATGGGTGAGCGCCCATGAGGCGAAGAGCGCCTTCAGCGCTGGTTCCAGACCAAGTTCCTCAAGGCCTTTCGGCCGCAGCCGTCCGAGAAGGCCTCTGAACAGCGATTGAAGCGACTCGCTCGCCTTGTCGATCGTTACGCTCATCTGTCTCAGTCGGCCCAGATCGGGAGCAGGATGCGAGAGAAGCTCCTGTAGCGTCGCCGACGTGGCGCGTATGGAAAAGAGACATGGACCGGCTTCATCGTGCAGATCGCGCGCGATATCCTTGCGCTCGCCTTCCTGCACCTGAAAAAGCCTGTCGACGAGATCGCGATTCTCCTGCTTGACGCGATCAAGCGTGGCCCCGAGCGAATTCAGGGCGGCGGCGATCGAACGAAATTCCGTCGCGCCGCTGACCGACAGGCGCACGCCGCTCCTGCCCGCCTCCAATTGCGCCAGGCCGAACTTCAGCGCATCGAAAGGCGCAAGCGAGGAGCGCAGGAACAGCAGCACGAGCGTCAGGAAGACGATCGTGACGGCGAGGCTGATCGCCGCAAGCCATAGCATGTCGGACCAGATCTCTTCGAGTTCGTCGAAGGGGTTCGAAATCACCACAATATTGCTGTAGGCGCGCCCGCCGACCATCACGGGAATGGTCAACACGCGCGGCGAGGCACCAACGAGCTTCACAAACCATTCCGGCACGTCCTGACCGGAATGGCGGATCTTCTCCAGCCAGTCGCCTGGCGCAGCCTCGTTGGCGGCGAGGATCTCAACATCAGCATGGCGAAGGTTGCCCAACGATGCGTAGAGACGCCGCAATGCGGGAAGCGGGTCTTCGTTTTCGGGAAGATTTGCAATCGTTGCTAAGACAAATTCCCGCATCAATCTGAGATTGCTTCCCGCTTCCGCGCGCACGCGCGGGCCGGCGTGAAGAAGCTGAATTGCAAGATTGATCAGCAAGGTCGCGATGAGCACGACGCCGATCAATCCGCCCAGTCTGACTTTAAGCGAAACCCCGCGCATGATGAACGCCCTCGTCTCCATGCTTAACCGTTGACGTCCATTTACAGTCGATTGACAAGACTAGCGGTTTTCACAACATAAGTTCAGGCTCTCAAACAAGCGAACAAGGATGCGCATTCTCATCGTCGACGACCACCCCATGGTGATCGAGGGCTGCCGCGGCATGCTTTCGGGACAAAAAGACATCGAAGTGCTCGAGGCGCATGACGCCAATGAGGCGCTTGACTCCTATGCGTCCGCAGCGCCCGACGTCGTGGTGCTCGACATTAATCTACCCGGCGTCTCCGGCTTCGAACTGCTGCGCCGCATCTTGAAGCGGGACGCGAACGCTCAAATCATCGTTTTCACCATGAACGACGATCCGGTTTTCGCCGCGCGGGCGATCGAGGGCGGGGCGCGCGGCTATGTCGCGAAGAACGAAGACCCACGCGTCTTTATTAAGGCGATCCGCGCCGTCGCGGCGGGCGAGCGCTATCTGTCGAACACTCTCGCGCTCAAGCTCGCATTCGCAGACCAGAGCCGCGCAAGCAACCCCCTCGACGCGCTGAATGGCCGGGAAATCGAGATCCTGCGCAATCTCGCCGACGGCAAGGATATGACCGAAATCGCGCATATTCTTAAGGTCTCCTACAAGACCGTCGCGAACAACTGCATTCTACTGAAACGCAAGCTCGGCGCGCGTTCGAAAGCGGATCTTCTGCGTATCGCCGTCGAAAACAAGGTTGCAATGAAGCTTGCCTAAAGCAGCTTCCGAAAAAGTCGACAGACTCTTCCGATGAGAACCTGCTCATCATTGATGTTGAGCGTTTCGATCACATGATCCCATGTGATCGGGAAACGCTTTAGGCGCCGCTATCTGAATTGCTTCTGCGTTCGATAACGGGCGGCGAGCATCCGCAGCGCCTCCTCCCGTTCCACCCCACTGTGGCGCAGATTGTAATAGTGCTGGCAAACCTCGCCATAGGTCTGCTTTTGACCGGCGATCGCGGCGACTTCCACAAGCGAGTTGATCAGCTCCGCGAAGTCCTCGGCATGGCCGTCGGCCGCGAGCATCTGCCCGACCTGAGCGGTGCGATTCGCGAGCATGCGGTCGGACTCGAGGAAATGCGGCTGCGCCGAGAGCAGAGCCGCGCGGATGCGCTCTACTGCAGGTTCACGAACGCCGACGGCGCCGCCGGCTTCGCGTTGCGCGAGCCAGAGCGCAGGTTCCGTGCGATCGGTGGCGCGCAACCAGACGTCAGCGCCCTTAAGGGTCCCAGACTCGATCAAATCGTCCTGCTCGGCGCTGCGCCGCTCTTCGCCGCATGAGGCGAAGAGCGCGCAGACGCCTGCAAGAATGATCGCTTCGCGAAAGCGCATCGCCGAGCTATTTCCCTTCCACTTTCTTCTTCAGGCCCTGAAGGCCGTCGCGCAAGTAGCTCGTCATCGCCGCGCGCGCGGCGTCATCGTTGAGATTTTCCGGCGGCTCATTGCTGGTGTCGCCGCGATAGAGTCGGCCATACCATTTCACTGCACTCCCTCCCCCTGACGCGGGTTCGATCGTGAAGGTGACGGTGTAGGAACTCACGGGCAGCGCCTCGAGATTGGGATCAGACATGCGCCAGGACAGTTTGAACGCCGAAGCGTCATATTCATCGAGCCCTTCCTTCAGAACGCCGCCCTTCTTGAGGGTTATTTCGCGCTCCGCGCCGGCGGCGTCTCCGCCCTTGGCCGTCACGCTCTGAACGTCAGGGTGCCAGTTCGCGAGCCCGTCGAATTTACCGGCCACAGCCCATACGGCCTTGGGATCGGCGGCGATGACGATCGACTCGTCGACCTTAATCGGCGTCGGTCCGTGCGCGAGCGCAGGCGCGCAAATCAGAAGGGCGAAGAGCCCCAGCAGCTTCCTCATTTTGATCTCCTTGGTTGGGGAAAGCGGTAGAACGGCGCGGCGCGGCGCAAATGAATGAAGGCCTGCGCGAAAAAAGCTGCGGCGACGGCCATGAACGAGAGAAGCGCAGCTGTCACGCCAAAGAATGGGCGCAGGTCGAGCGCTGCGTCACGCGGTCGAACGGACGCTACCGCGGCATAGTCGGTCCACAGCCGCTTGCCGTCTTCGAGATGGGCGTAGGAAAGCCCGGTCTTTTCAGCGAGCGAACGAAGATAGTCTTCCTTTACGGAAGACAGATGCTCGACGCCGACCGCCGCTGACGCGCCGAAGGGGGCGTTGCGGGCGTTGTAGCCCTCGCGCCGCTCCGCGCCTTCAGGCGGCAAGCCGAAACGGCTCTCGTGCGGAACGTCGTCGGCCCCGAGGAATCCCACCTCGCGGCCCCTGCCGTCAAATTTCGGGATGGGCGAAAGCTCATAGCCGCCGACGCCAACGACAAGGCCGCGCACCTCGCCCGCACGCCCTTCGAATGTCGGCGCGCCACGCGCGGGTAGCGGCGGGGCCTCCTGGCCATCGCTGAAAAACAGCAGGTCGCTTTTCAATTCTCTCGCCATATCGATCGCGCGAAAAAAGCCCGCCGAAATTCGGCTATCGCCTTCCCAGGCCATGCGCCAGTCGAGCGCCTCAATCGAAGCTTGCAGGGGCGTGAAATCTGCGCACACGTCGATCGGTTCGAACAGCAGGAACGGCCTGCGTTCGGTAAAAACGCCGAGGGCGACATGTGACGGACAGGGCAATTCCGCGAGCATGACGCGTAGCGCGGCTTTCACGGCGTCGAGACGGCTGACCGGCCGGCCGGAGACGGCGTAATCGCGAACGTTCATGCTTCCGGTGATGTCGACGATCGCGAGAAAATCGAATGACGGACGCCGGATCATAATCTTTGGCGCGAAGAAAGTGGCGGCGAGCGACAGCGTCGCCAACGCCAGAAGAGCGACGCGAGGATCGCGCACATCCGGGCGCATCACGGCAGTCCTTTCGGTTTGCCGGGGATATCGGTCCAGAGTTTTTTGGGATCGGCGCTCAGTTCGTCGCCGCTCTTTCTCTCAAAATCCGGGAAATCCCGGACGAGCCGCGCCGCGACGTCGAGATTGAATTTCGCGTCCCAGTAGTCAGGCGCGAGCTGCAGCGCACGTCGATATTCGCGCTTGGCGAGATTGACGAACGGATTGGCCGCTTCGAGTTGCGATCGCTCGACATGATCGAACGCCTTGCGCAGCAACGCGTTCGCCAGGAGATAATGTCCCCGCGCGCGCGTTTCGATGCTCCCGCGACGATCGAGCGTCTCCACCAGGGATCGGGCGCGATCGATGTCGCTTCGCGCCGCAAGAAAGGCGACGCGCGCGAGAATCGTTTCCGGCCTGTCGTTCGCATCGACGGCGACGTCGCGGCCCTCTCGCATCGCCTCGATCGCGTCGTTCGCGATGACGGCGCCGCGCCATTGGGTAAGCAACGCAGCCGTCGTGAGGATCAGCGCGAGAAAGAGCGCGACCAGAATCGACGATTTTGTTTCTCGCCAAAGCGCGCGCGCCTTGTTGCGCAGAATCGTGATCCTCGTCTCGAAGGCCATCATCGCGCGTTGTCCACAACGCTCAGCCTGACCTCTGTGAGCTTCGCCGCAAGAAGCAGCGCCATGGCGGCGAGCGCGAGCGCGAAGGCCCATGCGCTCAGATCCGTGCGTGGCAATTTTTCGACATATCGGACGGGATGGCGTTCGAGCCTGTCGATTTGTTTTAGGGCCTCCTCCGTCGCCTCGACGCCTTCAGCCTCGAAGGCCTGGTAAGGAACGCCGAGCGATTTGAAGAAGAGATCGAGATGGCGTTCTGGCGCGGCCTGTGGCGACTCATCATCGCCCGCCGGCTGATCGGAGATGCCTCTGCTGCCTTGGGTGCGCAGGAACAGCCAATAAAGGCTGACGTTCGTCTGGCGGAATTCCGCCTTTAAGTCGTCGCGCAGCTTTGGATCAATCACGCCGGCGCCGTCGGATATCAGCAGGACCGCGCGCGACAGATCGGCCTGGCTCGTCTTGAACATCGAAAGCGCCATGGCGAGCCCACGCGCAATATTCGTGTAGTCGAGTCCCGGACGGTCGATCGCGTCGATGGCGGCTTCGGTGGCGCCGATATGATCCGAAATCGGCGTCACCAGCATCGGCGCCGTCGAAAACGCCGCGACGCCCACGAGATCGTGACGGCGCGCTTCGACAAAGCGCTTGAGAATGCGCCTTGCCGCCGCGGCTTTCGACTCTTCGTCCCCAGACGGCGTTCGCCCCGCGAAGGTCTCGTTCATGCTGCCGCTGCGGTCGATCAGCATAACGATCTGCGCGCCCTCGGAAAAGCGCTCGACGTCCGCGCCTGCAACATAGGGGCTGGCGGCGCCGAGTAGGCTGGCGCCGATGGCCACGACGCCGCAGAACTTCAGAAGAACGCCGGCGACCACGGAAAGGCCGTCGACGGGCGCTGCGAGGAGCGAGGAAATCGTCGCGCCGCGCAAGACGGACCGCAACAATGGAAGCAGCGCCAGAGGCGCTAGGAACAGCGGCTCGATGTGCTCAAAGCCGAAGCCGCTCATCCTGCGCGCTCCTGCCTGGCGAGCCTGCTGACAAATTGCGCGAGCTGCTCGGCATAATCGTCGTTCGAGCTTTCGCCGCCAAAAAAACGCCGCTTCGAGGTTTCGAAGAATTGCTCGAAGTCGACCCGCAGCGGCTTGAATTCCGGACGTCTGCGGAGAAACTCCGGAAGGTCGCCTGACAGCAAAATTGCGCCATTGGCCCGATCGAGCGCCCGATGCACCGATTGAATTGTCGCGGCGAGATTGGCGTCACCAGCGCCGCGCCGCGTCGAGATTTGACGCGCGAGCGCTGAAAAGACTCGCGCCTTCCGTTGCTGGAAAGGCGGCCAGGCGCGATTCCGCGCGACAAGAGCGAGCGCCAGCAGGGCGGCGACGCCTGCGCCGAACGCTAGATTGCGCGGCGTGGCCTCATCGACGAATGCCGACGAACCGTCGGGACGCAAATAATCCGACGCCTGCTCTTGCTTCTGCGGCGCGACTTCCCGCAAAGGAGAAACGCCAATTCTCCATGGGGGAACGGCGATGGTCTGCGCGCCCGTCGCCGTCGTAATGGAGAGATCGAACCCAGGAACCTCGATGTCACGCGCATCGAGCGCGACATAGAAATTCTGATATGTGAGGTCGAGACGCCATAGGCGCGCGCCGTTTTCCAACGTCTCGCTAAGTTTGACGTCCCGGAGATCGAGCGAACCGCTGAGCGGACCGGGATTGGGCAGGGAGGCGCGCGATAGCACGGCGTCCGCGGGGACGGAGACGTCGATGCGCGCATGAATGAGATCGCCCACGAAATAGCCGAACGGGCGCGCCGAGTGGATACGCACCGTCGTTTCCTGCGCCCATGCAGGAAGCGTCGCGGCCAGCAAGAGGGCGATACATGCCATGCGCATCGCAGGCCTCACGCCCCCGTCAGCCGCATGCTGAGATCGCTGGCGTCGAAACCGTCCTGAATGAAAATCGGCGCACGGCTGCGTCTTGAAGACGCGCGGGCGAGATTTTTGCGACGGGACTGCTCCGCTTCGACCCAGCGCCGCTGAAGCGCGGGCCTCATCAACAGGAGCTGACGGCGGCCGCTCTCGCTGTCGCAAAGCTCCAGCACGCCCCATTTTGGCGGCGCGGCTTCGAGTGAATCGATCAGAACGAGCGGCGCGACGTCATGCAGTGAGAGCGCCTCGAACGCCTGCTCAATCAATAGCCCGGGCCAGCGAAAATCGGAAATGAGAAACACCAGCTTGCGCGTGGCGCCGAGAGCCGCCGCGCCGTCGAGCATGCCTTTGGCGCTCGAGCCGCTGGGCGTTTCGGCGCCAAGCCTTTCGACGGCGGCGAGCGCCGCCCTTCTCGAGCGCGTCGCCGGCAGCGTAACCCGACCGACCAACGCCTCTTTGAATCCGAACACGCCGAAGCGATCGCCGTTGCGTGTCGCCGAATACGCCAGCGCGCCGCAAAGATCGACGGCGACCTGAAACCGGTTGACGGCTCCGGCGAAGCCCATCGAGGCGGAAAGGTCCACGAGCGCGTAAACGTCGATCGCCGCCCTTTGCTCGAAGCGACGCACATAGGTTTCGCCGAACGGATCACGCAGCGTCGCACGGAGGTCAATGCGGCGGGCGTCCGGATAGCGCATGAAAGGCGCCTGATCGCGAAAGACTCCAAAGCCCCCGACCTCGCTCGACGTGTGAGCGCCGACGTGGTTGGCGGCAAAGCGACCGCGCGGTCGATATAGGATATCGACGACCGTATTCATGGAACGGGCGTCGCGTCGAAAGCCGCGCGGCACAGTCGCTTGACGATGTCGTCGCTGCGCAAAGCGTGGATCGGATCGACAAAGATGCGGTGCGCCATGACTTCAATAAAGACATCGCGCACATCTTCCGGAACAAGATAATCGCGGCCTTCAAGCCAGGCGCGCACCCGCGCGGCGCGCACCAGCGCCGCCAGTCCACGGGGACTCGCGCCGCCCTTGACGATGCTGTCGAGGTCGACGTCCGGCAGCGACACGCCGGCCGAACTTGGGTCGACAAGAGCCCGCCAGAGGTTCAGCACGTAGCGTTCAAGCGCTTCGCTCGATCTCACATGTGTCTGGATCGCGCGCGCAACAGCAGGCGTCTCGCGATAGTCCAGCGTACCGGAGCTCACCCGCTCGAGAAGCGTTTCCGTATCATGGAACGCTGGATCGAAAACCAGCCTGCGGCGCGCCTGATCATCATCCGGCGCGGCCATAAGAATTTCCATGAAGAATCTATCGCGCGCGGCCGCTGGCAGTTCGAAGGTTTCTTCCCGCTCCACCATGTTTCGATCAGCGAACACATTGAGATAAGGGAAGTGATGCACGCGATTGAACGCCGACACGCTGCGCTCGGCCATCAGCCGCAGCAACAGAGAATGAACTTGCGGGCGCGCGCGGTTGATCTCATTGAAGAAAAAGACCGGCAGCGTCTCCGCATGGCGGAGAAGCTCGGATGGATCGACGCGTGGGCGGCCGTCATCGCCAAGATAGGTATGATAAAGAATGTCGCTCGGCATCATGTCGACGGTGCCCTCGACGCGAGCGAAGTCGCCGCCCAGCGCGCGAGACACAGAACGCAGCAGCGTGGTCTTGCCGACTCCGACATCGCCTTCGATCAGCACATGACCGCGCGCAAAAATGCAGATCGTCACGAGCCTGACGACGCGCGCCTGCCCGATGACTGCCTTTTGAATTTCCTGTTCAAACTCAAGGGCGCGCGCGCGCCAATCGGAGAGCTTCTGGACGACGTGCAGAGTTTCGTTCAAGGCCTGACCTAGCGCGCCAAACATAAAGAGGCGGCCACGATCTCGGGAATAGAGCCGATGCGCTGTTGTCGAATACGCCGGCTCCAGATCGTGGCCGCTAGATCATCGCGCTTTTGTCGCGATGAAACTTATTGAGCAATCTTGCTCACGTCATATTCCCACTTGCCGGTCTTCTTGAAGTTCTCGACCCGCTTCTTGTTGCGCTCTTCCATGCCCTGAACTGACGCCTGCTGTTTGGCGATTTCCTTCGGGTCGTGCTTGGGATCGTATTTCGACCCCTCGACCTTGTCCGGGAAGCCGGGCTTGGGTTCCCAGCAATTTCCGGGCGCCTTGCACTTGGTGCCGTCATAGGCGAGCGCGCTTCCGGCGCTAAATAGAATGCCAACGGTGAGCGCCGCGGCGAAATGCATCTTACGCATCCCTGTTTCCTCCTTTTTGCGAGGCTTGCGCCTCGGTGTTTGCGCCTCCGGCGACGGCGGCGTAGAACTTACTTCGCCTTTTCCTGGCACTTTCCAGGCGGGCTGTCCGGCAGGGTTTCATGACCGGCGTAGGGTTTGAAAGACTTGCGCTGAGCGTCCGTCAGCCAGCTCGCCTTCTCCGGCGCTTCCTTGAAGAGATGTCGGATCCAGGCCATGACCTTCAGCATCTCATCGAGCGTGAGGTTCTGGTACTGCGGCCCCATCGACGCTTGCCCGCCGCCATAGATCGTCGAGAACAGGCCTTCGTCCGTTTCGTTCTGCGGATAGGTCCAATAGGCGTCGTTGAGGCCGGGGCCGATCTTTCCTTCGGCGAGATGGCCGTGACAGCCGGAGCAGGCGGAAAGAAAGAGCTGTTCGCCCAGCTTCAGACAGCTTGCATCCTCGTTATAGGGATTCTTGCCCGACGTCATGAATTCCTTGACGCCCGCGGTGTTCTTTCCCTCCGGCAGCGCGTCATCAAAGTTCAGCACCTCGCCCGTGATCGTGTTGCGGAATGTGATCCCTGCGGTCTGCGCGATAGCGCCGAGCGCAACCAAACAGGCCGCGGCGCCGATGAGGGACAGGGAAACGCTTCTTTTGCTATTCGACACGTATTTCGTCCTGCTTTTCGTTTGCGCGCGGCGCATCATTGGGTGACGGGAAGAAGAGGAACGCCCTCCGCTTTGAGGATGTCATCGATCTTTGGCCGAGCGGCGACGAGCGCTTGATCGATTTCAGTCAGCAAGGCTTTGTCGTCGCGCCGCACCGCGACCGATTGATCGAAGCGCTGCGGCACTTTTTCGCCATTGCTCTTCGCCGCATCGTCTTCGATCAGCGTCATCCGCAGCGGCGTCGATGACGCCTTGACGTAACGCGCGACGTCGGGCGCGAAGCCGACCGCGACATCGGCGGCGCCGCTGACCACTTCGCCAACCATGCGGGCGGGATCAATCTGCGTGTATTGGTTGCGCGCCGATTTGAAATTCACCAGCGAGTAGAGATAGGCCATATTGTCTTCGTATTTGCCCATATCCTTGAGCAGCGTTTCGCCCGGAGAGCCGAACGCCACGGCGATGTGGCCGAGCTTCTTCAGACGTGCGTCGGACCATGATTTGATGTCGAGGTCGCGATCAGCCCGGCTGACGAAAACATAGCCGGTGCGATAATATGGCTTCGACGTCGCGACGCGCGGATCGCCGGTATCGAGTCCAATGACGACGTCGCAGAGCTTCTTGTCGAGAGAATCCCGCACAAGATAGATCGCCGGCTGCTGCGACCACACGAACTGGGCCTTACGTTTCATGGCGTCGGCGAGCGCAACGCCGATCTTGTTCTCAAGTCCCGAGCCGTCTTCCATCGAGAGCGGCGGCTGATTCTTCGCCGCGCAGATACGAAGCGTATTGGGATCTGACGGCTCTGACGCCGAAGCGGTCGCGGCGTTCGAGACGGCGTCGCCAGAAACGCCAAGCGAAGCGCCTTCTGCGCTCATGGCGGCAAGAGCGATGACGAGCGCGCAGCATGCGCCGAAGGGCAAGCGAGTGAATCGCGACATGGCTTTCTTTCCGTGATCATTTCGATCGCCTGCTCGGACGCATGGGGGCGCGTCCAAGCAGGCGTCTCGTAGCCGCCTCAGGCGGATGCGATCGATGGAACGAGCGGCGATTAGTTCGCCTTGTATTCGCCCACGCTCAGATCGTCGTAGGGGCCTTTGCCGTCGAGCGAGAACACCATCACGCCGCCGCCCATCTGCGTGTAGTTGGCGAGCTGCTTGAAGGCGCCAACCGCGCCGAGACCGGCCGTCGGATCCTGGAGATCGAACACGAGGCCAACGCCCGGCCAACCGCCGACGCCATACATGATGGCGAGATATTCTACGCCCTTGTGCTGATAGACGATCGGATGTCCGATGACGCCGGACGGAAGCTTGAACTTCCACAGCAGTTCGCCGGTGTCGCTATGACGGGCCTTGATGAAGCCGTCGAGCGTTCCGTAGAAGACGACATTGCCGGCGGTGGCGGCGGTGCCGCCCCAAACAGCGAAGCGCTCCATCTTCTCCCATTTGAACTTGCCGGTGATGGCGTTGTAGGCCTTGATCTGGCCGAGCCCTTCAGCCTTCTGACGATCGCCCTTCGGGCCCGGGAACATGTTGAGCGTCGCGCCGACGAAGAACTGACCCGCGCGATAGGGAAGCATGAAGGGCTCCCAGTCCATGCAGATGTGGTTCACGCCGAGGAAGAACAGCTCCTTATTCGGATCGTAGGAGTCGAGGCCCTGGTTGTGATAGCCCATCGCCGAGGGACAGATGTCCTTCGCGAGATGATCCATCCGCGTGCCATATTCCGGATCGCGCACCGGCAGGCCGCTCTTCAGATCGACCTTCTTGAACACATTGACCGTGTCATCGATCTTGTCGGCGGAGACCAGCGTGCCGTCGGTACGGTCGAGCGTATAGACGATGCCGTTCCGGTCAGGATGGGTCAGCAGCTTGCGCAGCTTGCCGTCCTTGTCCTTCTGCTCGCTGAGCATCATGAAGTTGATGCCGGCGTAGTCCCATTCGTCGTGCGGCGTCTTCTGATACCCGAACTTCGCCTCGCCCGTGTTGAGGTCGCGGCCCCAAATGGTCATCGTCCACTTGTTGTCGCCAGGACGCATCGTCTCGTTCCACGGCGCCGGATTGCCGCTGCCGTAGTAAACGAGGTTGGTGCCCGAATCGTAAGCGAACCAGCCCCAATTGGTGCCGCCGCCGATCTTCCAGGCGTCGCCTTCCCAGGTCGCTGTGCCGAGGCCCTTCTGACCATAATGCGGATTGGCCTTGTTGAAGTCGTCGCCGATCAGCACGTCCGAATCCGGACCGGTCGCATAGGCGCGCCACTTCTGCTCGCCGGTGCGCACGTCGTAAGCGGTCATGTAGCCGCGCACGCCCAGTTCGGCGCCCGAGCTGCCGATGAGCACAATGTCCTTATAGATGTGCGGCGCGACGGTCAGCGTGGAGCCGACCTTAAAGTCGGAGTTTTCGATCTTCCAGTATTCCTCGCCGGTGCTGGCGTTCAGCGCGACGACATGCCCGTCGAGCAGCGTCTTCACGATCAGCGCGGGCGCCTTGCCGTCGCCGGGCCAGTAGGCGAGACCACGATTGACGATGTCGCAACAGGCGACGGCGCGCGCCGCGGCGTTCTGCTTGGGCTTATGCTGCCAGAGAATGCGGGTCGGGTCGTCAAGGTTGAGCGCGAACGTATTATTGGGAAAAGACGTGTGAACATACATTTTGCCGTCGATGACGATCGGCGAACCTTCGTGACCGCTGAGCAGACCGGTCGAGAACGACCAGGCGACCTTGAGGTTCTTGACGTTATCAGCGTTGACCTGGGTCAGCGTGCTGTAGTGGTTGGAGCTGTAGTTCTTGCCCTGCATGGCCCAGTTGTCTTCGCTCTTCGTCAGAGCTTCGAGCTGATCCTCGGCAGTCGCAGCGGACATCGTCACGATCGGCGCCGCGATCAGCACGGACAACAGGGACACGGAATTCAGCAGTTTCCTCATCGACGAGTCCTCCTGCAACCTCGCCCGGACGCCTTCATGGCGTCTTCGACGGCGACGTCGCCCCGCAAATAGACGGCAAAATGCAGCCGCCGTGGTTCATTGACGGTCGCTTATTCTCGCTGCGCGTTCGCGCGCAAATTCGAGAGACGATCCGCCGGCATATAAGTTTAAGCGCAAGGCCGAGTCTTCACGATTTATCGGTAATGTGTCTCGGGAAAGATCGGCATGTTTTCTCCACATACTTCCCGACGCCGTGGCGCTTGACGCAAAATCGCGCGCAGCATTTGTTGGAGGCCGGTCATACTCTCTTCATCTCAGACGCATCGAATGCCAAAACCTCTCTCGCCAATGTATTCGCCTAAGCGTCGCCATCGCCTGTTCCCTCCGGCGATTCTGCGCTCAACCGCTTTTCCGGTCGCTTTGGTCACGCTCATGCTGCTCGGCGTGACGTTTGCGCGCATTGGCGCGCAAACAGCCCACGCCGCGCTTTACCCCGACGACCGGCGGCAAGCGATGACGGAGGCGGACGCCAGTCGCTTCGCCGGCGCCGGCGTGCTCATGTGTTACTCAGATTTCGGAACGCTGGAGCGCGCGGCGGCCGCCTGGCTCGTCGGTTCGCATGATCTCGTCGTGATGAATGCACATAATTTCGTCGACCGGCGTCTCGTCCCAACGCATCCGGTGACGAATTGCTTCTTTAGGATCGCTGGCGGCGACTATTATTTCGATGAGAACAGCCTGCGCATCGGCGCGTCCGTCGAATCGAAGGCGTTGCACATCACTGACGATTGGGCGTTGCTGCGTCTGCTTCAGCCAACGCCTGAAACCGTGAAACCCCAGGCCTCGCCGGACGTCAGCGATGTCGCCACCGGCGCGCGCTTCAAGGTCGTGATGGTCTCGCCGGCCGGACATTCCAATACCCGCCTCGTGGCCAGCACTGAATCATGCGATGTCTATCGCGTCGACGAACCCACCGAAGGTCACATTCGTCGCGCGCGTCACGACTGCAATGACGGCTATGGCGGCTCGGGTTCCGGCCTTTTCACCGAAGACGGCCGCCTGATCGCCATGCATAGCGCTTCGCTCGACATGAATCAGAAACGGCCCTTCGATATCGAGACGCATTACGGTTCTGCGATGCTTTTTGAAGGCGAACTGGCCGAGGCGATCCGCGACGCCGCGTCAAAGCCGCGTTAGCTCATTCCTTTGGCGGAATCGTCCGCACCCAGGCGACGAGCGCGTCGAGATCTTCAGGCGACATTTTCGAAAAATGCGCCTTGGAGAGCGTCGACATGGGCGGCTTCAGCAGCGCGCCGTCACGCGCCACGCCCTGTGTGATCGCGCGCTTCAAGTCATCGTCGGACCAAGCGCCGACGCCCTTTGACGGATGCGACGTGATGTTCGAGGCGACGACGACGCCGGCGGCGTTGCGGAAGGTCTTTCCGCCCGCGCCGAGGCGATTTTGATAGTCAGGCGCGCCATCGATTTCCTCGCTGTGACACGACAGGCAACGGGCGAGCGTCGCGACATAGAGGCGCGCGTGTTTTTGTCGGCAAGAGACGCGTCATCAAAGGCCGCCGACGCTCCGGGCATCAGCCGAGGCGTCCATTCGCCGCTGCGCTGCTGCGGCGACTGAAGCGGCGCGTGGATCGGCGTCGCCGAGCGCAGAAAGGCGATGATCGCGTCGAGATCGCGCGGCGTCAGCGGCTTGTATGAATCCGACGGCATGACGGGCGCAAGGCGGCCATCCCGGCCGACGCCGTCGACGATCGCGGCGCGCAATTCCTCATCGGTCCATGCGCCGACGCCGGTCTCTCTATCTGGAGAGATGTTGGGACCGCGCACGACATAGGATTTGTCAGAGAATGTCTGCGCGCCGCCGCTCAAGCGACTGGAGAAATCATAGCCAGCCGGGCCGCGCGGCGTATGGCAGTTGTCGCAGGCCGTCAGCGCTTCGACGAGATAGCGTCCGCGTTCGATATCGCCAGCATGGGCTATAGGATCGACCAGGCAGAACGCGAGCAGAACGACTGGCATAGCCAGACACGCTGGCGGTCTTTTCGCGCTCATGATGCGGATGCGTTTTTGTCGGATATGGCGCACATAATGCAACCTTCTCTTTGCGGCTCGCGGAAATATTCCCTGGCAACATAAGAATAGTTGGCATGACGCCGCAGGAATCAGCGCCCGAGAGAAAGGTTCGAGCCGTCGAGGACGGCATAGTCGAAACGTGCGCCGGTGACGATCGCCGCGGTGAAATTGGCGCCGGTTAGAACCGCATGGGTGAGATTGGCTCCCGTAAGGTCCGCCCCCTCGAAATTGGCGTCGGGGAGTTCGGCGCGCACGGGAACCATGCCCTGATTGGCCGGATCGGCGCCGAGATCCGCGCCGATCAGCTTCGCATGGCGAAAGTTGACGCTTTTTCCGCCGCCGATGATGCGCGCATTCGAGAGATCGGCATCGGCAAAACTGGCGCCCTCGAGAATCGCGGCGTAAAGCGTCGCGGCCTTCATCTGAGCGCCGGAGAAATCGGCGTTCTGCAAATCGGCGCGCGTGAAATTCGCGTCCGACAGATCGGCCTTCGCCAGCTTCGCGCCGGTGAGCTTGGTGGAGAAAAAGTCCGCGCCATGCAGGTTAAGGCCGGAAAAATCGACGCCTGAAAGATCAAGATTTGCAAGATCGATCGGCTTACCCTGCGCTTCCGTGATCTTATGTTCGATCTCGGTGCGAGTTATCTCCGTAGCTATGGCGCACAAGGGCGCGGCGACGAAAAGAAGCGCGGTCGCGACAAATAAAAGTTCGCGACCGACTCGCATCAGATTGGGCGAACTCATCCCGCAAATCCCCGGCACATGGCTTTGTAAAGGTATGTACGGCGGCGCAGAAGACGCAACAGGACAATTTCCCGGGCGCGCGGGGAAAGAGGGGCAGCCATCGGCCACGGCGCCGACAGCACGTAGATCGCCATGCGCTTTCGCGATATGGAAGGAAATGCAACGCGCACAATTTACTTCCTCCGGTCTCGTCGTCGCTCTCTTGTTTTTGGCGAGCGCGCATTCGCCTGCTCTTTCGAGCGACGCTGAACTGCCGATGCGCCGGCCGGGCCTTTGGCGCATTTCGACGATTTCACCGGAGATCGGGTTGCAGACCAATGACGTCTGCATCGAAGGGGGCGACAGCATCATCGGCGCCCAGGACGAAAGTTGCGCGAAGCCTTCAGTTACGCACGCGAATGATCAGATCATCGTCACGATCGAATGCGGCCCGAAGGACGCGCGCGACGTCACGAGTCTGCTGTTCACCGGCGATTTCCAGAGCTGGTATCGCGCGCAGTCCAAGGCGACGGCGAAGGGGACTCGCTCAGGCTTTACGATCGACGCGAAGTTTCTGTCCGAACGCTGCACGAACTAGCCGCCCGACGATTCAGTCGGGACTGCGACGCCGAAAGCACTGCTCTGGCGTGCTGTTCGAAAATGAAGATGGAAAGTCGATTTTTGAGTATGACCAGCCGTCATCGCTCTTCGGGCGGTTCGACGATGAACGCGTAACTGAGGTCGGCCGATATCTCGACGCCGCGCTTGAAGCTGCATTGCTTCAAGCGGCCGACTAAGGCGGCGCGAAATTCGAACGCTGACGCAATTCCTGCATGTCGCATTACTCTTGTCTACGTTCTTGCCCATCTCAGCGAGATCCGCCGGGGGATGACGAACGTCCCTGATCGGGTGGAGTAGCGGGAGGCGTGCGCCGCTCGACTCGGTATTTGCCGTGCAAACCGGTGAGCGCGCGATTTACGTAAGTATGGAACTGCGTCGCTTTCTCGATCGGCACGGTGAAAACGGCGATCCCGAAACCTATCGCTGCGGCGATCGACGCCGTGATGACGACAGAAACGAACCTGTACAGGATCGTCCGAACGATCCCGCGACGGGGAGCAGGATGGACTTCGAAACGGCTTTTGTATCCTTGACTGTCTCTTACAATTTCGGGGGCTTTTTGCTCAAATACTTGCTCGTGGGCGTGTAAGATCGTTCCTGCCTCTCGCGGTTCAAATTCTGCCTCGACAGATTGCGGTTGTTCGACCTCCTGCCAGTGCGCCTGACTCTGATCAGGAGCTGTGTCAGTCGAGATCCCCAAAACGACCTGTTGCTGCTCTTCCTCTCGCCGGGCGCGCGCCGCGGCCTCGACGCGTTCAGATCGCTGGCGCTCTTCTTCTCTTTGTTCCATGGAGGCGAGTCTTTGCTCCAAAGCGGCAAACCGTTTTTGCAGAGCAGCGATCGTCCACTCGCTGCGCAACATCTCGTTGTCCCGCGGCGGCGCCTCGGCTGGCGCGCATGAGGCCGCACGGGCCTGCTCTGTTACGCGACGATTTTCTCCTCCACGACGCTCTTCCTCCCTTTGTTTGAACGCGACGAGGGTCCAGTCGCTGAGAAGGGTCTTGCTCATCTTTCACTCCAGTCTTTCGATGTTCGCATCAGACGCCTCGCGCGGCATTGTCAGCCTCGGAAAATCCCCTAGAAGCTTTCAGCAGGTCTCAACGGTTCAAAAGCTAGGCTGAGACGATGCTTGGCGTTTGTAAAGCTCGGCGCACGGAGCCGAGCATGTGAATTCCTTCCCTGAAAATTAGGTCCTCACATAGGCAGAGCATCCCAATGTCGATCTTGTTTCAACCCGTGCGCATCGGCGAGATGGAATTGCCGAACCGCGTCATCATGGCGCCTCTCACCCGCTGCCGCGCCAGCGAAGGGCGTGTCCCCAACGCGCTCATGAAGGATTATTATGTGCAGCGCGCTTCCGCTGGCCTCATCCTCGCCGAAGCGACATCGATCATGCCGATGGGCGTCGGCTATCCCGACACGCCGGGGATTTGGTCGGAGGCGCAGACCGACGGATGGAGACGGATCACGGAGGCGGTTCACGATGCTGGCGGAAGGATCATGCTGCAGCTCTGGCATGTCGGCCGCGTCTCGCATCCCATCTACCTCAACGGCGCGCCTCCTGTCGGGCCGAGCGCGATCGCGCCCACCGGGCATGTGAGCCTGTTGCGCCCCTACCAGCCCTATCCGATTCCCCGCGCCCTGGCGCTTTCCGAGATCGCCGAAATTGTCGAGGCCTACCGGCTCAGCGCTGAAAACGCCAAAGCGGCCGGTTTCGACGGCGTGGTGTTGCACGGCGCCAATGGCTATCTGCTCGACCAGTTTCTCCAGGACAGCGCGAACACGCGAACCGATCGCTATGGCGGCTCGGTCGAAAACCGCGCGCGCCTCATGCTTGAAGCGACCGACGCCGCTATCGCCGTCTGGGGGCCAGGCCGCGTCGGCATGCATCTGGCTCCACGCGGCGATACCCACTCGATGGGCGATTCCGACCCTGCGGCGACGTTCGGCTATGTCGCGCGTGAACTCGGCAAGCGCGGCGTCGCCTTCATCTGCGCCCGCGAACATGCGGGACCCGACGCGCTCGGACGCGTTCTTAAGAAGGAATTCGGCGGCGCCTATATCGTCAATGAGGGCTATAATGCGGAGACAGCCGAAGCCGCGATCGCCGCGGGCGACGCCGACGCGGCGGCGTTTGGCAAGCTCTACATCGCCAATCCGGACCTGCCCGAGCGTCTTCGCAGTCATGCGGCGTTGAATGAACCCCAACCGGCGACCTTCTATACGAAGGGTCCGGTGGGTTACTCGGATTATCCCGCCATGAGCGCTTCCCCATCACATGGAATCATGTGATCAGTACGGAATCGCTCAAAATCAAAATGGTGCAACAGGTTCTCATCGAAAAAGTTCGTCAACTTTTTCGTAAACCTGCTCTGGCGGCATGAGCGGGGCTCGCCCGCCAGGGGCTGGAACGGGGCTTTAGCCGGGAGGCTACCGGCGCGCCACTTTGGCGGGAAGAACGACGACTCGGGTTCCAGGGGTCGTTTTTTGGTAGAGATCCATCGCGTCCTGATTGATCATCCGGATGCAGCCAGACGATTGGCTCTTCCCGATGGTCCATGGCTCATTCGTGCCGTGGATGCGAAAGAGCGTATCTCGATCCCCTTGCCAGAGATACATCGCCCGGGCTCCCAACGGATTTCCAGGACCGCCATGCATGCCAAGACCGCTTTGCAGCTCAACCAGCTGTTTTTTTAAGTCGGGCCTGCGTTCGATCATTTCCTTTGGCGGATACCAATCGGGCCATTCCTGCTTGCTCTTGATCGTCGCTTCCCCCGACCAGGCGAAACCGTCGCGACCAACGCCGATGCCGTAGCGGGTCGCCCGGCCACCCGCCTCGACGTAATAGAGATAGTGCCCCGCAGGATCGACCACGATCGTCCCTGGCGTTTCTCGGGTCGAGTAGGCGACGTTGGCGCGATGGAATGCTGCATCGACGAGGCCGGGTCTGACCGCCGGAACGATGAAGCCGGCGTCCTTCATCTCGCCGTAGAGATTGCCGCCCTGGACGGCGACGGCGTCGATGCGGCCCCCCGGCGCGCCAGGATCGCTGCGAGGCGTCGGCGCAACGGCGGAGGCGCTCAGCGTCGCAGGCGCCTGCGTGCTGGCGCATCCGGCAAGGCCGGCCCCAGCCGCTGCTGAGGCAAATATGATCAGGATTTGTCGGATTCTGGGAGGCATGGGCGATCACCGTCCTCGGCTGCGTCCCGTCAATATAGCTAAATCCGCGCCGTTAACCAATTCGCCCGGTGGGATCGGCGCGGGGGATGGCGAGGTAGGAAGCGCAACATGGCTGCTAAATCGCGATCAGATTAGCTTACGCCTCCCTCATTCTCCAGGGCGTCAACGACTTGCCAAGTTTTCAGACCAACGATGCCGTCACTGTCTAGGTGATAATCGTGCTGCAACTTCTTGACTGCCGCTTCAGTCATGGCGCCGAAGCGCCCGTCGACTCCGCCGGTGTTGAAACCGACAGCGCTCATTCGGCTCTGCAGACGACGAACGGGTAGGCCCGTCGAGCCGATCTTCAGCACGGGGTGGCTTTGATCAGCTTCGTCAATGTTGATCCACGTAACTCGGCCCACCACCCCATCAACCGCGATCTCCCGCGCCTGCTGAAACTTCTTAACTGCGCTCTCAGTTTTCGCCCCGAAGTCTCCATCAACGGGGCCGACATCGTATCCGAGAGCCTTAAGGGCCTCTTGCAGGTCGCGCACGGCGGGATCATTAGATCCTTTCTTCAGTACTGGTTCTGCCATGGCATACCCTCCTGCTAAAAACATAAGTTAAATTGGGCTGCGGCCTCTCGCCAATGATCGGCTGGGACCGACGCTAAAAAGAAAGCATGCCGCTCACCAGAGCCTGCCAAGTCACCGGACCGACAATTCCGTCCACTTTCACGGAAGGGATGTCGAGCGAAAGCGCTTGCTGAAAACCACGCACCGATGCGTCTGTCACTGGTCCGAAGATTCCATCGACTTGCGGTCCCTTGCTGGGATCGCCAGACAGGTTGCGAAACTGAAACTCCTCCTGCACTCCCTTAACCGCGTCGCCTTGGCTTCCTTTTTTGACCTCCACGACAAGAGCCGCCCAGGTAATGGGGCCGACGATCCCATCCGCCGTTAACCCGTGGCCTGCCTGAAATGCCTTTACCGACGCGTCGGTTTGCGGACCGAACACGCCATCCACGACGACGTTATGTCCGCGCGCCCGCAACAGATATTGCAGCGTCTTTGTGGGATGTTCGCTAGAGCCGGTCTTGACCTCTGGCCAAGGGCTAATGCTGCCAGACATTTACGCCTCCCCGCAATTCATGGAATAAAAAATATGAGCCCTGCTTGAAGAGGGTCGCGATCGACGGAAGCCGCGCCGAATACGCGACATGAGCGGCGTTTAAAGTATAAGACCAGAGAGGCTCTCGAGCGTCGCGCCGGCTGCGCCGGCGGGAGCCATCCAGGTCCGCTCATCCATGACGCCAGTGACCGGGAGCCCGGCGTTAGTCTGGTATTGACGGACGACGTTCTCGGTGGTGGGGCCGAAAACGCCGTCGATCGCGCCGGCGTAACCAAAGCCCGTCTTGAGCACGCCCTGCAGCATGGCCACCACCGGGCCTAAGGATCCAGCCTGAAGCGTCGGTGACGCCTCGCGATACGGGTGCACGTGGCTCCATGTGACCGGCCCGACGACGCCGTCCGCCACCAACCCGTTCGCTTGCTGGAAGTCTTTCACGACCTGTTCCGTGCGCGGTCCGAAGACCCCGTCTACGGCGTCTGGTCCCAAAGACTTGTTGCGGGCGAAGACACGCTGAAGTCGCCGAACGTCGTCTCCGGTGTCGCCTAGTTTGATCGTCGCCGGCATGTCGAGTTTCCCTTCGTTCATCGGTCGCTCGCGTTTAGAAGTCCTGCTCGATGAGGTTCCTCCAGGTCAGCGGACCCACGATGGCGTCCTTGGCGAGATGGGCCGCCGTTTGGAAGGCGAGTAGCGCCTGCTTGGTATTCGCGCCGGCGGTCCCGTCCAGAACCAGGGGCAGGATCGGACTGCCATCCTCGCCGATATCGCCGGCGGTGAGGAAGAGATTCAGCAACGCCTGCAGCGTCTTGATGTCGTCACCCGCGACTGGCTGCAGTTCGGCCTTCCGGAGGTCGATCGTTTTCATATTTACTGCGACCTGCGTCATGATTTCGTCGTCCTCTCATTTGCACGCCGCACGTGAGCTACTGACACATCTTAGTTCGCTCAGCGCCGTTGTGATCATGCAAATTGATGAGTATGCGCGGAAGTTTACTGACACTGCTTCAGTTGCGACACGAACATTTCCGCGGCTCACGAACCTAGATCTCGAAGGAACGCTTTAGAGTGCGCAGCTCAACGCGGTTAAGCCGCTTCCTCAGCCGCCGTGTGTGGTTTCTATCGCCAGCGAACAACAGAAGTTGGGCGCCGCATAGCAAGAGCCAGCTGCCCGATCGCGATTTCCGCTTAGGGGTCATTAGCGGTCGGACGCCGTCTGGAATGTCGACCCCGGCAGTCGCTTTCGAACTCAAACCCACGAAGAGCAAGCGATGCGTTTTCGCTTCGTCGCGCCGACAAAAATTCCACTGCGTTGAAGAGCGTTTTCTTGCAAATTGCGGAGTTTTCCAAAACGCGAGAAATGCGCAATCTTCGTTAAATATTTGATTTAGAATAGTATTATGGTGCCCAGGGGCGGGATCGAACCACCGACACTGCGATTTTCAGTCGCATGCTCTACCAACTGAGCTACCTGGGCTCGCGCGGACGCGATGTGTCGGGCTTATAGAAAGCGCGCAACGACTTGTCCAGACCCGCTAGGGTGGCGAGCTGTAACGCGACAGATCAGATGGCCAAGGCGGGCTTAGGTGGGATTGCGCGGGATTGAGTGGTCATATGGCCTGGAGAAGCGGGCAATGGCGCGTTCCGCAGGGCTTTGATAGCGGCATGCGCCGTGACAGATCAAATGGCCTAAAATCTTGCGCGGCGCAGCGCCTAGTAAATCAAAAAAGCCGGGAAAAGCGGGAGTTGCAGCTTGGCCTGGCACGCGAACTCGGAAGTCAGCGCCGATCGAAAGTGCAAGGACCAAAGCAGCGAAACGTCCAAACATCTAAGGAGAGCGCCCTGTTTGAATAGTCTAGCGTATTTGTAAACTAGGAACTGGAAAGGGGCTTCGAACAGCAGCCGTGGGTCGATTTGAATTCCGCAAGGCGCCAAGAGCGGAACGTTAAGGCTGCTTCGCTTGAATTACCGGGAGGGCCTTAATCGGCCTTTACGGGTAGCCCGCGAGAAGAGCTGACGTGAACGATCCGAGAGCCATTCCCACCGATGATATTAATCGGCATTCCATATTGCGAGCTCCGAAAGGACCAATTCGCAGCCGCCGCAAAGCTATAGCAAAAGGGCGCGAGTCGGAGCAGTATTCTGCTGGGGGCTATGTGACGAAAATTCAGGACGACAAAACCGCGAGCGAAGTTGTTGAAGACCTAAAGGCAGCCACGCCGTGGCCGGGCGCCAACGCTCGCCTTTTGGGTTTAGGTCTGGGACTTCCGGTTGCTCCACTTGATCGGCTGGCGAATTTCAGCGCTGTCGATTTCGAACGTTTTACTCTTGAATGGGCCTCGGACTATCTTGCCGTCAAGGTGTCCGGCATCGTTGAGGTTCAGCAGCGTGGAGGGGCCGGAGATAAAGGGCGTGACGTCATCGCCTGGCTCGACCCCAACACCACGCCCGATCGCAGGTGGAGCCTTTACCAGTGTAAACACTATGGCTCCGCATTGGGTGCCGGAATTGCGGCTGCGGAAATTGGCAAGGTTCTCTTTTACAGCCACCGCGGTGACTACAGGTTTCCGCAGGAATACCATTTTGTCACCCATAAGGGCGTGACGTCCCCCTTCCAAGACCTGTTGGACGAACCTGAAAAGCTCCGAAAATTCGTCATCGATAATTGGGACGAATATATCAGGACGAAAATTCGCAAGGAGCCGGTCGATCTCACGCCTGAACTTAAGAAGCACGTCGAGACGGTCCCGTTCACCGTTTTCCGGGCAAAGCAGCCGCTGGACCTGATCAACGAGCACGCGCAAACGCGATACCATCTTACCGTTTTCGGGCTGCCCCTCATCGAACGACCCAAACCACCTCAGCCGCCTTCCGAGGTTGCGGCGGGGGAGAATGAATATGTAACCCAACTCCTCGCAGTCATCTCGGCTGATCTCGGACAATGCGTGTCAAATTTGACTGACTTTGTACATTCCGAGAGGCACAGGCGTTTGTTCGATCGTTCCCGACTGACATTTTATCACGCAGAAGGGCTGAAGGAGCTCGCACGAGATCAAATGGCCGACGAGGGTTTCTTCGACACCCTCCTGAGCGAGTTTGTCGACGGCTTGTATCATTGGCACACCGGCGAGCCGGACGGATACGAACGACTGATTTCCACCATCAAAGCATCGCAGGCTTTGCAGTTGAGTAAGCACGTCCTGGAGCCTCACGTCCTACCCAACGATCGTGAAGGCATGTGTCATCAGATGGCAAACTATGGCCGGGTTCATTGGTGCGACACATGAGTTCGTCTGGTCATCAAACACGACCTTTCAACACCCCGATCGAATCTGGATTGAGGCTCCTGTTCGCGCTGGATCAGGCAAGCGGGCGCTCATACGATCTCCAGCGCCTAGTGTCATACGATTATCTGCTGGTGCATTCCGGCGACGTCGAGGATGGACCGGCCAGCCTTCATCCCGCCGTACCGTATCGCGGTAGCGAACTGCTCGTGAAGCGCGAGCTGGTGCGGGTCGGCCTCGATGCGATGTTCGCTAAAGAACTACTGGAGAAAAGGTTCGAGCCTGCCGGCATCTGTTATCGGGCAACCGCACTGACGGGTGCTTTCTTAAAATTGCTTATCTCCCCCTATGCGTCCGCTTTGCGTACCCGGGCAGAGTGGGTCGTGGCCAGATTTGCTGATTACTCGGATGCAGAATTGGAACGCTACATGACCGCGAATGTTGGTCGCTGGGGCGCAGAATTCGAGCGACTGGCGATCATCAAGGAGCTCGAACTGTAATGCTCCAGGTCAGAGAAATCCTCCTCAGCGGCAAAGGGCTCCCGGATGCTTCCGTGAAATTTGGGCCCGGACCCAATGTAATTGCCGGGGAGTCTGACACGGGGAAAAGCTACTTGCTGCATTGCCTGGACTATATATTGGGGGCTGATGAGTTGAAGAAGCGCATCCCTCAAGCCGAATCATACGAGAAGCTCTCGGTCGAATTTCAAAATTCGGCGGGCGAATATCTCTCTCTTGTTCGAAGTCTCTCAGGCGGTGATCTTTCTGCTCATCACTGTCCCATCACCTCGATAGAAGGGGACGGCGAGGTTGTTGTTAATCGTCGGCACGGGCTTAGCAAGGCGGCCGACGTAACTTCGGTTCTCTTCCCGTTTGCTGGCATTCCCGAAGCTCAACTGCGCAAAGATAACGACGGGAAAACCCAGCGCCTCACCGTCCGGACATTTCTCCCTATCGTCATTGTCGATGAGGTGTCCGTGATCGAGGAGCAGTCGCCGGTTCTCGGGCCGCCGGGTTTCGATGATACTGCGCGGAAGCGCATGTTCGCCTACCTGCTCTCGGGCAAAGATGATTCGAGCGTGATTGCGACGGAAAAGAAGGCGATCGTCGCGGCTCGGCTCAATGCACAGGTGGCGCTGATCAACGACCTTCTCGCTCCGCTGGAACAACGCGTTCAGATTAACCCGACTGACGAGACTGAGGACTCTATCGACAAGATCGATGAGACAATCGCACGGGTATCCGATGAGCTATTGGCGGTCGAAAACGAGCGCATGATGCTCATGCAGGATCGGGATGCCGCAGCCGATACCAGGATGAAAGCCGAGACGCAGGTGATGGCGATCGACCAGTTGCTGACGAGGTATCAGCTTCTCAGCGAGCACTATACCTCGGATTTGAGTCGATTGGATTTTGTATCCGAGGGCGCGTACTACTTCGACTGTTTGCAGGACGTTACCTGCCCGCTTTGCGGTCAGGACATGGACCAGGAGCACGCTCACAAAGCCGCTCAATCCAGCGAAGACATCTACGCTGCGGCCCGCGCAGAAGCAGCCAAGATCCTCGCTCAGCGTCGTGACCTTGATGATGCGATCGCCAGCTTGGAGCGTCGCCGCGAAACGCGCGACGCCGAGCGCTCAAGGGCGGACGGGACGGTCCAGGCCGCCGCGCGGCGTTTGGCCAGCTTCGTTCAGCCTGCAATTGCGAAAGGCACTACGCAGCTGCGCCGACTTAACGCGCGGCGCTTGGAGCTGGAAACCGCCCGCAATGATAACGAACAGGTGGAAACTCTCCGCTCGCTCAAGGCGAAGATCGAGCGGGCTACAGCCGGTAGCAATCGCGGCAAGAAGCAATGGGAAGAACTGCCAGGCAAGTCCCTGACGGCCCTGTGCAAAGAGATCGAAGCCGTTCTCAAGGAGTGGAAGTGGGACGGTGAAGGCCGGGTCGAGTTCGATCAAAAGGCATACGACATCAAGGTGGACGGCCAGGCCCGACAGTCTCACGGCAAGGGAGTGCGCGCAGTCCTTTATTCAGCTTTCGTGATCGCTCTCGTTCGGTATTGCCAGAGGGAAGGTCTGCCACACCCAGGGTTTGTCGTGATCGACTCTCCTCTGACGAGTTACAAAAAGCGGGGATCTAATGTAGCTGGCGCGGACACGGCTGTAAGCCACGGCGTAGAGGCGGCTTTTTGGGAATCGCTCACCAGCATCTCCAGCGACGTTCAGGTCGTGATCGTCGAAAACAAGGAGCCCCCGTCCGACGTTGCTAGCGCTGTCCACTATGAGTGGTTTGCCGGGGATGAGGCTGGACCAGGAGACAGGGTGGGATTTATACCGCAGTTCGCAGCGGGATCGACTGATGTGTAGCGCCGATCACATTCAATCGACCCCATCACACTTGCCCTTATCAGCTCAGCAAGTTGGGATCATGGGCACGTTCGATTGCAAGCATCCTTTTGATTTCCGCAGGCAGATTTTTGGGCGTTGACCCGATCAACGCACTGCTTATCGGGAGCTCCGGGCACCCCGCATGAAGTAGGAATTCCCTGCCAACATCTTTCGTAGGCCGTTCGGCAATTACTTAAGCAATTATTTCGCGCACCTTGCGCCAAGGACTCAGGCGCACTCAAAAACGGTAAGAACATCAAAGCGAAAAAAGCTCGTGCGCTAATAGTCTTCATCATTACGTCCTCCCATCATGACGGTTTACAAAAAAGCTTATTACGAACGCGATTATTTCAGTTTTTGAGGCTAGTGACAATGAGAAGCCATGTCTGAGAGTCTTCAAAAAAATTTATGCAAAATTCAAGACTTTTGCAATATAGCGAGGGTGCCTTGAGAATCACGGCCTTGGCGCGTGCGAAAGTTTGTTGCAAATCTTGAGCGGCATTTCATCCTAGATTGCGCGTTTAGGAATAGCTGGTTTGGGTCAAGCCTGAAATTTCAAACTGACCACCACCGCGCGTCCTGTTGGCGTTGCCTACGGCGAGAAAATAGGTGTCGTTCTCGGTGTGCGCCTCGCGGATAATTCAGTCGATTGCGTTTTTGCGCCCAAGAGTTTCTATCGCCTCTACGAAAATAAGGGCGGAGATCGATTTCGAACGTCTTGGATGGATCACAATCGATTGTCCCACCATATGACCCGGCCGAGCACTTTGAAGTCCTGTTTGTGCAGGAACTCTGGGTCATAGGCAGGATTATCGCTCAACGCGATCGTCGCGCCTTTGCGGTCGACGCGCAGGCGCTTCACGCGCAATGCGCCATCCTGCAGAAACACGTAGATATTATTGTGATCCGAAGCTTTTCTCGGCTTTGGCGATCGCCGATGATCTGAGTCGCTCCCATCGACCAGCAGCAATGCGCCGGGTTCGATTAGCGGCTCCATGCTGTCGCCTAAGGCGCGCATGAAGCGCAGGCTCGTGACCTTTCCTCGCGATGTTTTTGTTAGTTTTTGCGCCATCCAGAGCGGGAATTCCAGCGCTTCGGCGATAGGCATTGCGTCATTCGTCGCACCCGCTCCGGCAGAGGGAAGAGCGTCAAGTTTCTGAATGTGAACAACTTTTTTCGGACCTTCGTTAAAAAATGAAGCCGGATCACGCCCGACCTCCTCACAAAATTCCAGGAACTGCCCGAGCTTGGGCAATGTCGGGCCTTTCACCCAGCCTTCGATTGTGGTCCGCGGAATGCCTTTCTTTCCAACCTTCGCAGCGCCGCCGATAGCTTCGCTAATACGCTCTCTCAAACGCTTTTTCTGATCTTCTACCGTCATCCCCGCAGCGCTCCACGACGAAATTTCGTCAACAAAAGCGAAACCAGCTTGACTGTTATGCCGAAATCTCGGCATATTCCTGACATGTCTGATTTGAACTTGACGAACTTTCGGCACGCCAGAGCCACAGGTTGGCATCCGGCGGAGGTCATTTGCGCCGTGAAAATGAAAGGCGAGTCATTGGCCGGTCTTGCCCGCAAGGTCCGTCTTTCGCGCAAGACATTGAGTTGGGCGCTTACGAAGCCGCACCCGCGCGCCAATCGGACGATCGCCGAATTTCTCGGCGTGCCGCTCAACGAGCTTTGGCCGCAGTGGTTCGACTCGGACGGCAAGCTGATCTCCCGCGAGGCGACCCCTCGCCCGGAGATCAAGCGTATCCCGCGCCGTTCCAGCCCGTCCAGACCTCGCAAGAGGGCGGCTTAAGACATGGTTAACCACCACATCGGGCGGTCTTTCCCCTTGCTCCCGCCCGATTGCGCGGCGGCCGTGTTCCCGGCCTCCCACAGGCTTCTCCGGCCGCCGCGCTTTTTCCTTCCCGATGGAGATTTCGACGATGTCGCATAAGGAGCTGCTTAAGCAGGGTCTACGCCGTCAACTGGTGGATGGAAAAACACTCGCCGACATCATCGTAGAGTTGTCTTTAGGGCTGCTCATCGATGTCGACGCGGGCGAGCTCAGCACATCCGAAGCTCTGGCGATCTTCAACCTTTACCAAAAGGCGCTGCGGGATATCGCGAAGGATGAGGGTCGCGCACTATGACCTCCGCGCAGACCGTCCAAATCGCGCAAATCGACGCATCGGGACGAAAGCGTCCAGTCGATCCGATTCGCGTCGAATTTTACAGATCGATTGCGGACCAGCGGCTCGCCGAAGGCCTATCGCCGCTCGTGCAACCGATCGTCATCCGCTCCGTTGGCGATGGTTATAAGCTCACGACCGGCGGCCATCGGCTTGAGGTGCTCAGGGGCCTGGGAAGAGAGACGTTGGTCATCGGCGTCGACGTCGTCATTCGCGACGAAGACGAGGAGGGCGCTCGCGCTTCCGAGATTTTCGAGAACATCGGCAACGCCGGGCTGACGGCGCTCGATCGCGCGATTTTTATCGCCGAAGCGAAGGATATTTACAACAAAACACGTCTGAAAATCAGGCAGTCAAAACGGAAAGATATTCAAGTTCAATTCGATAAAGAGAGTCCGGAAACCGGACTCTTTCTGTCTGAGAGATTTACGGATCAGGTCGCCAAGAGGGTCAATCTCGGTCGGTCGCAGATTTTCGAAGCCCTCGCGATCGCCAAGGCGCTCAATCCTGAGGTCATCCCGCAGCTGCGCGGGACGATGATCGAAGACAATCAAAATGAGCTGAAACAGCTTGCCGCCCTCGACGGCGGAAGTCAACGCAAGGCCGTCGCAGCGATCAGAGGCGGCGAGGTCAAGACCGTCGCTCAGGCGCGCGTCGCGATCGGCGTCGACAAGCCGAAAACCGATGACCTGCAAGCGCGCATCTACGCCGACCTGCTCGATCGTTGGTCGAAGGCCAGCAACAAGACCAAGCGGCAATTCATGGCCGACGTCGGACTCGTCTACGCCGAGAAGGACGAGAAGGCCTGATCGATGCGCGACTGGCTATCGGCACAAAATCTCGCATCGCTAGCGCTTCCGGGCCTTCCGGCCACGGAGCGCGGCTGGCGTGACTATGCCGAGCGCGAGGGCTGGCTTGCCCAAAAGGACAAGGTGCGGGCGCGCCAGGGTCGCGGCGGCGGGCTCGAATTCCATATCGATCTTCTGCCGCCCGCGACGCTCGCCGCCTATGTATCGAAACACATTGGCGCGGTCGATCTCAAGGCGGAATGTTTCGCGCCAGTCGAAACGTCGGCGGCGCATGACGCGCAACTCACGCTTCCCGCGGCTGAATCCCGCGACGCCCGTCTCGCACTGCTCGCCGCCGCCGATCGGCTCGCGCGCGACGGCAATCTGTCGCGAGCAACGGCCGACCGCCTATTTGTCGCACGCTACAACCTCGCAAAGATCGACGTTGAAACATGGGTGCGCCAGGCGTGCCCGAAGATCTCGCCGCGCTCGCTGCGCCGCTGGCGGAGTCTCAAATCATACCAAGGAATTTCACGGCTCGGCGTCGATAAGGGCGCCGCGCGTAGGGGTAAGGGTGCTCTCGAGTCCGGCGAGCAGGGAAAGGTAAGAGCGTTCCTGCTCGCCGCCATCGCAAAACAGCCGCATCTGACGAGCGATCATCTCAAAGCGCTTTGCGACGATAAATTTCCGTCGATCAAAGGCGTCTCGCTGCGCTCGTTCCAGCGCCTGCGCGCCAAGATCGAGCGGGAGGACAAGGTTCTCCTCACCAAGGCGACGAATCCAGACGCCTTCAAGAGCAAATACAGGCTCACCGGGTCAAACTCGCATCCCGTGTCGCGGCTCAACGAGCTTTGGCAGATCGACGCGTCGCCGGCCGACGTCATGTGCGTCGACGGTCGCCATTCGGTCTATCTCTGCGTCGACATCTTCTCGCGTCGCCTTATCGTTTACGTCTCCAAGACGCCGCGCGCCGAGGCTGTGGCGCTGCTCATTCGCCGGGCGATCCTCGCCTGGGGCGTTCCCGAGCGCGTTCACACCGACAATGGCTCGGATTTCACCGCCAAGAGCACGCAACGCCTGTTCGCCGCGCTTGGCATAGAAGTCGAGCTGTCGCGGCCCTTCCAGCCACAGGAAAAAGGCCATGTCGAACGCGCGGTGCGCACCTTTCAACATGATCTTGCACCGCTGATCGCAGGCTTTATCGGCCACAACGTCGCCGATCGAAAGGTGATCGAAGAGCGCCGGGCGTTCTCGCAGCGGCTCGGCCTCGACGACGCCGGCGCGATGAAACCTCAATACGCCGGCGCGGAGCTACAGGCGATCTGTGACGAATGGGCGGCCGGCCGCTACGCCAATCGTCCGCACAGCGGCCTGAACGGCGCGACGCCCTTCCAGATCGCCGCCGCGTTCGAGGGCGTCGTGCGTCGCATCGACGATCTGCGCGCGCTCGATCTGCTGCTCGCGCCAATCGCCGGCGGCGACGGCACGCGCATCGTCACCAAGAAGGGCGTGCGCATCGATCACTCCTACTATCTGGCGCCGAACGTCATGCCCGAAACGCGCGTTTTCGTGCGCATGGACCCTGAGGACATGGGGCGCGCCTGGCTCTTCTCCGAGGACGGCGCGGAATTTCTGGGCGAAGCGATCTGCCCCGAACTCGCGGGAATTGATCCCAAGGCGGCGGTCATGGAAGCGCGCGCGCAGCAGAAACGTCTGCTCGAAGAAAGCGCCGCGCAGCTGCGGGCCGACATGCGGCAGATCAAGCCGCGCGACATGGTCGACGTGATCGTCCGCAAAGCGGCGAAGGACGCCGGCAAACTCGTCGAGTTTCCGAAGCGTCACCAGAGCTACACGACGCGGGGGCTTGAGGCCGCCGGCGACGCGGCCGGAAGCGTCCAAGCGCCTCCGCTTCCGATTTCCAATCAATTTGTCGACGCAAGATCGGAAGTCTCCCCCGTTCATCAGCTTCCTGAAACACGCCAACAGCGATTCCGCCGCGCGCGTGAGCTGGAAGCGCGTCTCGAAAACAATGAGCGTCTCTCAAACGAAGAGGCGTTGTGGCTCGGCGGCTACCAGGTCGGCGCCGAATATCACGCAATGAAGGAGATGTTTGAGGAGTTCGGCGAATCCGCATTGCGGTGAGTTCGCCGCCCGACTCGGGCGAATGCGTTGAGTGCGTTCGAAAAAGCGAGAGGCGCGCCGCTGGTAACGGCGCGCCTCTCAAGGACAGAAATAATCAGACGAGGACATAATGTCAGACGCCATTCCAAAAATCAAACCCCCGCCGCCCAGGACGAGTTCATCGAATTTCGCGGCGCTTAAAAACGTCTCGGGCTTTCGGGAGCTGGTGGCGCGAGTCACCGATAGGGCGCCGAGCCTTCCCAACATCGGCGTGATGCATGGCCGCTCCGGCGACGGCAAAACCTATGCGTCGATTTACGCACAGAACAAGACCCGCGCCATCCGCGTCGAGGTCGGCGACACCTGGACCCGCAAGACGCTGCTGACGGCGATCCTGCGCGAAGGCGGCGTCGCGCGCCCGCAGGGCTCGATTCCGGAACTTGCGGAACAGGCGATCGCCATGCTCGCCGAAGAGCCCAAGCGCCCGCTGTTCATCGACGAGGCCGACAAGGTCGTCGACAAGGGCTACGCGGAACTCATGCGCGAGATCGCGATGAGCAGCAACGTGCCTGTGCTGCTCATCGGCGAAGAGGCGCTGCCGCAGAAGCTCGCAAGGATCGAGCGTCTTCACAACCGCGTGCTCGCCTGGTTCGGGGCCGAGCCCTGCGATCTCGAAGACGCGCGCAAGCTCGCCGATCTGCTGCTGCCGGTCGCGATCAGCGACGATCTGTTGGAAGACATCCGCATCCAGGGCGACGGCCGCGCGCGGCGCATCGCCACTTCACTCGATGGCGTCTCGCAATGGGCGCGCAATGCCGGCGCGAAGGAGGTGACGCGCGCCAATTACGCCGGCCCGATCTACACCGGCGAGCCGCCAAAGGCCCGGGCTTCACGGCTCATCGTCGCGCGCAGCGCCAAGAGCGGGAGGGCGGCTTGACTGATTTAGACAAAATGAAACGAGAAAGGCGTGCCCTTAAAGACGCTCTTCGGAAGGACGAAGACCGAGCCATGGCAAGCGCAATGCGCTACGCCCAAAAACTCGTGCACACCCCCAGCGATTTGCTGATGAAGGAGACGGCAGAGGCGAAAGCGCAGCTCGAAGAGCTTCAAATTTTGGCCGACAGGGTTTCTGACTCCATCAATCGACTTGTCTTCCACATAACAGCGCTTCGCGCCGGGTGGAGTGACGAATGACCCGCAAGCCCATCCATATCGAAGTCGCCATGCCCTCCGGGCCGGCGCACTACTGGCGCGCGATGATTGCGCGGCCAAAGGGTTTCACCATTCGCGAGATCGCGCTCTGCGCTGAGGGCGTCGCCTATACGACGGTCAAGCGCTATGTCTGGTTTCTCACGCGCGAAGGCTATGTCGTGCGCGTCGGCGCAAAGCGCGACGGCTATGCGCTGCAGGCTGTCTATGCCGTCAAGAAGCGCCAGACGAAGACGCCGATCGAGCGCCCGAACCCGCAACGCGCGCCGCTGACCGCCCGCGAGGCGATGTGGAACGCCATGCGCGCTCTTGAGCAATTCACCGCGCGGGAGCTTTGCGTCAGCGCCTCGACCGAGGAACGCCCGGTCTCGCAACGCTCGGCCAATCTCTACATTCAGAAACTCGTCGCGGTCGGCGTGCTGCAGGTCTTGGAACGGCCGCAAAAGGCGCTGGGCAAGGCCGGAGATACGCCTCTTGGCGCGACCGCCGGCCGCTATCGGCTGGTCAAATCCGCCAACACCGGCCCGCTGGCGCCCAAACTCTGCGTCGCGGGTTTCGTATTCGATCCCAACTGCAATCGCGTCCTCGGCGACGCCGTCGTTTCGGAGCTGCGCGCATGAGCACGGCCGTTAAGGTTAATTCTTTACCATCAAAATTAACCACTGACTTTCTCGCCAGCGCTCGCGAAGCATGGGGCGACGCGTTGCCAGATTGGGTCGAAGAGCTGGCGAAATTCGCGACGGCGACCTCGGGCGTTACAGCGGCGAAGCGGATCGGCATGTCCCGTTCGGTCGTCACCAGCGTCTGCAGGGCGCGCTATTCGGGCGTTCTCGCGGCCGTCGAGGCGCGTGTGCGTGGCGCCCTGATGAATGAAAACGTCGACTGTCCCGTGCTCGGCGAGATCGGCCGCGATTATTGCCTCGACGAGCAAAAGAAACGCCACGTCGGCTCGAGCGCTGTTCGCACTGCGCTCTTTCACGCCTGCCGAAGCGCTTGTCAGCACTCGCGCCTCAAAAGCGATGGAGGGCATGATGCGTGAGCTTCATCTTTCCGCCGACATCGGGGCCATCGCCGAGATGATGCGCCGTTTCCAGCTGGGAGGCCTTCATATGAACCCGCAGAACTGTGGGTTCATCGCTGGCGCGCTCGACAAGCTCGCTTTCGAGGCGCGCACGCTGGAGGCCGATCTCGCGCGCGAGGAGAGTTGGCGCAAGGCCGCCGACGCTCGTGTCGAGGCGCTGACGACTCCCGACCATGTCGCCAAAGCCCGGCGAGAGATCGCGATCCATGAGGGCCGCCGCGCCGGCGTTGTCGTCGATCTGCGTCCCTATCTCGACCGCGAATGGCCAGAACCCGCGAGCGGTGGCTCCGACCGCCTGCCGGAAGAGACCGTCGCCGCTGTTGCGAGCGACGGCGGAAATGGAGACGCGGCATGAGAGCGCAGGTCCAAATCGCCGACATCCTGGACGTCGTCTGCAGTCGTTACGGCGTTCGGCCCGAGGAGATCAAGAGTCCGCGGCGCAAAGCGGAGCTGAAGACGCCGCGGCAGATCGCAATGTATCTTTCGGATAGGCTCGCCCAACGAAATCTGGTGCAGATCGGCGCGGCGCTTCTTCGCGATCGCACGACCGTGCTGCACGGCGTTCGCAAAATCGAGGCGATGCTCGAAGAAGACGCGGCGCTGCGCGCGACGGTCGGAGAGCTGGAGATTGAGGCGCTCGCGATCGCAGGTCTTCGTGCGCAGGGCGTGTTGCCGCAGCGCACGACCGTCGATGCGTTCCTGCTCGCTGAAAAGATCGTTCGCTCCGGCGATCGCTTCGCCATTCAAGTTTCGGTCGAGGAGACGCGCGCGCTGGCCGAGGCGCTTTTGGCGCAGCGCGCGGCGCAGGAAGCGCCTTGCGACGAAGAACAGCCCTGCGAAGGGGATGACGACCGAGAACCAACAAGCTCGCCGACTGCGCCCGCGATGCTCGATGCGCCGATTCCACTGCCGCCGACGCTCACCGAAATCGCTCATGATTTCCTCGCCGCTGAAGCGGCCTATCGGCGACGCCCATCACTCAACGTGAAGGCGGCGCGCGAGCGGGCGATCGCGCCACTTCGCATGCATGCCGACGAGTCAGCCATCGCCGCGCTGCTCAACGCCTATGACGCGCTCGTCAGAGCCGAATATTCGCTCGGTGAGCGCGACGCGCAGGAGCGGTTCCAAGCCGCCGTAAAAGCCCTTTCAAGACGCTTCTCAGAACTCGTTAAGGAGCCCGCCAGTGTCGAAATCGCCCAAGGTTAAAACGCGCGGCGCCAATGTGCCTGTGCCGCAGTCGCGCGACGAAGCCGCCAGCTTCATTCACGATATCGGCGTGCGCCAGCGCGAGATCGCGCGCATTGAAGCCGATATGAACGATCGCATCGCCCAGGCGAAGAAGGACGCCGAAGCGACGGCGAACCCGCTCTCCGAGCAGGTTGACCGACTGACCGAGGGGCTACGCATCTGGGCTGACGCCAATCGCCAGACGCTCACCGGCGGCAAGCGCAAATTCGCCGATCTCGGCACCGGCAAGATCGAGTGGCGCCTAACACCCGCGAAGGTGACGATCCGCAACGTCGAAGATGTGATTGCCCGCATTAAAACGCTCGGCGTTATCGCCTTCCTGCGCACGAAGGATGAGATCGACAAGGAGGCGATGCTCCGCGACCCCGCAAAGGCGCGGCTCATTGCCGGCGTTTCGATCGGGGCTGAAGGCGAACGCTTTTACGTCGAGCCCTTCGAGGCCGAGATCAAGGGAGCGGCCGAATGAACGCGCCCACGAAAGGTTCTCAGATAGAGATCGTGCTCGTCGACAGCGCTGGCGAGGAAGTCCTCAAAGGCGTGCTGCTCGGCCGCCTCGACGGCGACCATGTCGAAGTGAAATTCGACGATCTGCCGTTCAAAGCCATCGTCGAGCGACGCCTCGTGCGCAGGCCGCAGGCGGAAGGAGAGACGCCATGAAGATCACTCTGCGTAAGACGCAGCTCGCCGCCCGTTACGCGCTATGGCTGGCGCTGTTCTTCTTCATCAGCGTTCCGGCGCTGGCGTTCGACGCGCTTGCCGCCGTCGCGCGCCGCATCGCCGACCGGCTTTGCGATGTCGCCGATTTCGCCGTCGTTCGCGGGCGCGAGCTACGGGAGCGACTGCAATGACAACTGCCGCGCAGACCCGCGCCATCCACACCCTGCTGCGGCAGATCCCGCACTACACGGACGATGACTATCGCGCGCTGTTGAAGCGCGAGTTCCGCGGCGTCTCCTCGTCGTCGCGCCTTTCCCAGGTCCAGGCCGCGAAGCTCATCGAGATCCTGAAAGTGCTCGCGGGCCAGCACCCGGAGGTGAAGCGCGGAGGCGCGTCGTCGCGCCGCCCGGCCGAGACGGTCACCGGCCCCTATGGCGCGAAGCTGCAGGCGTTGTGGATCTCAGCGTTCAATCTCGGCATCATCGACAATCGCGACGATCGCGCGCTGATCGCCTTTATCGAGCGGCAGACGAAGATCGCGCATCCGCGCTGGCTCAACGAGCACAAGGACGCCAAGAAGGCGATCGAGGCCTTGAAGGATTGGATCGAGCGCGAAGCCAAAGTCGAATGGCCGAGCGAATCCCAGGCGCACAGGCGCGGGATGGATGTGAGCATCGCCTCGAAACGAGCGGTGATCGCGGCGCAAGCGGCGCGGCTTGCCGACGTCGAGCCTTTCAATCTCGACGACTTCGTCAATGGCTACATCATCTCGAACAAGATCTCGGGATTCAGCATCGGCGCGCTGAGCGACCGCCACCTCGATGGCGTGATCGCGACGCTTGGCTCCCGGTTGCGCAAGCGCGCCAAAGCCAAAAAGGAAGCGGCGTGATGGCCCATAAGCTCCTCAAAGCCGATGGCGGCTACGACCGCGCGGCAATCGTGCGGCGCGCCAATTCCGAGCTGCGCCGCGCCCGTCGACTCGGCCTCGGGTGGGACCGCGCAAAGTGCCTCGAATACGTCTGGCGCCAGGCGCGCACGCTACGCGCGCAGGCTCAGGGCGTTGCGCTCGCACCGCCGCGCGGCCGGAAGCTACCGAAGCTCAACGCGCCGGCGCGCCGCAAGGGCGGGGTCCTAAAGATTGCGGCATGACCGACGCCCTGCAGCTCGATTTCTTCAAGCGCGCAGCCGCCAAGCGGCCCGCGATGATGACCTTTGCCGATCGCGGCTGGAACGGGCGCGGCGAGCAGATCGCTCTGTTCAAATGTCCGCGCTGCGGAAGTCGCAGCTCCTGGATCACCGTCGCGTCGCACGAAGAGGAGCTGAGAGGCATCCCCTGTCCGAAATGCAACAAGGAGCGCGAGCGATGACCGCCGAGCAGTCCATCGGTGTCGGCCAATATGCGTGACGCACACATGATGGGAGGGGAGTCGTGAAAGCCGACGTCTCTCATCTGCCGCCGCTCCTCGCCGAGATCGCGGAAGTGGCGGGACCTGTGGCGGCGCTGCAATTGGCGAAGGCCAAGGGCGGAACCGAGTGCTACATACCCGCCCGCGCGCCGGACGATCACTGGCTCGTGCAATGCGTCGGACGCGACGCCGCCGACAAGCTCTGTGCGCATTTCGTCGCGGCGATCGAGAGCGACTCGGGCAGATCCCGGCATGGCGTGAAGATCCTGCTGCCGCTCGGCGATTCCGGAACGGCCGCCGAGGCGCGCCGCCGCGCCCGCGAAGCGCTCGACAGCGGCGCGAGTCTCAGTGAAGCTGCGCGGCGCTCCGGCCTGCATCAGCGCACGGTGCAGAACATTCGCGCCCGCATGAAGGATAGGCGCCAAGGCTCGCTGTTCTAAACAAAAAGAGCGGCCGACAGAAAGTCTTCGGGGCCAATTCGGGACGCGCCCGCGCGTAGCTTTCGTCCCATGAAACCCTGTCTCGAAATCATCGGCGCGCTGCAATGATCGACTGGAAGCGCGTGCTGCGCTCGATCGCGCCAAAGGGCAAGTCTTGGATCATCAATGGCGTCGCCGACGCCATGCCGAAGATGATCGAGATGGCGCAGCTCACCACGCCGCTGCGGCTCGCGCATTTTTTGGCGCAATGCGCGCACGAGAGCGACGGATTCACGACGACGAAGGAATATGCGAGCGGCGCCGCCTATGAAGGGCGCGTCGATCTCGGCAACACACATCCCGGCGACGGCGTTCGATACAAGGGGCGAGGTATTATCCAGAATACGGGGCGCGGCTCGGGGAAACCGCTCTCGGGTTATATGCTCATCAGCGCCGTCCTCGGCGTCGATTTCGTGGCCAATCCGGAGCTTTTGGAGAAGTTTCCTTATGCGGCCTTGGCAGCGGCGGTCTTCTGGAAAAGTAAGAGACTCAATCGCTTTGCTGACAAAGACGATGTCGATGAGGAGACTCATCGCGTCAATGGCGGATATCGCGGGCTGGCGCAGCGCAAAGCCTATCTGAAGGCCGCAAAGCGCGCGCTCGCCGCGCCGGAGCCGAAGCCTGCTCCCTCCGATGAGCAGCTGACGGCGCAGGATCTTCGCAAGGCCGGCTCGCGCACGATGGTCGGAACCGACCAGATTAAGAAAAACCTCGCGACTGGCGTCGGAACCGTCGTGTTGTCCGGTGGGGCCGACTATCTCACGCGGGCGGCGGACGCGACGCAGACCGCGTCGAATGCGGCGCAGAACGCCTCTGATATCGCCGCGCATGTCCAAAACATTCACGAGGCGACGAGATCAGCGCCGACCATGTTTGTGGTCGTGCTTGGCTGGGTGCGCGACCATCCTGGCGTGATGGTCGGCGTCAATATCGCGCTCGCCCTCGTCCTCACCTATTGCGTCTGGCGCATCTTCAACGGCGTCGGTCACGTCGAGCGCGCCAAAGTCGATGACGTCAACGCCGAGCTGGGCGGAGGAGAATAGCCATGTGCGGAGGGATTGATCCTCGGCCGCTGATGCGCTTCTGGCTCGGCATCGCCGTCTGTCTTGCGCTCAGCTTTGTGCTCGGCTGGAAGCTGTGGAGCATGTGTCGATGATTTGGCTGCTCTCGAAGCTCTTTGAGCAGGTCGCGGAACATGTCGCGCCGGTGTTCGATTTCGCCGACGATCATCGCTACGGAGCCATCGCGCTTCTGTTCGCGATCGGCGCGGCGGCGGCGTTCGTATTCCTGCCGGTCTTCAAAAGGCAGGCGGCCGCGCTGCTCGCCGTCGTGGCGCTGGTATGTGCGATTTTCGACGGCGGCTACAGCCATCGCGCCGCGATCGACCGCGCCGCCTGGGCGCGCGCTGAAGCGGCGCGACGTGCGGCCGTGGACGCAAAGGTCAGCGAATGGGAGACGGCCGCCAAGGACGTCGCCAGAGACGCCACGGCGCGCGTCGAGGAAGACGCAAGGGCGGCGCAGGCGAGCGATCATTTCATATCCAACCTGACGGGAAGGGATGCGGCTCATGAGCCTGATGCGATGTCGACCAATTTTGGCGCTCGGCCTCTGTTTCTCGATCCCGATTACATTGCCGTCGTGCGCGCGTTCGACGCCGCCGGCGATCGCGGCGCCGACCCTGCCCGATCCGCCCAAGGACTTCGGAAAGCCGGTTCCTTTGCCAAGTCCGACCGCTGCGCAGCGGTAAAGGTTTTTGCGCTCCTCAATCGCGCCGTCGCCATAAAGGCGAATCGTCGCATCGTCAGCGGCGGGCGCTTCTATGAAGACGTGCTCCGCAATTTCAGCGCGGGGAGCCGCCGCCGCGCCACCCCTTCATTCGACGAAGAATAGGGGCGCGGCGCCGTGAAGGAATTCTTCGTCTCCGGCCAGCCGGACGTCAACGGCGTCCATGCGCTTGTTCGCTTCGCCCTGCTGCTCATCGTCTTCGTGGCGACCGTCTGGAAGCTGAGGAGGCAACGCGATGCGACATGAAACGCGCGACGCGCTCGGCATGGCGCTCGTCGCCGCGATTGGCCTCTCGCCGGTCTGGATCACTTTCTTGGCGTTTCTGTTCTCTGGGAGGTTTTGGTGACGTTCGAATGGGGCACGGCGGGCCAATGGGCGGGAACGGCGGCGGCGATCGTCATCGCAGTCTGGGGAGCGCTGACAAGGCGCGATCAAAAGGCGTTCGACGAATTGAAGCTGAGCGTCAATGAAGCTGTCCGCGATCTGCGCGACGATGACGCGCGGCAGTTTGAACGGATCGACAAGCTCGAATCGGATGTGTCGGCCGTACAGGTGGAGATCAAGCATCTGCCGACGCGCATCGAGTTCCACGCGGTCGACGTGAAGATCACCGAGATCGGCTCCGTGATCAAGGCGCGTTTCGAGGCGCTGGCCGACAAGATCGACACCGTCATCCAGCAGAACGAACGCGCCCAGGACCGCCTTGCCGAGCGTGAAGACCGCGAGCGGGAGATGCGCCGATGAGCATGGGCGACGTCATTCGCGAACATGCGCGCCTGATTATGCTGCGCGATCTCGCCGAACAGCCGGACGGCCGCTGGAACAGCGAGGCGCTGCGCGAGGATTTGGAGGTCCGCTGGGCGATCAACCGGCCGCGCGCATTCGTCCACGACGAGCTGCGCTACCTGGAAATGGTGGGGGCTGTGACGCTCGCCGAATCCGGCAGAGTGCTGATTGCCTCCATCACCCAGAAGGGCCTCGACCATGTCGAGCGCCGCATCCGCATCGAAGGCGTGAAGCGGCCGAGCCCGGAGGCCTGACATGGCCTCCGCTCGCGGTCGGCTTTCTTCTCTCGATCTCGTTCCCGAAGAGGGACAGGAAGACATCCGCTGGGCCTTCTCGGAGCTGAACAAGCGCGAGCGGTCCCAAAAAGAAATCCTTGACGAACTGAACGGCCGCCTCGTCGACAAGGGGCTCACCGATTACATCATCAGCAAGAGCGCTTTCAACCGCGCGAGCGTTGCCGCTCATCGCGCTAGCCAGCGCCTGCAGATGCAACGCGACATCTTTTCAGGCCTCGCGCCGCATCTGACTCCAGAGAAGATCGACGAAGGCAATATCGCGCTGGCCGAATTCATCAAGGCGCTCATCGGCGAGATCATCAGCGAGGCCGAGGGCGCCGGACTGTCGGCCGACGAGGCGATGAAGCTCTCGCGCGGCTTCCTCGCCGTCGTCACCGCGCAGAAGCTCTCGCACGACCGGAAGACGAAGGCCGAAAAGGATCTGGCGACGAAGACCGAAAAGGCGGCCGACGCCGTCGCCGAGGTCGCGCGCGAAGCGGGTCTCTCGGCCGACCAGGTCGCGAAGATCCGTCGGGACGTGCTGGGCGTGCGCACATGAGCGAAGGAACGGGCATGGCGCCCATTCTTCCTCGCGATCCGGCGAGCCTCCCGGAGGAGCTCCCGCGCGGCGCGGAGATCCCTGAAGATCACGATCCGCTCGCTGCTGGCGTGCTGATGGCGCATCAGCTCGACTGGATCGAAGACGAGAGCGACCTGAAGGCCGCCGAGAAGGGGCGTCGCACCGGCGTCACTTACGCCGAGGCGCTTGACGACACCCTGATCGCCGCGAAAAAGAAAAGCGAAGGCGGCCAGAACGTCTTCTACATCGGCGACACGAAGGACAAGGGCCGCGAATTCATCGGCTATGTGGCGCATTTCGCCAGGATCGTCGCCGGCGAGCTGGCGCAGATCGAAGACTTCATGTTCGAAGACGAGCGCGAGGACGGCTCTTCAAAATTCATTTCGGCCTATCGCATCCGCTTTTCCTCGGGCTGCCGCGTCGAAGCGCTGTCGTCGCGCCCCGAAAACATTCGCGGGCTGCAGGGCGTCGTCGTTATCGATGAGGCTGCCTTTCACAAGGACGTGCGCGCCGTGCTCGACGCGGTGAACGCACTCCTGATCTGGGGCGGCAAGATTAGGGTCATCAGCACCCATAATGGCGTGCTCAATCCCTTCAACGAGCTGATCCGCGAAGCGAAGGCCGGAAAGACCCCATTCAAAGTCCATTTTATCCCCTTCAAAAAGGCCGTGGAGAACGGCCTGTTCAGACGGGTCTGCCTCATCACCGGCAAGGCCTGGTCGGCCGAAGCGGAAGTCGAATGGGAAGAAAAAATCCGCAGCTCCTATGGACCGCGCACGAGCGCCATGGAGCAGGAACTCGACGCCATTCCGTCGGAGGCGGAAGGCGCGGCGCTCACGCGCGTGCAGATCGAAGCCTGCATGGAGGGCGGGATTCCGATCGTGCGCTGGTCGTTGCCCGACGCCTTCAAGAATTATCCCGAACATGTCCGTAAGGCCGAGTGCAAGGCGTTTTGCGAGCGCGAGCTGAAACCGCTCCTCAGCGCCCTCGATCCGCGCCGGCCGCATTATCTCGGCCAGGACTTCGCGCGCAAAGGCGACGCATCCGACATTCTCGTCGCAGCGACGGACGCCATGCTCACGCGGCGGACGCAATTCATCGTCGAGATGCGCAATGTCCCCTTCGATCAGCAGCGCGACGTGCTCTACTATGTCGGCGACGGCCTGCCGCGCTTTTCCGGCGCGGCGCTCGACGCCACCGGCAATGGCGCCTATCTCGCCGAAAAAGCCGTTCAGCGCTGGGGTGAGCGCGCGCTCGAAGTGAAATTCACGGTCGAATGGTATCGCGTGAACTCGCCGCCCTATATCGAGGCCTTCGCCGATCGCACGATGGTGTTGCCGCGCCATGAGGACGTGCTGCGCGACCATCAGGCGCTCGCCTATGTCAAGGGGATCATCAAGGTGCCCGACGACATGCGTTACAAAGGCGCTGACGGCTTCGAGCGTCACGGCGACACGGCGATCGCCGGCGTGCTGATGTGGCACGCTTCAACGCTCGGTCCTGTCGAATATGGCTATACGCCGGCGCCGCGGGTCGGCAGCGAGCAGCCCGGCGATTGGCTGTTTCCTGAAAACCAAAGCGCGGAGCGATCGATATGGTAGAGACCCGCCGCTCGTCCATTATCGGGCCGGACGGCCAACCTATTATGGTTCCGCTGCTCAAAGGCGAGACGGCCGCGCCCGGGCGCTATGGCGCGCGCGCCCTCATCCATTATTCGGAAGCCTCGGGACTAACGCCGGCGAGGCTCGGCGAGATCATGAAGGGCGCGAATATGGGCCTAGCCAAGCCCTATCTGACGCTCGCGATCGACATGGAGGAGCGCTACCTCCATTACGCCTCGCAGCTGCAGACGCGCCGCCTAGCGCTCGACGGCGTGACGATCTCCGTCTCGGCGCCCAAGGGCGTCAATCCGAAGGCCGTCGATTTCGTCGAGAGCCTGATCGCCGATCCGATGTTCCCCGACATGGTCGCTTCGCTCCAGGATGGCGTCGGCAAGGGCTATTCGGTCGTCGAGCCGATCTGGGAATATGAAGGAGGCGCGCTGCGGCCGGTCGTCTATCAGCATCGCGACCCGCGCTATTTCCGCTACGACGAAGTGGGCTTGCGCGATCTCTGCCTCCTCGAGGACACAGGACTGCCCGGCCCCAGGATCGAGGCGCCCTATTTCATCAAGCATGAGCCCTATCTGCGCGCCGGATCGCCGGTGCGGCGCGGCGTCGCGCGCTCGGCCGCCTGGGCTTTCGTCATGCAGACCTTCGCCCTGCAGGATTGGGCGGCATTCTGCGAGATCTACGGCATTCCCTTCCGCATCGGCAAATTTCATTCGAGCGCGACCAACGAGGACAAGGCGACGCTGCTGCGCGCCGTTCGCGCCATCGCCAATGACGCCGCCGCCATCATTCCGCAGGGCATGGAGATCGACTTTCAGGAGACCAACGGCAATCGCGGCGAGGCCGTCTTCGGCAATTTCATCAGCTATCTCGACGGGAAAGTCTCTCTGATCATTCTCGGTCAGACGATGACCGCCGAAGTCTCCAAGAGCGGCGGCTCGCTCGCGCAGGCGAAGGTGCAGGAGAATGTCCGCATGGACATCGTGCGCTTCGACGCGCGACAGAACTCGGCGACGGTGAATCGCGATCTGATCCGCCCGGCCGTCGCCATGAATTTCGGCCCGCAGGATATTTATCCGACGGTCCAGATGGAACTCGCCGAGAACGAGGATCTCGCAGCGCTTGGCGCGTTTCTCGGGCAAGCCGTGCCGCTTGGCCTCAAAGTAAGCCAGAGCTATGTGCGCAAGCGCGCCTCCATTCCCGAGCCGGACGAGGACGAGGAGCTGCTCGGCGCGCCTGCCGCGCAAGCTGACGCGAGCCAGGAGGAAGCGGAGAAGCGGCAATCGGCAGTCGGCGATCGGCAGTCGGAAAAGGGCGCCAAAAAGAAGGACGCTACAGGCAAGAAGGTCGCGGCCGAGCAGCTCGCGGCGCTTGGGACGCGCTGCCCGAGCTGCGGCGAGATTCACGGCACGCGGCTTGCCGCTGATGATCCAACTCAGGCGATCACGGCTCTCGACGACACTGACACGCTCGTCGACGAGGCGCTTACCGACTGGCGTGAGATCCGCGATCCGCTGCTCGCCGGTCTGCTCGCCGCTGTCGGCAGGGCCGAGAACTATGAAGAGGCGCTCGCCAATATCGAAAAGGCGGGAATCGACTCCGCGCCGCTCCAAGAGGCGCTGGCGCGCGCGACCGCCAAGTCGCGCGGCCTGGGCGACGTGAGGGATTGATGAAGCCGGCGACGCGCGGGTTCCAGACGCCGCCGGAGATCACGCGCTACTTCGAGCAGAAGAGCCTCAAGCCGGCGTTCTCCTGGCAGGATGTCTGGGGCCAGGAGCATGCTTACGCCTTCACCGTCGCCAAGGCGGTCGACCTTGAATTGCTGACGCTCTTCAAGACCAGCATTCAGCGCGCGATCGACGAGGGCGAGGGGTTCGAGAGCTGGCGCGGGAAGCTCATTCCAGAGCTGCAGGCGCTCGGCTGGTATGGCAAGCGCAAGGTCGACGATCCGACGGGCAAATGGAAGAGCAAGATCGTCGACTTCTCACGACCGGCGCGGCTCGAAAATATTTTCTGGTCGAACGTGCGCACGGCCCGCGCCGCCGGCCAGTGGGAACGCATTCAGCGCACGAAGGTGGGTCTCCCCTATCTCCTTTATGTGAGGACTGCGAGCGCCAATCCGCGCGAGCAGCATCTCGCTTTCGTCGGAATTATGCTGCTGGTCGACGATCCCTTCTGGTCGACCCATTTCCCGCCCAACGGCTGGGGCTGCAAATGCAGCGTGCGCCAAATCACCCGCTTCGAATATGACAAGCTCAAAGACCAGGACGGCTATACGACCGAAGCGCCGGCGATCGAGGAGAAGACTTTCGTCAATCGCCGCACCGGCGAAGTGAGCAAGGTTCCGGCTGGGATTGATCCCGGCTGGGGAACCAATCCCGGATTGTCGCGCGCCAAGACGCTCGTCGACAATGTCAGCGCGCGGCTGGAGGCGGCCGGCGAAGAAGCAGCACGCTCCCGCATCGCCGAGATCGTCAATTCGCCCGCGCCGAAACTCCTCATGGGAATCGGAGAGCCATTAGCCTTGCCCGTTGCGACGGCTGGACGCTTTCTTGAGGACATGCGCGCGAAGTCGCGCCTCATTGTCGCGTTCAACGCCACGATGTCTCGCAAGGTCAAAAAGCACGAGCATGTCGATCCTGACAGCTTCCGGCTCGTGCAGCAGATAGTCGACGGTGGCGAAATCATCGACGAGGATCGGGGAGAGGATTTTCGGACTTTGGTCGCTGAGATCGAGGGCGCGTGGTGGAAGCTCGTCCTCAAACGATCGGCGCAGCGCTTCTTGCGCGTGCAAACGTTCCTGCGAACCAACTCGCACGAAATTGGGCGGCTCCGCCGCAAACAGGAGCGGATTGGCAAAACGAAGGCGGGAGAAGCGTGACGGGGAGGACGACACCCCTCCGCGGCCTAGAGGCGGCCGGCTGCTCGGATTTTGCGCCGTCACGACCTCCGATATAGGCCGATCGCCGCGCCCCTTCAACGGCCCGAAATGAGAACCCCCAGAAACGGCCCGCCGGCGCCCGAGTCCAAAAATCCGCTGCGTTGCTCCGCGCGGTTTCGAAAAACGCGCCCACGGCGTTCAATGGGCCTTTAACGTCGATTTTAGGGGGAAGGGATTGGGCCCGTCGGGCCTCGGCGTTCATTTCACGCCGCTGAGGGCAAAAATCGCTTCGCGGGTTCGGCGCGTCGCGTGACCAGAAAATCTTCGTAGCCAAGCGGCCCGACGCGCAAGCGCAGTGTGCGCGCATGCAGAACGCTCCGCAAGCCGATTTCGCAATCCACGCGCTCGCCGCCGCTCTTCCCACCGGCGAAGCGCCGCCGGAGTGGATCGCGATTTTTCCGCAGGTCGGCCGGATCGATACCCGCGATGGGAGAACCTACGATGTAGACGCTGCGGCGCTGATTGCGCGCTTCAAGGCGGATGGCGTCGCCGTGCCGATCGACGTCAATCATTCAACGCATCATGCGGCGAGGACCGGCGCGCGCGCCGACGCGGTCGGCTGGATCAATGAGCTGCGCGTCGAAGGCGGCGCGTTGCAAGGCAAAGTCGAATGGCTGGCCGAAGGCAAGTCGCTACTCGCCGCCAAAGCCTATCGGTTCATCTCGCCGGATTTCTTTCACACGTCTGAAGGCGTGACGACCTGGCTGCGCTCGGTGGCGCTCGTCACGGCGCCCGCCCTCGGCGGCCAGAAGGCGCTCGCCGCCGCATCTTCCCAGGAGTCGAAAATGGAAAAACTTGCCACCGCGCTCGGCGTGACCGCCGGCGCGAATGAAGCCGCGCTGCTTACCGCGCTCAACGCCGGCTTCGTGCCGAAGGCGGTCCATGACGAGGCTGTCTCCAAACTTTCCGCGTCCGAGACGAAGCTCAAGAACATCGAAGAGGCCAATTGCAAGGCGCGCGTCGACGCGCTGATCGAGGGCGCGTTGAAGGACAAGAAAATCCTCCCCGCCGAGAAGGATCATTACGCGCGGCTCTGCGCGACCGACTCCGGCTATGAGAGCGTCAAGGCGCTGCTCGCGGCGAAGTCGCCGGCGCTGACCAAGTCCGGGCTCGACGAGAAGAAGGAGCCTGGCGACGGCGCGATGCCGGCGCCGGCGCTGCTCGCCGCCGAGGCGCAAAAGCTCGTCGCAGACGGTAAGGCGCTCAACATTTTCGACGCCGTCGCGGCGCTCGAAAAGAAATATTCCGCCGCCGCCTGACGCGGCCCCCTCCATCTCGAAGAGGCGATCATGAGCGCGAACTCAATCTCCCGCAGCTATGTGGCGGCCGGCGCGATCGGCGCGAGGCTGATCACGAAATACACGAATAATCGTGGCGAGGTCGCGCAGGCGTCGGCGGCGACGGATCGTCTCGCCGGCGTCACCGAACTCGGCGCGGCGGCGGCCAAAGACATGGTCGACGTCGCGCGCGAGGGCATGGACAAGGTCACAGTCGGCGGGAACGTCGCCGCCGGCGACTACCTGACAAGCGACGCCAACGGCAAGGCCGTGAAGGCGGTTGGCATCGCCGGCCAGACGGTTTTCGTCATCGGCCAGGCCGAGGAGCCGGGCGTCGCCAACGACATCATCCATTACACGATCGCGCCGTCGGTCATCGTGCTGCCGGCGTAATCCCTTAACCGATCGAGGTCTCCATGTCCGTCGCCCGCCCCTTCGTCCGCAACGCCGCGATGACCGCCATCGCGATCGGCTACAGCAATCCCGATGTCGCCTATATCGGCGACCGCCTCATGCCGCGGGTGCCGGTGCCGACCGAGCGGTTCAAATGGCTGGAATATCCGCTCGGCCAGGCGTTCACCGTTCCCGACACCAGGGTCGGCCGCAAGGGCAAGGTGAAGGAAGTCGAATTTTCGGCGACGGAGAAGGACGGATCGGTCGAGGCCTATGGCCTGCAGATCGTCGTGCCGCGCTCCGACATCGACGCCGCCAAGGCGCAGCGCGACCAAGGCCTCTCGAACTTTGATCCGCTGCACTATGCGACGGGGACGCTGACCAACATCATGCAGCTCGACCGCGAGCTGCGCGTCGCCAAATTCGCGCAGGACCCCGCGAATTACGATCCGGCCAACGTCACCACGATCGCCAGCGCCGGAGATCGTTTCGACGACCCGGACTCCGATCCCGAGGATGCGATTCACACGGCGCTCGTCGGCGTGTTCATGACGCGGCCCAACACCTGCGCGATGAGTGACGAGGTCTGGCAAAAGCTGCGCCGCCAGCCGAAGTTGGTCAAAAAGATCAAGGGGACGAACTTTGCCGAGGGTCAGCTCACCCAGCGCGAATTCGCCGAATATTTCGAGCTGCTCAATCTCCTGATCGGCACGAGCTGGGTCAACGCCGCGCGTCCCGGACAGGCGCTCAACATGAAGCGCGCCTGGGACAAGCACATCGCCTTCGCTTTCATCGACCGTTCGGCGCGGCCGGAGGGGGGCGTGACCTGGGGCTTCTCGCCAACATTCGGCACGCGCTTCGCGGGCAGCATGGTCGACCCGGACGTCGGCCTCGAAGGCGGCGAGGTCGTGCGCGTCGGCGAGCACATCAACGAGCTTGTCGTCGCCAAGGCCGCCGGCGCGCTCATCGTCAACGCAATCAGCTGAGGCGCCTGATGACCGCGAACAACGAACAGGACGCCGCCAAGGAAGCCGCCGCCAAGAAGGCCGCCGCCAAGAAGGCCGCCGAAGAGGCGGCGGCGAATAAGAAGCAGACCTTCGTCGCGACATTCAGGTTGTTGCTCGACGGCTCTTATGCCGCGCCCGGCGCGACGGTGACGCTGACGCGAGAGCAGTTCGAAACGCTCAAACCGCTGGGCGCGATCGAGGGCGATTGGGACTGACGACAAGTTTTGCGGGGTAGAGCAGCCCGGTAGCTCGCTTGGCTCATAACCAAGAGGTCGCCAGTTCGAATCTGGCCTCCGCAACCAAAATGCCGACGACCAAAAAGCCACGGCGGGGCGCGGCGTCCAAAGCCGCGCCCCCACGAACGAAAGCACGCAAAGGCAGGCGCATGAAACCGACCGTCGGACGCATCGTTCACTACTTTATTGAGGACGCCCGCAAGCAGACGTCCGGCATGGGTCAAGGTCCCTATGCCGCGATCATCACCCGCGTCCATAGCGACGTGATCGTCGATCTGATGGTGTTGCAGCCAGCCGACGTTCGCCACGCCGGCAGCGTGATCAAGCTCGAGGAAGCGTCCGAAGATTCGGGGAGCTACTGGACCTGGCCGCCGAGGGCGTGATGGCTGAACCCTTCGCCACAAAGGATGACGTCCAGGCGCGCTATCCAAGCGACGCGGCGCTGCTTTGCGCCGATGAGACGACGCGCGAGCCGGACTGGGCGCGCTTCGATGCGGCGCTCGCCGACGTCTCGATGGAAATCCGCATCATCCTGCAGGCCCGGTATACGAGGGCGCAGCTTAATGATCTCGACGCCGAGTCGCTTGGCGCATTGAAGCTTTTCGCGATCGACATGGCGATGTATCGCGTCGCCGTGACGTTTGCGCGCTCCACCGAAGAGATCAAGACGCGCTACGACATCGCGGTCACGCGGTTAGAGGGCGTCGCTTCCGGCAAGAAGGGCTCGCTCACGTTCAACTCCTCGGGCAGCGGATCGGTCGACGGCGCGCCAACGACGGGCTCGCCTGGCGAAGCGATCGTCGTCGCCCCCGAACGCCAGTTCTCGCGCGCGTCCATGAGGGAGTGGTGATGGACTTCGGCGTCAAGATCGAAGTCGACAAGCATGATCTTGCGGCGATCAACGCGCTGGTGACGGGTCTCTCCGACTTCGACGCCGCCCCGCTCGTCGAAGAGATCGTGCAGCTTGGCGAAAACCAGACGCGCAAGCGCATCGAGAGCGGGGGGCCGGGTCCTGACGGCACGAAATGGCCGCCGAATAAGGAAGGCACGCCAATCCTTTTTCGCACCGGCCGCCATCTGCATGACAGCATCGCTTCCACCTCATTGAGAACGAGCGGCGAGTGGGGCGCGGCCTGGGAATTTGCGCATGTCCATCAGGAAGGCGCGGTCATTGCGCCAAAAAGCGTTGGTCGCCTCGTCTTCATGCTCGGCGACAAGCGCGTCTTCGCCAAAAAGGTGACGATCCCGGCGCGTCCCTTCGTGGGCGTGTCGGCGGAAGACGCCGAAGAGATCAAGGAGCTTGTCACTGACTATTTCGGGAGGCTCCTGCCATGACGACGCTCACCCGCGCCGAGCTTCTGGCCAATGCCCGCGTCAAGGGATTGCGCGACGCGATCGTTGTGAGGCTGAAGTCGCGCTTCGTCGATCTCGACGTGAAGTCGCATCTCGGCAAGCTCGACATCAGCGACGTGCTCGAAAAGGGAATCTTCAATCCGCCGACGATCGCTGTCGCGGCGACGCGCACGAAGCCGGAGGGGCGACTGTCTGGCGCCGATGATTTCCTCGTCGACCTCACCGCGTATGTGGTCACCGAGGATCTGATCGTCAGCGGGCGACGAGTTGAGCGCGATGAAATGGCGCTCGCGATCTGCGAAGGCCTGTTGCTCTCGCTCACAGACGACGATTTCACGCGTTGGAACCTCGAGGACGTCGGGCCGCCCGATGACGCCGAAGCGAAGCCGCTCTTCACCATCAAGGCCGTCGCGCAGGGCGTCGTCTATTACGCCGTGACCTGGAAGCAGACGCTCTTCCATGTCGCGCCGGCGAATTTCTTCACTGGAGGCGACGCGTGAGCCTTTACGCCTCCGAGCTTCGCCGCCTGCGCCGCGAGTCAGTGCGCGTCAATCGTCGCCTGGCGCTCGCTCATGTCGAGGGACATGTCGCCGAGCGCGACGAAGAGAAGTGGAAAGTGCGGCTCGAACTCGGGACCGACGAGGACGGCAAGAAGATCCTGTCGCCCTGGGTCAAGCCGCATTCCAACTCTTCGGGCGCTTATAAGAATTCCCCGGCATTGCCGGCCGTCGGCGATCGCATGCGGCTGCATTCGCCTTCCGGCATCATCGGCGCGGCGTCTTACGCGATCCCTTCGGCCTTCGACGACGAGCTGAAGCGACCGGAAAGCCAGAGCAAGGACGAGGCCGTGCGCGAGTTCGGCAAGACCCGCGTGTCGCAGACGCAAGAAAATCTCACGCGCAAGACCGAGAAAACGAGCGTTGCGCAGACGAAGGAAAAGATCACGTCAACGACCGAGAAGACGAGCGTCGAGCAAAGGAAGGACGAGATCTCGATCAAGGGCGATAAGAAATTCGAAGCTGAGGCCGACGAAGCGCGGATTAAGGGCAAGACCACCCGCATCCACGGCGAGAGCATCCAGAATATCAAATTCGTCGCCGGCGACACGACTTATTACATCAACCCGCTCGCGCTTATCGAGACCAGCGCGTGAAGGAGGAGAGGATGAAGAATCCGCAAGCGCCCGAAGAGCCGAAGACCTATGTCACCACCGAACGCGCCGGCTTCGTCGTCGCCGGCCGACGTGTTCCGCCAGTCTACGAGGAAGGCAAGCCTGCGCGGCCGACGGTCGGCTTTGAGCTGAAGCTTCTAGACGCCGAGGCCGAGTATGAGCTGGCGCAGAGAACGATCGCGCTCAAGAAAGAACCCAAAAACCTGAAGGCTGAAAAGACCTCTTAAAAGGCGTTCGCATGGTTCGCTATCGAAACGGGATCGACGCGAGAACAGGCCGGCCGCTTTCCGGCCGCGCCCATCTCGAGCAGTCGATTATCAAGATCGTGATGACGATCCCGACCGAGCGCGTCATGCTACTCGACTTCGGCATGAATCCGACGCGCCACATCGGCCGCAATATCTCAGCGGCGCTGGCGGCGCGCTTCTACCGCGACGTCATCATCGCCGTGCACGCCTACGAGCCGGAATATCGCATCCGCCGTCTGCAGCTCGTCGTGCTCGACCGCGTCGGCGCTCTCGGCGTGCTGTTCGAGGGGTCCTATTACCCGGAAGGCCGTTTCGGCAATTACGCGATCGTCGAAGACGTCGATCTCAACCTGCCGCTCTCCGTCGCCGAATTGCGGGGCGTGGCATGATTGTCCTCTCCGCCGAAACGATCGACCTCTCCCGCCTTCCGGCGCCGGACGCCATCGACCCGCTTGACTATGGAACGCTGCAATCGGCCTTCATGGAGCGTTTCATCGCGGTCTGGGCTGCCGCGCGCGCCATCGATCCGAGCCTGCCGCAATATGACGTCCAGGCGCTCGAAACAGATCCGGCCGTCATCACCAGCGAGGCGTGGTCATATCTACGCCTGCTCGATCGCGCGCGCGTCAATGATGCGGTGCGCGCCGTGCTCGCCCCGCTCGCCAAAGGCGACGATCTCGACAATGTCGTAGCCCGCGTCAATATCGCGCGCCTCACCGTTATCCCGGCGACCGAGTCGACCCCCGCGGTCATGGAGTCCGACGAACGGCTCCTCCTGCGCTATCTGCTCGCCTTTTCGCGCCCAGCGGCCGGCACGCGCGAGCGCTATCTTTTCGAAGCCTATACGGCGCTCCCCATCCTGCATCACGCTGCCGTCAATGGCCGCGCCGTTCACGGCCGCAAGGGCGACATCGACATCGTTCTCGCCGGGCCCGACGGGCGCGATCTTACCGACGAGGAAATGTATATCGTTGGCGATCGCCTCCTCGCGGAGGACGTGAAGCCGGAGGCCGTCTCGGTCATTTGCCTGAGAGCCCAGCGCAGGCTCTATGATTTCGCCGGCGCCCTCGTCATCGCTAAGGGGCCTGACCTGACCGCGGTCACGAGCGAAGCCGAGGCGCGCATTCGCGCCAGCGCCAAGCAGCGCATGAAGATTGGCGATTTCGTGCCGGTCAATTCGCTCGCCGGCGCCGCCTATGGTCCAGGCGTGCTGCGCGCCAGTGCGACGGCGCCGGCCACTGACGTCTCCGCGAATCCCTACGCAATTCCAATTCTGCGCGACATCGCTCTCAATGCGGAGGCGCAGACATGAGCCAAAACATGAGTTCTGTCGGCGAGCTCCTGCCCGGCGCGCGCGGAGCCTTTGAAGAGGCAGTCGCCGCCGGCATGTCCGACGTTCTGCCGGTTCCGATCGAAGAAATCGTTGAAGCGGCGCGGACGCCAGTCGCCTTCCTTCCTTGGCTCGCCGTCCACTATGGGGTGCGGCTGTGGTTTCCCGATTGGCCGGAAGCGCTCAAGCGGTTCGTCGTCGACGAAGCGCCGGCGGTCAGTTTCACGATCGGGACGCGCACGGCCGTCCCTGTCTTGCTTGACTATGTTGACGCGACTCTCATCGACGCCAAGGCCTATCCGCAACGTTTCGTCTTCGGCAGCGCCGTGATCGGCCGCACGTCGGTTCGCCATCCGCCCTTCATGGCGCGCTACCTCGTCTACGTCGAAACGTCGACGCCGCGCATGGGCTTCGTTTATGGGCGCGCAGTGCTCGGCCGCCACGCCGGCCGCGCGCCTTCGCGTGAGAAGTTCAAACGGGCGCGCGCGGCGCTGCGCGCGGCGAAGGCGCCCGAGACCGAATATCGCGTCAGTTTCCAGACGAAGCGCCAAATCACCGTCGCCGACGGCGTCCCGCTCGACGGGACATTTGCGCTCGGCCAGTTCATCTCGCGCACGAGGCTTTGACATGGATGTCGTGAAATTCAACGAGGCGGAAGTCGCCGAACCGGACGATTTTACGAATATCGGCCTCAACGCGAGAGCGTCTGAAGACGCGCTTGTCGCCGGCGCGATCGACTATCCCACCCATTGGGCGGACTTCACCGTCTCCAATCCCAACGCGCTCGAACTGATCGTTTCGCCAGGCACGCTCTTTTCCGAGGGCAAGCTCTATCGCAACGCCGCGCCGACGATGATCAACATTCAGCAATATCTGCCGATCGTCGCCGGCGATAATCGCTTCCTTGCCCTCCTCGCGGACGGCGCCGTGGAAACGACGAATGAGGAGCGCCTGTTCGAAACGGATGCCGAGACGGAGGCGACCATCGCGCAGCAGGCGCCCAAAGCGGAAAAGCGCAAGATCGATTTCACGATCGCCTTCGGCGCGACATCGCCGACGCCTCTGAAGCCGGCGGTTCCGGCGAATCGCTGCTGCATCGCCTGGGTCGAACTGTCGACGATCGGCGTCACCGCGATCGAGCCCAATCACGCCGCGCGCGTCAAAACGCTCTACGAGCATGAGGGACGGCTTGTCAGCGTCGAGGCCGAGATCGGTCAAATCTCGGCGTCCGTGCGCACGATCAAGACTGACATCGCCAATATTCAGGCGCGCCTCGGCGATATCCCGTCGCCGGCGATCGTGCGGCAGATGAAGCGTTCGATCGCGCAGCTCCTCGTCGGATCCAGCGTGCCCCCGGAGGCGCTCGCCTATGATTATGATCCGGGCCTGGTCGGCGACAAATGGGACCATGTGCACGCCTCCTGGCTCGCGCGCGTGCACGAAGGCGTGCGGTTCGCCTTCGCTGCGGAACGCGACATGCAACTCGCGCTCATCGACGACGAGGCGTCGAACATCAGGAAGAGCGGCAATCTGCTCCTGCCGGAATGGACTGAGGAAACGCGGCTTGAAGTCGCCGGCGACGGCGGCTCGGTCAATATTGCCGGCGCAGTCCATACGGTCGTCGACGCCATCCAGAAGACGCTGTCGCGCAGCGTCACCGAATATGGCCCGACGGTCACGACTTGCGAGAACGTCGCCGAATGGGCGAATTACTCGATCGGCAAGAACGTCGGGGCGATATTCAGCTACGGCGGAGAGGATTTTGAAATCATCGCCGCGGCGCCGAGCGGCCATGGCATCTATCGATGGATCAGCGTCCGCAAGATCATCACGCGTCAGATCATCGAGACCTATTGGGAATATGTGACCTCGACGGTCGGTCTCAACGGCTCGATCCATGGGCAGCAATGGCTCAACACCCAGCCATCCGTGCTCACCAGCGTCGATCTGAATTTCACGTTGAAGGCCGCGAGCGGGCCAGTGCATTTGCTTATCTGCGAGTGCTTCGAACATGGCGCCCCGAATTTCAGCGCGGTCATTGCGCGGGTCGAAAAGCAGCCTGAAGACCTCGTCCTCGGATGGAACAAGTTCGCTCTGGCGCCGACGCTGCTCGACGGCGGCAAGCGCTACGCCTGGGTGACGGTCACGACGGGCAATCATGCGCTGGCGACAGTTGCCGGCAACGCCTTCGCGCAAGGCTCACGTTTCATCTGTTCCGACGGCGTGTGGGCGCAGCCGTTGACGGACAGCGACTTCGCCTTCCGCCTCAATTGCGCGAAATTCGCCAGAACGCGCACGACCGTCGACTTCCAGCCGCTCACGCTGGACGGCGGCATCACCGAGATCCGATTGCTGCACGCCGGATGGGAGGCGGCGGGGACGAAGCTCGCCTGGGAGATCAAGGTTCCCTCGATCCCGAACGCGCAATGGCGACCGCTCACGCTCGATAACGCCGATGGCGCCGATGACCTCAACGGCCTGCCGGCGCTCGTTCAGCTTCGCGCCGTCTTCATGGGCACGACGGACCTGCAGCCGGCGCTCGTGCTCGACGCCTATGCGCGCGGCATGACCTTCCGCAATCGTGGAGATTTCGTCTCGATTAGCGCGGTCATCAATTTCGGCGTTGCGACGACGACGGTGCAGACCGATTCCGTAATCGACGCTTTCGAGCCAGTGAAGCATACGGCGGCGCCGAAGCTCGTTATCGGCGCGACGATCTACACGCCAAGCGTGACCACGATCACCGACGAAGACTCCGATAATGGCCTGCGCCGGCGCATCCTCGCGACGTTCACCGTGCCCTCGACAACGACGGCGCGCTACCGGCTCGACATGACGACGACCGAAGTGACCGACGTTCCCTTCCTGCAGAACCGCGCGGTCTACGCGCTTTAAGGAGGCTTTCAATGGCGCAGCAACCGCATGGCGGCACGACGTATGACCCGGAGACGATCTACGACGTGCGGCTCAGCCGCACGGTGATGGTTGGCCGCGCGCGTATCAAGCCGCTGGGCGAGCATCAGATCACTGGTGCGACGCTCAACGCCATCGTCGATGAAGAAGGGGCCGACGCCATTGTCTCTGCCAACCCCAGATAACGACTACGCCGCTCCGGCGAACATGACGCTGAACAAGGCTTCATGGGACGCTGCGATGACGTCGATCGGCGAGCGGCTCCGTGCGCGGGAAGAGCTGGAAGCAACGTTCCAGAACCTGATCAATCTTGGCGTCGGTCAAGCGATCGCGGCCGTCCAGAACGAAATCGCGCCGACCGCCGCCCAGGCGCAGGCCCACGCCCAGCAGATTGAGGCGCTTCTCGACGTTCTGATGGCGACTTCCATTCCGGCGACGTTGATCTCCGTCACGCCGTCGATGCGTTTTACGTCGGACGCTGAGATCGCGTCCAAGGCGTCCGCCTCCGCCCTCGCCGATCTCATTGCCGCTGTTGCGCTCCTGGCGCCGCGCACTTCGCCCAACTTTCTTGGCTTCCCCACGGCGCCGACTCCAGCCGGCGGCGACAATTCGGCCAAACTGGCGACGACAGCCTTTGTGAAAACGGCCATCGCCGCGCTGGTCGCTTCCGCGCCCGGCGTGCTCGACACTTTGGACGAGCTTGCCGCCGCGCTCGGCGACGACGCCAATTTCGCGTCGACCGTGACCAGCGCGCTCGCCGCGCGCCTGCGCTTCGATGCAGCGCAAGCGCTGAGCGCCGGCGAAAAAACTCAGGCGCGGACAAATCTGGGGCTGGGGTCGCTCGCGACGCAGAGCGCGGTCAATCCCGCCGATCTGCCGGCCGGCGCGTGGGTGCATATCGCTACGTCTATTGCTAGCAACAGCGCTGCATTGGAGGTAGGGCCGCTCGACAACGTTTACGACGACTACGAGATTGTTCTTGAAAATATCCGATCGACGGTCGATGGAGTCAGCCTTCTTGCGCAGGTTTTTGCGAGCGGCGTTTATCAAACATCGGGCTATTCGAGCATTTTCTATACCGTTAACTCGATTGGCGGGGCCTCTTACCACAACACCTCCACGATCGACATTAGCGCCAGCGGCGGGCGCATGGACACCGCCGCAGGGGCGGGGTTGAGCGGATTCCTGCGGCTCGTGAACCCCAGCCAAGCAGCGTATTTCAAGCAGATCATTGGGCAATGTGGCTTCATGGATAACAGCTCCGGCGGCACCGGGGTCGTCTTTTTGTCGGCGGCATGGCGCGGCGGCGTCGATGCAATCACCAAAATGCAATTTTTCATGTCGAGCGGAAATATCGACACCGGCAAAATCCATCTTTTTGGGCGGAAGAAATGACCTACACAGCGCGACCTCTCAGCGACGCCGTCGTGCGCGACTCTGACGGCATGATCATCGGCCCGGAAATGGAGGCCGAATGGGTCGAATATCAGGCCTGGGCCGCGCTCGGAAACACGCCCGCTCCCGCAAACACGTTATCGAAGCTCAAAGAAGCGGCTCTGCAGGCGCTTGCCGATCGCCGTTGGCGCGCGGAGACAGGCGGAATCAGCGTCAATGGTTCGCCTGTCGCGACGGATGACAAATCTCAGGCGAAACTCGTTGGCGCATGTCTCGCGGCGACGCTCGACGCCAGCTGTTCGGTCCAGTGGAAGGTCGCCGACCGCGGCTTCGTGACGCTCGATCGCGATCAGATCATCGCGATCGCGCAGGCCGTCCGCACACATGTGCAAGCGTGCTTCGATCGCGAGGCGGCGCTCGCCGAAGAGATCCAGTCGGCGTCAGACGAACAGGCGCTCGCGACGATCGATATCGATGGGGGCTGGCCGTCGTGAGCATCAGACGCATCTACCTTTCCAACAATGAGGCGATTTCCCGAAGCTTAGTGGTGCGCATGCCTGGCTACGCCATGCCGCCAGCTGGCGAATGGACGATGGAGCTGCGGCGCAGGTCGATCGCGACGGGCGGGCCGGCGTTCGCGTTTTCGAGCGAGACGGGCAATCTACGCGTCATCGCCTATGACGCGCCGGCCAGGAAGGCGGTTCTCGCCCTGCTTGCGCCGCAGCAGCTCATCGCCGATCTGACCGATAGCTATTTCGCCGATCTCATTTATGTCGAGGACGGCCTTCCCAAGAATCTCGGACAGTTCGTCTTCAACTTCAGGCGCGGCGTTTCGCAGGTCGGCCTGCCGGGGCCGGCGCCGGATTATGAGGATATCGCCTCATGGGAGCCGATCGTGGACATTTCCGGCGACGACGCCGCGACCATTCTCAGCATGGTCGAGCGCGGACTGCCTGGTCCACCGAACGGTCCGCCGGGGCCGCAGGGTCCGCAAGGCGCCGTCGGTCCTGCCGGCCCAGAAGGTCCGCAAGGTCTCGTCGGTCCTTCTGGCCCGCAAGGCCCGCAGGGCTCACAAGGCCAGGTCGGTCCCTCTGGTCCGCAAGGTCCGCAAGGTCCACAGGGCGGAGTCGGGCCTTCTGGGCTGGAAGGTCCACAAGGTCCGCACGGCGAGATCGGTCCTGCTGGCCCTCAGGGAGCGCAAGGCGACGTCGGTCCTGCGGGGCCGCAGGGAGCGCAAGGCGACGTCGGGCCTGCGGGACCGCAGGGTCCACAAGGCGATGTCGGCCCTGCCGGGCCGCAGGGGCCGGCAGGCGAAGCCGCAACTCTGCCCGCTGGACCGTGGATCCAGCTTGCGACATTGACCGCGGCGAATGTCGCGCAGCTCGCCGATACGACTCACTTCACTTCCGACTTCGACGAGTATGAGATCGTTCTCGAAAATCTCGTTCCGGCGATCGATGGCGCCAATCTGAAGCTGGAGCTGCAGATCGGCGGCTATTGGATGATCGACGGCTATTCCAGCCTGGCGCGCGTGACGAATTCTGCCGGCTCGGTCGCCTCGCATCAGACGACGTATATCGACCTCTCCGGCGCTACGAGTCCGCGGTTGAAAGACAGTGGGGGCGCAGGGCTAAGCGGCTTTCTTCGCTTTTTCAATCCTGCCGAAACGGCGAATGTGAAGCGTATCGTTGGACAGATGGGCTTTGGCGATTATTCCGACAGCGGGCAAAGCGCGATTGTCGACGTATCTGCGTCGAGAAACACGACGACGGACCCCGTCACCGGCATGAAGTTCTTTGTCGACAACGGCAATCTGGCGACGGGCAAAATCCACATTTTCGGCCGTAAGAAATGACGGCGAAATCGATTGCGCAAATAAAGGCGGACATCGACGCGCATCTGCTTGCGCATGGCGCCTCGATCGATCCCTCGCCGATCCTGCGCAAGACGCTCTTCGACATCCTCGACTCGCTAAAGGCCTATAATGCCCCGGATCCGCATTTGATCCGGCTGACCTACCCTGGCATCCCGTCGCCGAATGCGCTGGTGCTTGGCGAAGTCTTTGTCGTCGGCGTGGCGTTCCCCGCAAATTTTGCGGGATCGCAGTTTCGCTGCCTCGTCGCCCCGCACGAGGCTTACATGCTTCGTATCCTCAAAAACGGCGACGAGGTTGGCGCAATCGACTTCGCCGCCAGTGAAACAATCGCGACGATCTCGACCAGCGACGGCGAGAGTCTGCAGTTCGATCCGGGAGACATTCTGGAGCTCGTCACGCAGGCGAGCCTCGACGTGATCTCAGGCATCTTCGGCGCGCTCGCTGGAACCCGCATCTGACATGCGTCGCTTTCAGCCAGAATATTGGACTGTTAATTCGAACGTCGAGGCGTCGGCGGCGCTGACGACGCCTGCGGAGGACGCGCTAACCGTCGCTCTGATCTTTCGCTCGACCAATGACCTCGTGGGACTGATCTGGGAATGCGACGACACGATCTCGCATCCGCTGTGCCGCTATGAGAGCGCCCACGATTTCAGCGGCGCCGTTCTCGAATTCGATTTCGAGATGGTCGGCGTCGCCTCCATGCTCTCTGAACGCCCGCCGACCTTCACAGTCGAGCACCTTGATGGGTCGTTAAGCTATGTGCGGCCGGCGGCCTATGCGATGGACATGGCCGACGACGGCATGTCCGGACATATCAAGCTGGAGTTCTCGCAGGTCGGCGGCGGCTGGGAAGGGACGGAGCCTGTCGACTGGACAAGCGTCAAGCGGATGTTTCTCTCGCTCATCCCAGAGGATTACGAACTCCCGGCCAATCCGCCGGTTCTGACGCCGCTCGCCGAAGAGGTCGTCGCCCATTTTTCCATGAGCAACATCAGCGTCGAAGGTCCTGATCTCTTCAAATGGCGCGCCGGCGTCGCGCCGCATAGGCTCGGCATGACAGACGGCTATGACGACTCCTATCACCTTGCGCCAAAGCGCATCGTCGATGCCGCTCATGATCTCGGCTACCGCGGCTGGTATAACGTTTATATTGGGCTCTCGCATCATCACGCCGTCGCTTGGTCGGAGAGCGAAGAACGCTTCGTCGTCGATATCGGTAAGCCGGTCATCCATTCGGCTGCCCGCGCCTGGTGGGACGATCTCGTCGTCAATCTCGTCGCCAAAAGCTTCGAGAAGATCGTGGTCTCGATCTCCTATGAGATCATCCATTATCTGATGCCGATCGCCTGGCGGCAGCTCGATCATTTGGGCAATCCCGGACGCTCCGGCTGGAATCCTCCGTCAGAGTTCGTCTCCCCGTGCAACACGCAGGCGCTCGATTACCTCGCGGCCTGCGCCGACTATCTGCTCGGGCGAGTCGTAGCGCTCGGCGGCGAAGCCTATTTTCAGATCGGCGAGCCCTGGTGGTGGGATAATTCCTACGTCGTCTCTGGCGGACCCTGCTTCTACGATCCGGCGACGCTCGCCGCCTATACGGCCGAGACCGGCTTGTCAGTTCCAACGCCCTTTCTGGCCAGCACGTCTTCCAACTTCAGCGCGCCGGCGCAGATCGCTTTCGTTCATTGGCTGGGCTGCAAGCTCGGAGAGTCGACGCTCTACATCCGCGACGCCGTCAAGGCGCTTCAGCCTTCGGTCAAGACGATGATCCTCGTCTTCACGCCGCAGGTGTTTTCGCGGCCGATGCTAAAGATCGTCAATCTGCCCGTCGCGCATTGGGCGCATCCGGCCTTCGACATCCTGCAGATCGAGGATTACGACTGGGTCATCGCCGCCGATTGGGCGAAGCATGAGACCACTTACGAGACAGGCTTCGCGACGCTCGGCTACCCACCAGCCCAGACCCAATATTTCAGCGGCTTCGTTCTGAACGCCGGGGACGCGGAGTGGGTGTGGCCGCGCATCTTCCTTTGCATTCGCGAGGGCTATGCGCGCGTTTCTCAAACTTGGGTTTGGGCGCGCCCGCAAATCTGGCGAGAAGGGATCATTTGGCAAGACGCCGAGATGATCACCGTCCAGGGCGACTAGGCGACGTCTTTCCTCTCATGAAAAATTTCGTGGCCAAGAGCGATGGCGAGCCCTCGTAGGGTGCGGCGCGTTTGATCGGGCGTCAAGCGAGGTTTTGCAAGCGAGGTTTTGAATGCCTGCGACCACCCCCAATGTCGGCGTGAGGACGTTCCTCGACCGGACCGACAAGGTTCCTTTCCTCATCGCCGACATGTCGACGATCGGCGGCGTGTTCACGCCGGGAACGGGCATTGACCGCTCGAAATTCCCCGTCGATACGCCTGTCCATTTTACGACGAGCGACACGGAGATGGTCACCGCGGCCGGCACCGGCACGCTGAAGCAGGTCATCGAGGCTTGCAATTACTCCGGCATCGTCGCTTCGATCGTCGCCTGCGTGCCCGACATTCTGGTCGCCGACACCGTCGATCAGAAGATGACGAAGATGGTCGGCGACTCCGTCGCGATGAGCGGTGCCTGGGCGATGAAGGCGGCGCAGGCCGAAACCGGCGTCGTGCCCGATCTCCTGATCGCGCCTGACTTCGCGCATCTGCGGCCGGGTAACGCCGCAAATCCGATCGTCTCCGCCTTCGACGCCATGTGCGAGATGCTGATCACGCCGATCGCGATCGCCGACACGCCCTCGGCCAACAAGACCGTCGCCGTCGAATGGGCAGCGGACTGGGCCGATACGATCAACGTCATCTGCTGCGGCCAGGGCGCGCGCGTCTCGGAAGCCGGCCTGCCGGTCACCCGCGCGAGCGCCCCCTATATCGCCGCGCTGATGGCGAAGACCGATAAGCAGATGGGCGGTCCCTACTACAATCCCGGCAATCGGCCGCTTGGCATTCTCGGGCCGTCGCGCGCCGTCGAGTGCAATTACACCGACCCGGACAGCGAGCATAACTGGCTCCTGCAGCGCGGCGTCAACACGATCGTGCAGCTGGAAAAAAACCGCACCGCGCGCAGCGTGAATTCGCCGCAGGGCAAGATGTTCTGGGGCTTTTTCAACACGTCGAATGATCAGCTGTGGCGGCTGATCAATGTCGTGCGCACGCGCAAGGCGATCCGCGAGGTCATTCCGCGCACGCTCGTGCGCTATCTCGGCCAGAATATCGGGACCAATCTCGTCGTCGTTCTGCGCCAGTCAGTGATGGACTTCCTCGGCGAACTGGCGACGCTCCCCGAGCCGGCGATCCTGCCCGGCTTCGACGTGATCTGGGATCGCGATCAGAACTCCAACGCGGTGATGCGCGTCGGCGGCCTCATCTTCAACGCCTATTGGGAAGAGAGCCCGGCGCTCGTCGATCTGCAGCTCTACACCGGCCGACGCGAGCAGAGCTTCGACATTCTCGCCAGCGACATTCAGGCAGCGATGGCGCAATACAACGTGTCGGGAACTCTTTGACCGCGCGCGAAAAGGATTGACAGATGGACAACATCGTTCGCGGCTGCAACTGGTATTTCGCCCAGCTCAATGTTTGGCGCGTGCTCGACGAAGTGACGCTGCCGGAGCTGACGTTTCAGACCGAGGACTTCACGCCGGGCGGCCACATGATGGGCGTCGCCTGGCCCGAGGACATGCAGCCGCTGAAGGCGACGATCAAACTCAAGAGCGACGATCCGCGCATTCGCGGGCTCTGCGGCAAACAGCCTGGCGATTATGTCACCGCCACTTACTACGAAAATCTGCGCTCGTTCCGCACTGGCGCCAACAAGGGCCGCATCATCACGATGAAAGGCCTCTTGACCTCGGTGAAGGCGGATGTCCGCAAGGGCGTCAAATCGTCGATGACCGAATATGAGTTCTCCAGCATCGTCTACTACGAGGACATCGTCGACGCCGTCGTGGTGCATCGCTTCGATCAATTCATGGGGCCGGGCGCGACCGTCATCGGCGGAGCCGCGCTCTTCGCCGACATGGCGGCCAATCTCGCGATTAATGGAGGGACAGCGCTGTGAACGATGCCAAAAGTGGCGTTGAAAGCGCCGTGAAAGCCGATTTTGCGCAAGTGCCGCTCCCTCCCGATGGGGCCGAGGGCGAGGTGACGGAAGCGAGCGCCCTGGCTCTGCCTTCGCCAACGCAAGCGGAAGTCGCCATCCTTGAATTCGAAGATCCGGCGGGCATGATCGAGGAGGTTCCGCTGAACCATCCCTTCCGCTGGAAGGGAGAGTGGCTGCGCACCGTCTCGATCCGCCGGCTCACCTTCGCCGAAGCGCTGCGCGTGACGGACGAGGCGCAGAAGGCGGGCCGCGAGGTCACGTCAATCGACCTGTTTGCGGCGATGACCGCACTGTCGGCGCCCGTGATCCGCGGCATGGAGGCTACCGACGCCGATCGCGTCACAAAGGCCTGCCTCCCTTTCTTGCCCCTGACCGAGGAGGATCGCGCCTCTCCCTAGACTGGTCCGATCTGCGGCGCATCGGCCTCCTAGCGTGCCGCTTCATGAACGAGCCCTGGAGCCGCGTGTTGCGCATGCCGCTCGACGAAGTGATCCGCAACGTCTTCGAGGGACAGCAGATCGAGGATGAGGACGGCGCCGGCGCGCAGATCAGGCTGCTCAACGAGCTGATGACGAAATTGATGTGAGGCGAGATCCGGCGCGAGCGGTTGCGCTGGCGCAGAGCGAGCGACGCAGGAGCTAAAATCATGGCCGATCTCGACGTCGCCGTAAGGCTCAAATTCCTCACGGATGGCGAAGGAAAGCTGAAAGCGGCGGCGAAGAGTCTCGCCGACTTCGGCAAGAGCGCGTCGAAGCTATCCGGGCGCGCGACAGGCCGCTTCGGCGGCGATCTCAATAAAGCTTGGCATGCGAGCGTGAAGCTCGGCGGCGCGCTCAATAAAAGCGCCATGGCCGCCGGCAAGACCGCCACCGGCTTGCGCGCGATCGGAACGGGTGCGAGCGGCATTGATCGTGCGCGCAACGCAGTAGACCGGCTGACGAAATCGACGAACGCGCTCGGGTCGGCCGAGCGAAAGGTCCGGATCGGCGCAGCCGCTTCTGGCGGAGGAGGCGTTCTCGCGGCCGGCGCGCTTGGCGGCGCCATGGCCAAACGAAAGGCCGCACTGAAAGAGGGCTTCGCGGAAGCCGCCTCGCACGTCTCTCCTGGAGCCGGCTATCTCGTCGGGGCCGGAACGGCGGTCGCCGCTGGCGCGGCTGTGGGCGGAACCGTCGCGACGGTCGGCGCGGCCATGGCCTATGGAACAAAACAGGCGATCGACTTTGAAAAGGCGATGGCCGACGTGAAGAAGAAGGTCACGCTGGATCAAGGCGAGAGCTGGCTCGACGTCGAGCGAGCGATCAACAAGGTATCGCGCGAAATGGGCATGGCGCGGACCGATACGGCGACGCTGACCGCCATGGCTGGGCAGGCTGGAATTGCCTACAAGGACCTCGGCGCATTCATGCGGCTCGCCGCCAAAGCGGCGACGGGCTGGGACGTCGCGCCGAAAGAGGCGTCGGAGCGTCTCGCGAAAATCAAAGCGCAGACGCAGTGGACCATTCCGCAGCTTGAAGAATTTGCGGACAAAGTAAACGCTCTCGGCGACTCCTCGGCCTCCGCAGAGAAGGACATCGTAGAGATGTTCCAGCGTGCGGCCGGCGCCGCGAAAGCGGCCAGTGTTCCGCTCGACACGTCGCTTGCGGTGACGACGGCGCTCAACTCGATCGGCATGCAGGAAGAGGTTGCCGCGCGCTTTTGGAACGCCTTCTCGTCGAAGATGCGCACGGCGGCGTCAGGCGGCCGCGGCGCGAAACAGGCCGCGGAAGGCTACAAGATGCTCGGCTTGACCCTGAAACAGGTCGAGCAGGGCATGAAGACGGACGCGACGAAGACGATTCTCGACGTGCTGGACCGTTTGGAGAAAAGCTCCGAAAAAGCGTCGGCGGCGGTGAAAATCTTCGGGCAGGAATGGTGGGACGAGGCGGCGCGTAGCGGCCAAGCGCTGCCCGAAATCCGCAAGAACCTTGAGATGCTTGCCAGCGGCTCATGGAAGGGCTCGCTCGACCAGAATCTCAAGATTGATCTCGACACGACCGCTAACCGCCTTAATCGCTTAAAAGCGTTGGTTTCCGAAATCGGCGACGGGCTGATGCGTTGGTCGCTGAAGCCCATCGGCGATGCTTCCGAGAAATGGCAGGCCGCGGCGGAGCGCTGGGAGCGCGCTGCGGAAGCCGACAGGATCCTTTCTAAGGCAGGCAAGGACATGTTGTCGGCGGCGGAAGCCAGGCGCGTGGTCAACGATCCGGATCTGCGCGCCAGAATAGAGGCGCAGGAGCGGGCCAGAACCGGCACTGGCGAGTCGCTTGCAGCCTATGAGAGGCGACTCGGCCTCGATCGGCCAGTCCGGGCGCCTGCGCCGATGATCTCACAAATCGAAGGCGCGACGCCTCATATCGACGCGCGGCAAATCAATCAGGCGGCGGCTGAGAGCGTCGCCAAGGCCAACGATCTCTACGATGCGCTGCAAAAGCTGAACGTGACGGTGAAGCCGAACGTCGACGGCGCCGGCGCTATCGCACAGATGGAAGCGCTCAAACAAAAAGCGCAGGAGGCGGCCAGCGCCATGCGCGCGCTGCAGAACTTTGGCGCGCCGACATCAGGAACGCGCGTCAATCCCACATTGACAGGCGCGCCGCGCGGCGGCGGCGGCTCGACAGGCGGCGGAAGCGCGCCAGCGACGCCGGGAAAACAGTCGCGGCTCGGACGCGGCGGCCCCATTCAAATCGGAACCGCGCATTTCCACGGCGTCAAGGACGCTGGCGCGATGCGTCGCCAGCTTGCCGCGTTCGATCGCCGCATCCGCAGCGCGCGCGACAACGCCCTTCACGACATAGGCTGATGATGTCGCAACCGGTCGCCCTCATCGGCTCTGCGATCGTCGACGTGATCGGCATCACGCCGCTCGGTTTCGGCGAGATCATGGAAGCCAACTGGGCGCGTCACCCCGTTTTCGACAGCGATCCCTATTACCAGCCGGTATCGGGCGGCGACCATATCGAGACCCTCCATCTTGCCTGTCGGCCGCATATTTTCGGCGGTCTCGACAATTTCCAGTCGTTGAAACGCCACTGCAAGGCGCGCGAGCCCGTTCCCTACATCCGGATGAGCGGGATGGTCGGCGGCTATCAAGGGCTCGTCGCCGTCCAGACCGTCTCGCGCGAGGAACGCCGCATTGCGCCGGGCGGCGTCGGCTGGCGCTGGGAGTTCACCATCGAATTGCTCTTCATCGGCGAGCAAGCGGGAAGCGGGTTTTGAAACGTCTGATCATCGAGCCCCTGCGGCTCGACATCCTCGCCAGGGAGCAGATGGGAACGGAGCGGGACGGCGCCATGGAGGCGCTGCTCGACGCCAATCCCGGCCTCGCCAGGGAAGGCCCTTTCGTCGTCGCGCCGCGCTTCGTCGAAATCCCGCCGACGCCTGAGAAGCCGACCGTCCCTACCGTCAATCCCTGGGACTGATCTCTCCCCATGTGGCGCAAGCCGATCCTCATCATCAACAACGGCTCGGGACGGAATATTCTTCCCGGTCTCTCGGGTCTTTGGCTGTCCTGCAAGGTGACGGAGCAGGCCGGCGACGAAAGCGACGAAGCCGAAATCATCTGCGTCGGCCCGCCCTCGAAATTCGGCCTTCCCGGTCGTGGCGAAAAATTCTCGATTCTCGGCGGCTGGGAGGACGAAGGCCCGGTGATGCAGGGCGAATTCACCGTGCAGAAAATCGTCTGCGGCGGCGATCCGGAAGAGGGAGACCGGATCACGATCCACCTGAGGGCGGCCGACTATGTCGACAAGCTCAAAGCCCACGCCTCCAAACACTATGACGACAAGACCTATGGCGACATCATCGAGGACGTCGCCAAGCAGGCAGGGCTCGAAGCCGAAGTCGACGACGAGGTCGCCAAGATCAAAGTGCCTTACCGGCTGCGCTGGAACCAGTCGCATATCGATTTTGCGACCGAGCTCTCCGAAGAGGTGGGCGCGATCTGCAAGCCGGCGGGCGGCAAGCTGATCGCGGTGAAGCGCGGCGGTGGCAAGAGCGCCACGGGCAAAAACCTGACGCCGATCGAGATCATACGGCGCACAGGCTTTGCCTATGAGATCGAGATTGAGCCGCGTCCCGAGGTGGGCGACGTCGCCGCCAGCTGGCACGACGAAAAGGCGGGCAAGCGGAAGGTCGCGAAGCATAAGACCGGCCGCAAAGGACCGCTGCACGCCATGCCGCACCCGTTCCGCAGCGAGGACGAGGCGAAGAAGGCGGCCGAGTCGGAAGCCTATGAAATGGGAAACGACACGGGCTCGGGGCACTTCGACAGCCCCGGCTTGCCGCACGCGCACGCCGAGGCGCCGGTCAATGTTTCGGGCTTCGGCAAGCCTATCGACGGCCGCTGGAAGGCCGAAACCATCGAAAAAGTCTGGGAGTCGGCCGGCGGCTTTTACACGACGGTGCATGTGAAGGCGGGCGACGACGAGAAGGGGAAGAAGGGGTGAGCAGCACGTAGCGGGGCCGGGTCACCCCGGACGCGGGAGAGCCGGCAAGCATCAACCCGCGCAGCGCAACCAACCGATAACGCTCCCCGCCGAGGGGACGATGCGGAATCGGGATTAAGGAACAATGGATGATCTACGCGATTGGCGCGATGTCGCGCCTGTCTCGCCGGCCGCTGGCTGGATCGGCGGCAAGAAGCAGCTGGCGAAGCGTCTCTGCGCCCTTATCGAGGCGACGCCGCACAGGGTCTATGCCGAGCCCTTTGTCGGCATGGGCGGCGTGTTCTTCCGGCGACGGAAGGCCGCGCGGGTCGAGACGATCAATGACGCAGACCGAGACGTCGCGAACTTTTTCCGCATCCTGCAGCGCCACTACCAGCAGTTTATGGACACGCTCAAATGGCAGGTCGCGAGCCGCGCCGACTTCGAGCGTCTGGCGGCGCAACCGCCGGAGCTTCTCACCGATCTAGAGCGCGCGGCGCGGTTTCTCTATCTGCAGAAGCTCGCCTTTGGCGGGAAGGTGCGCGGCCACAGCTTTGCGATCGACACTCATGGACCGGCGCGCTTCGACCTCAACAGGCTCGGCGGCGTTCTGGAGTCGATCCACGAACGCCTCGGCGGCGTGTGGATCGAATGCTCGGACTGGCGCGATTTCATCGCTCGCTGGGACCGGCCGGAGACCCTGTTCTACATCGACCCGCCCTACTACGGGACCGAGGGCTACTACCGGGCGGCGTTCCCTCGCGCCGATCACGAGGCCTTGGCGGCGCTTTTAAGGGGCATTAAAGGGCGCTTCGTCCTGACCATGAACGACAGCAAAGAAACGCGGGCCATCTATCGCGAGACCGGAGGTCGGATCGACAGGGCGGAGCTGACCTATACTGCCGCGGGAGGCTCGGGCGCGAAGCGGGCGGCCGAGATCATCGTCAGGCGGTTGTGAGCGAGTCGCGCTGGCGTCGAACGAGCTTCTCGCTTATCGACGGCGGCGCGAGGTTTGCCCCGACGACTGGACGCTCTACAACGCCGAGGCCTGCAGGTCGCGCGTATCATGCTCGTTGTGGGCGACCCGAACAACGGCAGGTGGCGTTGGAGCCTGCAGATTCGGCCGGATGGCTAGCGGCTCAATGGTGGTCAGGGCTATTGCGATGCAGGAATGGAGGCGCGGGAGCTTTGTGAGTCGTGCGTGCCGAGATTTCGGGAAGATCTTAGCGGGGCCTCACCGTCGATAGGCGTGTCATCTGATCGAAGACTTCTTCGTGCCGGGAGCAAGCGAAGCAAAATTCTATAATGACCGTTTGGCGATTGATTTATCTCCAGTCCTGTCGATAGACTCCCTCTGCATCTCTTTGCTCCAGCATCATCGGAAATGACAACGCATGGCTCGCAAGACTTCAACTGCATCTTCCACGACCCAGAAAGTCCAACGCCTAACGCCGACCAACGAAGTCTTACGCTCGCTCTATTTGAAGTCGGGAAATTTGTGCGCTGTGAAGGGGTGCAACACCGTCATAATCAATAATGTCGGTGTCATGACGGGCCATATCTGTCACATCGAGGCAGCAATGCCAGACGGACCGCGCTTCAACCCACATATGTCGAACGAAGATCGCCGACAGGTGGACAACCTAATGTTACTTTGCGCTGTTCACCATGCGGCCATCGATGGCGATCCCGACAATTACACGGTCTCCAAGCTAAAAAAGATCAAAAAAGAGCACGAGGATCGGTTTTCCGAAGTCGGTGATACCCTCAAGCGCTGGTTTGAGGAATCTTATGTCGATAACACAACCCTGATCCAAGAAACTGCCCCAAAAACGCTGAGTAAGTTCCGCGCCTATCTCGAAAGTCAAAAAGCTGAATTTGATGAGGTTCATGCAAGAGAAGCTGTTAGCGACATATTGAAATATCTTAAGCGCGCGCGGTTGGTTCCGCAGCCCGAACGGTCATTCATGAAGCTCCTCTTCGAGCGCGCGAAGCGTCTTGGGTTTGAAAGTGGCTCCGTTATCGTTGACTTTGACGATTTCAAAAGCGCGTTGGGTTATCCAGTCACAAAGATAAAAAGGCAGATCGCAATGCTCGCACAGTACGGCGTCGGCGACATCTACCCGGAAGATAATAACCGAGCGTCACTTCGACTCGCCAACCCTTCGGAATTTGTGTCCTGGTGCGAGCTAGATGCATTCTGTGAGGCCAATTCGCTTATCATTGACCGTTTCCTGATTGAGCTGCAATTTGCTCTGCTGGATTAGTGCCAGATTGTGAAAGCCCTCAAGTTGCCCCTATCGACCAGAGCGTCCTGTTCACGAACGCAGGCCAAAGTGCTTTGAAAGGCTAGTAGGGAGCATGTCGAATCAGCGCCCGGCGGCACATGACATATCCGGCGCTATTCTGGCGCTTATTTCGAATTTTGCCGTGGGCCTTGTCGTAAGGAAGCCAGGTAAAGGCAGCGAAGTCCTGGGATCCGGTGTACTTGCGTCCATTGAGGGCCGCCGCGGAATCCTGACCTGCGGGCATGTCGCGGAAACCTATGCAAATCTCACCGAAATCGGCGTGGTGCGCTTTGTATCTGTGCCTGGCCAGCAGCGGCGGATGCTCCAGCTCGGCGATACCCAGACCGCAATTATTCAAAGCAGTGATAGCTTTTCGGAGAAGAAGGAAGTTCTTGATCTCGCTTTCACAATTCTCCCGCCTGATGTGGCAATTTCGATAGAGGCTCACGGTGTTTTTCTTAACATTGAGAAGAATCGAGCGAAGCTAGAAACACTAGCGGCCAAACTGGGAAAGCACCTCGATGCGATGCTCGGCCTTGTCGCCGAATTCTCCCAAACGCCTTTTATCGAGAATCGAGAATTCATTAGCCCGATGCGCGGCGTGCTTCATTCGGGGCATGTTTGCGGTCAGGAAAATGGGCTGTTGACGTTTGAGGCTATGAGGTACAACCGCCATGAGCTGCCCAGAAGCTTTGGCGGTATGAGCGGTGGTGGACTCTGGCGCATCTACTTCGTTGAGAATGAATGCGAGACGAACATCGTCGCAGCGGTGTTGTGCGGTATTGCCTCCTGGCAGATCGACGACACAAAAATCGCTTGCCAAGGCTGGGATAGGATCGATCAGGCACTTGTCCCCGTTGTACGGGAGAAATTCCGCTTCTGATCAATGGTCTGCCGGCCAAAGCTGGGCGCGAACTGAGCGTCCTTATGTGGGGTGTAGACGCGATTATCTGAGGTAACTCACGTCAAACACCTGATCGCCGGCCCTAAAGCCCCGTTAAGTTCGCGGTCGGGGAGATTGCCAGCCGTGAGGACCTGCCGTGCGCTCGCCTCTGCCAAGCGAGGCCTTATCGGGGAGAATTTTCGCTTGAAGGGCGCGGCCATTTGATCTGTCGCGGGAGGCCAGGTGATTTGTCGCGCTACACGAGCGTTCCGCGAACTGTAACGCGACAGATCAGATGGCCCAGCTGTTTAGTCCCAAAATTTTAGCCGATCTGCAGATTGAATATTCGCTGATTTCGCGGGGGATCGAAAGCTCGATCCTTCCGACGTGCCGCGCGCTCGGGATCGGCCTCACCGCCTATGGCGTCCTGTCGCGCGGACTGATCAGCGGCCACTGGCAAGCTGGCGCGCAAGCAGGAAGAGGAGATTTTCGCGCGAGCATTCCGCGCTTTCAGGGCGAAAACCTTGGAAAGAATCTGGCGCTCGTCGAGGAAATCAAGCGCATCGCCCACGCCAGAGGCGCGACCGTCGCGCAGGTCGCCATCGCATGGGCGTTATCGCGCGGCGACGACATCGTGCCGCTCATCGGCGCGCGGCGGCGCGACAGGCTCGCCGAATCGCTCGGCGCGCTCGCGTTGACGCTCGATCGCGAGGACCTGGCCGCTTTGGAGAATCTCGCGTCTTCCGTCTCCGGAGCGCGCTACGCGCAGGCGCAGATGGCGCATCTCGACAGCGAAGGGCGTTGAAAGGGCCGCTCTAGACGGGGTCACAATTATCGGCTTGCTATTTGCGCCTAATCGGCAAAGATCCCGCTTTCCTCATCTCACCATGGAAGCCTTAGATGCAGCGACAGTTTGACTCTTTCGTTTCAGGCGCCCCCGATGTCCTCGCCGTTCACTGGGGCTGGGTCATAGCCCTTGGAATATTGGTCGGGGCGCTTGGAATCCTCGCAATCATCCGAGCCAGAATGGCGACGTTCATTGCGGTCGGCTTTCTTGGCGCGCTGCTCATCGTCAGCGCGGTGTCGGTTCTCATCTTCGCCTTTTCGGCCGCGGGCCTGTGGACAGATTTCTTCGTCCACGTCATCTGGGCGGTTCTTCTGGCGATCGTCGGAATCATGCTGCTGACGCGCCCGGCGATCAGCGCCGAGGCGATCACGCTTCTCATCGCCTTCTATTTCATCGCTGAAGGCATACTCGTCATCGGTTTTGCGCTGACCTCCCAGATCGACGGTCTGTGGATGTATCTCCTGCAGGGCGGCGTCGCGCTGCTGCTGGGCGCGCTGTTGGTGACCGGATGGCCATTCACCGGGCTGTGGGCGATCGGCACCTTCCTGGGCATCGATTTGCTGTTCAAAGGATGGGGAATCATCGCTCTCGGCTTTGGCCTTCGGGCGATCTCGGAAGGCGCTCTGCTTTAAGCGTCTGGACGGGCGCGTGAGCGCCCGTCAGCCTCAATCGGCGGGTTGGTCGCCGTCATCAGGCCGGAGCCGAACACGGCTCCCGCCACTTCCTTTTTGGGGAAGGGCGTACGCGCCAATCAATAGGCTGAAGCGCCGACCCGGATCCTCCCCCCGATCCCTCAACTCTATGAGGGTTTGAGCGCCATGCTGAGAATGGCGCGAACTGTTCGCTGACGAGCGCAGAGCTGGCGCGTCTCGGGAACCTGTTGAGGCCGCTCAGACAAGCCTTTTGCGAAGCAAGCCTATCATATTTTCGACTCCTTTGACGCCCAACATAATGAGATCATTGCTAATTTTGAGGAAGAATGCCCCTCACGCCCCATCTTCGCCGGCTCGAAGCCGAAGCGGTTTTCATTTTGCGAGAGGCGGTGGCCGAGTTCCGGCGTCCGGTGATGCTCTATTCCATCGGCAAGGATTCGAGCGTGATGTTGCATCTCGCGCTCAAGGCCTTCTACCCAGCCAAGCCGCCCTTCCCGCTGTTGCATGTCGACACCACGTGGAAGTTTCGCGAAATGATCGCGTTCCGCGACCAAACCGCGGCGCGCGTCGAAATGGACTTAATCGTTCATACCAATGAAGACGGGCGAAAGCGCGGCGTCTCGCCTTTCACGTGCTCCTCATCCGCATACACGCAAGCAATGAAAACCGAGGCGCTCAGACAGGCGCTGAACGAAGGCGGATTCGACGCGGCCTTCGGCGGCGCGCGGCGCGACGAGGAGAAAAGTCGGGCGAAGGAGCGCATCTTCTCGCATCGAACCGCTTCGCACGGATGGGATCCCAAGACTCAGCGCCCCGAACTTTGGCGGATTTTCAACACTCGTTTGGGAGCCGGCGAGACCATGCGGATCTTTCCGCTGTCGAATTGGACCGAGACCGACGTCTGGGACTACATCGCCGCGGAAAACATCTCGGTCGTACCTCTTTATCTCGCAAAGGAACGGCCCGTCGTTCGACGCAACGGCGCTTACATCATGGTCGACGATGAAAGGTTTCCACTGGCGCCAGATGAAGTGGTCGAATCGCGGCGCGTGCGCTTTCGAACGCTTGGTTGCTACCCGCTGACGGGAGCGATCGAATCCGAGGCGGATACGCTGGAGGCGATCATCGCGGAAATGCAACAGGCCTCGACCTCTGAACGTCAGGGCAGGCTGATCGATTTCGACGAGTCTGCGTCGATGGAGCGAAAGAAGCGCGAGGGCTATTTTTGATGACCGCCCCCTTTATCGCAGATGCGGAAATCCTCGCAAAAGCCCAGCCAAGCCGGCCGCGGCCCACTTTGCGGGTCTTGACCTGCGGATCGGTCGATGACGGCAAGTCGACGCTCGTCGGGCGTCTGCTCTATGAACGTCAGCTGATCTTCGACGATCAACTTGCCGCTCTGCGCAGCGACTCGCTGCGGCACGGCACTTTAGGCGAGGAGATCGATTTCGCTTTGCTTGTCGACGGACTTGAGGCCGAACGCGAGCAAGGCATCACGATCGATGTCGCTTACCGCTATTTCTCCACCTCGGCGCGTTCATTCATCCTGGCCGATGCGCCCGGTCATGAGCAATATACGCGCAACATGGCGACGGGAGCGTCAAACGCCGAGTTGGCCATACTGCTCGTCGACGCGCGCAAGGGTCTGCTGACTCAGACGCGGCGACATGCGACGATCGCCTCTCTCCTTGGCGTCCGGCACATCGTGCTGGCCGTCAACAAAATGGATCTTGTCGATTACGACGAAGCCGTGTTTGAAAGAATTGTCGGCGAATTTGAAAGCGTCGCCGCATCGCTCGCCTTTCGCTCCGTCGAAGCAATCCCCATCTCCGCCCGCCATGGGGACAATGTCGTCGCCGACTCGGCGAATATGCCCTGGCGTGACGGACCCAGTCTCTTGACCTATCTCGAAAACGCCGACGTCGAGACGGATGGCGGCGATGCGCCGCTGCGGCTGCCGGTGCAATGGGTGAATCGCCGAAGCGACGCCTTCCGCGGCTTCGCCGGCGCCATCGCTTCCGGCCGCCTTCAGGTCGGCGATGAAATCGTGGCGGCCGCCTCCGGACGGAAAACCACAATCGCGCGTATCGTCGCCATGGGCGGGGACCTGTTCAGCGCCGCCGCGCCGGACTCGGTCATGGTGACCTTCGCCGACGAAATCGACGCGTCTCGCGGCGACGTTCTCTGCCATCCGACGAACCGCCCGAACGTCGCCGACCAATTCGCCGCGCATCTCATTTGGATGTGCGACGAGAGCCTTCTGCCTGGCCGTTCATATCTGATGAAGATCAACGGCCGGTCTCTTGCCGCGAGCGTGACAGACATCAAACACAAGCTCGACGTCGACACTGGCGCAAAAAGCGCCGCCAAGACGCTGAGCCTCAATGAGATCGGCTTTTGCAACGTCGCGACCGCCGCGCCCGTTGCTTTTGATTCTTACGATGAAAACCGCACGACGGGCGCCTTTATCCTGATCGATCGCTTCAGCAATGCGACCGCCGCCGCAGGGATCATCGCCTTTCCGCTGCGACGCGCCACGAATATCCATCTTCAAGAGCAATCCGTCTCCAAGGCGACGCGCGCGCGTCTCAAACATCAGACGCCCGCGGTGCTATGGTTTACCGGACTCTCCGGCGCGGGAAAATCGACGATCGCCAATCTCGTCGAATCCAAGCTTGTCGAACGTCACGCTCATACGCTGATGCTCGACGGCGACAATGTGCGGCACGGCCTCAACAAGGACCTCGGTTTTACCGAAGCCGACCGCGTCGAAAACATCCGTCGTGTGGGAGAAGTCGCGAAACTGATGGTCGACGCGGGCTTGATCGTGCTTTGCGCCTTCATTTCCCCCTTCCGCGCTGAGCGGCGGATGGTGCGAACGCTGGTCGGCGAACAGGAATTCATCGAGATCTTCATCGACGCGCCGCTCGATGTGTGCAAGGAGCGCGATCCCAAGGGCTTGTACAAGCGCGCGCTCGCGGGCGAGATCAAGAATTTTACCGGCGTCGATCAGCCCTATGAAGCGCCGGAGTTTCCCGAATTGAAGGTGAGTTCAGCCGAGCGCTCCGCCGAAGCCATCGCCGATCAGATCAT